>Ga0326597_10000077_pt1 | contig 168506 bp, 143 predicted proteins | sample RVTome_12_FD_203789 | JGI IMG/M metagenome (GOLD analysis project Ga0326597, IMG submission 203789) | Soil microbial communities from uranium-contaminated site in the Upper Colorado River Basin, Wyoming, United States - RVT100D185 | ecosystem: Environmental > Terrestrial > Soil > Contaminated... | reverse complement strand
GTGGGGGATGCCGAGCTCGGTCAAGCGGCGAGATGCCTCCACGGCGTCGAGCAGCACGCGCTCGGCGACGACTTCCGCCAACGACGCCAAGCGCTCGGCCACGGTCACCGGCCGGTCAGGATCGGGGTGCCGTCGTCCAGCTCGACCCCCGTTGGCTCGCGGCTCGGGCGTGCTGGTGATCGCTCCGCCGACTCGCGCAGCCGGCTCAGCAGCGCCTCGGAGACGTGTACGCGCAAGGGCCCGGATGGCTTGGATGCGGCGTCCAAATGGCGGACGCCGCTCGGGGTGACCAGCACGTCGTCGAGGCCGGCATACGGCGTTACGGCCTCCCGCAGCGCCGATAACCGCTCCGGGTCGTCAGCGTCGTGGCGCGCCTGCATCTCCAGCCACCAGCGCGCCGGCACGTCGAAGAAGAGCGCGAGCCGAAGCGCCATGTCGGCATCCAACGGCCGGGCGCCCGCCTCGATCTCGGCGATCCGCCGAAGGGGCACGCCCAGCGCCCGCGCCAGGTCTTCCGCGGAGATGCCCAGCGGGTCGAGGTAGTGTTGGCGGAGCGCGATTCCCGGGTGCGCGGGCCGATCGCTTTGCTCCGGTCGAGAAAGCGCGGCCCTCGCCGAGGCTGAGGTGGGCATTGTGGACCTCCATTCACGGCGATAAACCGGCTCACTCGCGGGGCGCTTAGCACGGCACGAGCGGCCTGGGACGCGGTCGGGGCCGCCGGTCGCGGAGCGAAGCATAGAACCCGCAGCTGCGGGCACCAATCGACGGGGGCGGGGCGCCAGACACACCGGCAGCCGCGTACCGTCGCAGTCGGTCAGCGGAACGGCGTAAGCGGCGGTGGCAAGGGCGTCGGGGACGGCGTCAAGGTCATTGCGGGCGTGGGTGTGAAGGTCGGCTCCGGTGTCTCCCCGGTCCCCGAGAACGGCGTCGGCGTAGGCGTCGCGCTCTCGCCACCAACCGGCGTCGGGCTGATCGTGCCGCTCCGCGGGAGCGGCGTGGGCGTGAGGTCCGGCGTCGTCGTCCCGACCGGCTCGTGGGTGGCCGTTGCGTGGAAGGTGGCCAAGCCCGTCGCCGTCGGGCGGGTTGGTGGGGGTGATCGTGCCGGGATCCTGGACCATTGGGGCGCCCTCCCCCTCGCTCGTGACCGCCCCACGGGATGACCCCATGGCCGCCGCGCCATGAGCGTGAGCAAGGCACGTGGCCATGACGGCCGCGGCCGCCAGCGCAACGGAAGCGTGTGGGCGTCGAGGCGATGGGTGCGAGGACATGGGGGACCTCCGGGCAAGGCTGCAGCCCGCGCGCGCAGGCAGAAGCCCGAGGTGGCCAGCATGGCCAACCAATCGGGATGGACACTAGGACTACGCACCACCCGCGCCGGTCGTGACCTCATGGCGCGGGTGTTGATCAGCCCCGAGGCGCCGTCGTCAGCTCCACGATATCGCTCAGCACGCCCGACGCCGTGGCGTCGACGCCCGCGCCGCGGCCCTGGAGGACCAGCGGCGAGTCGGCGTACCACATGGTGTGGAACGCCACGTGGTTGTCCGTGCCGCGCAGCAGCCCCAGCGGGCTGTCCGCCGGCACCACCACCGGCCCGACGGACGCGCCGTGCGGCGTCACCTGGGCCGCGTACCGCCACACGCCGCCTTCCGCCTTCGCCATCGTGTGCGCCTCTGCCAACGTGCGCGCGAAGGCCGCGTCCAAGCTTGCCGTCGCCGCCATGAACGCCTCGACGTCCATCGTCGCCATCGCCTCCGGGTAAAGGGCCTCTGCCGCCACGTCGGCCAGCTCGATGCGCGCGCCCAGCATCCGCGCCAGGATCAGCGCCTTGCGCGCCATGTCCACCCCGCCCAGGTCGGTGCGCGGGTCGGGCTCGGTGTAGCCCCGCGCCCGGGCATCGTGGACGATGGCGGAGAACGCCTTGCCGGCGCGCAGCTCGGTGGCCAGGAAGTTGAGCGACCCGCTGAACGTGCCCTCGATGCGCGCGACGTCGTCGCCGGCGGCCAGGAGGCGGCGCAGCGTCGCGATGATCGGCACCGCAGCGCCCACCGTCGTTTCCCAGCGCGCCCGGCCCCTGTTGGCGGCTTGGAACGAGCCCCGGCCCGCAAACGCGTCCCATGTTGCCAGGTCGACGGTGAGCGGCAGCTTGTTGGCCAGCACCACGTCGCGGCCGCGGGTCAGCGCGTCCAGGAGGTAGGCTACGGTGGCATTGCTGGCCGTGCAATCGACCAGGATGAGGCCCTGCGCGTCGACGTCTGCGATCAGGGCCAGCGGGTCCCCAGCCGAGTGGCCCTCCGGCAGCATCGCGAGCGTTCGCCCGGCGGCCTTGTGCGACTCCAACGTGAGCAGCACGTCGTCGTCGAGCCCGCGGCGCCCCTGGGCGATCACCGCGCCCCCGCCGTCGACGACCGCGCGCACGTCCAGGGACAGGCCGAAGTCGTCGGCATGGCGCGCGCGGTTGGCCACGATCTGGCGGATCAGCGCCCGCCCCACGCCGCCGATGCCTAGGAGGACCAGCGGGGTTGTTTGGACGTGGCTCAGGCTGGTGGCGGTCATGAGGGCGGTTCCTTCGTCGAGAACAGGGCGATGAGAGCGGCGAGCCCTGGCTGGTATATATATATTGGGTGCACCCGGATGCGGCGAACGCCGTCCGGGTGGAATGGAAGGTAAGCATTATGGGTTATCGGACGCCTTCACGCCGCCTGGAAGTGCCTAGACGCGTCGAACGCCGTCCGGGTGGAATGGGTGGGAAGTGTTATGGGTTATCGGACTCCTTCACGCCGCTTGGATATGCCCGCTGCGCTCCCTTTTCTGGATCGCCGCACCGCCGCCGCGCTGCGGTCCTGTCGCGGCGAAGGGCCGCTTCCAGGCGGTCGAGCGGAGTACATTGAACGAGCGTCGCCGTCGCAGCAGCGCACCACGGTCCGCTCTTCAATGCGAAGCAGGTTCCATCGGCGTATGCGTGACCGGTAACCCAAAGCCGGCGACCACCCTCCGCCCAGCGAGCAGGGAATCAAGCACGCGCCACGCCGCGCCACCACCAGCCAAGCCACCACGCGCCGCGCCACCACGCGCCACACCAGGACCTCTGTTAATGGCCGCAGTCCCAACCTCGTCAGACAACATGAACGGCGGTCCCAAAGCCGCGAGCATGCCGCGACACCGCCCTCACGATTTCCCTCTTTGTAAGGATCCACGCCGCCCCAGCAGGAGGCACATGTGCAAGCACTCGTCCCCGCCCGACACCTCCCGCGCGCCGCGCTGAGGCGAGCGGCTACCGTGGACCTGAACGCGCTGTTCCAAGCGCACCACGGCGACGTGTACCGCGCGGCGTGGCGCGTCACCGGCAACGCCGACGATGCCGACGACGTGGTCCAGACCGTGTTCCTGCGCTTGGCCCGCCGTAGCGGTGAGCGCGACGGGCTGGACAACCCGGGCGGCTACCTTCGGCGCGCCGCGGTCAACGCGGCCCTTGACTTGGTGCGCTCCCGCCACCGGCGAGAGGCGTTTCCGCTCGACGACGCCGCGCCCGATCCCGCGGCGCCCGTACCCGCGGCCATGGACGACGCGGCGCTTCGGGAGCGCCTGAGGGCGGCCGTTGCCACGCTCCACCCGCGCGGCGCCGAGATCTTCACGCTCCGCTACTTCGAGGGCTACTCCAACCGCCAGATCGCCGCGCTGCTCGACTCCACGGAGAGCAGCATCGGCGTCACGCTCTTTCGGGCGCGCGAGCACGTGCGCTCGCTGCTCAGCGCCGGCGAGGCCGGTGCCACCGGCCAGATCGACACCCCGACCCGTTCATAAGCCATCCGGCCCCACGCCTTAACGGCGCGCCGGACGAACCAGGAGAGACGCGACATGAGCCGCACGACCCACGACCGACCAGCCAACCTCGACCGACCATCCGACCACGACCGCACGACCGCACCGGCCCACGACGCCGCCCACGACGCCGCCAAGGACGCCCAGGACGCGCAGGACGCGCACGGGGAGGCACGCCTCGCCGATGCCCTCCGCGCGCTGAACGCCGACGAGCCAACCGACCAGGCCGTCGCCCGCGCCGCCGAGGGCGCCTGGGCTCGCCTGGGCGCCGCCCTCGACGCCGACACGGCGCCGGCGTCCCCCGGCGGCCGCCTCCAGACCGATGCCGACTTCCGGTCGCGCATCCCGGCCTACCTGGCCGGCACGCTCAGCGCCGAGGAGCGTATGCTCTTCGATGATCGCCTGCGCGACAGCGCCGCCCTCCAGGTGGCCGTGGCCGATGCGCGTGGGCGCGGGCGTGCCCATGCGCCGGCCGAGCGTGCCTCCATCAAGCGCATGCCGGTTCCGCGCTGGGCCATGGCCGCTGCGGCGGCCGTCGTGGTGGCGGTCAGCGGCTTCGTCGCCCGCGACACGCTGCTGCCCAACCGCGTCATGGCCCACGTGGCCGACGTGGACGGCGCGCTGTACCACGTCGACGGCCGCGACGGCATGACGCCGCTGGCCGCGGACGCGGCCGTCCACCCGCGGCAGCGCGTGCGCACCGCCCGCGACGGCGGCGCCGTGCTGGAGCTGGCCGACGGATCGCGCGTCGAGATGGACGCCCGGTCCGAGATCGCCCTGGTCTCGGCCTGGAACGGCACCACCGTCCGGCTGCTGCGCGGCAACGTCATCGTCCAGGCCGCCGAGCAGAAGGGCGGCCGGCTGTACGTGGCCACCGAGGACGCGCGGGCGGCTGTCAAGGGCACCATCTTCTCGGTGCGCAGCGGCACGTCGGGCTCGCGCGTCTCGGTGATCGAGGGCGCGGTGGACGTGACCCACGGCGGCGAGCGGACGCTGCTCCGCCCGGGCCAACAGGTATCTACGCGCGACGGCCTGACGCCGGTACCGGTCGGCGATGACTTCGCCTGGAGCCGCGATCGCGAGCAGTACATGGCCATCATGGCCGAGCTGCGCGACCTGGGCGAGGAGATCGCGGCCAGCGTGCCGCGGCCGGAGCCGCGCACCGCGTCCAAGTTGCTGGGGTCGATCCCGAACGACACGGTGTTCTTCGTCTCGCTGCCCAACCTCACCGAGACCATGGACGCCTCGTACCGCCTCTTCCGCGAGCGCGTGGCCGAGAGCGAGACGCTGGCCGCCTGGTGGGCCGAGGCCATGCAGGACCCCGAGCACGAGGCCGAGCTGACGCAGGCCCTTGACACGCTGACGTCGCTGGGCGCGCCGCTGGGCGAGGAGTTGGTGGTGGCCATGGGCCTCGGCGCGGACGGCGAGCCCGACGCGCCGGTGCTGCTGGCTGAGGTCGCCGACGAGGCCGCGCTGCGCGCCGCCATCGCGGAGAGCCGCGCGGCGCCGGAGGAGAAGGCGGGCGAGCCGCTGCCGATCACGCTGGTCGACGATCGCGCCGCGCTGGATGCGGCGGTGGAGGCGGAGGCAGTGCGCCGCTTTGGCCTGCCGTGCTCGGCGCCGGATTGCGGCGCCGACGACGGGCCCCACGAGGTGACGGCGGATGGGGTTGCCGTACCGCCGACCGACGCGATGGCTCCGAGACCCGCTGACCTGTCCCTTGGGCAGCCAACGAGCTTCGACCCGTCGGTGCGCTTCGACGTCGCCATGGACGGACACGACCCCGAGCTGATGGCCTGGGTCGCCGACGGGCTGCTGGTCGTCTCGCCGTCGGCCGGCGCGCTGGCCAACGCGCTGGACGGCGCCGCGCCCGCCGAGGGTGACGACTTCCGCGCCGGCATCGCCGCGGCCTACGGCGACGGCGTCGACTGGCTGGCGGCCATCGACGTCGCCCTGCTGGTCGAGGCGGCGCGCGTCGAGGCGGCCGAGGAGGGCGAGGAGGGGGCCGGGCTGCTGCTCTCCAGCGGGTTGCTGGGCGCCCGCATGGTGACCATCACCCAGGTCGAGCGCGACGGGCGGACCCAGTTCGACGCCCAGGTCACGTTCGACGGCGCCCGCCGCGGCATCGCCGGCTGGCTGGGCGCGCCGGCCGCCATGGGCGCGCTGGACTACATCTCGCCCGATGCCTCCGCCGCCTCGGCCTTCATCATCGACGACCCCAAGGCCGCCGCGGCCGAGCTGCTGGGCTGGCTGGACAAAGCCGCGCCCGACCTGGCCGAGGATCCCGAGGCCGGCCTGGGCACCGAGCTGCTGGCCGCCCTGGCGGCGCCGCTCGGCGGCGAGATGGCGCTGGCGCTGGACGGCCCCGTGCTGCCCGAGCCGTCGCTGAAGCTGGTGGCCGAGGTGTACGACGAGGCCGCCATGCAGGCCGCCATCGAAGAGGCTGTGGCCCGGATCGGCGCCCTATCGACCGACCACGAGGGCCCGACCCTGGAGGTGACGACCGGCACGCTCAGCGGGCACGCCACCTGGTCGCTCCGCCTGGATGGCGACCCGGGCGATCCCACGGCCGTCTGGCTCTACGACGGCGGCTACCTGATCATGGCCACCAGCCCCGCGCGCCTCGAGGACGCGCTGCGGCTGCGCGAGGCAGGCGTCAACCTAGCGTCGTCGGCCGCGTTCCAGGAGGCGCTGCCGGCCGGTGGGCAGACGGCCTTCTCGGTGCTCAGCTGGCAGAACCTTGCGCCGTGGCTGAACGACCTCCAGGCGCGCGCCGGCGACCGCGTGCCGGAGGAGCTTGGCGGGGTGTCCACCGCCGAGATCATGCAGGGCTTGGCGCCGTCGCTGGTGGGCGGCTGGGCCGAGGACGACCGGATCCACTTTGCCGCGGCCAGCGAATCGAGCCCGCTCGGGATCGAGGCCCTCTTGACCATGGGCATGCTGCCCAACGTCCTGGGCTCGATGGGGTCGGAGGACGACGGCGGCGGCTTCGAGCGCCCCGGCGGCGCGGAGATGCACCGCGGCGACGACCCCGCGTGGGAGTACGCCACCGGCGATCTCATGCGCGAGCTGCACGACCTCTCGGGCGGCGGCGCGCAAGACGGCGGCCGGTGACGGCGGCCATCGCGCTGCAGAATCTGGGCGTCCGCCTCGGCGGGCGCCCGATTCTGCGCGACCTCGACGTCGCGCTGTCCGGCCGCGCGCTGGGCCTCTTGGGCCCGAACGGCGCGGGCAAGACCACGCTGATCCACACGCTGCTGGGCTTCCACAGGCCGTCCGAGGGGACGGCCATGGTGCTCGGCCGCGACATCCGCGACGTGCGGGCGGCGCGCGAGGCGCGGCGGGACGTCGGCTACATGCCGGAGCGCGACGCGTTCGTGCACGACATGAGCGCCGTGCGCTTCGTGCGGCTGATGGGCGAGGTGGCCGGCCTGCCGTCCACGATCGCGCTGGAGCGCGCGCACGAGGCGCTGATCGCCGTCGGGCTGGGCGAGGCGCGCTACCGGGACCTCGGGACGTACTCGCTGGGCATGAAGCAGCGCGCCAAGCTGGCCCAGGCCATCGTGCACGGGCCGCGGCTGCTGTTCTTGGACGAGCCGACCAACGGCCTGGACCCCGCGGCGCGCGTCCGGATGATCCGCCTCATCCGCCAGATCCGCGACAGCGGCGTCCAGATCGTGCTCAGCTCCCACCTGCTCCACGACGTGGAGCAGATCTGCGAGGACGTCCTGGTGCTGCGCGACGGCCGGATCGCGGTCCACTGCGACCTGGCGGCCGAGCGGCGCGCCCACGCGCGCTTCCTGGACCTGGAGGTGCGCGGCCAGCGCGAGGTGTTGGCGCTGGCCGTCGAGGGGCTGGGCGCCACCGTGGCGCTGCCGGACAACAAGCGGCGCCTCAAGGTGGTGCTCCCGGAGTCGGTGGAGGTGCGCGCCATCTACCGCGCGGCCGCGGAGTCCGGCGTCCAGATCCGGCGCCTGGTCTCGCGCCGCGACTCGCTTGAGGACATCTTCCTGCGCGCCATGGGCCTCTCGGGCGGCACCGGCGACACGCCGGAGCCGACCGAGGCGGCGGTGGACGCCATGACCGAGGAGCGCGGCCGATGACCATCCTCAGCGAGCGCATCTTCGAGCCCTACGACGGCCCGCGCACCGGCGACCTGGCCCGGCTGGCCGTCATCCCGCGCTACGCGTACGCCGAGCTGTTCCGGTCCAAGATGGCGCTGGTGGTCTTTGCCAGCGGGTTCGTCATCCCGGCAGCGTGGGCGCTCATGATCTACCTGCACCACAACGCCGACGCGCTCATGTCGCTCAACATCCGCATCGACGAGCTGATGGCTATCGACGCGGCGTTCTTCATCCGGCTGCTGTTCCTGCAGTCCGGCGTCGGGTTCTTCCTGGCGCTCATCGCCGGACCGCCCCTGATCGCCCGCGACCTCCAGAACAACGCGCTGCCGCTCTACTTGGCGCGCCCGCTCACGCGCGCCGAGTACGTCGGCGCCAAGCTGGCCGTGCTGGTCGGGCCGCTGTCGGCGGTGACGTGGATCCCCGGGCTGCTGCTCTTCGGCTTCCAGGCGGCCCTCGAGCCCGGCTGGGCCGCGGAGAACTGGCGGATCCTGCCCGCGTTCTTCGTCGGGTCGTGGGTGTGGATCGTGCCCGTCGCGCTGTTCACGCTGGCCGTCTCGGCCGTCGCGCGGCGCCGGACGGTGGCGCGCGCCGGCATGCTGGGGCTGGTGTTCGTCTCGCGCGGCGTGGCGGAGGCGGTGAACGGGATGCTGAACACCAAGTGGGGCTACCTCCTGTCGCCCACGCAGCTATACGATGCCATGTGGACCAGCCTGTTCGGCCCCGACGCCGAGGGCGGCTTCTTTGGCTCGTACGCGCAGCTGCCGTCCGCCAACGTGGCATGGATCACGGCCGCCATCCTGACGGCGGCCTTCGTCCTGGTGCTGTCGCGGCGCCTGCGCCCGTGGGAGGACCGATGATCACCGGCGGAGCCAACGGCAACGCGCCGCACGCGGCGGCCATCCCGGACGACCACCTGATCGCGTTTCGAAACGTCTCCAAGTTCTACGGCGAGGTGCTGGGCGTCAACCGCATCAACCTGACGATCCCGCCGGGCATCACCAGCCTTGTCGGGCCGAACGGCTCGGGCAAGACCACGCTCATGAACCTGATGACCGGCCTCCTGCGCCCGACGCGCGGCGAGATCCGCGTCCTTGGCCACTCGCCGTACGAGCCGGAGGATCTCATGCGGCGCGTGGGCTACTGCACGCAGTACGACAGCTTCCCAGGGGGCATGACCGGCCGCGCGTTCCTGGGGCGCTTCCTCCGCATTGCCGGCTACGAGGGCGCGACCGCGGACCGCCTGGCGTGGGAGGCCCTGGACCGCGTCGGGCTGGTCGAGGCCGCGGACCGCAAGCTGGCGCACTACAGCAAGGGGATGCGCCAGCGCGCGCGGCTGGCGGCGGCCATCGCCCACCGGCCGGATGTCCTGGTGCTGGACGAGCCGCTGAACGGCCTGGACCCCATGGCGCGCGCCGAGATGATCGCGCTCTTTAGGCAGCTGGCGCGGAGCGGGCTGCACGTCATCATCTCCAGCCACATCCTCCACGAGGTGGACGCCATGAGCGACACCGTGGTGATGATGAAGGACGGCTACGTCCTGGCGCGCGGCGAGATCCACGACGTGCGCAGCTCGCTGGGCGCCGAGCACCCCACCAGCATCCTGGTGCGCTGTGACGCGCCCGAGGTCCTGGCCGCGCGCGCGTTCGAGCTGGCCTCGCTGGTCGAGGTGCGCGTCCACGACGATGGCGGCGGCCTCCTGGTGCGCACGCGCGACGAGGACGGCTTCTACGAGGCGCTGGCCCGCATCATCCTGGAGCACGGCGTGGGGATCGAGTCGGTGGAGGTGGCGGACGACAACGTCGAGGCGGTCTACGAGTACCTCATCGAGGGCGCGGGAGGGCGGGTATGAGCGCGAGCGCGATGGTGGAGGACGGCGTGGTCGGCACAGCGCTGGCGGCGCCGGGGCCAGCCCTGTGGGCGCGGCAGGTGCTCGGCCTCCTGGGGCTCGAGGTGCCGCGCCGGCTGTTCAAGCGGCGGTCCCTCGGCATCTGGCTGCTGGCGCTGGCACCCGTGGCCATCATGGCGCTCAAGGCGGTCATCCTGATCGTCTTCGAGCCCGACCACATGGGGCGCTTCGGCCTGCCAGCCGAGGAGCGCGTCTACGCCGATGTGTTCCAGATGCTCATCGTCCGGCTGTGCCTGTTCTTCGGGTGCGTGACGGTGTTCATCACGGCCATCCGCGGCGACGTGATCGACCGCAGCATCCACTACCACTTCCTGGCGCCCGTGCGCCGCGAGGTCCTGGTGGCCGGCAAGTACCTGTCCGGCCTGATCGTCACGTTCGCGGCCTTCGCGCTGGCCACACTGGCCACGCGCGCGCTCATGTACGCCCCGTACGGCGCGACGGAGGCGAGCGCGCACTTCTTCGTCGGCCCGGGCCTGCGCCACACGCTGGTCTACCTCGCCATCGTGGCCCTGGGCTGCCTGGCCTACGGCGCGCTGTTCCTGGCCGCGGGGCTGGTGGCGCGCAACCCCATCATCCCGGCCGTCATCCTGTTCGGCTGGGAGTCGGCCAACATCTTCCTGCCGCCGCCGCTGCGGCAGGTCAGCGTGATCTACTACCTGGTGTCGCTGACCCCGGTGCCGGTCGACCTCGGGCCGTTCTCGGTCCCGGCGACGCCGGCCACGCCGCTGGCGGCCATGCTGGCGCTGTTCGCCCTGACGGCGGTGCTCTTGGTCTGGTCCGCGCGGCGCATCCGGCGGATGGAGGTCGACTACGCGGACGATTGATGAGGCACGTCCTCAATCCAGCCGGAACCCCAGCAGCGGCACAAGGGCCTCGTCGGGCGTCAGGCTGCCGTGGCGCCCGAGCGTGCGGAAGATCTTGGGCTGCTCCTCGACCAGCGTGTGTTCGCCGCGCGCGAGGAGCACCAGGTCGCCCGTGCGGTGGCGCGCCTCGGGGTGTGCCGGCCCCGGGCCCCAGAGCCCGGCCTCCAGCGCCTCGGCCGCGTCGAGGGCGACGAACGCGTCGTTGAGCGTCGCCTCGGCATAGGCGCGGGCATCCGCCGCCGCGCCAGGCCTCAGGTGGAGCATGGCGGCACGCGCCTCGCCCGAGGGCGGCAGGGCCAGGCACTGGGCGAGCTCGGGATGCTGGTCGAGGGCGACGACGCCGTCCAGCCCGGCGGAGGCCATGCCGTGGTCCGCGACGAGCAGCACGACCGTCTTTCGGCGCGCGCGCACGGAGAGCTGGTCGAATACGTGCTGGCGCAGGCCGTGGAACAGCAGCGACCACGCCACGCACGCGCCCTCGTCGTTGGCGCCACGGAGGTGGCCCAGGCGATCCAGGTCGTCCCAGTACGCCATGACCAGGCAGCGCCGCCGCGCCGTGTCCTCCAGCGCGCGGCGCAGCTGGACCAGGCTGTCGCCCAGGCCCGCAAACCCGATGGCGCGCGTGGTGCCCTGGAACACGATCCGCGAGAGCCCGCTGTCCAAGATGCCGTTGTCGATGAGGACGTTCACCGCGGCGCCCTTCATCGTGAGCTGCTGGCCCAGCGTGTAGCCCGGCACGAAGCTCTTGGGGTGCACCAGCCCGGCGCGCACCAGGTCGACGTCCAGCGCCTTGCGCGCGCTGCGGAGCGCGATCATGTTGGCCACCACGCCGGCCTCGCGCAGCCACATGCGATAGCCCAGGATGCCGTGGCGGGCCGGGTCGGCGCCGGTCCAGAGCGATGTGATGGTGGCCGCCGTGGTGCTGGGGAACACCGCCGTGAGCGGCGTGAGCCGCGCGCCGCGCTCGGCCAGCCAGGCGGCGCCCTCCGCGTCGGCCGCCAGCCCGTGGGCCAGGCTGCGGTAGCCCAAAGCGTCGACGACCAGGAGCACGACGCGCTCGACGCCGCCGTCCGCGAGCGGCTGCCACGCGCCGGCCTCGACGGGCGGCAGCGGCCCGACGGGCAGCCGCAGGAGCGCCCCGATGGTGGCGGCGACGTTGGCGATCCCGCGGCCGTCGTAGCGCGGCACGACGAGGTCGTCCGGGAGCATGTGGCCAAGGCAGCCCGGGCGCTCGGCCAGGAGCGCGGCCTCGTCCCAAGGGCCGCGCGCAAGTTGGACCGCGTGCTCGGATGCCATCATCGCGAGGATTATACCCCGCGCCCATCGGTGCCATCCTTCGCTCTTCGAGGACGACGTGGTTGGGGGTGGGCAATGGGCACGGACGTGAGCCGCATCGCGGTGTTGGCCGACGTGCACGGCAACGTGCCGGCGCTCGAGGCGGTCCTCGACGACATCGCGCGTACGGGTGCGGATCGCGTGGTGGTCGGCGGCGACCTGGTCGGGCGGGGGCCGGAGGGCCGCGCGGTCGTCGAGCGCATCCGGTCGCTGGGCCTGCTCTCCGTCCGCGGCAACCACGAGGACCTCCTCTTGGCCACGCGAGACACCCCTCGCGGGAAGGACGCGGACGACGACATCGCGCGCTGCACGCGCTGGATGGCCGACGACCTGGACGACGCCGCGGCCGCCTTCGCCGCCGCGCTCCCGCCCGCCCTCGTCGTCCCCGGCGCGCCCGACGTCCGCATCGTGCACGGCTCGCCGCGCTCCAACCGCGAGGGCATCGGGCCGTGGACCAGCGCTGAGCGGGTCCGCGAGCTCTTCGACGACGTCCCCGAGCCCGTCCTGTGCTGCGCGCACACGCACCGCCCGCTCGTCCACCGGCTTGCGGGCGGCCTGGTCGTGAACGTCGGCTCGGTCGGGCTGCCGTTCGATGGCGATCCGCGGGCGGCATACGCGCTGCTCGTGCGCGACCGCGACGGCTGGCACAGCGAGGTGCGGCGAGTGCCGTACGACCGCGACCGCGTGCTGGCGCGCTACCGCACGACCGGCTTCCTGGACGAGTGCGGCGCGATGGCGGCGATGGCGGCGCGGGAGATCGAGACGGCGCGGTCGCACCTCGTCCCGTTCGAGGCGTGGTGCCGGGAGCGCGGGCTGCCCCCCGTGCACCGGCTGGTGGCCGACTTTCTGGAGGGGTTCGTGCCGGAGCAGCCGGTGGCCTGAGCGTTCTTTCAATACCGCGTGCTGTTCGCCCGGCTCGTGCGCGGCATCGGTCGTGATCGGCCCTCTAGGCCTTGGACCTGAACGCGTGACACATCGTCATGGCCGTGTGACGCCCAGGGCTAAAGCCCCGGGCTCCTCATGACGAAGCCCGCTAAAGCGGGCTGCAGACGGCCTGTGTGCGCACGAGCCCCCGGAAGGGGGCTTCGTCCTGATCGAGCCCGGCCGTTCACGGCTGGGCGGGCGCATGGCCCTCGTGATGTGTCACGCAGTCAGGGACTTGGACAAGCTGGCGTCGTCGACGTAGAGGTTGCGCGCGAAGGTGTCGCAGGCGACCAACCGCCCCGCGAACCCCAGGCGTTTGCCGATGCGCCCCTTGAGGCCCGACGCGCTGCCGGCCGGGAGCCGGACGACGGCCCGAACGGCGTCGAACGCCATGGCGCTGCCGTCGCCGCTGTGTGCGTGGAACACGGCGCGCGCCAGCGGCCGGTCGCCGAAGACGAAGTCGAGCGCGGCCTCCTCGACGCTGAGCAGCGTGCCGGTCCAGCGCACGGCCTGGCCCCGGTACGCCGCCTCGAAGCGCTCGCCGACGTCGACCGCATGGCCGTCCGGCCCGCCGAACAGCTCGCGGCAGAGCGTGGCCAGGTCCGGGCCGGCGGGCTCGGGAACGCCGGGCGTCTCACCGCGCCCGGCGGTGCCCTGGGCGATGGTCCCGTGGCGCGCAGCCGCTGCGGCCTTGGCCCAGTCGCGCGCCTCGGCGCGCTCTGCCTTGCCCAGGTGCCGCGCCGCGCGCTCCGCGCGGTGGAACGCCGCCGCCGCATCCTCGTAGCGGCCGGCGGCGTGCAGCACCTGGCCCTCCATGAGGAGGGCGTCGAAGGTTGCGCGCGCGTCGTCGCCGTGGAGCGCGGTGAAGGCGCCGCCGGCGTCCCCGTGCGCCAAGCGCTCCGCGGCGCGATCCAGGGGCTGCTCGGCGACCTCGCCCAACAGCGCGTCGGCCAGGTCCAACCCGTAGCGGACCTCGGCCACCAGGCGCTTTGGGTCGGTGGTCGTGCCCGAGATCGTCCAGGCGAGGCCGGTCGGCTCGATGCGCGCGTCGTGGCGGCCCTGGACGAAGCGCTGGACGCGCAGTCGCCTGCCCGGCGTCAACCAACGCCGGATGTCCGCAGTTCGAGCCTTGCCGGTGACCAGGACGGCGCGGTCGAACGCGGCGTCGCCCACCGACGTGTCCTCGATCCCGACCAGCCGGCCGAAGCCGCTGAGGCCGCTCTCGCGGCTTAGGCGCACGTCGACCGGCAGCCGGGACCCGAACGTGATGCGAAAGCGCGTCCCGCGCTGCTGGTCGTTGCCCGCTCGAGCGAACGTGCTGACGTTTACGCCATGGCCGTTCAGCGTGCCGGCGATGAGCAGCTGGACGCCGAGGCCCTCGCCCGGGCCGGTGAGGCCGAGCGCCTCAGCCGCCTGGCGCCATGCATGGCGCGTGGTGCGCGCGTTCTGCGAGAGCGCGTTGACCACCATGCTGCCGATCACCAACAGGGCGAACTCGATCATCGTCCCTCCACACCACGCTTGGGCGGCTGACACCGCATGGTATCATCGCCTGCCGCGTCGCGAGGCCGGCGCCGTCGCGGGCGCCCCGGCACTCGCTGCGGGCCAGGAGGCGATCATGCGCCCGCTCGCCAGCGACGGGACCTTCTACGAGCAGGTGTACGCAAAGGTGCGCGCGATCCCGTTCGGGCGCGTCACCACGTACGGCGCGGTGTCCGAGGCGCTGGCCGGGCACGCCGGCGCGGCCCGCACGGTGGGCTGGGCGCTCGGCGCGCTGCCACGGTCCCAACTCGACGAGGTGCCGTGGTGGCGCGTCATCAACGCCAGGGGCCGGATCAGCATCAGCAGCTGGCCCGGCGCGGCCGAGGCGCAGCGTGCGCGCCTGGAGGCAGAGGGCGTGGCCTTCGGGCCGGACGACCGGACCGACCTCGATCGCTTCGGGTGGTGGTTTGCCGAGTAGAGGCCGCCAGCGCCTACAATTCCGTGGTCCCCTCCTTGCTTCGTGCTCGCCGCATTCGCCCCGGAAAGCGACGTGACCATGCTCCCCCGTCCACACCCTCGGGCCGCCGTCATCGCCGGCCTGCTCGCCACCGCCTTGGCGATGTCCGCCCAACCCGCGCCCGCGGCACCGCTCGCCCAGACGGACCCGCCGGCGCTCCGCCCCTTCGCATTGCCGTTCGCCCTGCCGCCAGGACCCGACACGTGGCTCATGGGCCAGGCCTACGGCAACACGACCGGCGCCTACCGCCAGCGCCGGACGACGTACGCCGCCGCGCAAGGGATCCACTTCGGCGCCGACTTCGTCGCCGCGTGCGGTGTCCCCGTCACGGCCCTGGCCGACGGCGTGGTCTTCGCCGCCGACGCGATGAGCTTCGGCTCCGCGCCGCACAACCTCATGATCGACCACCCGGACCTTGGCTACGCCAGCTTCTACGGCCACCTCTTGGAGCGCCCCAACCTGGCGCCGGGGCAGGCAGTAGCGCGCGGCCAGGAGGTCGCCAAGGTCGGCGACCCGGGCGAGACCTGCCGGTCGCGCCCGCACCTCCACCTGGAGATCCGCGACCTGCGGCACGTCTGGAAGTACAACCCGGTCACGCTGATCGAGGCCGACTGGGATACGCTGGCGCTGGTCGGGCCGTTCGGCACGGCCTTCCAGCGCGACCTGGACGACCCGCGCCGCTGGCAGCACCTGGGCGACCAGCCCGACAGCGTGATCGGCGGCCCGCTGCTCAACGACTTCGCGCGGCCCTGGCCGCCGGACGTCCGCTGATGGGCGCGCGGCCAGCGCACGGGCAGGACGCGGCGCTGGGCAGGGCGCTTGCCTCGGCCTTGGACGCGCTTCCCGTGCGCTGGCGACCGGCACGCTTGCTGGCGCTGCCCATCCTGGTCGCGATGATGGCGGCGTGCGCCGGCGATGACCTTCCGCGCACGGAGCTGGCGGCCCAGGGACCCGATGCTGCGGCCATTGTGCCGGACGCCCAGGGCGACCTTGAAGGCGGTGGACCCGGCGCTCCCGGGAGCGATGCCGGCGGCGGCGCGGCGGGCGACCGCGACGGCGGTGGCCCCGGCGGGGCCCCTGGAGGCCGCACCGCGGATGGCGGCGATGTCGAAGGCAATCTCGACGGCCACGGCGACTTGGCGGGTGACCTCTCAGATCCCGACGCGGCCGACTCCGACGGGCTCGGTCCCGACGCGGCCGGCTCCAACGCGGTCGACGCCGACTCGGTTGGTCCCGACGCGGCCGGCCTCAACGCCGCTGACGCCGCGCTGCCCGTCGGCCGGCCGGTCCAGCTCACCGACGGCGGCTGCTGCACGCAGCCGTTCTGGCGCGCCGATGGCGCAGGCCTTTGGTTCGTCGATCGGCCGGAGGGCGGCGAGACGGGCTTCTGGGAGGTGCGCCTGGACGCGCCCGGCGCTCCGCCCGCGCTGGTGACCACGACGATCGCGTCGTTCAGCCCCGACCAACGCTGGCGCATCGACCGCGCGGCGGGCCGCACCACGCTGGTGCGGCTGGCCGACGGCGCCGCCTTCGATGTACCCGCCGGCGGCCGCACGGTCGCCTTTGCGCCGGACGGCGCGCGCATCGCCTGGCAGATGGACATCTCGGGCGCGCCGCCCGAGCGCAACGTGGCCACGATCTACGTGGGCACGCCCGAGGGCGGCGGGCGCCGCGAGGTGGCCCGCCTGACGCGCGGCTCGCTGTCCGGCTGGCTGGACGACTCGACGCTGCTAGCGCGGGGCCGCGAGGCCGCCCAAGCCGAAGAGGACATCCTCTGGGCGTACCCCCTGGACGGCGGCGAGCGCCGCGAGATCGCGCGGGCACGGCGCATGCGCGGCCAGGTGCTCTCGCCGGGCGGCCGGTGGCTGATCTGGTACGTCGCGGGCGACCCGGAGCCGAGCGCCAACGGGTTGTGGCTGGCCGAGACGCGTAGCGGCGCACCGCCACCACGGCGCCTCGAGGGCCGCTTCGGTGCCTACCAGTGGCGCGACGCGACGCGGCTGGTCATGGTCCCGTTCGACCTGGACGCCCCAAGCCATCGCCTGATCGAGCTGGACATCGCGACCGGCGCGGAGCGGCCGCTGACGGATCCATCGACCACCGCGTTCCGGATCGCCAACGGCGACTGGTCGTTGAGCCCGGACGGCCGCCATGTGGCGTTCGTCTCGGCCACCGACCGCAATATCTGGGCGTTGCGGCTTCGGGATTGACTCCCCCACCTACCAATAAAGCATCCCCCAAATCACCACCCCCGTCGCCGACACGTACAACCACACCGGCAGCGTGACGCGCGCGATCCTCCGATGCCGCTCCACACCCTCCTCCCAATGCCAGCCGCGATATAGCGTGATGAGCGCCAGCGGCACCACGGCCACGGCCAGGACGATGTGGCTGATGAGCACCGGGAAGTACACCCACGACCAGGCGCCCTGGTAGCGCGTCGGCCCGAGTGCGTACGCGTGGTACAGGACGTACGACACGAGGAACCCGCCGGAGGCGGCAAACGCCGACAGCATCGCGCGCCGGTGCGCCACGATCCGCCCGCGCAGGATCAACCGCCAGCCGACGAGCAGCAGGACGCCCGAGGTGGCGTTAAGGGCCGCGTTGAGGTGCGGCAGGGCCGAGACGTCCGGCCGGCCGGCCAGCTCGGGCAGGCGCGGGCCATAGATGAGGAAGAACACCGCGGCGATGAGGAGCGCCGACACGACGCCGATGATCCGCATCCAGAAGCTCTCGCCGCGAGCGGTCATGGGGGCGTTGCTCATGCGGCCTCCTGTCTGCATGGATCCGTCCGGTGATCGAGGGCACCGGCGCGCCGATCATACCACCGGGCGTGCCATCGGTTCGTGCCGATGCGGTCGGCACCAAGTCAGGGTTCGATGTCGATCCGGACGCGGCCGCGGCGATCCTCGATGCGCTCCTCGAAGGCGCGATCGTACTCGGTCGTGTCGATCCCCGCGCGCATGCCCAGCGCCTGGGCCGTCTCCTGGAGGTGGCGCACGCGTGCTGGCAGCTCGGTCGCCAGCGCCCAGCCCACAGCGGCGCCGCAGCTGCTCGGCGATCCCGCGCACGCGCGGCGCTCCTCGATCACGTCGATGGCCATGTCGAACAGCCCCACTTCGGCCGCCAGGGCACCGCGAGCGCACTCAGGGACGTCGGTCGCCTCGATCCGGCCGCGCGCGGCGCGCAGCGCGTCCAGGTCCACGACCTCCGCCTGGAGGCCCGAGCCTTCTGCGCTGGCGCTGCCGTCGGTCGAGCGCTCCCCGACGGCGTCGTCCAGGGCGGTCATCAGCGGCTCGATGCGCGCGCCGCGCCCTTCGAAGTACGCGCGGACGCCGTCCTCGGGGCAGTCGCCCGAGACGTCCACCTCCGGTAGGTCCGGCACAGCCGCGCGGTACGCCGCCGTCGCGACGATGGCGCAGCCGACGACCGCCAGCACCATCATCCCGCACCCGATGCCGCACCACTTGAGAAGCGATCGTCCGCCGCCCTGATCCATCGTGTCCTCCTGTCGTCCTTGAAACACTGAAACGCGTGTTCTATAATCACAGCAGCTCGGGCGAAGTCGACAAGCCGAGCCGATCGCCTATCATCGGACCCCTGCCGCCCCACCGTACGCCGCGCCGCATCGCCGGGTTGCGCCTGGCGGCGCCGCGTCGACGCGCCCACGAGAGCCCGCCATGACCCTTGCCGAACCGCTCGTCCCGACCGCCGTTCCGGCGAACGCGTACGACGCCAGCCAGATCACCGAGCTCGGCTTCCCGGAGGCCATCCAGCGCCGCCCGGGTATGTACATCGGCGGCCGGAGCAACCTGGGCCACCTGCTGGCCGAGGCCGTGGACAACGCCATCGACGAGGTGATGGCCGGCGCGTGCCGCCGGATCGACGTGGCGCTGAGCACGGACGGCAGCGCCACCGTGGTGGACGACGGGCGCGGGGTACCGGTCGCCATCCACCCCGACAGCGGCAAGTCGGCCCTGGAGATGGCGTTCACCCAGCTGCACACCGGTGGCAAGTTCGACACGACCAGCTACTCCACCAGCGGCGGCCTCCACGGGGTGGGCATCAAGGCCACCAACGCGCTCAGCGAGTGGCTCGAGGTGGTGGTGCGGCGCGACGGCGTGCGGTATCGCCAGCGCTACGCGCACGGGCGGGTCCAGGGACCGGTCGAGATCCTCCAGCCTAAGAAGGACGTGGTCATCGGGCACGTCGGGCAGCCGGGCGCCGCCGCGGCCGTGGCCAAGCACGCGGACAAGAAGCGGGGCACGGGCACGCGCGTCACCTTCAAGCCCAGCAGCGAGTTCATGGAGGTCACGCGCTTCGAGTTTGCTCCCATCGCGCACCGGCTCCAGGTGGCGGCCTACCTGCTGCCGGGCGTGACGTTCACGCTGCGCGACGAGCGCGGTGCCGAGGTCGTGGCGCGCGAGTACCACGAGGAGGGCGGCCTGGGGGCGTACGTGGGCTCGCTCAACGCCGGCCGGCGGGTCATCCACAAGGAGCCCATCGCCATCGCGGGCACCACGGAGAGCGGCGCCAAGGTCGACCTGGTGTTCCAGTACCACGACGCGGACGACGAGGAGATCCTGTCGTTCGTCAACACCATCCCCACCGCGGAGGGCGGCACGCACGTCTCGGGCTTCCGCGCCGCGCTGACCAAGGCCATCAACGTGTTCGGCCAGGAGAAGAAGCAGATCAAGGACGCGGACACCGTGACCGGCCGCGACACCACGGCCGGGCTCACGGTGGCGCTGTCCGTGCTCATGCCCGAGCCGGAGTTCACGTCGCAGACCAAGACCCAGCTGGGCACGCGCGAGATCCACGGGTCGGTCATGTCCGTGGTCTACGACCAGCTGCTGGAGCGCTTCCGCGCCGACCCGACGCTGGGCAGGAAGATCGTCGACCGCTGCCTGGCGGCCAGCCGCGCCCGCGAAGCGGCGGCAAAGGCGCGCAGCCTGGTCATGCGCAAGAGCATCCTGGACATCTCCGACACGGGCCTGCCCGGCAAGCTGGCGGACGTGGCCAAGAGCGCCGACACCACGCGCACCGTGCTCTACATCGTCGAGGGCGACTCGGCGGGCGGGAGCTGCAAGCAGGCGCGCGACAGCCGCTTCCACGCCATCCTGCCGCTGCGCGGCAAGATCCTGAACACCGAGCGGGCGCGGCTGAACCGCGCGCTGTCCAACGCGGAGATCAAGTCCATCGTCTCCGCGGTGGGCGCGGGCATCGGGCGCGACTTCACGGTCGAGGACATGCGCTACGCGGGCGTGGCCATCTTCGTCGACGCCGACGTCGACGGGCTGCACATCATGACCTTGCTGCTCACGCTGTTCTGGCGGCTGATGCGCCCCATGATCGACGCCGGGCGGCTGTACGTTGCCCGCGCGCCGTTGTACCAGGTCAGCAAGGGGCGGCGGACGGCGTACGCGTACTCGGATTGGGAGCGCGACCAGATCCTGTCGCAGTGGGGGCGCCAGGGCGCCTCCGTGCAGCGCTACAAGGGCCTGGGCGAGATGAACCCATCGCAGCTCAAGCACACGGTGTTCACGGTACCCGAGGCCGACGGCAAGCCCACGCCGTTTGCCAACCGCAACCTGTTCCGCATCTCGGTCGAGGACGCGCACCGCGCCAACCAGATGGTGGAGCTGTGGATGGGGGCCAAGGTCGGCCCGCGCAAGGCGCGGCTGATGGCCATCTGGGACGGCGAGGCGGCGTTCGACGAGGGCCTGGAGGCCTTCGAGGACGACGCGGACGGCGACGTGTTCGAGGACATCGGCGAGGACGACGCATGATCAACGGCAACATCGTGGCGCCGCCCTCGGGCGGCGTGGACGTGCAGACGCTGGACTTCACCCCCGAGCTCGACCGGGCCTACCGCCTCTACGCGGCCAAGACCATCGAGGACCGGGCGCTGCCCGACGTGCGCGACGGCTGCAAGCCCGTCCAGCGGCGCATCCTGTACGCCATGCACGACATGGGCCTGCGCTCGGACCGGGCGCAGAAGAAGTGCGCCCGCATCGTCGGCGAGGTGCTGGGCAAGTACCACCCGCACGGCGACCAGGCCGTGTACGGCGCGCTGGTGCGGCTGGCGCAGGGCTTCACCATGCGCCACGAGCTGATCGACGGCCAGGGCAACTTCGGCTCCATCGACGGCGACGGCGCGGCGGCCATGCGCTACACCGAGGCGCGCCTGAGCCCGGTCGGCGAGCTGCTGCTCCTGGACATCGACGCGGACACGGTGGACTTCGTCGAGAACTTCGACAGCTCCCTGGAGGAGCCCACGGTGCTGCCGGCGGCGGTGCCCAACCTGCTGGTCAACGGCAGCTCGGGCATCGCGGTGGGCATGGCCACCAACATCCCGCCGCACAACCTTGGCGAGATCGCCGACGCGGTGGTGTTCATGGTGCACAACTGGGCGCGGCGCGACGCCGTGACCACCGACGAGCTGATGGCCATCGTGCCCGGGCCGGACTTCCCGACCGGCGGCATCGCCTACCGCTACCGGGACAGCGGCGGCGAGGTGGCCGACACCATCCGCGAGGCGTACGACACAGGCCGCGCGCGCATCATCACGCAGGCGCGCCTCCACGTGGAGCAGATCGGCGGCGGGAAGCAGAACATCGTCATCAGCGAGATGCCTTACAACGTCCAGAAGTCCACGCTGCTCGAGCGCATCGCCCGCGAGGTCAAGGACGGCCGCATCACCGGCCTCACGGACCTGCGCGACGAGAGCGACTACGACGGCGGCATGCGCATCGTGGCCGAGGTCTCGCGCACGGCGCGCGCGCCCGAGGTCATGGCCACCATGCTCAAGTTCTCGCAGCTCCAGGAGACGTTCGGCTACAACTGCATGGCGCTGGTCCCCGACACGGAGCGCGGCGGCGTCCGGCCGCGGCGCCTGACGCTGCGCGACATGCTGACCCATTTCGTGGCCTTCCGCCTGGAGGTCATCCAGCGCCGCACCGTCTTCGAGCTGCAGAAGCGGCGCGACCGGCTGCACATCGTCGACGGGCTGCTCATCGCGCTGGACGCCATCGACGAGGTGGTGGCCATCATCCGCGGCAGCAAGACGCCGGATCAGGCGCGCGAGCGCCTTATGTCGCGCCTGAAGCTGAGCGAGGTCCAGGCGCGCGCCATCCTGGACATGCCGCTGCGGCGGCTGACGTCGTTGGAGATCGCGCAGCTGCGCGACGAGGCCAAGGAGTTGCGCGCGCGGATCAAGTACCTGGAAGGGCTGCTGGAGAGCGAGCGCAAGCGGCTGGCGGTCATCGCCGAGGAGGCGCAGGGCATCCGCGAGCGCTTCGCCTCACCGCGGCGCACGGTCATCATCGACTCGGCCGACATGGCGGCGGGCAACCAGGTGGTCATGGAGAGCGACCTGCGCATGCCCGCGGGCGACCAGGTCGTCATCCTGACCACCAACGGCATCGAGCGGCGCGACGCGGCCGGCTTCCGCTACGCCCCGACGGACGGCCTGACCAGCCGCGCCACCACCAGCCAGCTGGCCACGGTGCGCGCCGCGCCCACGGACTTCGTGCTGCTGCTCTCCAGCGGCGGGCGCGCGTGGCAGAACCAGGTCGGCTTCGTCCCGGAGAAGTCCACGCTGGGCCAGCTGGGCCTGGGCAAGGACGAGACGCTCGTGAACGTGGCGGTGCTGCCGGAGGAGCGCGCCGGACAGCACCTGCTCTTCCTCACGCGCGCCGGCCGGATGAAGCGCACCGCGCTCTCGGACCTGGCGCTCAACCCGGGCAACTGGACCACGGTCGTGGGCCTCCCGGACGACGGCGACGCGGTGCTGGCGGCGGGCATCACCACGGACGGCGCCGAAGCCTTGTTCGCCACGGCCGGCGGCTACCTGCTCCGCACGGCCACGGACGCCGTCAACCCGCAGGCCAGCGGCAGCGCGCGCGGCGTGGCCGGCATCGCGGTGCGCCCGGACGACCGGCTGGTCGCGGCTGCCATCGTCCCGCAGGCGCTGACGGGCGGTGGCCCGGAGGCCGGCGGCGTCTGGGTCTTCATCATCGCGGCCACGGGCTTCGTCAAGCGCGTGCCGCTGGCGGAGTACCCGCACAAGGGCCGCGGCACCGGCGGCGTGCAGACGCTGAAGATCACGGGCATCAGCGGCGAGGTGGTGGCCATCGGGGTGGGCGACGAGACCGGCGGCGTGGACGTGCTCTTCGAGAACGGCAAGCGCCAGCACATCGCCGCGGCCGACGTGCCGGCGGAGAACCGGTACCGGATGGGGTCGCGGCTGATCGCGCTGCTGGAGGCGGGGGCGCCGATCACGGGGGTGGTGGTGGGGTAGGGGGGTTTAGCACGTATCCTTGGTGGGGCGAGCGCCGCATACGGCGCCTGTCGCAATTGGAGGTTGCATGAGCCTGTCACGGCTGCGGCTGAGGAAGCGATCGACGTCGACCAACGGAAGCTCGCCAACGTTGTTCGACGTGAGCGCGTTCACCTCAACGTCGCTCGTCGACCAGGTGACGGAGAGGGTGGCCAGCTTCCCGCGCATGCGTTATATGGGGTCGAAGTACCGTTTGGTGCCGATCCTCGCCGACGTCTTTGCCGGGATCGGCGGGACAACGGCGCTCGACGCGTTCTCCGGCAGCGGTGTCGTGTCCTACGCCCTAAAGGCCATGGGCTACGCGGTAACCACCAACGACTTCCTAGCATTCCCAAGCGTGATCGCGTCAGCGACGGTGGTCAACCAAGATGAGCTCCTCACCGAAGGTGATGTACGCCGGATTCTTGAACCATCAGCCGACGGCCGCGACTTCATCGAGTCCACGTTTGCCGGGCTGTACTTCAGCCAGGAAGATCACGCCTTCCTCGACTCGGCGTGGTCGCACATCGACGCCCTCACGGGCGCAAAGCGCGACCTCGCCATTGCGAGCCTCGTGCTGAGCGCCGCGCGCAAGCAGCCTCGCGGAGTGTTCACGTTCACCGACCGTCGCTACGACGACGGCCGCCGCGATCTTCACCTGCCCATGCGGGACCATTTCGCCGAGGCCGTCGCCCAGTACAACGCGGTCGTCTTCGACAACGGTCAGCCCTGCCGGGCCATCCACGGCGATGTCGCAGATCTCGATCCGGGTTCGTACGACGTGGTCTACCTCGACCCACCCTATGCCCCGCCTCGCGATGACAATTGCTACATCAAGCGCTACCACTTTCTCGAAGGGCTGAGCGTGTATTGGCGGGAACAGGAGATCATGGAGGAGACACAGACAAAGAAGTTGGCAAAGCGGTTCACCCCCTTTAGCTACAAGCGTACGATCATCGAAGCGCTGCGCTCCACGTTTAGGCAGTTCGCCAACTCGACCATCGTGTTGTCGTACTCATCGAACGCTGTTCCAGATGCTGCCACGATTGAGCAGCTCCTGCGAGAAGTCAAGGCCGATGTGGAGGTGCGCGCGATCGACCACCGTTACCACTTCGGAACGCACAGCGCCGCATCGCGGCGTGAAGCGACCGAGTACATCTTCATCGGGCGATGAACCTCCCGTCCTTCGAGGAGTATCTCGCCTCGTTGAGCCAGCTTGGCGCACTCGCCGATCCGACGGTGCCAACGGCGGAGTCGGAAGCGATCCGGGCGATCGTGACGGATCTCGAGGGGCTCGTCGCGATCGATCGCGAGAGCCTGGCCCAGTTCGTTGCCGCCTATCCCGATTCCATACCAGTTCTCGGACTCGCAGCGGGTCTGACGCGCGAGAAGCTCAAGAACGCGCTCAAGCATCACCTTCGCTCAGGGGGATGGGTAACGCTCGCGCGCCAGCAGCCCCTAGCTTTGATCGCGATGCTCGACGAGCAGTACGATATCGTACGCCTCCTCGAGGCGCAGCGCGGGCGATCCTACGACTTTGGAGATATCCTGGTTGCCCGCGCTGGAACGCGTACGACAGCTGCCGCGGCCGGAGCAACCGGGCGTCGAGTCGAGGAGGACATCGAGCGCGTTGCTCGTGACCTCGGGCTCGAACTTGCAACGCGAACGCGGTTCGAGGGACGGAACGGAGCGACTGCACCGTGCGATCTTGCGATCCCGGCTGGTGGGGCGGCAGCCCGCATCGTGGTTGCGGCCAAGGGCTTCGACTCCACGGGTTCCAAGCTCTCCGATGCTGTTCGCGAGATCGAGGAGATGGCGGACAAGCGCTTGCCAACCCAATATGTGATGGCGGCCGTGGACGGCATCGGTTGGAAGAGTCGATTGCGCGACTTACGACGTATCCATGACCTACGCTCTGCCAATCAGATCGACGGGCTCTACACCCTCCGTGCGCTGGGACAGTTCCGAGCCGATCTGGAAGCGGCGGCCCGACGACTGGGCCTTCTCTGAGTCGTCCAAGCCTTCGACCACTTCCGACCGAAGGAGCGATCCGACCATGACCCCAACCCTCGAGGCAACCCTCGCGCAGCTGGAAGCGCTGGGCAACGAGAAGGTCCGCGCGCGGAACCTGCGCAACGGCGCCGAGGGCGAGCAATACGGCGTCCAGCTGGGCGACATCCGGAAGCTCGCGGCCAAGATCAAGACCAACGACGAGCTGGGCATGGCGCTCTGGGATACGGGAAACCTGGACGCCCGGCTCCTAGCCATCCTGCTGATCAAGCCCAAGCTCCTGCCGCGCGACGCGGTCGATCGCATGGTGCGCGCCGTCGACAACCCGCAGCTGGCGGACTGGCTGAGCGCCTATGTGCTGAAGCACCATCCCGACAAGGAGGCGCTGCGCATCGCCTGGCTCGAGGACGATGACCCCTGGGCCGCCCGCGCCGGATGGAGCATGACGTCGGATCGCATCAACGCCAGCCCGGAGGGCCTGGACGTGCCGGCGCTCCTCGATCGCATCGAGCGGGAGATGGGCAGCGCGCCGCCGCCGGTGCAGTGGACCATGAACTTCAGCCTGGCCGGGATCGGGATCAACTTCCCCGAGCACCGCAAGCGGGCGTTGGCGATCGGCGAGAAGCTGGGCGTCTACCGCGACTACCCGGTGTCCAAGGGCTGCACGTCGCCGTTTGCGCCGATATGGATCGACGAGATGGTGCGGCGTCAGGGGTGAGGGGGACGATAGGGCGCGCTGCGGGCTGACGACGACGAAACACGCGATGGCGGCGCGGGTCGCCGCCCGGGCGGCCTATGAACGCGATACAGCTTCACATCGCTACCGCGCCGTACCAGCGTAACCCACCGGCAGGAACGCGCCCACCCGCCGCGCACCCCCGAGCCGCATCACCCACAGTCCACCATCGCCCAGCGCCACGCTGATCCAGCCGTCGGCCGCCGTGAGCTCAGTCGCATGCCCCGGGAGCGGCGCGGACGCCATCTCCACGGGGGCTCCGCCGCTGACATCGAAAGCGCGTAGGCTCGACTCGTTGGCCACGTAGACATGGTTGCCGTCGGCGGCGATGGCCTGTGGTCGAGCCGGAAGCGGGAGGTGCCACGTCGTGCGCGGAACGTCGGCCTCGGTGACATCGATGGCGGCTATGGCGTATGCGTCTCGGCCGGAGGGCGAAGGGAAGTCGGCCATCGCCACATAGGCGGTGAGGCCGCCGAGCGCGACGTCGAGGATCGTGCCATCCACCGACAGCCTGCCCGCGACTCGCGGCCGCAGCGGATCGCTCGCGTCGAGGACGGTCATCCGCCGTCGTTCATGGACGACGACTCGGGCACCCACGGCTTCTACCCGCTTCTCGAGGGCGGCGCCCGCGAGCGACGCGAAGCCTGCGATGGCCGGTGCCAACGGGTCGGAGATGTCGATGGCGAACACGCCCTTGTCGTTCGATGCGTCGACGAGGAGGTAGCCCGTATGTCCGGACGCCGCGATGTCGCGAACGGAAGGCAGATCGCTTACCCGGCCGACCGCGGAGTTGTCAGTGCTGCCGCCTGGTAGGTACACGGCCATCGTCGACGGGCTGCTGAACCCGAGTGCGGCAATCGCCCGACCGTCGGACATCGCAAGCACGTTTCCAGGGCCAAGGGCAAACGGTTTGATCGGGGCCAAGCGACGATACGCGTTGTTCGGCACGCGACCGCAGATAGGTCCGTTGAAGTCGTCCAGGACGCAAACGTCGCCCCCAGCCGTCGCGGCATCCGAAACGGAACCGACATGCGCGCGCGTGGTCTGCAGCCCCATTGGATCACCGCCGAACGTCGCGGCGCGCAAACCGCCGCAGGTCCACAGGGGGGCATCGGCGCGCCACCAGATGCCGTGTACTTGACCACCGATCAGGTCATCGCACTCTGCGTAGAAGATCACGTCGCGGAACTCAAACGGGCGCATGGGATCGAAGGCAAAGAGATGCCCGCCCCGGGAGAGAATCCACGCAACACCGTCCCGAAGGGCCAGCGCCGCCACGTCGTCGAAGGGCAGCGCTTGCTGCAAGAGGACGTTGGCCTCGCCTCCCCCGGATCCCGATACATCGAGCAGAGCGAGCGATGGCTCATGCATCCACCAAGGCAGCCACCAGGCCAGCAGTCGCCCGCGGTCGGCCGCAACCCGTACTTCGACAACCTCATCGAACAGGAGCTGATCGCGTGTCTGCTGAGGCACGCTCCCGCGTAGGTCGAAAGAGAGCAGGTGCGCCGACCGCGGAGCGTCAACAGCGTCGCGCAATACGGCGACGTGAACGTGGCCGCCCTCGATCGCAGCATCTTCAGGCGCCTCGATCGGGATCTCGGCCGCTACGCGTAGCGCCAAGTGGTCGCTGGCGTCGACGATGGCGAGCCGGCCCTCGACGTCGAACGGGTCTTCGCCAACGGACACACCGACCGCGACGAGGCGTTCAGGGTTGGTCCCGACGAACCGCACGACGAACCCAAGCTCAAGCACTCCCGCCGGCATCCCTCCCGCTACATCCTCCGGCTGCCACAGCGTCACCCGACTGTGCGCCCCAACCGCGTCCCGCTCTGGGACGTCCGCAACTACAACCAGCGCGCCGCCGACCACCGCCAGGTGCCGAGGCAGCGCGTCGTCGAACGGGATGATCGGGTCGAGCACCAGCCGCTCGGTCTCCGACTCGACCATCCGCCCGACCACCGTTCCGTGCGCCACCCACATCCCGCCGTCGAAGGCGACGACGTCGTGGATGCGGCCGCCCTCGCGGCGTTCGACGACGAGGTTGGAGAACGCGGTGCTGTCATCGAGCAGCGTCGGTTCGTTCGTGGCGTTGGTCGCCGGGGGTGCTGCCGCGACCAGCCAGCCTACCAGGACGACCACGGCGAGGACCAGGGCCATTGGTGTAGACGGCCGGGCAGGGCGCGCCGACGTCAAACGCCGCCATCCGATGGACACTGGCACGAGGCGATCGGCGCGCATGGGCGTCTCCTGTCGATCGATCGGTGGCGTGGAGCAAGACTACACCTTCGCCGCTGTACGAGCGTCCCTTGAGTTGCCGTCGCCTTGGGCTGGCGGTGGGCTGGTGGAGGATCATGCTGTTGAAGCTGAGAGCACGCATAATTAGGCTCAATCCAATTATCCGACTGAGTCGAAACGGGAGGCTCACATGATGCTGACGCGCGGAGTAACCGAGGGGAGCGTGGCGGACAGCCCACCAGCAGCTCCAAGCCTACGCGACCTCGCGGCCATCCTCGAGCACGGTCCGCACCTGACCACCGACGAGGCTGACGCGTTCGCAAGGGACTTGGCGGACATCGCCGCCGAGGCGAACCGCGATGGGTGGCACGGAGCAGTGGGAACCAAACTACACGCGTGAGCGTTCTATGGAACGACCTCGCACGCCGCCCGGTGCCCACGGCCTCACCGCCCCCATTTGGAGCCCGCCATGCCCACGCTCATCCAGGCCTTCGCCCGCTACGGCCCACGCCTCGAACGGCGCCCGGCGATCCAGATCGACGAGCTCGCCGAGCGCCTGTCGGTGGCTGCTGGCCTGCGCCAAAGCGTGGTTCAGCGCGTGCTGATTGAGTTGGCCGACGCGATCCTTGCCGCCGCACGCCGCGGCGCGTCCGTTCACCTGCCAGGCCTGGGCACGTTCCGCCCCAGCGTGCGGGGGGACGGAACGCTGCGCCTGCACTTCCGCGTCGCGCCCAGCCTGCAGCGGGCGTTCGCGGACCGCGCTGCCTTCCGCGGCACCATCGCCAACGCCCAGCGCATCGGGCTCTCCGCGGAGGGCTACAAGGCGCTCTGGGACGCCGAGCATCCCGATGCGCCGCTGGCTGGGAAAGGCGACGGTACGCAATAGGGCGCGCGCCGACGAGGCGGGTGCGTCGGTCCCCAGTCAATCTAGACGCGACGATCTTTCAAGGCTTGCCGCCGCGGCGAGGCGAGTGCGTCGCTGCGCGTGGGACGCTTGATCGCGGCACGGTTCTCGGTAGGGCACTTTGACGTCATTGGTTGACGCGATTGGACCAAATGCTAAGCCGCGCGCCCCCGCAGTGCGCCGATGTAGGCAGTCAACGCCGCTTTGGACAGGCTGACCAGCTCGTCGCAATGGATGCTGCTGTCGTCCTTCAGCCCCTCGCTGGTGCCAACCGGCACCTGGGTGGACAGCCCATCGTCTGCGGAGTAGACGGTCGCGCACGTGACGGTAACATGGCGGGATGCGATCTGCGCCTGCCGGCTGACGACGACAAACTCGCGCTGGCAGCGGGGGTCGCGCCCGGGCGGCCCCTGAACGCGATGCAGCTCGCCGCGCCTCAGGGTTCGATTTGATACTCGAGGACGTCGAGAGCCTCGGCGTTGAGCCGATCGGCGGCATCGTTGAGGATGGCCAGATCGCATTCTACTTGCGCTTCGCGGGCGCTAGTGTAGGAACGTGCCCGCTCGCTATCCCGCTCTGGAACGTCCGCGACGGCGGCCCGGTCATCCAAACTCGTTCGCCTCGGCCAACACTCGGGCGTACAACGCTGGGCTGACGCGAAACCCGACGCGTCCAACAAGGTCGTCGAGGGATGGCTTTACGTTCTCCAGGTGGCCAGCGCGTTTTGCCCACAAGAGGATGCCCAGAAGCCCGACATGCGGGACGCCCGTGCGGCGTGCGACCAGCCTGCCCCGTCGCTCGTCGATGAGAAGGAGAGCGCCAGGGATCTCGGCTGCGAGCGCGATGGCCTCGGCCTCGCCGCGATCCAACTGGAACAGCAGCGCCTTCGCAGAGGATGGGTCGCGAAGGCTGCGAAGCTCGATCCATTCGGATGCCTCGACCTCCGCGACGCCGGCGCGGCTCGCGCCCGCAGTCACCACTTCGGCATGTACGGCCGGGGGGATGAGCACTGTGCCGAAGAGCTGCTGCAACAATGCGAGACGTCCCACGGCGGAAAGGTTGATGATCGGCGAGGCATCGCTTACGACGATCACCTCGCCTGGATCTCGGCAAGCGTTTGGAGGTCCTCTTCCAACTCAGCAACGTCGTAGTGTACCGAGATACCGCGGCTGGCCAGGAGATGCTGGAAGGAGAGGCGATCCATTTCCGCGAAACGAAAGGCCTGACCCATGGTCAGCTTCTCGCGTTGGAACAGCATGATGGCAATTTCCTGGCGAAGCTCCGCCTCGGTCATGCGGGACGCAAGCAGGATGTCGTCGGGGATCGTCATCGTCATTTTGGCACTCCAACCCTAAGGCTCCGCAAGCATACCACGCGCCGGCCACGGGCGCGCGGTGAGGGTCGATTGGCGCCGCCGGCGGAGGGATATCCTTGAGCCGCCATCGCCTCAACGCTCCACAATCCCCGCCCGCCAGTACCCGCCGCGCCCGTTGCTGAGCAGCAGGGCGTTCTCGGACGGCATCAAGGCGGCCCACGCATCCCAGCGCGGCTGTGAGAGGTCGCGCGCCTCGCCGGTGGTGGCGTCGACCGTGATGATCCGACGGCCGTCGTAGGGGCAGGCGGTGAGGAAGAGGCGTTGGCTGTCGAGCGTCCAGGTGGGAGGGGAGACGGGTCCCCACAGGTCGACCCCCATCGTCATCAGCTCGCCATCTTTGTCGATCAACCACAACCTGCGCGGATCCCGTGGAAGTTCACGGTCCCGGAATACCGTGGACACGCTCTTGATGGCAACGAGCTGCTGGCCGTCCGGGCTCCACGCAACCTCGAAGGCGCGCACGTCGACGGCGTTTCGCCCCGTGCCGTCGAGGTTGGCAAAGCAGAGCCCGCTGCGACACGAGTAGGCCACGCGCGTGCCATCGGGGGACGGACGAACCAGGGCGGCCTCGGGAACAAGCTCGCCCTCTTCGACGGTCGGATCGTCGCTCCATTGCAGAGGCGCCGTGGGGGTATAGGCAGGATCGGAGGGCCATGCCATCACACGATGAAAGGCCCCGTCTGCCCAAGTCGCTCTCCATACGCCGTCGGTCTGCGGGAACCACACGCCGTCAGCGGTCACCCCTGGCCTTGCCCGGGCCCCGACAACCGTATCGATCTCGACTTCCGTTCCCGTGCGAGCGCTCTGGATCACCACGCGGGACTCTTCTCCGACGGTCGGCTTCACCAGGGCCAGGTAGCGGCTGTCCGGCGACCACTGGTAGTCGTAGACACTCTTGCCGACCAGACGATCCGGCTGGCCATCGGTTGGCACGTGCCAGACCGACGTTTCGCGCTCCTCCGTCCATCGTGCCGCAAGGAATGCGGTGCCATCCGGCGCAGGCACCAGGTTGCCGTGGGCAACGCTGCAGCCGGAGTCGAACCACGCCCGGTACGACTGGGCATGGTGGTCTGCGTTGGTGGCCGCGTCCAGCCGAACGAGCGGCTCCAACGCGATCCCGTCTCGGAGAGAATCTGCGAAGGGAATGCCAGGCAGCTCACGGTGCTCCGTACGCAGGCGTCCGAGGCCGTCCTGCCGGGTTGGGCTGCGCCCCGACTCGACAGGAACGCGATACCGTCGCGACGTGCCGTTCGAGTACGTGAACCGCGTTATGAAGTCGCTGTAGTTGCTTCCCAATTGGATCATCTCGACAGAGTAGTCCGCTAGCGGCGCGCTCGGGTCCAGAGGATCGAGGCCAACCAGTCCTCGCAGCCCATGGAGATAACTGAGCATCGAGCCGGCCCGGCCGCGCTGCCCTCCGCTCACGTCCTGCATTGCCGTCAGCTTTGACGTCAGCGGTCGGACGAATGCTATGCCAAAGAGGAACATGCTGCACAGCGCGACTGCCAGCCCAATCCAACGATCGCGCGACCGCCGGATCAACAGCCAAATGAGCCCCGCAACGACGAACGAAACGGCCCACGGCAGAGGATGAAGCCGCAGCACTTCCGCCGTAAGCGTCCGCGGCGCCGCGGGAGCCACGATGACCTGCGCGGCCGTCTGGACGAGTTCGGTCCCGTCCGCGAGCACCATCCTGAGCTGGGGGAAGTATGTGCCAGCGGCAAATGCATGGGTGACTGTGTAGTTTGTGTCGCTCGGTCCACCCGGGTAAGCACCCCGTGGAATGTCGTCACGGCAATCCAGTTCCTCGACCGTCCCGTCACCAAGCTCGAGCCACACGCGGCGGCATGCGCCTTCAACGCTTTCATCCCAACGCGCGTTGATGACCAACTCGATCCCTTGGGTGGAGACGCCTCGATACTCTGTGAGCCGCCCGCCGTCCCCAACCCGCCGCGCCTCCGCCTCGGGCGTCGCGCTGGCGATCCCAGCCGACGTCGCGTTCGGGGTTGGGGACGCACTGGGCACCGTGGCCTGCCGCTGGATGTAAACCCACCCAATAACGGCCAGCACCAGCCCGGCCGCAACCGCATCGGTCAGACGCCACCGACGCGGCTCCCGCGTGGTCTGGCGCGAGCGTGCATGCGGGGATCTGGCGACAAGCTCCTGTGGGTTCCGATCGGTCCCGGCACTGACGGAGGCGGCCGAACGGCGCAGCGACTCAGGTTGTTGGAGTCGCGCGACGAGCTCAGGACCTGGCGACGGCCACGCCAAGGCCTTCATGGCCGCGAGCGTGAGCTGGTGTTCGGCGAGGACGGAAGCGCAAGCGGAACACGAGTCAATATGGCGCACGAGATCATGCGCCGGCACGTCGCCGCCCCCGAGCGCCCGAATGTTGCGAACGGCCTGGTTACAGCGCATGAGAATCCTCCACGGCCGAGATCGCTCGGAACCGCGCGCACGCGCGCTGCCAGCGCTTGTGCACCGCCGCCGTCCGGATGCCCAGCACGCTGGCGGTCTCGACGGCGGTGAGGTCCAGGAGGCCCATCAAGACCAGAACAGTGCGGTCGTCGGGCTTCAGCTGGACGAGGATGGGCGAGGCCGCATCGTCCGCCGCGTCGGCAGCGTGGGGGCGCCGACCACCTTGGTTCGCCTCCCAGCGCTCGATCGGCAGCCAGCTCCACCGCCGCTGTCGCCGCAGGTGCTGGCGCGCGAGGTTGGCGGCGATGGTGAACAGCCAGCCACGCGCGCCATCCGGGCTGCGCAGCTGGTGCCACAACTCGTAGGCGCGCAGGAACGCGTCCTGCGTCAGATCCTCGGCCGCAGCGCGGTCGCTGACCATCCCGTACACGAGCCGGAACACGCCCACGCTGTGCTGCTCGACCAGCAGGGCGTAGCTGGTCTCGCGGTCGCGAGCTACCTCGAGCGGAGACGGGACAGCGCGTGAGCTCAGGATGGGGCTTCCGATCGAGGCGACGGCGGTCATTGGCGAGGTCGCGCGCCCGCTGGCGGCGATCGGGTGATGGGATTGGCGCGGCTCGGAGGCGCCGATCGGCTTCATGTTGGATACGATGCGCGGCTCGGCCGTAAGTGGACAACGATCGACGAGTTCCCACCCTTTCGGCGCAGCCACAAAATGGGGACGAGGGAGCCGACACCGCGGAACCCGGGGTCGCCGGTCACCAGGGTGGCGACGACCCTTCCGTCGCGCTCTGCCTCGAAGTGCGCGACGAGCGCGAAGCTGTCCAGGACGAACCGGCTAGCCTCAGCCGTCGCGCTCCCGCTCGGCGGCTCTCTCCGCAAGGAGCGCATCCGTCAACGATGTCTCGCGTGCGAGCATGCCGGCGGAGTCCGCGCTCGGATCCTCCAGCGCGGGAACGATCGCGATCACGCCGCCATAGTCCACGATCTGCACGTGCTGGCCGGGGCGCAGCCCGTATCGCCGCCGCAGCTCGACGGGGATGACCACGCAGCCCCTTGAAGAGATCGCAACAGACGCCATCTTCCACCCCTAGTCGCTCTATGGCTGGCACCTCTCGTACCGCCACGTAATATTTACCCTTCCCGAGACATTAGAAATGCCAAACATCACGACCGGCCTCCCACGCTCATCGTACTCATAAGCCTCCTCCGCCTCGTGACCATTGGCGTACTTTGTCCTCCGGGACATCCGATCAAAGTCATCAAAGCTCCACCGCACCAGTGTAGACCACGTTACCCCGGGAGCGCGCTCGTAGTCGCCAATTCTCAATTCGGTCATGTTGTCGTTCATATATTTTGCCTCAATCACCCTATCAAAGCGACCGTCTGCGCCGCTGTCAATCTGCACACGGACAATGTTGCCTCCTTCCCACGTAAACACGCTACGTTCGTGTGTTCTATCAACAAACACACGTCGTCCCTCGACTATCTTTCTCTCGTTGTCATATGTGTAAATGTATCCATAGTTGTATTGCATCTGTTTAGTATCTTCACGATAGCTCCAGTATTCAATTCCGCTAACCCCACCCCACTCAAAATATTCGTACCTCGTTTCCAAATCAGTCTCTCCATCGGCGTCAACGTCGTATGCATCCACTAGCAACATCCCGCTCGGGGAATATGTAAAGCTCGCCACGGAGTCCACGGCTCCATCATTATCATAATCGACGCGCGACTCAGAAATAAGACCACGACTATTATACGCAATCGTCTCGCGTCTGTTGACGCGCCCATCCGCATTCTCGTCCCACTCTCTCAGTACCGCATTGCCACTTGTATTGTAATCGACTTGCTCGCGTCTATTAATCGAGCCATCGGCGAACATGTCAGTCTCGATCACAACCAAGCAGTTCTCGAACACATCATCTGGTAGGCTCGGCTCTTCGATCCAGATTGGATACTTTTTCGCACCATATGGAGTAGCCGTTGCAGGAGCCCCGGTGACCGTAGCGGATGTCGCCAAAGGAGGCTCATTTGCGATGGATGCTCCAGCTAGTGCGACTGGTACAAACGCAAAGTTGTCCAAGTCCTCAGATCTCTCATTGCCTAATAGGCTCCACCGAATTACAGAATCTCCGTGCCATTTCACATGAAGCTGCTCATAGCAACCCATAGCCAGACTCAGGTAAAGGGTGAAATCCAATGTGGATCGAGCTGTCATCTCTCCATCCTATACCCTGACCGCGTGACAGAACGTTTGAGCTAGGCTGTCGGACACGGGCCAGAATCCGTAGATTTGCGGGAATTCTACCCCCAGACTCAACGGAGGAAACGCGTGTCCACCAGCCCACCCATTGGGCCGTTGCACGTCTTTGCCGCGCTCGCCCCGGAGCCGGCCGACGAGGTCTGGTACCTCGCCTCCGACGAGCCCTACGGCTGCGCCGCTCTCGCCCTGTACCGCTGTCGCTTCCAGATCGAAACGAGCTTCCGTGATGACAAGTCCGGGGGCTGGGACTGGGAGGCGAGCCCGCTCCGCGACCCCGATGAAGTCGATCGCTTCTGCCTCGTCATGGCCGTGGCCACCCTCTACACAGCCCCAGTCGTCATACCATTGCACGCAGAAGTATTACGGTCAGCCGCAAGGCGAACAAGACGCTACCGCGCCGCACCGGCGTAGCCCACGGGCAGGAACGCGCCCACCCGCCGCGGCCCACCGAGCCGCATCACCCACAGCCCACCATCGCCCAGCGCCACGCTGACCCAGCCGTCGGCCGCCGTGAGCTCGGTCGCATCCCCCGGAAGCGGCGCGGACTCCACATCGACGGGGGCTCCGCCGCCGACGTCGAAGGCGCGCAGGCTCGACGCGTCGGCAACGTAGACGTGGTTGCCGTCGGCGGCGATGGCCTGTGGTCGGGCCGGAAGCAGGAGGTGCCACGTCTTGCGAGGAGCGTCGGCCTCGATGATATCGATGGCGACCATGGCGTATGCGTCTCTGCCTGACGGGGAAGGGAAGTCGGCCATCGCGACATAGGCGGTGAGGCCGCCTAGCGCGACGTCGAGGATCGTGCCGTCCACCGACAGCCTGCCCGCGACCCGCGGCCGCAGCGGCTCGCTGGCGTCGAGGACGGTCACCCGCCGCTGTTCATGGACGACGACTCGGGCACCGGCGGCTTCGACCCGAGGTTCGAGGGCGGCCCCCGCGAGCGACGCGAACCCCGCGATGGCCGGTGCCAATGGGTCCTCGATGTCGATGGTGAACACGCCCCTGTCGTTGGATGCATCGACCAGGAGGTAACCGGTGTTTCCGGTCGCAGCGACGTCGCGAACGGACGGCAGCTCGCCAACCCGACCAACCGCAGCGTCGTTGGCCGCGCTATCTGGCACGTACACGGCCAGCGTCGACGGGCTGCTCCATCCGAGGGCGGCAATCGTCCGGCTACCGGACATGGCGAGGACGTTGCCAGCACCCGACCCGAAGATACGGGGGTCGATGGGAGCCAGGCGACGCGGCGTGTCGTACAGCACGCTGCCGCAGATCGGCTCGTTGAAGTCGTCAAGAGCGCAGACGCGGGCCCCGGCCGTTGCGATATCCCAGACGGCTCCAACATGGGCGCGCGTGGTCCGCGGCCTCGGCCCGAAGGGGTCACCGCCGATCGCCGCGGCGTGCAACCCGCCGCAGTTCCACATTGGGACATCACCGTGCCACCAGATGCCGTTCGCCGGAGCACCAATGGCCTCACACGATGCGTAGAAGTTGAGATCCTCGAACTGGAACGCGCGCATGGGATCGAAGCCAACGAGAAGCCCGTCCCAGGTGACGACCCACGCAACACCATCCCGCAGGGCGAGCGACGCTACGCCGTCGAAGGGCAGGATGCCCTGCATGAGCACGTCTGCCGCGCCTCCCCCCGCTCCCGACACATCGAGCAGCGCAAGCGACGGCTCATGCATCGGCCATGGCAGCCACCAGGCCAGAAGTCGCCCGGGTTCTGCCGCAACCCGCACCTCGTATGCTGCATCGAACAGCAGTTGATCGCGCATTGGCGAAGGCACATTCCCGCTAAGGTCGAACGAGAGCAGGTGCGCCGACGGCACTTCGCCGCCCTCGTCCCGAAGGACGGCCACGTGAAGGTGGTCGCCCTCGATCGCGGCATCCTCTGGCGCCTCGATTGGGATCTCGGCCGCTACACGTAGCGCCAAGGGGTCGCTGGCGTCGACGATGGCGAGCCGGCCCTCGACGTCGAACGGGTCTTCGCCAACGGACACACCGACCGCGACGAGGCGTTCAAGGTGGGTCCCGACGAACCGCACGACGAACCCAAGCTCAAGCACTCCCGACGGTATCCCTCCCACTACATCCTCCGGCTGCCACAGCGTCACCCGACTGTGCGCCCGAACCGCGTCCCGCTCTGGGACGTCCGCGGCGACAACCAGCGCATCGCCGACCACCGCCAGGTGCTGCGGCAATGCGTCGTCGAACGCGATGACCGGGTCGAGCACCAGCCGCTCGGTCTCCGACTCGACCATCCGGCCGACCACCGTTCCGTGCGCCACCCACATCCCGCCGTCGAAGGCGATGACGTCGTGAACGCGGCCGCCCTCGCGGCGCTCGACGACGAGGTTGGAGAACGCGGTGCTGTCGTCAAGCAGCGTCGGATCGGTCGTGGCGTCGGTTGCTGGGGGCGCTGCCGCGATCAGCCAGCCTCCGAGGATTAGCGCGACGATGACCATGGTGGTCGTTGGAGAAGAACGGCCGGGCCGGGCCGGCGTCAAACGCCGCCGTTCGCAAGAAATCGGTGGGAGGCGATCGGCGCGCATGGGCGTCTCCTGTGGATCGATCGGTGGGCTGGAGCAGGACTACCCGATTGCTGTTGCACGAGCGTCCCACCGTCGCTCACCACATCGCTATTCCCAGCCCGGTGTGGACCCAACCTCAACGTCGTCGAGCTCGAGTGCGATCGCCAAGGCGCTGTTCAACGCGCGCATCGTCTCACTGCGCAAGGCACCGACATAAGCCGTAAGCGCGGCCTTTGGCAGGCTGACCAGCTCGTCGCAGTGGATGCTGCTGTCGTGCTTCAGCCCTTCGCTCGCGCCGACCGGCACCTGTGTCGAAAGCCCATCGTAGGCGGAATAGACGGGCGCGCAGGTGACGGTCGCATGGCGGGAATCGATCAGCACCTGCCGTCTGACGACGACAAACACGCGTTGGCGGCGCGGGTCGCGCCCAGGTGGCCCCTGAACGCGATACAACTCGCCGCGTCTCACAGCTCGACTTGGTAATCGAGGACGTCGAGGGCCTCGGTGTTGAGCCGATCAGCGCTCGCGTTGAGGATGGCCAGATCGCGTTCCGCTTGCGCTTCGCGGCCGCGCTGGCGGAAGAACGCGCGGATGGCCGTCTCGATCACCGCTGAACGGCTGCGCTCACCCGGCTCGACCAAGGCGTCGACGGCGACCAGGAGATCTTCCGATAGGGTTATCGATGTCTTGACCTTCATACCACCATCGTACTACCGGGAAGACGAGGGTCAAGGGACGTCCCACCGGTCGAGACGGACAGAGCTCGGGCGGCGACTAAGGGCGCAGCCCCCCGACACGTCCTCCGGCCGCCGCAGCTCCATGCGGCCGTGCGCCCTAGCCCACCTCATCAGAGTAAGTCGCCCAAGAACTCTGCCAACTCCGAACGCGCTCCGCACGTTTCGCAAGGCAGCGACTGACCGTACGTGCAGCGGTTGCACCGAGGGCAGTGCCACTCCCGCCAGTCGCGGCATGTTCGGCAGACCTCGCAGTGCCACGTATTGCCGGACTGGGCCACCTCGTCCCAGCAGAACGAGTACCAATAGCTTTCCTCGCATTCTGGACACGTGTACTCCTCGATCAAGTCGCCGAGCAGTGCCTCGCCGCAGCCGCAGGGGAGTTCCAGGACCTCACGCTTCACGTTTTCCGTCAACTGTAGGATCCACTGGACGTGCTCGCGGGCGCAAGCACCGAGCTCGCTGCCCTTGAGGTGCTTGAACGGGTTCGAACAGCCCACGCAGCGGCAGGCGTCGCCACACGCTTGGCCCGCTCGGTAGCACAAACAGCGTCGGTTCCCGCATCCGCTACGGCAGCGGCATGCGAGGTTGGCTTCAGGCGTGTCGCTCATGGACGTTGACCTCCCGAGAGCGCGACAACTCGACAACGAGCCTCATCCCCATCGTAGAGCACCCCAACCGCGGCAGGCGAGCGCGGACAATCACGATCTGACCGCCGGTACTCCCTGCCGCGTTCCCCACGACGACCAACCGCTCGTCGCGCGACACGGCGGCATCCACAACGATGTCGAGGTCGAGCGAGGCATCCGGAACCCCGCGCGCCGCGTCCCCGGCCCGCCACGAGCAACGCGCCCGCAAGGCCCGACGCGCGGCGGATGCGGAGGCCTGGGCTGCTGGTGCCGACCGGATCGGGCGTCCTACGGTGCATGCTGCGGCTCCCATCGTGCGCAGTGAAGAGGGTACTAGCGTGAGTCCGCTTCGCGGCCGACGCGCGTGCATGCGCTCAGTTCCTGGCGCGCACAAAGTCGCCGGGGATCTCGGCGACATCGGGGAAGGCCCGGAGCACCTGTTGGTCGCGCGTGACCAAGGGCACCGAGTGCGCGATGGCCAAGGCGACGAGCTCGCAGTCGTAGGCCGTGCAGCCGGAATTGGCCACCAGCTCCATGATCGGACGCGTGCCGATCCTCCAGACCCGGCCCCGCATCAGCCGCTCGGCGGCGGCCATCGCGCGAAGGGACGTCGCAAGATCCAGGTCGCCGGCCCGCATCAGCTTGGCCAGGACGTTTCGTAGCTCGCTGCGCCAAAGCGCCGGGGCGGCCCAGTCGGCATCCAACGCCCGGACGGCCAGCGCCTCCTCGGTGCCGTCGCCGAGAACGACCAGGTGGCTGATCATCATCGTGTCGACGACGATCACGCGCGGCCCTCGTCGATGGCCGACCGCACGACTTCATCGGTGAGGTAGACCTCAGACGCTTCGCGAAGCACCTGGAGCTCCTCGAGCAATGCCGCTTCGTCCTCCTGGCCGGCCTCCAGGGCCCGCTCGAGGCAGACGAGCGTCTCGCCATTGAGGCTTCGCCGATTGCGCTCGGCTTGGCGCTTGAGCCGATGATACAGCTGGTCGGGAACATTCTTGATCGTTAGCGTGGCCATGGTTGCTTCCATTCTGAATGCGTTTCGGAAGTCTACGCACCTCGGGCCGTGGAGGCAACGGTCGCGCCGGTCGGCGACCTGCCCTTCGACGAACGATTGCGACGCTTCGCGCGGCCCGCGCCATCGGCCTACCATCGGTCGCCACGGGGCGACCGCGGCCTGGGGCGGCGCCGCGGTCCGATAGGGACGGCATGATCAACCCACGGCTGGCCGCGCTCGTGCGCAAGGAGTTCATCCAGATCGTCCGCGATCCGCGGACGCTGGCGCTCACCTTCCTCATGCCGGTCGTCCAGCTGTTCCTCCTGGGCTACGCGGCCACCAACGACGTCCGCAACGTGTCGCTGGCCGTCTTCGACCAGGACCGCACGGCGGCCTCGCGCGCGCTCGTCGACACGTACCGGGCGGCCGACTACTTCCACGTCGACTTCGACGCCGGGTCGGAGGACGAGCTGCGCGCGCTGATCGATCGCGGAAGTGCGCGGGCGGGGATGATCATCCCGCCGGGGTATGCCCGTCGCCTTGCCGCCGGGCGGACGGCCGAGGTGGCGTTCGTCATCGACGGGTCCGACCCGACGCTCGCCGGCACGGCCCTGGCGGCCGCGACGCTCATCGGGCAGGCCCGATCGACGGAGCTTGCCGTCGAGCGCCTGGCGCGGAGCGGCCTGGCCGGCGGCGCGCGGCCGGCGGTCGAGGTGCGCACCCAGGTCTGGTACAACCCCGACCTCGTCAGCGCCTACTACATGGTGCCCGCGCTGATCGGCCTCATCCTCCAATTCCTCACCGTGATCTTGACCGCCACGGCCATCGTCCGCGAGCGGGAGCGCGGCACGATCGAGCAGCTCATCGTCACGCCGATCCGGTCGTGGGAGCTCATCGTGGGCAAGCTGGCGCCCTACGTGCTCATCGCGTTCATCGACATGATCGAGATCCTGGTCGCCGGCGTGCTGCTCTTTGGCGTCCCCATCAACGGGAGCCTCCCGCTCCTGCTCGTGCTGGCGGCGCTGTTCCTGGTGACAACGCTGGGCCTTGGCCTGTTCATCTCGACGCTGGCCAGCACGCAGCAGGAGGCCACGATCCTCGCCATCTTCTTCAACCTGCCCTCGATCTTCCTGTCGGGCTTCTTCTTCCCGCTCGCCGCCATGCCAGAAGTGCTCCAGGTGGCCAGCTACGCCATCCCGCTGCGCTACTTCCTCATCATCGTGCGCGGGATCATCCTCAAGGGCGTCGGCGTCGAAGCGCTCTGGCCGGAGATCGCGGCGCTAAGCGCGTTCGCGGTGATCATCATGGGCGCCGCGGCGCTGCGCTTCAAGAAGCGGCTTGACTAAGCACGCGGCATCACGACTTGGGGGAGGCGGTGGACATGAAGCGGATCGTAGGCGTCATCCTGGTGGTGGCTGTCCTCGGCGCGCTAGCCTGGGCGCTGACGCGCAACAACGCGACGCCCAGCGCAGCGCTGTCCGCCTCGGGAACGATCGAGGTGACCGAGGTGCGCGTCGGGCCGGAGGCACCGGGGCGCGTCGCGGCCGTGCTCGTCAGCGAGGGCGACATCGTCCGGACCGGCGACGCGCTCGTGCGCCTCGATCCGGCGCTGCTCGACGCGCAGCGGCGCCAGGCGGAAGCCCGCCTGGCGTCGGCCATCCGCGCCCGCGACGCCGCCGAGGCGGCCCATGCCGCGGCGCGCGCCCAGCGCCCGCCATCGGTCGCGCCGGCGGCCGACGCCGCCGATAGGCTGGCCCTCGGACAGGAGGCCGTCGACGACGCTCGCGCGGCGCGCGATGCGGCGCAGCGGGCGCTCGACGCGCTGGCGCCCGACGACCGTGCCGGCGCCGAGGGCGACGGCCTGCGCGAGCGCCTCGCCGCCGCCGACGCGGGGTATGACCAGGCGCTGGCCGCGTTCCAGGCCGCTGCCCGCCGGCTCGCGCAGGATCGAGAGGCGACGCCGAGCAGACCGGCGTCAGGCGTCGCAGCGGCGGGCGCCGCCGCGGCGCGCGCCCAGGTCGACGCCGCCGAGGGCCTGGTCGAGGCGGCCCGCTCGGCGCTGGCCGTCCTGGACGTCCAACGCGATATGCTGACCCTGCGCGCTCCGATCGACGGCACGATCCTGGTGCGGGCCGTCGAGCCGGGCGAGGTCGTCGGCCCTGGCGCCACGCTCCTCATGCTCGGGCGCCTGGACGCCCCGCGGATCACCGTCTACGTGCCCGAGGACCGGGTCGGCGAGCTCGCGCTGGGCGCCGGTGCGGACGTAACGGTCGATGCCTTCCCCGACACCACGTTCCGCGCGATCGTGGCGTTCATCGATGACCACGCGCAGTTCACCCCGCGCAACGTCCAGACCGGCAAGGGCCGCCGGACGACGGTCTTTGCCGTTCGCCTCGACGTCGCCGACTCCCGCGACCGGCTCAAACCGGGCATGCCGGCCGACGTGACGTTCGATGAGTGATGCGACCGCTGCGGCGGCGGGCATCGACGCGCGCGGCATGCGCAAGGCGTTTGGCGGCGTCGCGGCGGTCGATGGCATCGACCTACGCGTTCGGCCCGGCGAAGCCTACGGGCTCGTCGGCCCCGACGGCGCGGGCAAGACGACGGCGCTCCGACTCCTCGTGGGCGCCCTGGCGCTGGATGCCGGGACGGCGACCGTTGCCGGCCACGACATCGTCCGCGACGCGGAGCGCGCGCGCGCCTTGCTGGGCTACCTGCCCCAGCGCTTCAGCCTGTACGGCGACCTGACCGTGGCCGAGAACGTGGCCTTCTTCGGGCGCGTGCGCGGAATGTCTGGCGACCGCCTGGCGCAGCGTGCCGACGAGCTCCTGGGGTTCGTCGGCCTCACGGGCTTCGAGGACCGGTTGGCCGGGGTGCTGTCGGGCGGCATGAAGCAGAAGCTCGGCTTGGCGTGCGCCTTGGTCCACGCGCCGCGCGTCCTGCTCCTCGACGAGCCGACCGGCGGGCTCGATCCGTTGACGCGCCAGGACGTCTGGCGGCTGATCATCCGTCTCGTCGCCGAGGGCGCGACGGTCGTCGTCAGCACGCCGTACATGGACGAGGCCGAGCGCTGCAACCGGATCGGGTTCATGGCCAAAGGGCGCATCCTGACCGAGGGCGCGCCGCGGGCCATCACCGCGGCGCTTGCCGGGCGCTTGCTCGAGCTCGTCGCACGACCGCGCGGCACCGTCCTCAGCGTCGCGCGAGCCGATCCCGACGTCGAGGACGTCCTGGCGTTCGGCACCCGCTTCCACCTGCGCGTCCGCAGCGAAGACGGCCCGCTGGCGCGCCTGCCCGCAGCGCTCGCGGCGGCCGGCGCCACCGTCGACGCGTTGCGCCCGATCGCCCCATCCCTGGAGGACGCGTTCATCGCCCTCCTGGCCGCGGGCAGGTAGGGCACGCGTGGCCGAGCCCGCGATCGTCGCGCGCAACCTCGTCAAGCGCTTCGGGGCGTTCACGGCGGTCGACGGCGTGAGCTTCGAGGTGCCGCGCGGCGAGGTCGTCGGCTACCTCGGGCCCAACGGCAGCGGCAAGACGACCACCTTCCGCATGCTGCTCGGCCTCCTGCGTCCGACGTCCGGCACGGCGACCGTGCTCGGCTACGACATCGCACGCGACCCCGACCGGATCCGGTCGCGCGTGGGCTACATGAGCCAGCGCTTTGCACTCTACGACGAGCTGACGGTGCGCGAGAACCTCGCCTTCTACGCCGGGCTCTACGGTCTGATCGGCCCGGACACCGCCCCGCGCCTGCGCGAGGTCACCGCGCTCGCCGGGCTCACCGGGCGGGATCACGAGCGCGCCGGCCGCCTGCCCGGCGGCTGGCGCCAGCGCCTGGCCCTGGCCATCGCGCTGGTGCATCGGCCGGAGCTCCTCCTGCTCGACGAGCCGACCTCGGGCGTCGATCCCGAGGCTCGGCGGGCGTTCTGGGACCTCATCTACGACTTGGCCGAATCTGGGACGACCGTCCTCGTCAGCACGCACTACATGGACGAGGCCGAGCACTGCACGCGCCTGGGCATCATGAGCCGCGGCCGGCTGCTGGCGTTCGACGCTCCCGAAGCGCTAAAGCGCGCGGCCGTCGGCGGCGACGCCTGGGACATCGAGGCCGCGCCGCTGCTGCCGGCACTCGAGTCCATCGAGCGATTTCCGGGCATCCGGCGCGCGGGATTGCTCGGCGATCGCGTCCATGCCATCGCGCGCCGAGGCGCCTACACCGCCGAAGATCTCGGCGCGCGGTTGGCCGACGCCGGCTTCTCCGCCACGCGCGTGGCGGCCGCCGAGGTCTCGCTCGAAGATGTGTTCAGCGCCCTTGCAACATCCGCCGACCCGGATGATGCGCCGCCTCTCGCCTCACCCACCACCCCTGCGCCAACAGCGCCAGGGGCCCCACCGTGAACAGCGCGAAGTACGGCGCGTGGATGGCGATCACCTCCAGCAGCGGGCCGAGGTCGAGCATGCCCGAAAGCCGGATCAGGAACTCCACGGTGGCCACCAGGAACGCCACGAGCATCTGCGGGCGCACGCCCTTCACCGTGGTGGGCGGGTCGGTGATCATGAAGAACGTGAACAGCTGGTACATCGGCCCCGTCAGCGGCGCCACCTCGGCCAGGAACATGTCGCCCGTGATCACGCTGCGGATGAACGCGTAGAGCACGAACGAGACGACGTACGTGAGGCTGATGTGGAAGCGCCGCAGCCGCCCGATGATCATGGCCCCGACCACCCAGATGATCACCATCACCCGGGCGTCGTTGCCCCACTGGATGCTCAGCGTGGCCACGGCCTCGTGGGCCAGGAGCACCATCATCGCGATGGCGAAGTTGGACGGGTTCCAGATGTGCCGGCCGTTGGCCCTGAGCGCGTACTTGGACGCGATGGCGATGGCGCTGCACACGGCAAACGGCCAGAAGTACGGCGAGCGCAACAGGATGCCCACGCTGATGCCGCTGATGTACGCGCTGGCCAGGTGCGGCACCTTGCCGTGGATGAGCTTGCCCAGCACGACCTCGGTGACGAGGGCCGTGACGATGGCCAGCGCCGTCCGGTCCCAGCCCTCCAGGCCGCGCAGCGTCAGGTTGCCCACGACCAGGATCAACGAGATGAGCATGGGCGGCAGGTAGCGCGGGTCGATCCGCCAGCGCGCCGCGTCGTTGGCGCCCCCGGGCTGCTGCACCGCGACGTCGGTGGCCATGGCTACCGCTCTCCGGTCGCGCCGGCGGCCGACGTCTCGGCGGCCGGCTCGACCAGCCGGTGCACTTGGTTGGTCGCCGGCGCCTCCAGGAACTGCTCGCGCCCCGACGGCCAGCGTACCACCGCGCGCTCCACCACGGCGCCCTCGCCCAGCCCAAAGTGCAGCGGGCGCATGTTCTGCGCGCAGAAGCCGCTGGCGCCGGACACCTCCTGCACCTGCTGGCCGCCCGGCCAAGTCACGCTCACCCGCGCCCCGATGGCGCTGCGGTTGCTGCCGGGACCGCCTTCCAGGTCGAAGCCGATCCAGCGGCGCTCGGGCGCCACCTCGTTGCGGTAGACCAAGAGCGGCCCGCGCTGGTGGGCCACGACCACGTCCAAGACGCCGCGGTTCCAGAGGTCCGCCAGGGCGACGGCGCGGCCGTCGTGGGTCTCCTTCAGCCCGACCTGGGCGGCCACGTCGGCGAAGCCGCCTGCGCCGTCGCCCAGCCACAAGCGCTTCTGCTGGAAGCCCGCCAGGCTCATGTCGCCCATCGGCGGCCAGTTGGCGGCGTCCGAGATGATCGCCGTGTTGCCGCCCGCGACCTTGGAGAAGTCGTACCAGTAGCTGCGCGCCGGGTTGGCCGACACGTAGCCGTTGGTGAGGACCAGGTCCAGCTGGCCGTCGTTGTTGAGGTCGCCGAACTGGGCGCCGAAGCTCCAGCCGCCCAGCTCGACGCGCGCGGCGGCGGCCAGGTTGTCGTACTGGGCGGGCGCCTCCGGCCCTCCGGTGCCCTGCCGTGGGACGAACAGGTTGTTGCCCTGGAGCAGCACGCCCTCCTCGCTGATGTTGGTGGTGTAGATGGCCAAGCGGCCGTTGTTGAAGACGTCGCCAAACGACACGTTCATCCCGCTCTTGGGCCGCAGCCCGACGCCCGACTCCGCGCCGACCTCGCGGAAGCGCTGGCCGCCGTCGTTGAGGAAGTACTCGCCCACGCCGTAGTCGTTGGCGATGACGATGTCCGGGTAGCCGGTCCCGCGGAGGTCGGCGGCGGCGGCGGCCAGCGCCCAGCGGCGGCTGGTCACGCCCAGCGCCTCGGCCACGTCCTGGAACGTGCCATCACCCTGGTTGCGCAGCAGGTACTTCCGGCCGCCGTTGTCCGCGTACTCGAAGCTCTCGGGCATCATCCGCGTCGTGGAGAGGTTCCAGAGATCCACCCGCTCGTCGAAGTAGCCGCCCAGGAACAGGTCCAGCCAGCCGTCTAGGTCGTAGTCCAGCCAGACCGCCGCGTTGAGGTTGGCCCATTCGGGGAGCCCCGCGCGGGCGCCCACCGGCGTGAAGCCCTGGCCTGCGTCGTTGTGGAACAGCTCGGAGCGGCCCCATTTGTACAAGAGCAGGTCCTCGAAGCCGTCGTTGTCGTAGTCGCCCCAGATGGCGCCGGCCGAGACGCCCGTGCCCACCTGGTTGACGTCGGCCACGCCCATGGCGGGCGCGACGTCCGCGAACGTCCCGTCGCCCAGGTTGCGGTACAGCCGGTTCAGGCTGCCCTCGCCGCTGTTCGTGGCGTAGATGTCCTGCCAGCCGTCGCGGTCGAAGTCGGCCACGCTGACGGCCGCGCCCATGGACGCCACCTGCGGCATGATGTGGTCCAGCTGCGCGTCGAACGTCGGCCCCTCGTGGACGAAGTCGATGCCGGCCGACTTGGAGACCTCGCGCAGGACCAAGCCGTGGCGCGACACCGCCTCGCCGGAAGAGAGCGTCGCGCCCGCGCCCGACGGCTGAGCCGTGCGCTGCGACAGGAACGCGGCCGCGCCGAGCAGCGCGGCCAAGAGCAGCTTGGGCGCCAGCCAGCGCGCGCGGTCGCTCATCGCTCGCCTCCTCGGCCGTCCGCGCCGTCCGGTAGGACGCGGCGCAAGGCGTTCTCGGCCGGCCACGGCGAGACGTAGCGCGTGTGGTAGTCGCGCCAATCGTCGGGGTGCTTCCGGTACGCGGCTTCCTCGGCGAGCGGGCCGATCGGGCCGAAGACCGTGGGGTCCGCGTACTCCGGGCGGTCGTGCGACGGCAGCGGCTGGACGGTGGCGCCGTACGCGGTGTTCAGGTCGCCGTCCTTCTCCCAGCCGTCGCTCTCGAAGACGAAGTCGCGCACCCAGCCGTCCGGCGGGGGCGGGAGCGGCCCGAAGCGCAGCTGGAGCTCGTCGCCGGCGTTCAGGATGGCGTAGCGGTCGTCGACCGCCGAAAGGAGCGGGCGCACGTCCCCAAAGCGGGTGTGGAAGCCGCGGAGGTCGAGCCAGATGGGCGTGGTGGATGCGATGCGGTCGTAGAACGGGAGCTCGGGCACCCCGCGCGACGGCGCGGCGGCCGCCGGCAGCGTCCGGTTGGTGTACGAGAAGCCGCGATACACCAGCTCGGCCGACTCGAGCGCCGCGGGGACGAGCCGGGGCGCGTGGGTGGTGGCCGCGGCCACGCCCACCGCGTCCCAATACACCTCGAGGTTCGTGGCCAGCCGGACGCGGATGGCGCCCTCGGCGGTGCGGGGGACGTCGCCGAGGTCGATCAGCAGCGTCTTGTGCTTGCCGGCGGGAAAGCCCAACCCCTCGCGATGCGTGCGCCAGCCGTCCGCGTCGGCGTCGTCCGGCACCTCGAGCCGCAGCCCGGAGGGCGGCGGGTGGTCGCCCTGCGAGAGCGCGACGTTCAGCGAGCTGTCGGTCGGGTACACCCAGCCATGGGCGACCAGCCAGGGGCCTCGGGCGACGTCAACGGGCCCGGGAACCACCTGGGCGCCCGCCAGGCCGTCCGCCGGCGCCGCGGGCGGCTCGAGCACCGTCGCCTCGAGCGCGTGGTCCACGGTCACGCCCTGATAGCGGCCGACCGAGAAGCCCTCCGCGTACACGCCGTCGCGCTCGGCGACGGCGGCCGTCTGGTCGCGGCCCTGGTCGTCCAGGGCAAGGTCGACGGGCACGACCGGACCCGTGACGACCGGCACGAGCGGTGGCGGCGGGATGCTGAAGCGCTCGTCGACGAACGCCTCGGTGCCCGCCGGGTGGTCGACCGCCTGGAGCCCGACCAGGTCGAAGAAGTGCGTCTCCCAGAGCTCGGCGGTGACGCGGAGATCGTAGGCACCGTCGCGCAGCGCCAGCCGGTCGCCCGGGATGCGCACGCGGTCGAACGTCTGGACGACGCCGGCCGTCGTCTGGGCGTTGATGCGCAGGCCGAGCGGCGAGCGCCAGAGCACGTCGGTGACGAAGGCCATCTCCGCGCCGTCCCACGCGAACAGCCAGGGGCACGAGCCCTTGAGGCGCTGCGCGGCCACGACATCGGTCGACGGCGCCAGCTCGAACTCGGCCTGGTACGTGCCGTTGGGCCAGCGAATGCGCAGCGCCTGGGCGGCCGGTTGGTCGCCCAGGCCGAAGTGCAGCACACCGCCCTCGATGGGCTGCTTCTGGACGAGCAGGCCCGCGCGTACCTCCGCCTGACCGCCCAGCCCAAAGGCGTTGTTGCGCTGGTCACCCGTGATGACCGCGCGCGGCCGGACGAGCTGCCAAGCGTAGTCGGCCGCGCCGGTGCTGGTGGCGCGCAGCGCGGCGCCATCCTCGAACCGCTGACCGAGGACCTCCAGGCGGCCGTCGCCGTCCAGATCGGCCAGCGCGGCGGCGTGGAGCGCGATCGGGGCCTGGGCGATGAGCTGGCCATCGGCGTCGGTCAGGAACGGCGTCGAGGCCTCGGCGCCCGCGACGATCAGGTCGCTGGCGCCGTTGTTGTCCAGGTCGCCGACATGCACGACGGCCTCCGCCGTCTCGTCCGGACCCAGGCCGGCGCCGGCGAGGACGTCCGGGGCGACGAGGGTGGTGACGTCCCACCCGCCGTCGTGGCGCGCCGCAGACTGCACGGATAGGCCGTCCGCGCCACCCGCGGCGGCCACCAGCTCCAACCGGCCGTCGCGGTCCGTGTCGGCCACGGTTAGAACGCTCGCGTTCCCCAGGTCCGGCCCGTCGATGGCCGCGTACAAGCCGCCGCGCGCGTTGTCGAACACGGTCACGACGCCCTCGGCCAGCAGCGCGACGTCGGGATCGCCGTCGCCGTCTAGGTCGGCCCATGCCACGTCCTTGATCTCGGAGGTGCCCGCGAACGGCGACGTGGACTGCCAGCTGCCGTCGCCGCCGTTGATGAGGACCGTTGGCCCGGACGGCTCCCCATAACCCGGACCGCGCGCGCCGGGGGCCTCGGCGACGATGAGGTCCATGTCCCCGTCCAGCTCGACGTCGATGGCCCAGACGCCGTCGTACGCCGGCGCGGTGAGGTCGTCGTCGATGACGTCGCCGGTGACGTCGGCCCACGACCACCCATCGATCGCCCGGCGATGGACGGACAGCCCGCCTTCGCCGGCCATCACGATCTCCGGGGCGCCGTCGCCGTCCAGGTCCACCGCGAGCACGCCGCTCTCGGCGAGTATCCCGTTGCCCGGCGTCGGCAGCGTCACGTCCCTGTCGCCTGCGAGCCGGAGCGATCCTACGCCGCCGACATCCAGCTCGATGGCCGGAACCGCGTCGCCCTCGGCGTCGACGACGAGGGAGTGGACGACCACGGCATCGCCATCGGCTTCGATCGGCGCCACCGCGAACGCCAGCGTCCGATCGGCCGGGGCCGGGCGCGGGTCGGGCGACGGCAGCGCGGCGAACCGGTACAGCGGCTCGCCCACGGCGCCGTACTCGCTCTTCAGGGCGGCAAAGTCCGCCTGGTAGGCGTCCGTGGGCAGCAGGAGGTTGCCCAGGCTGGCCAGCGCCAGCGCCACCTCGCTGGGCGCGCCGCCCGAGAGCGCGGCGCGCAGCGCGTCCAGCTGCTCCTGGGCCTCCGCCGGCAGCTCCGCGCGCCGCGCGTCGATGGCGGCCACCGCCGCGTCCAGAGCCGCGCGGTCGCCCGTACGCGCGCCAAGGCGCGCGGCCTCGATGAGCGCGAGCAGGTTGCCCGGCGCGGCCTCGAGGACGGCCGCCACGTGGACGCCGATCTGCTCGTCCGCTAGAGGGCTGGCCTGCCGGCCCAGCTCCTCGACCAACGCAAAGCGCGCGCGCAGGTGGTCGGGGCTGCGCTCGATGGCGCGCTGCCAGGCTACGATGGCCTCGTCGCTCGCTCCCGCGCGGCTGGCAAAGACGCCGGCCAGCCAGTCCACGTCCGCGTTCTCGGGGGCGACACGGCGCGCCTCCGCCAGGGCCTGGTCGGCAGCCTCCGCGTCGCCCGCGCGCAGCCGTGCGAGCGCCAGGTTGGCCCAACCCGTGGCCTCGGTGGGCGCCAGCGTCGTCACGCGGTCGAACTCGGCCAGCGCGCGCTCGTTGTCGCCCGCCTCTAGCGCGGCCAGGCCCGTGTAGAACGCGCCGACGACCTCAGCGTAGGTCTCCGGCGGCAGCTCGCCGGCCGGGCGGCAGCCGCCCGCCATGACCACGCAGACGGCCAATGCCAGCAGGCCGCCTCGAACCCTTGCACGGTTTGCGAGCATCCTCGTAGACCTCCCATCACCGCGCCGCTTGGCCGTCACTTCAGTGGCCGAGCGGTGAACGGCAAAGGGCGATGATAGCCCAACACCCGATCGCGGCCTGCTCGGCGAGATCTCGCTAGCGGCCGTATAGATCCGCCAACGCTGCGTCGAGGCGCGGGAACCTGTGCCGGTAGCCCGCGGCCAACAGGCGCTCGGGAACGACGCGCGCGCTCTCGAGGAGGACGTCGGCCAGCTCGCCGAGCAGCAGCCGGAGCGCGAAGCTGGGGGCGGGGAGCCAGTACGGTCGGTGGAGCGCCTGCGCCAGGGCCTTTCCCAGCTGGGCGTTGGTCACCGGTTGGGGCGCGGCGAGGTTGTAGGGCCCAGCAGCGCCCTGGTCCTCGAGCAAGAAGCGGATGGCGCCGATCTCGTCGTCCTCGTGGATCCACGACGCGTATTGCCGGCCGCTGCCGATCGGCCCGCCCGCGAACAGCTTGAACGGCAGGGCCATCTTGGGCAGCGCGCCTCCGCCAAGGCCGAGCACCATCCCGCCCGTGCGGAGCAGCACGCGCCGGACGCCCGCGGCCTCGACCGGCTCGCTCGCACGCTCCCAGGCCGCGCACAGCTCGGGCAGGAAGCCCTGCCCTTGATCCGTCGCTTCGGTGATGATGGCATCGCCCCGAAAGCCGTAGTAGCCGATCGCCGACGCCTGGAGGAGGACGGCAGGGCGGTGGCTCGCCGCGGCGATGGCCTCCACCACAGCCTCCGTCGGCTGCGTGCGGCTCTCCACGAGCTTGCGCCTGCGCCCATCGGTCCAACGCGCGTCGGCGAGGCCGGCGCCGGCGAGGTTGATCACCGCCCCCGCGCCGTCGACCAACCCGCCCCAGCCCGTCACCGTGCGGCCATCCCACCCGACGGCGCTTGCGCCGCTTGGGAGCTCGGCGGCGCCCTCGGGACGGCGCGTCAACACGATGACCTCGTGGCCGTCGTGGGCCAGGCCGGCCACGAGGGGCCGGCCGATGAAGCCGGAGCCGCCGGCGACGATGATGCGCATGGGGAAGGCCTCCTGTGGGCGTTTAGGCGTGCCCGCCGACCTACATGTCGGCCATCTCCGGCTCCGCCGCCGGCAGCGCGATGTGGAGGGTGGTGCCCTTGCCACGCCCGCCGCTCTCCGCCCAGATGCGGCCGCCATGTCGCCGCATGATCTCGCGGCTGAGCGAGAGGCCCAGGCCCATGCCCTCGAATTGGCGGGCCGTGTCGCCGTCGATCTGGAAGAACCGTTCGAACAGCCGTTCGAGCTGATCGGGATCGACGCCGATCCCCTCATCGGTCACGGACACGCGCGCATCCGGGCCTTGGCGCCAGGCGCGCACGCGGGTCCGCCCGCCGCTGGGGCTGAACTTGCGGGCGTTGTCCAGAAGGTTGTTCAGAACCTGGCGGAGGTACTCCACGTTGCCGTCGGCCCAGATCTCCTGCTCTGGCGGTTCGAACGTCAACGCGATGCCTGCGCGCTCCATGACGGGCCGCCACGAGGCCACGGCCTCGCGCACGAGCCCGGTGATGGCGATGGGCTCGAGCGGCATCGCGTCGGTATCCAGGCCGTGAAACGACAGCAGTCGGTTGACCAGGTGGGTCAGATGGCCGGCGCTGGTCAGGATGTTGCGCGCCGCCTGGCGCGTGTCGTCGTCGCCGAGCCCCATCTTGCCCTCCGCAAGCATCTCCGACCAGATGCTGATGACGGCCAGCGGCGACTTCAGCTCGTGCGAGACGGTGGCAAGCATCCGGTCGCGCGCGGCCAAGGCCTCGTGGAGCCGGCTCAAGAGCCGCGCGTTGGCGATGGCCACGCTCAGGTGCCCGACGAGCGTGCGGAGCACCATGACGTCGACCTCTTCGAACGCATGCACGCGGTCCTGCGCGACCACGAGCAGCGCAACGGATCGATCGTCGACGCGAACGGGGAAGATGGCCTCCGATTTCAGCCACGGCCGCCCGCTCGTTCGCGCAGCATCCGCCAGGGCGGCCGCATCGTTGACCACCTGCATCCGGGAGCTCCCGAGCGCGTTCTTGAGCCGCGTCGGCGCATCGCGCAGGTCGACGCCGATGGCCGGCGCGCCTTTGGTCGGCTGACGGCTGGCCAGCGCCTCGAGTCGGATGATGCCGCCCGCCGCGCTGCCGCTGTAGACGGCGACCTCCGCGTAGCCGAACGCCTCTTGCACGGACTTGGCGACCCGGGTGTAGAGGGTTGCCAGGTCCTGGATGCTCCCGATGCCCGTGACGACCTCGTTGAGCACGAGGAGCTGCTGGTTGCGGCGCTTGAGCGCTTCCGTGCCCACGGAAACGCGCTCCTCGAGATGCCTTCGATAGCGGTTGTTCTCTTCGGTGAGCCGGCGCCCCTCGCGGATGAGGCGCGCATGCGACACCGCCTTCTCCACAACCCGGAGCAGGTCTTGCGCGTCGACCGGCTTCACCAGGTAGTCGTACGCTCCCCGCCGGAGCGCATCGATGGCGGATTCGACGTCCGGCCGGCCGGTCACCAGGACGACCGGCATGTCGGGCGCATGCTCGCGGGCCCAGGTGAGGAGGTCGAGCCCGGCGCCGCGAGCGAGGCGCGCGTTGGTGACCAGCACGTCAAACTCCGCGTCCTCCAGCGCCGCACGCGCCGCCGACTCGGAGCCCGAGCCCGTCACAGCGTAGCCGGCGTCCTCGAGCCAGATGCCAAAGACCTCCCGGATGACGGCCTCGTCGTCGACGACGAGGACCGCTGCAGGAAAGAGCAGTGGCGATGGGTCGGCCCAGGCCCGGTTCTGGATCACGGTTCGTTCGTTTCTTGGCGGCGTGCGAACATAACGCGCTCAGTCTATCCCTTGGCCGATGGCGCGCAAGTCATTGCGTTGACCAGAGCATCATGCGGCGGCCATCGTGGTCGTCCAGGCCGGAATGCGCAAAGGCTTGACCCGGCAGCGCGGCAACAACCAGAATGACCCATGCCCGCTCTCCGATTCGTTCTGCGCATCGCTCCCGCGCGCGCCCTGCTCTGGCTGGCCGCCTTCGCGGTCGCCAGCCTCGTTTTGTTGCCCGTCGCCTACCTGGTCATGCGAGCGGCCCTCGGACCCGTGGAGGCTTGGAGCACCATCGCCCGCCCGACGACGGTCGCGGCCATCGGGCGCACCGTGCTCCTCGCGGCGGGCTCCGTGGCTTGCTCGCTTGCCGTCGGGCTGCCCCTCGCCTGGCTCACGATCGCCACCGACCTGCCCGGCCGCCGTGCTTGGCGCGTGCTGCTGGCGCTGCCGCTGGTCGTCCCGAGCTACGTGGGCGCATACCTGTACGCCGCCGCGCTCGGTCCTCGAGGGCTGCTCCATCGCGCCGTCGCCGAGCTGGCCGACGTCGAGCGGCTGCCATCCATCTACGGCCTTCCCGGCGCGCTCCTGGCCATCACGGCGGTCAGCTACCCGTTTGTCATGCTCACGGCGCAGTCAGCGCTCCAGCGCCTTGACCCGGCGCTTGGCGAGGCCGCTCGGTCCCTAGGCGACGGCCCGGCGGATACCCTCCGCCGGGTCGTCTTGCCCCAAGTGCGGCCTGCGGTTGCCTCGGGCAGCCTGCTCGTCGCACTCTACGCCATGCGCGACTTTGGGGCGGTGTCCATCATGCGCTACGACACGCTGACCCGGGGCGTGTACACCCAGTACCGGAGCGCCTTCGATCGGACCGGCGCCGCAGTCTGGTCGCTCCTGCTGCTCGCGCTGGTCGTCGCCGTGCTGGCCGTGGAGCGGAGGGCCGCGCGCGGGTACGGCAGCGGGGCGCAGAGCGCGCGGCGCGTCGCGCCGCCCGCGCGGGTGCGCTTGGGCCGCTGGTGCTGGCCCGCGCTCGCCCTGTGCGCCGCGGTCGCCGGGATTGCCCTGGTGCTGCCCGCGGGCATGCTCGGGTACTGGCTCGTCCGCGGCGTGCGGGCTGGACAAGCGCTCGACGCCGGAGCCCTCGGCCTGGCGGCCGGTCACTCCGTGGCCGCGGCGGCCGCGGCGTCGGCCGTGACCGTGCTCGCGGCGTGGCCCGTGGCGTGGCTCGCCCATAGGGTGCCATCGCGGGCGGCGCGCGCCGTCGAGCGCGTGGCGCATGTGGGGTTCGCGCTGCCCGGGGTGGTCGTGGCGCTCGGGCTCGTGTTCTTCAGCATCCGGTTCCTCCCGGGCGTCTACCAGACGCTCCCACTCCTGGTTATCGCGTACGTCGTGCTGTTCCTGCCGGAAGCCGTCGGCGCGCTCGGCGCATCCTTGGAGCGCATCCCGCCGCGCCTCCTGGAGTGCGCCCGCACCCTCGGGCGCGGCCCGTTCGGCGTGTTCCGGACGGTCACGCTGCCGCTCGTCGCACCCGGTGCCGGCGTCGCGGCGGCCCTCGTGTTTCTGACGGCCATGAAGGAGCTTCCAGCGACGCTAATCCTCAGCCCGACGGGCTTCAACACGCTGGCCGTTGCGGTGTGGTCTGCCGTCGGCGAGGCCTATTTCGCGCGGGCGGCGGCGCCGGCGCTGCTGCTCGTCGTGTTGGCGGCTGCGTCCACCGCCATCCTCACCGCGCGCCGCGCCAGGCACGGCCTTTGAACCCGTCGTCGCCCGAGGAGGCCCGCGTGGTGTGCCGGGGGCTTGCCAAGCGCTACGGCGCCGTCACGGCGCTGGCCGCGCTCGACCTTGCCATCGAGGCGGGCGAGATCGTGGCGCTCCTCGGGCCGAGCGGTTGTGGCAAGACCACCACGCTCCGGCTGATCGCCGGCTTCGACGCACCGGACGCCGGCACGATCCACATCGGCGGCATCCTGGTCGCCGGCCAGGATGCCATGGTGCCGCCGGAGCATCGCCGCATCGGCATGGTGTTCCAGGACTTTGCCCTCTTCCCGCACCTCACCGCCGCCGAGAACGTGGCCTACGGGTTGCACCGCATCCGGGCCGCCGACGAGCGTCGCGCGCACGTCGCGCGCATGCTCGGCCTCGTCGGGCTCGCCGGGTTGGGCGACCGGCCGCCCCACGCGCTCTCGGGTGGCCAACAGCAGCGCGTCGCGCTCGCGCGCGCCCTGGCGCCCGGCCCCGACGTCCTCCTGCTCGACGAGCCCTTCTCCAACCTCGACTCGCGCATGCGGCACGCGGTGCGGGAGGAGGTCCGCGGCATCCTGAAGGCCACCCAGACCACCGCGCTGTTCGTCACGCACGATCAAGAAGAGGCGTGGTTCATGGGCGATCGCGTGGCGCTGCTCAACGGCGGGCACCTGGAGCAGGTGGCCACCCCGGAGCTCATGTTTGCGCGCCCCGCCAGCCGGTTCGTGGCTGACTTCCTGGGCCACACCGGCTTCCTGGACGGAACATCGACGGAAGACGCCGTCGCCACCGAGCTTGGCGCCGTGCCGTCCACGGTGGCGCTGCCGAGCGGTACGCGCGTCGAGGTGCTGGTGCGGCCGAACGATGTCGAGCTGGCGCCCCCCGGGGAAGGCGTGCCCGCGGTCGTCGATCGACGGATCTTCCAGGGCCTGCACGTCCTCTTCCGCTTCCGGCTGCCATCGGGCCGGCACGTGAAGTTCCTGGCGCCGCCTGACACCGCCCTTGCGGAGGGCGACACCGCGCGCATTCGCCTGGTTCCCGGCCGCGCGCTCGCCGTGTTTCGCGAGGGCCAGGCCATCTAGCGATCCAGCGGGACCCGCCGGCGTGCTATGATCTCTGCCATCAACAACCAACGGCCTTCAGGGCAGGGTGAGCCGCACGCGCGGCAATTCCCGACCGGCGGTATGGAGCCCTCGCTTCGAGCCCGCGAGCCTCACGGCAGATCTGGTGCGACGCCAGAGCCGACGGTACAGTCCGGATGGAAGAAGGCTTCGCCCCGTGCGCCTGCGCGCACGGGACGTCGTCCGTTCCCCCTGCAGGCCCGCCTGGAGGGGTTCTGTTCGTCATGCCGTTGTCCGCCAACCGCGCGTTCGAGGAGGCCGACGTCGTCTTCATGCGGCGCGCCCTGGCGCTTGCTGCGCTCGGCGAGGGCCGGACGCGGCCGAACCCACCCGTCGGCGCCGTCGTCGTGCGCGACGGCGTCGTGGTCGGCGAGGGCTTCCACGCGCAGGCCGGCGCGCCGCACGGCGAGGCGATGGCCCTGTCAGCGGCCGGTGATCTCGCCCGGGGCGGGACGCTCTACGTGACGCTCGAGCCCTGCCACCACCACGGCCTCACCCCCCCGTGCACGCGGTCCATCCTGGCCGCTGGCATCGCTCGGGTGGTCGCCGCCGCGCCCGACCGCAACCCGCGCGTGGCCGGCGGGGGGTTGGCTGCGCTGCGCCAAGCCGGGGTCGCGGTCGCGCTCGGCACGTGCGCCGAGGAGGCGGAGGCGCTCATCGCGCCGTTCGCGCGCCATGCGGCGACCGGCCGCCCGCTGGTCACCGCCAAGTACGCGATGACGCTGGACGGACGGATCGCCTCGCGCGGAGGCGATGCCCGGTGGATCAGCGGTCCGGCGGCGCGCCGGCGCGCCCACGAGCTGCGCGACGTCGCCGACGCCGTGCTGGTCGGCGCCGGCACGGTGCGCGCCGACGACCCGCGCCTGACCGCGCGGGGCGTAGGGCAAGGGCGTGCGCCGCGCCAGCCGCTGCGCGTGGTCCTGGACAGCCAAGGCACGCTGCCCGAGACCGCCCGGGTGTTCGCCCCGGAGCTGCCGGGCCGCACGGTGGTGGCAACGGTCGGGGCCGCCGCGACCCACGCCGCCCGGCTCGAGGCACGGGGCGTCGAGGTCGTCCGCCTGCCGGCCGCGCCGGACGGCCGCGTCGCGCTGCCGGCGCTCTTGGAATGGCTGGGGACACGGGACATCATGGCGCTGCTGGTCGAGGGCGGGAGCGAGGTGCTCGGGGCGTTCTTCTCGGCCAGCCTGGTCGACCGCGTGGTTGCGTTCGTCGCCCCCAAGATCGTCGGCGGTGCGGGCGCGCCCGGGCCGGTCGGCGGGGCAGGCGGTGCCATGCGCATGGCCGAGGCCGTGCTGCTCGGCGACGTGCGCACCGAGCGCGTCGGAGCAGACCTCATGGTCACGGGCACGGTGGGGTAGCCGGTGTTCACCGGGATCGTCGAGGAGGTCGGGCGCGTCGCCGGCGTCCAGCCGCGCGGGACGTTGGTCGTCTTAACCCTTGCCGCCTCGCGCGCCGCGGAGGACGTGACGGTCGGCGACAGCCTGGCCGTCAACGGCACGTGCCTCACGGCCGTTCACGTCGCGCACGGCCTCGTCGTGGTCGAGGCCGTGCCTGAGACGCTGCGGCGGACCAACCTGGGCGCGCTCCGCACGGGCGATCGCGTGAACCTGGAGCGCTCGGTGACCCCGACCACGCGGATGGGCGGTCACTTCGTCCAAGGGCACGTCGACGCCATCGGCGAGGTCGTGGACGTGGTCGAGGAAGGGGAGTCCCGGATGGTGCGCGTGGCCGCCCCTGACGCGGTCATGCGCTACGTCGTGCCGAAGGGCTTCGTCGCCGTCGACGGAGCAAGCCTCACCGTCGTCGACGCCGACGCAACCTCGCTGCGCATCGCGTTCATCCCGCACACGCTGGCCAGCACGGTAGCCGGCGACTACCGCGCCGGCGTGCGCGTCAACCTGGAGGCCGACGTGCTGGGCAAGTACGTCGAGCATCTGCTGGCCGCCAGGCTGCACGATGCCGAGCCGCAGCCGAACCCAGACCCCAGCCGGGCTGGCCAACCGCAAGCTGCCGAGGAGCAACCGAGATGACCTGGATTTCTGTTCCCGATGCCCTGGCCCAGATGCGCGCCGGCCGGCCGCTGGTCGTCACGGACGCGGCCGACCGCGAGAACGAGGGCGACCTGGTCGTCGCCGCCGAACACGCCACCGCGGCCATCGTCAACCTCATGGTGCGCCATGCCTGCGGGCTGGTGTGCGTGGCCTTGACGCGCGACCGCCTTGCCGCGCTCGACCTGCCGCAGATGGTCGAGCGGAACACCGCCGCCCTGGGCACAGCCTTCACCGTCCCGGTCGATGCGCGGGACGTGACCACGACCGGCATCTCGGCGTTCGACCGGGCGGCGACCATCCGCGCGCTCATCGACCCGGCGACGCGGCCCGCGGATCTCCTCCGTCCGGGCCACGTGTTCCCGCTCCAGGCGGCCGACGGCGGCGTCCTCGAGCGGCCCGGCCACACCGAGGCCGTCGTCGACCTGGCGCGGCTGGCCGGGCTCACCCCGGCGGCGGTCGTCTGCGAGATCCTGGCGGAGGATGGGACGATGGCGCGCGGCGACGCGCTGGCCGCGTTTGCCGCCCGCCACGGGCTCGGCATGCTGGCCATCGCCGACCTCATCGCCTGGCGATCGTCCGAGGCGGCGGCGGACGGCCAGGCGGCGCCGGGCGCGCGCGTGGCGTCGCCGATCCGAGCGGCGGCGTTGGCCGGGTTGTCGGAGTGGTGACCTTCGAAGGGGCTGCCGACGGGCAGGGCCTGCGGGTCGGCATCGTCGTCGCGCGGTGGAATGAGCTGGTCACGCGGGCGCTGCTCCAGGGCGCGACGGACGCGCTGCGCCGCTCGGGCGTGGCCGACGGGGACGTGGACGTCGCCTGGGTGCCGGGCGCCTGGGAGCTCCCTCAGGCCGCCCGCTGGCTCGCCCAGACCGGCCGCTACGACGCGCTGGTCTGCCTTGGCGCCGTCATCCGCGGGGCCACGCCCCACTTCGACTTCATTGCCGGGGCCGCCATGACGGGCGCCGCCGACGTGGCCGGTGCCACCGGCATCCCCGTGGCCGCCGGCATCTTGACCACCGACACCCCGGAGCAGGCCATGGAGCGCGCCGGGCTGAAGCACGGCAACAAGGGCGCCGAGGCGGCGCTTGCGGCCGTGGAGATGGCTCGGCTGCGCGCGGCAATCGACGCGGGCAGCCGGTAGGGAGGTCGGGCCAGGAGAGCGGCTCTGCCGATCAGGCCCGGCGGCGCACCCGCTGGCCCGCGCGCATGAGCCACCCGACCCAGGAGCGCTCCAGCACGGACCAACGCGCCCGCCACGCCCGCGTCTCGGCCGCGAGCCCCTCGACCTCGTCCGCCAGGCGCGCGGCGTCCGCCTCGGCCACCTCGGCCCGCGCCAAGAGCGCGCGCGCCTCCGCCTCGCGCTCGGCGACGAGGGCATGCGCTGCGGCGGCCGCCTTGGCCAGGTGCCAGAGGCGCTGCTCGTAGCCGGCGACAACCGGGTGCAGCTCGGCCGGCAACGGGCCCGCCGCGCGGCGGAACCGCGCAGCCCACGGCGTCAAGAACGCGGCGTCGAACGCCGCGTCGCGCACGAACCCGTGCTCCGCGAACGCCAAGGCCCAGTACTCGGGCGGCTGGACGTTCTGGTGCGTCGGCTCGTCGTGGTCGTCGGGCGTCGACGAGAAGAGGATGTCGTCGGTGGCCGCGCAGAGGTTGGCGATGGCGATGGCGCCCTCGGCGCGGTCGAGGTGCTCGAGGACCTCGATGCACGCGACCAGGTCGTAAGGGCCGCCGAGCGGCTCGAGCACCGATCCGACGCGGCAGTGCGGGCGCGCCGCCTCGCTCGCTTGGCCGATGGCGTACGCCGAGATGTCGATTCCAATAGCCTCGACCCCGCGCTGGCGTAGGCACTCGACCAAGAGCCCCATGGCGCAGCCCGCGTCCAGCACGGTGCGCGGCGCGATGTCGGCTTTGATCCGGTCGGCCACGTCGCCGAAGAAGCCGAGCCACACGGGGTCGCGGGCGTACGGCCGCGGGCCGCAGCCGTGGGCGTAGTAGTCGGCATCGTAGCAGGCGCCGGGGTCGGGGGGTCGTGGGGTTCGAACCGTGATGGCCATCCGAGCCTCCCGGCAAAGTAATGTATACAGTATGCATTGCCGGTGGAGGATCGAGCACGTCGGGGGGGCCGTGGACCGCACGCATCAGACCCAGATCGCCCCGTGGGCGATGGCCAGCGCCCTGGCCGAGCGCGCGGCCCTCGGCGCCGCGCTCGTGGCGCCGCTCTACTACGTCGTGTTCACCGACCGGATCTTCGAGGCTGAAAAGGCCGGCGTCGTCCGTTTCCTCGGCGCCCTCGCATGGGCGGCGTTGGCCACGGCCGCCTACCTGGGCCGCCGCGCCGCAACGCCCGGCGACGCCCCGGCGCTTGCCGGCTTGCCAGGGTCGGTCCGAAGCCATCCGGTGCTGCGCCACCCCATCGCCCGCGCCGGGCTAGCCGTCTGGGCCGCGTGCGCCGCCGCGACCGCCCTGTCGGTGGCCCCGCTCGCCAGCGCCATGGGCAGCTACGACCGCGGCCAAGGGCTGCTCACCGACACGGCGCTCCTGGGGCTCGGCGCGGCGGCCGTCGTCGTAGCCGCCCGCCCCGGCGGAACGGCGCGGCTGGCCACGTTCCTGGGCGCGGCCGCGCTGCCGGCCGGCATCTACGGGATGGTGCAGCGCGCAGGGCTCGATCCGATCCCGTGGCTGGGCGACGTGGTGACGCGCGTATCCGGGCCTTCGGGCGCCAGCCCGCTGTACGGCGCCCACCTGTCCATGGTCCTCCCGTTCGCCGCCTGGCGCGCCGCCGCGGCCTGGCGCACGGCGCTGGACGCACCGTCGCGCGCCGCAACCGCCCACCTGGCGGCGTGGCTGATCACGGTGGCCGCCGGGGCGGCAGGGCTGGTGCTCTCCGCCAGCCGCGGGCCGGTGCTCGGGCTGGCCGCCGGCTGCGCCGCAGCCGGCCTCGCCTGGTGCGCGGCGCGGGGCCGGCGGCGGTTGGCCGCGGCCATCGTCGCCGTCATCGCCGGGGGCGTCCTGTTCCTCGTCGCGCTCAACCGGGCGCCGGCGGCGTTCGCGCCGCTCGATCGCCTGCCGCTGGTCGAGCGGCTGGCCAGCGCCCTGGATCCCGAGCGCAGCACGACGCGGGTCCGGCTGCGCTTGTGGGAGGGCACCGCCTCCGCGCTCGCCGATCGGCCGGATCGGCTGGCCACGGGCTTCGGGCCGGAGACCATGCCGTTGGTGTGGGCGCCCTACTACCCGCCCATCCTGGCCTACGACGAGCCGCGCGGCTGGGTGCCCGACCGCGCCCACAACCTGTGGCTGGACGCGCTGCTCTCCACGGGCGTCGCGGGTGCCGCCGCCCTGCTGGCGTTCCTGACGGCGCTCGTCGGCGCGGCGCTGGCGCGGCTGGGGCTCGTGGCGCGGCGGGGCGACCGGCGTCTGTGGCTAGCGGCCTGGCTTGGCGGCGGGTCGGCGGCGGTGATGGTGGCTCGACTGGCCGACGGCGGCTGGCGACTGGCCGGGCCGGCGTTCGGGCTGGGCCTGGTCGCCGGGCTCATGCTGTGGCTGGCGTGGGCGGCAGCGCGCGCGGACGAGCCGGGTGGCAGGGAACGCACGCCGTTGGACGCGCGGGTGCCCGGCTTTGCGCTGGCCGCCCTCGCGGCCGTCGTCGGGCACGTCGTCGAGACCCAGGTGGGCTTCCCGGCCGTGGCGACGCGCGTCGCGCTGTGGCTGATCGGCGGCGGGTTGGTCGGCGAGGCGGTCATGGCGGCTCGCGCGGAGGACGGGCCGCTGCCCGCCGCGCATGGGCCGCTCGATGCCGCGCTGGCGGCGCTCCTGGTCGGCGCGACGCTGGTCTTCGACCTCGCGCGGCCTGGCCTGGTCTCCGGCGGCGCGCTCGTCGCGTCGGTCCTCATCGCTACAGCGACGCTCGGGGCAGCGCTGCTGGCGGCGCAGGGCGGTTGGGTCGACCAAGGCCGCCCGCCCGCCGCATCTCCGAGCGCGGGCATCGGCAGCTGGCCTGGCCCGGCGCGCCTTGCCATCGCCGTGTGTACCGCACTGGCCGGTTACGCCGTGCTGCACGGGGCGCTGCTGGCCGCCCTGGCGCCGGTCGGCGGCGCGGCGGTGCCGGGGGCGGCGGCGACGCTGCTGCTCTACGCCATCGCGCTCGGCGGGCTGCTCGTCTGGAGCGCCGCCCGCGAGGCGGCCGAGCCAACATGGGGCGAGCCGCGGCGCAGCGTGCTGGCATTCGCGCGCCCGGCAGCAGCCGCGCTCGCCATCGCGCTGGCGGTCGCGGGGCCGCTGTGGATTGCGCCCACCGTTGCCGACGCGCTGGTCAAGGAGGCACGCCTGGCGTGGGAGGACCGCTCCGAGGCCGCGCGCGAGCGCGGGCAGAGCGGCCGCGCCGAGGCGCTCCTGGGCCAGGCGCTCGATCGCTACACCATGGCCGAACGCCTTGCGCCCTGGGAGCCGGCGTACGCCATCGCCCGCGCCTTTGCGCTGGACGTGCACGCCGGGCTCTTGGACGAGCGCCTGGCGCGCGCGCTTGCCGAGGCCGAGCTGGCCGTGACGACGAGCGAGTACGACCCCACGCTGCTCGACGGCCGCGCGCTCGCGCTCGCGCGGGCGCGCGACGCGCGCTTCCTGGAGGCGCTGGGCGCCATGGCGCGCGCTGAGGCGCGCACCGGCCCTTGGCCGACGCCCGTGTTGGCCCGCGCGCGCGCGCTCCGCGTCTGGGGCGACCTGACGCGCGACGAAGCGCAGCGCGCCCAGCGCTTGGCCGAGGCCCGAGCGGCGTATGCGCGGGCCATGGCGCTCGCCCCCCGCTGGCCCGAGGTCCGCGACGAGGCGGCGTTGGCGGCCCGCCTGGCCGGTGATCCAGAGGCCGCGCTGGCGCTCGCCGGGGAGGCGATCGCGCTCGACCCGTACTACAGCGCGGCCTGGCGCACGGCGTCGGACGCGCACGCCGATCGCGGCGACCACGCCGCGGCGGCCGATGCGCTGGCACGGTACTTCGCGGACGATCGCAACGCGGGCGACGTGCCGGCCATACGCGCGCACGTGCGCGCGCTTGCCGCCGTCGGGCGCGACGAAGACGCGCTGGCCGCGGCACGCGACGTCGTGCGGCTGGTCCCGGGGGATGCCCATGCGCTCGCCGACCTGGCTGCGCTGCTCGAACGGACAGGGGACCTGGCCGGCGCACGCGATGCCGCCGGGGCGGCCCGCGCGGCGGCGCCGGGGGACGCGGGCATTGCGGCGCTGGCCGACAGGCTGGGCGCGGCCTTGCCGGCGCGCGGGAAATTACCCGCGCCGCCGTGATGGATTCCCCCCATTGCGGAGGCGCCCATCCACTCGTATGCTCCAGCGACCGAGTGGTGGCCCGCGAGCAAGTGACGCTGTGGCTGCGCCGAACCCGTGGAGTGGAACCATGACCGCCATGAACCTCCCCATGCAAGCCTCGTGGGGCCGGACCATGCACCGCCTGAACACGTCGTGGCACGAGATCGCGCTCAAGGCGTTCTTGGTCATCGTGCTCGCCCACTGGGCGGAGCACCTCGTCCAGGCGTTCCAGGTTTTCGCCCTGGGGATGGCGCGACCCGACTCGCGCGGCGTGCTGGGCCAGTTCTTCCCGTGGCTGGTCAAGAGCGAGGTCCTCCACTACGCCTATGCCATCGTCATGCTGATCGGCCTGTGGATCCTGCGCACGGGCTTCACCGGCCGGTCGCGGATCTGGTGGATGATCGCGTTCTGGATCCAGTTCTGGCACCACATCGAGCACGCGCTGCTCCAAGGCCAGGCGATCCTCGGCCGCAACCTGTTCGGGTCGCCCGTCCCCACCAGCATCCTCCAGTGGGCGCTCTTTCAGGTGGGCACCATGCCGCACCAGTTCCGCGTAGAGCTCCACCTCTTCTACAACACGGTCGTCTTCATCCCGATGGTCATCGCCATGTGGTACCACCTGTACCCGTCGTCCGCCGAGCTGAGGGCGCATCCGCCGACCTGCAGCTGTGCGCGCGTCAAGGCGTGAGCGCATCGCGTCCCTTCGACGCCGGCACGTCGAGATCAGCGCACGGGCCCACCGCCGTGCGCTGATCGCTGCCTGGTCGTTTGCCGTGGCGCTGTCCCTCGCCTGCGCTCCGGCGCTCGGCCCAGGCAGCAGGCCGGCGCTTGCGCACACGGGAACCGCCATCCCCCTCCTCACCGACGCGGACGCGGGGCCCTACCGGCTGGCGCTCTGGGCGAACCCGGAAGTGCAGGAGGCGACGTTCTGGGTGCTCCTGCCGGACGCCACCGCGCCCGCCGAGGCGTTTGCCATCGCCCTGACGCTGGCGCCGGAGGATGGGCATGCCGGGCCGCGCACGATCCAGATGGCCTGGGAGCCGTCGCCCGGCGTGCCGGGCGAGCACCGCTACGAGGCCATCACGGCGCTGGACGCGCCCGGCGCGTGGTCGGTCGTCGCGTCCGTCGAGGGTCCGGACGGGCATGGCGAGGCAAACGCGACGTTCGAGGCCCTGCCGGAGGGACCCACCGACTACGAGGGCTGGGCGTCCGTGCTGCCGTTCGCGCTGCTCGGGCTGCTGTTCGCAGGTGGCTACTGGGCTAGGCGCCGCCGCGCGAGCAGCCCAGGCTGATCGCGCGCGCTGGCGCCACCGGGCGTGCCGCCGCCGAGTCGATCGCATGCCAACGCGCGACCGCGACCGCTACTCGCGGTAGAGCACCCGGGGGAGCCAGATGCGCCCGACGGGCTCGCCGGGATCCGGCGTCGCCTCTGTGGGCGGTGCCTCGTCGGTGGCCGTCGGCGTTGCCGTCTCGTCCGGCGGGTCGTCGGTGGCGGTGGCGGTCGCGGTCGCGGTCGCCGGGTCGGTGGCCTCGCCGGTCGCCGTAGCGGTCGGGTCGACGGGCGTTTGCGTGGCCGTGGGCTCGTCCGTCGGCATGTCGGTCGGGGCATCCGTCGGCGTCGGCGGCTCGGCGCCCACGCAGCGCAGCCCGTAGGCGTCGCGCCGCGAGCCGCTGTTGACCTCGCCGCCATGGATCACGACCAGGCCGGCCTGGCCGCTCCACGACGCGGCCATGTCCTGCAGCCCCGGAGGCGAGGCGCCGGCCGGCTCCAGCTCGGTCCAGACGGCAGGGTCCTGCGAAAGGTCCAGCGCGAACAGGTCGCTCTGGACGGCCGTGGCGTTGCGGGTGCCGCCGAAGACCACCATCCAGCGCAGGGTGGGGATGTAGGCCGCGGCGTGGTCGAACCGGCGAGTGGGCGCGGTGCCCTGTGTGGCCACCTCCGACCAGTTGGCGGCGTCCCACCCCTGGCTGAGGTCGAGCGCCCAGGTGTCGTTGAGCCCGGCGGTCCAGTTGCGCGAGCCGCCGAAGACGATCATGCGCTGGTTGGCGCTGTCGTAGACCGCCGTGTGCCCAAAGCGCGAGGTGGGCGAGCCCGGCCGCGTCGTGCTGGTAGCGGCCACCGGCTCGACGCCCAGTTCGATGCGGTACAGCTTGTTGACGGCCGAGTTGGCTTCTTCGTCCGTATGGCCGCCGAAGAGCACCACGCTGTCCCCTTCGGGCCAGTACACCGCGGCGGATTCGGCCAGCGGATCCGCCGTGATGCCCAGGTTGGCCCACGTCCCGGCCGTCGTGCTCGCGACGGTCAGGCGGTGGCCGCCGCGCTGGACCTCGGAGGGCCGGAAGTTCCCGAGGAGGCTTGGCTCGACGCGCCCCCCGCCCAGGAGCGGCGAACGCCATGTGAACGTCCCGCCCCCGCCCGAGTCGACCTGGTCGATGCCGCCGTAAGTGATGAGTTGGCTCGCGCCGCCCTGCGTGCGCATGGCCGCGGCGTGCTCGATGCGGTTGCCGGGCCCCGCGCCCTGTGGCTGGATCTCGACCCACGTCCCGCTGGCATCGGTCCGCTGATCCAGGACATGGACGTCGTCCTTGACGTCGGTCTCGCGCGAGCTGCGCACCGCGCCGCCGTACTCCAGCACGCCGATGCCAGGGAGGTCGACCAGCACTTGTTGGCTGCGGTCCTCGCCTCGGCTGAGGGCGACCCACGAGCACGTGGCCCCTTGGCGGAGCGGTGCGGCCTGGCTGCTGAGCGAGCCCGACGCCGCCGCGCTCACTGCGACGGCAAGGCCGGCGACGACCGGAATCAACGTGCGAGGGCGCATGGAGGCCTCCTGCGGATCGCCTGGTCTGGGAACGGCACCGTGTAGTATACCGGCTCGATGACGGATGTGAACCCCCCAGTTGGCACTGCTCGGCGCGCGCCATGGCCAGCCCTCGGGCTCGCCGTGGGGTGCGTGGTCGTCGGCGTTGCGGCGATCGGTCTGGCGCGTGGCGCGGAGCCATTGCACCGCTCCTGGTCATCCGCGCGCGCCGCGGGCGACTACGCGTTCCAGGGCACGACGCGCGTCCAAACTGCCGCGGCCGTCGAGCGTTGGGACGTGAGCGGCCGAGGCGAGGCGGCCGGGCCGATGACGGTGACGCTCTGGAGCGCGCACGCGGCGCCCGACGTGCGACCGTCGCCGGCGCCGTCTACGACGTGGCGGATCCGCTGGCCAGAGGTCGTGGACGGCGACGGCCGCGCCATCGGCCGGCGAGCCATCGGCAGCATCCTCCCCGCCGGCGACCCGCTCGCGTTGTTGGCCGCCGGCCACGCTGCGCGCCGCGGCACGCTCGAGGCGGTCGGCGGCCGCGCCTGCAGGCGCATCGAGTTCCTGGTCGGCGCCCGAGCCTACGGCACGTGGTGGTCGGCAAACCCGGGCGTCCTTCCGATCAACGGCGAGGCCGGCGGCCTCTGGACGTTTCAGGCCGCCGCCACCGCCTGGGTCGATCCGCACACAGCGCGCCCGTGTCGCATCGCGGCGCGCATCGAGCTGCCGCGGCTGGGCGACGATCGGCCGGGGACGGGCGAGGTCGACTGGACGTACGCGTGGGCGGTCGACGCAGTCCCCCTTGCCGCAAAGCCCCGCCCCGCGCTACCATCTGCCGCGTTCGCCCATGCGACGCCCCTGCCCGGGTCGAGCGCCGCACGCTGCGGTCGATCGCGCGCTGTCGTCGCGCGGAGGAGCGAGTTCCATGATCCTGGGCACCCCGTCCCAATCCGCCCGTCCTATCGGGCTTGCGTTCGCCGCCGCCGTGGCGGTCCTTGCCGTCCTTTCGGGCTATCGCGATGCCTCGGCCCATCGCCGGTATCCACGCTACCCGATCATCGTGCCCATCCGCTGTGCCACGCCGTACCCGCCCTCCGGTGGGCTCCCGGTCCCTCCGGGCGCGACCCCACCCGCGACGGCCGTCCCACTGCCCTCGCCGACGCCCGGCGGCGGCGCGAGCGCCGTCACGTACCGCGTGTGCCCGCAGGCGGTCTCGGAGATCCCGGCCGACCTGCAGGCCAGAGCCCTGGCCGAGCCGTGGACCATCTACGGCTACAACATGCTGGCCAACCCCAACACGCGGCACCACCCGCTGTGGAACGACTACCGGAAGTGGCTCTCGGTGCGGAACTTGAGCCTGCCATACAGCCACTGCAACCCGGCGGTGTGGAAGTCGGGCTGCCCGTAGCGCATCGCGCGGCGACGCCGGCGCGCCCGAGTCGATCATCGGCGCGCCGACGTCAGCCGCTCTCGGCCGTCCCCATGGCCTCGGCGATGACCGCCCGCTCCTCGGGCGTGAGCGCGTAGGGCGAATCGCCGCGCTTGACGGGCTTGGCCAAGACGCGCGTGCGCTCGCGGCCGTTCAGGGCGGTGATGACGATGCCGTCCGAGGCGTCGTCCAGGAGCGCCAACGAGAAGCTCTGCTCGCCGCCGCTCTGATCCAGCCCGCTGTAGCGCGTGAGCCCCACGCGCTGCACGGCGCTGCGCGAGCGCCCGTCCATCCGATGCACCCGGCCCTCGGCGCGATCGACCTTCTGCTCGGCGGCATCGAGGCGGCTCAGGTAGCTGGTCAGCGCGGACGAGAGATCGCTGCCATCCGTGCCGGTCATGAGGGCTTGGTAGCGCCGGATCATCCGCCCGGCGCGCACGTTGGCGGCCACGGCCAGGACGACGGCGAGCACGGCCAGCACCAGCGCCAGGACGAGCAGCAGCGTGACGGCTGAGGGCAGCAGCGTAGGCAGGCGGTCGAACGGGGACGGGAGCGAGTACACGGCTGGGCACCTCCGGGGTCGGCGCGCATAGTATCGCGCGCAGCGGTGGATTTCGCCATCGGAGGACGTTGCGCGAGGTGCTGGGCGCGTGCAGAATGGAACTCGGCGCTCGATGCACGGGAGGCGGCATTGCAGACAGTTCGGATCGTCCACTGGGAAGACGAAGGGGTGTGGCTGGGCTACCTGGTCGATTTTCCCGATTACTGGACTCAGGGTGAGACCTTCGAGGATCTCAAGGAGCACTTGACCGATCTCTTCCGCGATCTGACGAGCGGCGATCTCCCGGCGATACGAAGGCTCGATGAGCTGATCGTCCGGTGAAGCGGATCGATCTGATCCGCACGCTTGAGCGCATGGGCTGCCAGCGGATCCGTCACGGTGGACGGCATGACTGGTACCGCAACCCGGCATCGGGCGTCTCGCAGCCTGTGCCTCGGCATCGCGAGATCAACGAGATGCTCGCGCGCCACATCGTCCAGGCGATGACCGCGGAATCGCCGCGTCGAGGCGATTGACGCGGTTGGCCGCACTATAATCGCCTCCGCCGACTCCTGAACCAGCGCCGGTGGAGCCCTCGGATGAACCAGCAGCAGCCCGTCCCGTTCGTCGACCTGCGCCGCTTCGAGGACGGCTTCCTCGATGCCTGGGCCGCGCGCGTCGCCGACATCAGCGCTGGAACGCGCTTCGTCGGCGGCCCTGACGTCGCCCGGCTCGAGGCGCGGCTGGCCGAGGCGGCGGGCGCGGGCGCGGTGGTTGGCTGCGCCAACGGCACCGACGCCCTTCAGCTGGCGCTCCGCGCGATCGGCGTCGGTCAGGGCGACGTCGTCGTCGTGCCCGACGCCACGTTCTGGGCGACCTTCGAGGCCGTCGTCAATGTCGGGGCGCGCGTCGTCACGGTGGACATCGATCCGGTCGACCTCCAGATGGACTTCGACCGGTTCGTCCAGGCCGTCGACCGCTACCGGCCGCGCGCGGCGATCCTGGTGCACCTGTACGGCTGGGGCTCGCGCCGCCTGGACGACCTCCGCGCGTTCTGCGCCGGCCGCGGCCTGCCGCTCGTCGAGGACGGCGCCCAGGTGTGGGGCGCCGAGTGGCGCGGTGAGCCGGTGTTCGCGGGCGCCGAGGTGGCCACGGTGTCGTTCTACCCGGCCAAGGTTCTGGGCGCGTGCGGCGACTCGGGCGCGGTGGTCTGCCGCGACCCGGCCCTGGCCGCCGCCATCCGCACCCTGGGCAACCACGGCCGCACGGACCACTACGCGCACGGCGTGGTGGGCTGGAACAGCCGCATGGGCGGCCTGGATGCCGCATGGCTCGACCTGTGCCTCGACCACCTCCCGGAGCGGCTGGCGTCGCGCCGGCGCGCCGCCGCCCGCTACCGCGTCGCGCTCGACGACATCGATGGCGTGCGTCTGGTTGGCCCGCCCGTCGGGTGGACGGAGAACGGCTACCTCTCCGTGTTGCTCCTCGAGCCCGAGCGCAAGGCGGCCCTCGAAAACGCCCTGCGACACGCGGGCATCGGGTTCGGCAACACGTACCCGGGCTCGCTCTCGCGCCAACCGGGCGCGCGCGGCCACCTGGCAGGCGCCGTGGGCGGTGCGGAGGCGGCGCGCCTCGGCGCCGGCGTGCTCAACCTGCCGCTGTTCGCCCACATCGCAGAGCACGAGGTCGAGCGCGTCATCGCCGTCGTGCGCGAGGCGCTGGGTGCGGGGCGCCCTTCCGGTAGCGCGGAGGCGGCGCGCGTCGAGGCCGACGTGCCGGGCGAGGGCGCTCTGGCCGCGATTCATCGCGCACCGGCGGTTGTCGAGCACGACGGTTGACGGCCGCGTTCATCGCCCCGACGGCCATCGTCGCGGGTTCGGCCGCCATCGGCGACGGGACGCGCATCTGGCACCACGTCCAAGTCCGCGAGGGCGCGCGCATCGGCCGAGAGTGCATCCTGGGCAAGGACGTGTTCGTCGACGCGGGCGTGGTCGTCGGCGATCGGTGCAAGATCCAGAACGCAGCGCTGCTCTACCACGGCGTGACGCTGGGCGACGGCGTGTTCGTCGGCCCGCGCGTCACGTTCACCAACGACCTGGCGCCGCGGGCCGTCAACCCGGACGGGAGCCCCAAGGGCGACGCCGACTGGACCGTCACGCCAACGCGGGTGCTGGACGGCGCGTCGCTCGGCGCGGCCAGCACCATCGTCTGCGGCGTGACGATCGGCCGTTGGGCCATGGTGGCGGCCGGCGCCGTCGTGACCCGCGATGTCCCCGACCACGCGCTCGTCGTCGGCGTACCGGCGCGCCACGTCGGATGGGTCGGGGAGGCGGGCGTCCGGCTCGTCGCGACCGAGGGCGGCTGGCGCTGCCCGGCGAGCGGCCGGGAGTACCCGCTGCCGCCGGTTGGGGAGTGGCTTCCGTGACCCTTCGCGCGGCCGTGATCGGCGCCGGGGCGATGGGCCGCCACCATGCGCGCGTGTACGACGCCCTGGAAGAGACCGTGCTGGTCGGCGTGTGCGATCAGGACGCCGCCGCCGCCGATTGGGTGGCCGCGCGCTACCGCGTGCCACAATTTGCCGACCACCGCGCGCTGCTCGATGCGCTGCAGCCCGACATCGTCTCGGTCGTCGTCCCGACGCTGCGCCATGTGGCGGTCGCGCTCGACGCGCTGGCCGCCGGCGCCCACGTCCTGGTCGAGAAGCCGATCGCGCCGACGGTGGCAGACGCCACGCGCCTGATCGACGCGGCGCGGGCGCAGGGCCGCGTGCTGACGGTCGGGCACGTCGAGCGCTTCAACCCGGCCATCCGCGCCCTCCGCGCGCGGCTCATGGACGGCGCGCTCGGCCGCGTGTTCACCATCCAAGCGCGCCGGCTCGGCCCGTTCCCGGCGCGCGTGCGAGACGTCGGGGTGGTGGTCGACTTGGCTACGCACGACCTTGACATCATGCGCTGGCTCGTTGGCGGCGAGGTGGCGCGGGTGCACGCCGAGACCGCGCGCCGGATCCACACCGAGCACGAGGACCTGCTCTGCGGCCTGCTCCGGTTCGCTGGTGGCGAGATCGGGCTGCTCAACATCAACTGGTTGACGCCGACCAAGGTGCGCGAGCTGGCGGTGACCGGCGAGGGCGGGATGTTCGTGGCCGACTACCTGCGCCAGGAGCTGCAGTTCCACGAGAACGTGGCAGCGGACCGCCACTGGGAGAGCCTGGGCGTGTTACAGGGCGTCGGCGAGGGCAACATGACCCGGCTGCACATCCCGCAGAGCGAGCCCCTCGCCGAGGAGTTGCGCGCGTTTGCCGCCGCGGTCGGCGGCGGGACGCCGCCGGTCGTGAGCGGCGAGGACGGGCGCGCGGCGCTGGCCCTGGCGCTGGCGCTGGTCGAAGCGGGCCGGACGGGCACGGCGGTGGACATGCCGGGCGGGCGCATGGAGACCGCCGGTGGGACGGCAACGGCCGGTGGCGCGAGCATAGGACCTCGGCTCGGCGCTGGGGGCGCGACGACGGCGTCCGGGCCGGTCTCGATCGAGGGAGGGGCGAGCGCGTGACGACACCCCATCGCGTGCCGAACGCCGCCGCGCCGCCGCCGGATCGGGTGCCGGACGGGCCCATGTCACCCGCGCTCCGCGCGCCGCACGACGCCCCGCGCTCGGCCGAACAGCTGGCGCTGCTCGAGCGCATCGAGCTGCGGGACGCCCGCCTGGCGGTCATCGGCCTCGGCTTCGTGGGGACCCCGGTGGCCGCCGCGTTTGCGGCCGCCGGCTTCGACGTCACCGGGATCGACATCGATACGGCGCGCGCCAGCGCCGTCGACCGCGGCCGCGTGCCGTTCGAGGGCCAGGAGCCGGGCCTGGCGGAGCTCCTCGCCGAGGTCGTCGCGGCCGGGCGGCTGCGCGCAACCACCGATTATGCGGCCATCGCCGGCGCCGACGCCGTGCTGGTGGCCGTCGAGACGCCGGTGGACGCAGACCACCGCCCGCGCTACACGGCGCTGGCCGGCGCGCTGGCGTCGCTCGGCCCGCACCTCCGGCCCGGTACGCTCGTGGTCATCGAGTCGACGCTGGCGCCCGGCACGATGCGGCGGCTCGTCGTGCCGGCGCTGGCCGCCGCGTCGGGCCTGGCGGTCCCCGGCGACCTGCTGGTGGCGCACTGCCCCGAGCGCGTGATGCCGGGGCGGCTCCTCGCCAACCTCAAGGCCATGAGCCGCGTCGTGGGCGGCGTGACGGCGGAGGCGGCCGAGGTCGCCCGGGCGCTCTACGGCACCGTCGTCGAGGCCGAGCTCGACACCGCGGACGACCTGACGGCCGAGCTGGTAAAGACGGGGGAGAACGCCTACCGCGACGTCCAGATCGCCTTCGCGAACGAGATGGCGCTGCTGTGCGAGGCTCTGGGCGCCGACGTATGGCGCGTTCGCGAGCTCCTCAACCGCTCGCCCGGCCGCCACATGCACCTGCCAGGCGGTGGCGTGGGCGGGCACTGCATCCCGAAGGACCCCTGGCTGCTCATCAGCGACCCCGGCCGGGGCTTTGCCGCGCGCCTCATCCCGGCTGCGCGCGCCGTCAACGACGGGATGCCCCACCACGTGGCCGGCCGCACCCTGGCGGCGCTCACGGCGGCCGGCATTTCCCCGCGGGAGGCGCGGGTGGCCGTCTTAGGCGCCAGCTACCTCGAGGAGAGCGACGACGAGCGCAACGCGCCGACGCACGACCTGGTGGCGGCCCTGACCGCGGTCGGCGTCGACGTCCGGGTCCACGACCCGTGGGTGGCCCGCTACGCCGAGCGGCCCGTCGCGGACGTCGTCGACGGGTGCGACGCTGTCGTCGTCATGGTGGCGCACGCGGTGTACCGGGCGCTGGATTGGGCGGCGCTACGCGAACGCGCCCGCGGCGCGGTGCCCGCGCTCATCGACGCCCGCCGCGCCGTCGACGCGGGGGCGGCGCGGGCGGCGGGGTGGCGCGTGGGGGTGATCGGGGTCGGAGCGGCGGCCAGGGCGGGAGCCGAGGAGGGGGCGGGCGACGAGGGCGGGGCCGACCTTACCGGCGATCGGCCATGACGGCATGCGCACCGGCGGCGAGTCGGCTCACGCGGCCGGTTCCGCGCTGGACCATGCCGCGCCACGAGGGTGCGCCAGGCGCGTGATCGACCCGCTGCGCAAGCTGGTTCGGCATTCGGCCGTGTACGGCATCGGCACGATCCTGCCGCGGCTGCTCGCGCTCATCCTGGTGCCCATCTACACGCGCCAGCTGACCATGGCCGAGTATGGCGTGCTGTCCCTCCTGGTGGTGGCGCAGAGCGCCATCGCCATCGTCGCGCAGCTGGGCCTGGGGTCCGCGCTCTTCCGCGAGGTGCTCTACGAGGGAACGCGCGAGGATCACGTCCTGGGCACGGCCGCCATCGCCCTGACCGTGGTGGCCAGCGGCGTCGTGGCCGTGGGGCTCGCCGCGGCCGTCCCGCTCGCGCGCACCGCCCTCGGCGGCGCCGAGCACGCGCCGGTTTTGCGCCTGGCGTTCGTCGCCAGCGGCCTGTCGGTCTTCCAGCCGCTGGCCATGGCACACCTGCGCATCCACCAGCGCTCGGCGGCCTACAGCGCCCTGTCCGTGGCCCAGTTCGCCGTTCTGGGCGCCCTGTCCGTCTGGTTCGTCGCCGTCCGGAACCATGGGCTGGCCGGTCTCATGTGGGCCAACATCCTGGCCGGCGCGCTGTTCGCGGCCGTGTCGCTCGGCCTGCTGCTCCCGCGCATGACCCTCACCGTGGACTGGCCGGCTCTCCGGAGGATGCTCAAGATGGGGCGCCCGAACGTCGTCGTAGGGCTGGCGGCGCTGGTGCTGGCCTCGGCCGATCGCTTCCTGCTCGGGCATTTCGGCTCGAAGGAGACCGTTGCGCAATACGCCCTCGGCTACAACGTCGCGCTGGGGATGAACTTGGCCGTCCAGGCGGTGCAGCTGAGCTGGCCGGCCCAGCTCTACCTGCTGGCGCGCCGAGAGGGCGGCACGGCGATCATGGCGCGCCTGACCACGCTGTACGCCGCCGGCATGGGCTTGGTCGGCCTTGGGCTGGTCGTGCTGGCACCCGAGATCGTGGCCCTGCTCGCGCCGTCGTCGTATGCCGGGGCGGCGCGCGTGGTGCCGCTGGTGGTGGCGGCCTACTTGCTCTACGGGCTGCGCTTCATGACCAACTCCGCCCTGGAGATCCGCAACGAGGTCGGCCGCGCCATCCCCATCGTCCTCTGCGCCGCGACGCTCAACCTGGCGCTCAACCTCTGGTGGATCCCGGACCATGGCCTCGTCGGCGCGGCTTGGGCCACGCTGGTTGCCTACGCGGTGCTGCTGGCTGGCCAGGCGGCGCTCAACCACTACCTGATGCCCATCCCCTACCAGCTGCGCCGGCTCGCCATCGTCGTCGTCATCTGGACGGCGCTGGCCTGGGCGGGGACGCGGCTGCCGGACGCGCCGCTGGCCCTTGCGCTGGCTTCGAAGGCCGGCCTGCTCGCCGCGTACCCATTGCTCCTCGCCCTGGGGGGCGTGATCGACGCCCGCGAGCGACGGCTGGTCCGGGAGCGCCTGGGCGCGCGTTGGGGCTCGGCGCGCGGGAAGCGCGTGACGCGGTGATGGCCAGCCCCGCCCCCCGCCTGACGGTCCTATCGCTCGCGGCCATCGCCCGCGACGGCCGCGTGCTGCGGCAGCTCGACGCCGCCGCCAGGGCGGGCTGGTCGGTGACGGCGGTCGTCTGGGGCGCTCCGGCGGACGTCCCGGCCGAGATCGCGCTGCGCCCGGTCGCGCCGCATCGGTTCGGCCGGTTCGGGCAGGCGCGGCAGGCGCTGCGGCTGCTGGCCGGCCGGTGGTCGCAGCGCGCGTTCGAGGCCTGGTACTGGGCCAAGCCGGATCACCGCGCGGCCCTGGCGGCCGTGGTGGCCAGCAAGCCGGACGTCATCCACGCCAACGACGTCCTGGCGCTGCCGGCGGCCATCCACGCGGCGAAGCGGACGGGGGCGCGCGTCCTCTTCGACGCCCACGAGTACAGCCCGGAGCGCCTGCCGCGGCGGACGATGCTACGCGCCCTGGCCCGGCCGCTGTACCGCTGGCTGCTGGCCACGTACGGCCCGCGGGCCGACGCGATGGTGACGGTCGGCCCGGCGCTGGCGGAGCGCTACCTGGCGGAGTTCGGGCTGCGCGCGGGGGTCGTTCGCAACTGCCCGCCGTACCAGGATCTCCCGCTCCATGCCACGGATCCGGGCCACATCCGGCTGATCCACCACGGCGTGGCCATGCCCGCCCGCCAGCTGGAGCGCATGATCGACGTCGTGGCGCGCTGTGATGCGCGCTGGCACCTCTGCTTCGTGCTCTTGGACGACGGCAGCCGCCATGTCGACGCGCTCGCTCGCTACGCCGAACGCCGCGCGCCCGGGCGCGTAGCCTTCCGCGACCCGGTGCCGCCCGACCGGATCGCGGCGACCCTCAACGCTGAGGCCGACGTCGGGCTGTTCCTCTTGCCGCCGGTCGACTTCAGCTACCGGATGGCGCTGCCCAACAAGCTGTTCGAGTTCATCATGGCGGGCCTGGCCGTGGCCATCGGCCCCTCGCCGGAGATGGCGCGGGTGGTCGAAGAACACGGCTGCGGGGTGATCGGCCACGACTTCGAGCCGGCCTCGCTGGCCGATCGCCTGAACCGCCTGACCGAGGCGGACATCGACGCGTTCAAGCGGCGCTCGCTCGTCGCCGCCAGGACGCTCAACGCCGAGGGCGAGATGGCGCGGCTGGTGACGCAATATGCGGACCTTCTCGGGAGGGCGCCGCAGCCGGCCGAGCCAAGCGCCTGACGTGGTCCCGGCGCGACCACCCGCGGCCCTCGACGTCTCCTCGCGTAACGGCGCCCGGCGGCCACGGCCGCCAGACGAATCGCGCGGGATGGTGTTTGATTCCCTCGTAGGCCTAGACTCCGCGCGCGACAGCGCGCCCCACCATCGCTTGGCACCCCAGGAGCACCCCATGTTCGCCAATCCCCGCCTCCACGCTCTACGCACGCTGACCGCGCTCGCCGTGGTCGGGGCTGCGCTGCTACACGCCGCCGCCCCGGAGGTTCCGTCCGCGCTGGCTCAGAGCCGGCCTCGCTGCACGGATCCCAGAGGCGTCATCGAGGGCACCGTCTTTCGCGCCGACGGCCAGCCGGCGGCCGGCGCCCAGGTGCAAGCCGTCGTCGCGATGAGCTCCCTTCCGGGCGAGGCCGTGCTGGCCACGGCCGTCGCGGACGAGGGCGGCCGCTACCGCCTCGATCTCTTGTGCTTCACCGAATACCGCGTCAAGGCCACCCTGCTGACGTCAGCCGGCGCGCTCTCCGGCGTGTACGACAAGGATGGCGATGGCGTGCCCGATGGCGTCGCCTTGACCGAGGCCGTCCCAGCGGCCAGCGGCATCGACATCGTGCTCGGGCAGACGCCGGTGCCGCCGACGGCGCCGCCGCCGCTTCTCCCGACGCGCGCGCCGGCCCCCGCTTGCACGATCACGGACGGCGAGATCCGGGGCATGGTCCTGGACGGGAGCGGCAACCCCGTCGCGGGCGCCGCGATCCAATTCCGCGGCCGCACCGTGGCCGGTATCAACCGCCCGCTCACCTACAGCGCCGCCGACGGCACGTACGTCCTGTCCGACCTGTGCGAAGGCACCTACTACGTCGTCGCCTCGAAGACGCTGGCCGACGGCACGACGCGAAGCGGGATGCATCCCGATCCCGTCGAGCTTTCGCCGGACTCGCGCACGCGCACGGGCATCGACATCGTGCTCTCGGCCGCCTCGTCGCGCGCCACGCCCACGCCGGCCGACGCCCCGACGGCGCCCCCGCCCACCGCCGTGCCAGGCCCCAGCACCACGTGCCGCCTGGTCGGCAGCGCGGCCGGAACCGTGGCGCTGGCCACGGGCGAGGGCGTCGGGGGCGCCACCATCCAGCTGGTGGCACAGGCGAGTGCCGCCCTGGCCCAGCCGCCGCTGGTGGTGGCCACGAGCGGTCCGGACGGGGCGTGGCGGGCGCCGCGCGTATGCGCCGGCGCGTACACGGTGCTGGCCGCCAAGATCACCGCCGCGCAGGCGCTGGTCGGCGTCCTGGACGCGGACGGCGACGCCCGGCCGGACGTCGTGCGGATCGATGCGTCCACGCCGGCGCTCTCCGGGCTGGCCATCACGCTGCGCGACGTCCTGGCCCCGGCGCCGAACCCGTTCTGGCGGCGCGGGCAGGCGTGGCCGACCTTGGTGGACGCGCGCTGAGCCGCGATGAGCGTGCGCGCGGGTGATCTGGCGGGCGGCGGCGCGCGGCATGCGGTGCGCGCCGCCGCCCCGACCGACCGCGAGCTCGTCGTGGCGGCCGGGCGCGGCGACGTGGCCGCGTTCGGCCTGCTGTACGAACGGCACATGCCCGCGGTCCATCGCTACCTCCGGCTCCAGCTGGGCGACCCGCATCTGGCCGACGACCTGACCCAGGATGTCTTCGTCAACGCCTTTCGGGCCATCGGGCGGCTCCGCTGGCGGGGCGACGTGCGCCCGTGGCTGGTGCGCTGCGCCCGCAACCGCCTGGTCAACCACTACCGCGACACCGCGCGTCGGCCCGCCGACCCGCTCGCCGCGCCAACGTCGGACCACCAGGCCCCGCGCCCGAGCGCCGCGGCCACGCGCGACTTCGACAGCTTAGAGGCGCGCCTGGAGCTGGCGCAGGCGGTGGCCGCGCTGGACGCGTTGACCAGCGCCCAGCGCGAGGTGCTGGCCCTGCGCTTTGGCGCCGAGCTGAGCGTGGCCGAGACGGCGCACGCCACAGGGCGCACCCAGAGCGCGGTCAAGCAGCTCCAGGCGGCCGCCCTGGCCGCGTTCCGCCGGAGCTTGCCCCAGGAGGTCGCACGGCCATGACCAAATTGCACCAAGCCCGACCGAACGACCACGACGCCAACCCGCGACGTCGTCGAGCGCCAGAGGACGCTTCGACCCACGTCGACGCGCGCGTCGCGGAGGCGCTCGAGGACGCCCTCCGGCGCGTCGCCGCGGGCGAGCCGGCTGCCGACGCCGTGCTCGGCTCCGACGCCGACGACCTGGCCGCGCTCCTGCGCGCGGCGGCCGTGGTGAGCCGCATCGCCGAGCCGCCTGCAGCGCGGCGCGCTCTCGGCCGCGCGGACCTGGAGCAGCGGCTGCGCACCGCTGCACCGCCGTCCGGGTGGGGCTTGGCCAGCCCTTGGAGTTTCCGCCAGCACCCAGCAGCCCATGCCTGGCGCCTTCGCCTGGCCGGAGCCGTCGTCGCCGTGGCCCTGCTCGTCACGGCGGCAGACCGAGCCACGGCCAACGCCCGCCCCGGCGACGCGCTGTGGCCCGTGCGCGCCGCGTTCGACGACGGGCACCGAGCCGCGGCGGCCCTCGTCGAGGTCCTGCGCGCCGGCCTGTCGCGCGACACCGCGGTGCCGTCCGACGAGTGGGCAGCGCCCAGCGCAGGTGGCGGGCCGACGGCCGACGACGGGGGTCGGACGGGCGGTTTCGAACCGGGCGGGAGTGCGAGGGACGTGCTGCTCCAGGGCGGCAGGGAAGGCGTCGGTTGGGACGGCACGGCCGTTCGCCAGGACCCGTCGCGCGCAAGGCTCGCCGCGGCGGCGAGCGCGACGCCTCGTGAGCTGGCCCCGCGTGCGCGAGCGTCCGCAGTGGCGGCAGCCGCCAGTCGGCGGTCGCCTGCGGTGGGCGCGCCGATCGGACCGCCGGACGACGCGTCGCGACCCGCCCCCACGGCTACCGCCCTCGCGGCCCAAGCGCCGCTCGGCGGTTCGGCGATGCCGGCCGCGACGCACACGCCGCTGCCGCGCCGAACGACCGGCCGGACGCCGTTCCCGACCAGCGCACCTCGCCCAAGCGAGACGCCATCGCCCACCGCCTCGCCCGGCGCGGGCGAGCCCTCTACGCCGTCGCCCAACACCACGCCCGGCCCGACGGGGGCGACGACCTCGAACCCGCCGTCCACGACCAGCCCGACGCCCACGTCCGCGCCGCGCAGCTGCGCGGGGATCATCCGGGGCCGCGTCACGGCCCTGCGCGGCGGCGCAGCAGACGGCGCACGCGTCCAAGCCGTGGATCCCTCAGGTGCCGGCGGTCCGGTCCTGGCGACGGCTATCGCCGATGCCAGCGGCGCCTACGCCATCGCCGGGCTGTGCGCCGGCCGCTACACCGTGTCCGCGACCTGGACCGCGTCGTCCGCCGCCCTGTGGCAGGGCGCCCACGACGCGGATGGCGACGGCGTTCCCGACCCGGTCGCCGTCGACCCCGAGGACCCCGCCGCCCGCGAGCGCGCGGGCATCGACATCCTCGTGCAACCCGCGCCGCCGCTTCCAACCGCGCCCGCCCCGACCGCGACGCCCGGCGCGGCGCCGACCGACACGCCCACGGCGGTTGCCGCGGCCGCCCTGCCGCCCCTGCCCTAGCGCCTCTACGGCAGCACGACGGCGCCCGTGGACGCAGCGCCGAATGCGCCGCAACGACCTGTTGGCGTGGGATCGATCGGCGCTCGCTTCGCTCGCTGGGCTGTCGATCTAGATCCGAGCACTCACCGCCACGCGCAGCGGCCTTGACGGGCTCACCCATTCCGCCGCCGGCGCTGCGGTTCCGCCGGTCAGCGCCGCCGCCACCAGCCGCGCGGCCGCGGGCGCGACCGGGACCCCGTGGCCGCTGTACGCGGCCGCGACCCACAGCCGCGGGCTCGTCGGGGCCGCTTCGCTGAGCGCGCCGACGTGCGCATCGCCGTGGCCGCGGTAGCCCGCCGGCACCGGCCCGACGAGCGGCAGGCGGTCGGCCGTCCAGCACATCGGCCCCGCCCACCGATGCTCGACGGCGACGGCCAGCGATGGGAAGCGCCTGGCCAGCCACGCGTCCAGGCCCGCCTGGATGGCGGGCGCGACGTCGGGCGCCTGCTGGCCGACCTCGCGGTCCGGCGCGGTCCAGCGGAGGCCCCCGAGCACCAACCGCCCGTCCGTGAGCTGCTGGAGGTACTCGTAGCCGTCGTTCAGGCTCCAGGCACCTCGAATGACGCGCGCCGGCAGCGGTGCCGTGGCCAGCACCTGGCCGCGCACCGGCACGACCGACCGGGCGAACGCCGGCAGCAGCTCAGCCAGCCAGGCGTTGGTGGCCACAACCACCGCCTCGGCGCCGATCGGGCCGCGGTCGGTGTGGACGACCAGCGGGCTGCCCTCCTCCGGCGCTGTCACGGCCCGGACGTCGATGCCCTCGACGAACGCCGCGCCGCGGGCCGTCGCGGCCGCGGCCAGGCCGGCCACGAAGCGGCCGGAGTGGAACGCGCCGCCGTCGGGCAGGTGGAGGGCGCCGTGAACGTCCACGGGCCGGTCGACGTCCAGCCAGGCGTCCAGCGCCTCGGGCGCCAGCCACGCACCGGGGAACCCGTCCTCCGCCAGCATGGCCGCCGCGGCCGCCAAGGACGCGGCCTCCGCCGCGCTGTCCGCGGCGTGGAGCGCGCCCTCGGGGCGCCAATCGCAGTCGATGCCGTAGCGATCGATCGTCCGGACCATGTCGGCCGCGCCCGCCACCGCCCACTCCCACAGCGCTCGCGCAGCCGAGCGGCCGTGGCGGGCGACGAGCGCGGGGTAGAGCTCGGCCGTGCCGGGCAGGAGCAGGCCGCCGTTGCGGCCGGACGCGCCGGCGGCCATGTGGACGCGCTCGAGGACGACGGGCGGGCGGCCCGCCTCGGCCAGGGCCAGCGCCAGCCATGCGCCGCTCAAACCGCCGCCGACCACCAGGAGGTCGGCGGCCGTGGGCGGTTCGAGGGCGATCGCGCGCGGCGGGAGCTGGGCGTGCCACAGGGAGCGGGTCATGTTGCCAACGCTGTCGGTTCGCGGCGCTCTGCCGCCGCCGCTTCCAAGACCCGAGCGAACTCGCCGGCCAGCTGCCGGAAGTGGTAGCGCAGGATCGCGTCGCGGTCGCCGTGGTACGCCAGCGTGCCGGTTGCCGCCAGCTCGCACTGCCACGCCATCAGCTGCGCGGCCACCTCGTCCGCCGTCTCCAGGACGCGGCCGACGCCGCACTCGCGCAGCAGCCGGTCGACGATGCCCCCGGCCCGGCCCAGGGCCAGGATGGGGCGCTGGGCCTGGAGGTACTCGAAGATCTTGAGCGAGTAGTAGCCGGCCATGGCCGGGTCCGGGAAGCCCAGGTGGAGCAGCGCGTGGCCTTCGCGCTGGCGTGCCATCGCCTCGGGGTGGGGCACCGCGTCGTGGAACACCACGAAGTCGGCCACCTCGTGGGCGGCGGCCAGCGCGGGAAGGTCGCCGCGGTCGTTGCCGTAGACGCGCAGCGTGAGCTGGCTCGGGTCGAGCCGGCCGGAAGCGCGCAGGGTGCGCAGGGCGACCAGCAGGGGCGCGGGATCCTGGAGGCCGGCGTAGACCGAGCCGGTGTAGGTCAGCGTCAAGTTGGGGAGGGGAGACGGCGAGGGTGCCTCGGCCAGCTCGGCGTCGAAGCCGTTGGGGATGCTGAGGCACGGCCGGCCGAAGCGCCGGGCAAACGCCTCGGCCAGGATAGCCGAGACGGTCACGACCGTCGTCGCGCGGCCCATCGTACGGCGCTCCAGCGCGGCCTCCAGCGACTGCCATGGCTCGCGGCGGCGCTGGGTGAGGTCGGTCGTCCACGGGTCGCGCATGTCGGCCACCCACGGCAGGCCGCTCCGCCGGGCCAGCGCCGCGGCCACCAGCTGCGCCGTCGGCGGCGGCGACGTGCTGAGCAGCGCGTCGAACCCGCCGCCGGCAAGGACCTGGCGGCCGCGCCGAACCGCCCACGGGTACCAGGTCATCAGCCGGTCGGGCACGCGCACGGCGTTCACGGGCAGCAGGCGACGCGCCATGTCGTAGATACGCCGGCGGACGATTGCGCCTGTGGACGCGGAGCCGCGGGTCGGCCCGTCGGCCGCGGCTCCGGTCGACGCGTCGCGGCTCGACCCGGCCGCTACGGCCGCACTCGGGCCGGCGTCGCCGCGGGCGGCGCGGATACCCCAGCCCAGCGGGTCGATGAAGCGCGCCCGGACGACGCGCTCGGCAGGGATCTCGAGCGGCATGGTGGCCGGGCGCGACACGAAGCGGTCGACGGTGAGCACGGTCGGCTCCCAGCCGTGCTCGGGCAGGTACTTGGCGATCTTGGCCGGCCGGATGCTCCCGACGGCGTTGATGGGCGGGAAGAACGCCGCCACGAACAGGACGCGTCGCATGGACCCTCCGGCCGCGTGGTATGATCGCGCGATGACCGCCCGGGCGGCGCGGATTATAGCGGCGCCGTGCACCCGCTCTGGGAGCTCGATCGCGTGAAGATCGTCACCATCGTCGGCGCGCGGCCGCAGTTCGTGAAAGCCGCGCCCGTCTCACGCGCGCTGGCCGCCGCCGGGCTGGACGAGGTCCTCATTCACACCGGCCAGCACTACGACCCCGCCATGAGCCAGGTGTTCTTCGACGAGCTGGGCATCCCGCCGCCGGGGCGTCACCTGGGCATCGGCTCAGACGCGCCCAGCCGCCAGACCGGTCGGATGCTGGCCGCGCTGTCCGAGGCGCTCGAGGCCGAGCGCCCCGATTGGGTGGTTGTCTACGGCGACACGACCTCCACCCTGGCCGGCGCGCTGGCGGCCGCGCAGCGGCGCATCCCATTGGCGCACGTGGAGGCCGGGCTCCGGTCGTTCAACCGTTCCATGCCGGAGGAGCTGAACCGTGTCCTGACCGACCACGCCGCCGACCTGCTGCTCTGCCCGACGGACACGGCGGTGGCCAACCTGGCCGCCGAGGGCGTTAGGCGCGGCGTGCGCATGGTGGGCGACCCCATGATCGACGCCACGCGCATGTTCGCCCAGCACGCGCGCACCGTCTCGACGCTGCGCGCCGACCTGGGCTTGGCGCCCGGCAGCTACGCGCTGGCCACGCTACACCGCCCGTACACCGTGGACGAGCCGGACGTGCTGCGCCGCGCGCTCGGCGCGCTATCGGCACTGCCGCTGCCGGTGCTGTTCCCGGTGCACCCGCGGTCGCGCGCCCGCATCGACGCGCTCGAGGACGTCGTGCTGGGGCCGAACGTGCGGCTGCTGTCGCCGGTGGGCTACCTGGACATGCTGGCGCTGGAGCAGGACGCGCGCATCATCCTGACGGACTCCGGCGGGATGCAGAAGGAGGCGTACGCCTTCGGCGTGCCGTGCGTCACCCTGCGGCCCGAGACGGAGTGGGTGGAGACGGTGGCGGCCGGCTGGAACGTGCTGGCCGGGATCGACCAGGACGCCATCATCGAGGCCGTGACGCGCCGCGCCTGGCCGACGACGCCGCCCCCGCCGGTCTTCGGCGACGGCCACGCCAGCGAGGCCATCGCGGCGTGCCTGGCGAGCGGCGTGCCCGTGGACGCACCCATCGGAGGCCAGCGCAACCGAGTCGAGGGCCGTCGCTCCCGCGCACGAAGGAGACCCCGCGTGACCGATCAACCCTCCGATGCCCCGCGCGTGCTGCTCTGCATCCCCGACCTCATGGCCGAGACGCGCGTCCTGTCCGCGCTGGCCGTCGACGGCTTGTCGGCCAGGGCGGTCGGCGACGCCGAGTGGCCGTCCGTCATCCTCACGACGCTCGAGGCTGCGCGGGAGGGCCAGTCGCCAGACCACCCCGCAGTTGCCGTGGTCGACCTGACGGCCGCGGGCGCCATCGCGGCCATCCGGGCGGCGGTGGCCGCGGGGCTCACGACCATCGCGTTCGGGCCCCACGTCGATGCCGCCGCGCTGGAAGCGGCACGCGCCTCCGGCGCGGCGCGGGTGCTGGCGCGCGGGGACTTCCTGCAGCACGCGGCCCAGCGGGTGCGGGAAGCGATGGGCGACGCGGTGCATGGCGCATGGTAGGGATTGAAAATGCCTACGAAAAGGCGACGCAGCGCGTCCCCCCGGCCTAGGTAGCGCGCAGCCGCTCAGCGCGTAGCGCGGGCGACGGAAGGCGTCGACGGCGACGGGGGGATGGTGGCTTCCGCTAGCCCCAACCCGATCCGCCCCCGCTCTGGCTCGATGCTGAGCACCTCGACGTCGACGGCCTCCCCCACCACCAGCCGCCGGCCCCGCGGCACCCGGCTGCTATGGACCAGCCCGTCCTGGCCGACGCCGATGTCCACGAACGCGCCGAAGTCCACGACGTTGCGCACCGTCCCGGACAGCACTATGCCCACGACCAGGTCGGCCATGCTCAGCACGTCGCTGCGCAGCCGCGGCGGTGGGGCGTCGGCGCGCGGGTCGCGTCCCGGGCGGACGAGCTGCTCCAGGATGTCGGCCAGCGTCGGCTCGCCCGTGCCCAGGGCCTGTGCCAGCTCGGGCAGCGGCGCGGCCGCGGCCAGCGCGCCCAGCGCCGCGGCGCGCGCCTCGGGCGGCCGGGCCAGGTCGACGCCGGCGCGCGCCATCACCGCGCGGGCCACGGGGTAGCTCTCGGGGTGGATGGCGCTCTGGTCCAGCGGCTCGCTGCCGCCGTGCACGCGCAGGAAGCCCGCCGCCTGCTCGAAGGCCCGCGCGCCCAGGCCCGGCACGTCCAGCACGCGCCGCCGCGTCGCAAAGGCGCCCGCCTGGTCGCGCGTGGCCACGATGCGCTCGGCCAGCTTCGGGCCGATGCCCGCCACGCGCGCCAGCAGCGCCGGCGAGGCCGTGTTGACGTTCACGCCCACGCGGTTGACCACGCTCTCCACCACGTGGTCCAGCATCCCGGCCAGCGCCTTCTGGTCGACGTCGTGCTGGTAGAGCCCGACGCCGATCGCCTTGGGATCGATCTTGACCAGCTCGGCCAGCGGGTCCTGGACACGACGCGCGATGGACACCGCGCCGCGCTCGCTGACGTCCAGGTCGGGCAGCTCGGCGCCGGCCAGCACGCTGGCGCTGTACACGCTGGCGCCCGCCTCGTTGACGACCAGGTAGCCCACGGAGGGCGTCGCCGTGTCGCTCGCGACGTCGCCCCCTAGCGCGGGTCCCGACAGTGGGCTGCCTGCCGCCGAATGACCGGCCCCTGCCTCGTCCAAGCCCTGCACCACCTCCGCCACAAGGCGCTCGGTCTCGCGCGAGGCCGTGCCGTTGCCGATGGCGATGGCCCTCACGCCTTGCCGCCGCACCATCTCGGCCAGCACGGCCTTGGCCTCGTCCCAGCGCGCCTGCGGCGGGTGCGGGTAGATCACGCGCGGCGGCGCGACGAGCCGGCCCGTGGGGTCGACGACGGCCACCTTGCAGCCGGTGCGGAACGCCGGGTCGATGCCCATGACCACGTGTCCCGCCAGCGGCGGCTCGAGCAGGCGGGCGCGCAGGTTGGCGGCAAAGACGTCGATGGCGTGCGCCTCGGCGCGCTCGGTGAGCGTGCGCCGCACGTCGCGGCCGATGGCCGGCAGCAGCAGCCGGCGCGCGGCGTCCTCGATGGCCTCCTCCAGCTGGCCGGCCAGCGGGGAGGCGATGTCCGGGCGGAAGTGCGCCGCCACGGCCGTCCGCCAATCGCGCTCCGGCACGCTCACCCCCACGCGCAGGACGCCCTGTGCCTCGCCGCGGTTGATGGCCAGCACCTGGTGGTGCTGGAGCCGCTCAGCACGCGCTTCGAAGTCGCCGTACCCGGCGTACACGTCGCGCGGGTCGTCCGCGCCGGCCTTGCGCTCGGCGCGCACGAGCGCCCACCGCAGCGCCTTCTCGCGCACCGCCTGGCGCACGCCGGCGTGGTCGGCGATGGCCTCGGCCACGATGTCCCGCGCCCCGGCCAGCGCGTCGTCCGGCGCGGGCACGTCGGCCGTGACGAAGCGCGCGGCCAGCGCCCGCGGCGTCGGGCCGCCGCGCGGCTGGCGGCGGATCAGATCGGCCAGCGGCCCGAGCCCGCGCTCGCGGGCCACCTGGGCGCGCGTGCGGCGCTTGGCCTTGTACGGCGCGTAGAGGTCCTCGAGGGCCGCGCGCGTCTCGGCCCCGTCGAGCAGCGCGCGCAGCTCGGGCGTCATGGCCCCTTGCGCCTCGATGGCGCTGACGACGGCCGCGCGGCGCTCGTCCAGCGCCCGCAGGCGCGCCAGCCCCTCCTCGATGGCGCGCAGCTGCACCTCGTCCAGGCCGCCGGTGGCCTCCTTGCGGTAGCGCGCGATGAACGGCAGCGTGTTGCCGGCGTCGAACAGGGCGATGGCGGCGGCCACGCGCTGGGGCGGGAGGGCGGTGGCGGCGGCGACGCGAGCGGGGAGCGTGTGAGTGTGGGCGGAGGTGGGAAGGGTCACGGGGGTCTCCGAGGTGGAGCGCTGGAGTTCGATGGGAACTCGGCCTGAAGGCCGCGCGCCCGAAGCCAGTTCTCCGGTCTGACGACCCATTGCTCCAGCCAATCTCGGGAGGGCAGACGAAGGGCAGGAGCACTACCGGGGCTGCTCCAGCGTTTCGATCAACAAGAGGATCTCGGCAGCACAGTCATAATGCATGTCCGGGGCATCGGCGAGGGCGCGGTCGCGGCTGCCGGCCACGATGGCTTGGAGGGCGCTGATGAAGGTGAGGAGCGCCGCGGCATCGGGATCGGTGGCGAGTTGTTGGAGAAGAGACGCGGCGTTGGTCGGGTCGCCGGCGAGCAAGGATTGGGTCACTTCTAGGGAGATGCGGCCCGGGAAAGTGTGGTTCTCGCCGCCGTCGCGACGATAGGCAAGGTAGGAGGCGCGGGCCATGCTCCGCGCACCCGCGGCGGCCGTGGGATTACCGTCATCCGTCTCGATGCCAGCCAGGATGGCCCACGACGTCCACGGCTGAGCTGAATGGCCGAACGGCTCATTGCATTCGATCGCTCGGCGCATTTCCTGGCGGGCCTCATCGAGGCGGCGGAGCGTGCGCAGAGTGTCGCCGAGGTTGTTCCTCGCAAAGCCTTCGCCCTGTACATTACGGAGTCCGGCATACAAGTCCGCGGTTTGCCGGAAGAAGGCCACGGCTTCTTCCGGGCGTTTGAGAGCAGTGCCGTACAGAACCCCAAGTTGATTCAACGTGCTCGCCTGCCCGGCAACATCTCCGAGCCGCACCTTGATCGCGAGTGCTTTGCGGTAGGCATCCTCTGCAGCTTCTATCTGACCCGCACCTTGAAACGCGATGCCGGTTTGATGCCAAGTCACGCCAACGCTGCTTGGTTCGTTCAACAACGAGAACTTTTCCCGCGCTTCATTATATGTCGTCAGCGCCTCCCGGAAGCGGTGCTGAAGGAGGCGGACGGCACCAAGCTGAAATTTGCTGACTGCGACATCCCGCTCGTCACCGCGTTGCTCGTCGCGGCGCATGGCACTTTCATAGGCCGCCGCCGCTTCGTCGAGCCGACCCAAACTGACAAGGCAGTTACCCTGTCCCTTGATGCAGGTAGACGCCATCCTTGCCGCGCCGCAACCGGGCCGCCGCTCTTCGACGGCCTCGAAGCGCCAAAGGGCCTCGTCATTTAGCAACAACGCCTGCTCCGAGCGACCAGCCCTCTCGAGCACTCGGCCCAGGAGGAAGCAAGCCGTTGCCAAATCGTAGTCGGCCCCGGGATACGCCTGCTCACCCGCCGCCCTAGCGATTTGGAGCAACTTCTTCACGCCATCGTACGCCTCGCCCAGTTGTCCACTGATTAGCTGCTGTTCGATGCGAGTTTGAGTCGCCAAGAACCGTGCGTGATTCCAGGTCTCGCTCAGCGATGCCGCGGCGGCGTCGCGCACGTGCCCCACGCGAGCTAGCAGCCGCGGCTTGCCGAGATCTTCCAGCAGGCGAAAGAGCGAGGTAGTCAGATAGATCGTCGCCTCAGCATCCCCTAGGCGCTGCACGAGGTCGAGCAGCACAAAGAGGTTCGGCAGCTCCAGCACAGTCAGAGTCGCCGTGACGTCGATAGCCTGGTATAGCTGCCCCTCAAGGAACCGGACGTACGCGCGCATTGCCACGATCCAGCGAGTCGTCAGTGCCTCGCGCTCCGCCAAGTCCATTTGCCCGCGCAGGTATGGGCATAGCGCGGGATTGAGCGTGAGATGATTGAAGCGGTTCGGCGTCGCCAGGCCAGTCTCGACAAGCTCAACCGCCAGCGAGCCCACATCGGCATCAGTCCATTGCATCATCGTGCGCAACGCGTCTAGATCGACCGCGCCGTGGAACACCCCCAGCACGCGCGCACGGATTCGGTTCGCCTCGGACAGGCGCCGCAGGGACAGCTCCACGCTGGCGAAGACTGAGTGCTCCCGGCTGCCTGGAAACCTCGTCTCCATTTCCGCCATCAACTCGACGAGCGAAACGCGGGTGGCCTCTACGCCGCGGCTACGCAGGGCGGGCGCCAGCAGCGCAAGCGTGCGAGCGTGCCCGTGGACGGCATCCACGAGTTGTTCGATCTCCTCGCGCGCGGCATCACTGAGGGCGCTGGCGTCTCCGTCGGCGGCATTCAGCACGCGCTCGACTAGCTTCACTGCGTCCTCGTGGTCGAGCCGTTGGAGCGGACGCTGGTGTCTCTGGGCATCGAATGGCGCTGGCAGTGTCTCGCGACTGGTGAAGACCAGCCGGGTGTCGCCCTTCACGTTGAGCCGCGCGCAGAGCTTGAGTATGGCGTCCAGCTCGCGGTGCGCGTCCTCGGAGAGGGCTTCGGGCGATTCCAACCACGGCGGCACGAGGATGCTTTCCATATTGTCCACTACCAGCACCGTCGCCTGCTCGGCCAACGCGCGCTCCACGGGCAGAACGGCATTCTCCAGGACGTCGAACGCGGCCACCGAGTAGTCCGGTCCGACAAGCTGTCGGCCGAGGGCATCGAGCACCGCGGCGACGTGGCTGTGCATCTCGACGGAGACGAACGCGGTGCGGCGCACCTGGTGGGATCTGACCATCCAGCGGGCGAACTCGGCGGCTAGCGCCGTCTTCCCTTCGCCACCTTGGCCGCGCACCACGGCGTAGCGCTCGGTGTGCAACAGCCGCTGGAGCGCGAGCATCTCCCGGCTGCGGCCAACGAATCCTGTTTCCGGCACCGGCGGCAGATCGCCGAGGCGCGCTGCCAACGCAGTCTGGAAATCCGCTTTCGTCTGTCGGGCGGGCATGGTCTTGAAGAGCTGCGGGTCTTCCTTTTCTTGGAAGAGCACAGGCACGAACCAATCCTCGAGCCGCAGCGCGCCCACGCCGAAGATGCTGCCACGGAACGTGTCGTCTTTGAGCTGGCGCTGGCCTGCAAGCATTGCATCGCCCACGCGATGGCCCGCTGCCAGAGCCTGGTAAAAGGCTTCGACGAACCGACGCGCGGTCTCGACCAACACACTGTGGCTCATGGCGACTACCGAGGCCACGCCGACCTTCAGCAGCTCGGAGGCGACGGACTCGGATGCCTTCTCGGCCTGCGCGGTCTGGCAGGCTTCGAGGAAAACGAGCGGTATGCCGTGATCGCGCAGCAACGGGCCAAGTTCGCTAGTGAAGACCGTTGCGTGTCGGCGCTCTTGGAGCTTCCCGCTGTCCTCAGGAAGCTCGAAGCATAGCCCCCCAAGCCCAACTGTGCGGTCATAGACGCCATGGCCATCGAAATGGACGACGTGATATGGCTCCCTGTGGCTTCGCGCGCGGTCGAGCTCCTCGCGCAAGGCCGGCAGCGTGGAAGGGCTCAGGACGTGGATCTTGACCAGACCGGGTAGAGATTCCATGGCCTCGACCAGCGGCAGCGCGCTCGCGCGATGATCGATGTAGCCGCAGGCCTCGTCCTCCGGCCGCGCAGTGACTAGCAGGATGCGGATCGGCGTTGCGACCACCGCCACGTCGCGCGCCTCGGTATTCGGGAGGCGCCGACGGACGCGCGTTGGCCTTGCACCCTGAAATAAGTAGCCATTGCCGTCGTGGAGCAGTTCCCACGGCAGGCTGAGCAAGAGCGTAGCGGCTTCACATGCGGTCGCGACATCGGCCTCGGATGCTCCCGCCTCGAGCGCGGTATCTACATAGACGGAGAAGCGACGCCCGGCGTGGTCGCCAATCCTCGCCCAAGCGTTCACGACGTTCGCTGTGTAGGCCACGGGCATGGCGGTCTCGTGGAGGAGCCGCCCCCACGTCACGAGGTTTGCCTCTAGTTTCCGCGCGCGGTCCTCGAAGTAATGGCTGGGCCAGACGGCGTACTTTTCCAGGTACCAACGCAGTTCTTCTGCTTCGATGGGCCCGATGGGTGCGACAAGCCGCCATGTCTGCGCACTTGCGACCTCGCGCTGCCCCTGCTTTGCCGGCTCATAGACGAGCCGGGCGCGGGCGGAGGCGCGGCGGATGCCATCCTGCTCATGGAACTTCAAATCTGTGAGTTCGAGGACGAGCTCCTCGTTCGGCTCGGCCTTAGGCTGTGGACTGGACGGCACGTCCGCGAGGAGCCGTTTGCCCAAGGCGACGAGGATGGCATTCATGGCCGCCTCGACTCCACCCGCGTCGCTACTCACTGGGATGTACACCGGTTCCTCGCCGAAGAACTCTTCCAGCACACCGAGCCTGGTACCGTTGAGAGCGAGCGGAATGATCGGGAATCTGTCTCCGCCACGATCGACCTGCAAACCAAGTGCGTGCCGCAGCTCCCTTCCGACCCACTTGGACTGCAAGGCATCCGGGCTGACGACGACGGCGTAGGACGACGCCTCGTCGATAGCTTTCTGAACTTCCGGCCAGAGCGGATCGCCGCCGCGCAGCTCGCGCGAGTCGATCCAGCTGTCCTGGCCGTGCTCGGCGAGCGCCGCGCGAAGTTCGCGCACGAAGGCGTCATCGTCCGAGCTGTGCGATATGAAGAGCTTAGTCATGTCGGGTCGTCCGTGTCGGCTACATGGCGCGTTCGGCGGCTTTGCCCGCCAGCTTATCCCGGTAGACCCATTCACGCAACCCACGTACACGTTCGGCGCTCCTGGGACCGTCGCCATGACCGGACCATCTCAAGTCCAAGCATAGGGCGAGCACCGGTAGAACCCGTCACGGCCTACCGCTGTCTAACGTCGCAGAGGGGTAGGGCGCCGGCCGTGTGCCAACCCGCCGGTGCCCGCTCCGCCAACCGCATACCCGTTCGACCCCTGAGGCCTCGGCGCCCTGGATGCGCCGCGCCGAGCCCTCGCGTGGAGGTGACCGCATGCGCCGGTTCGGTCGTCCCTCGCCCCGCACGCCCACGGCCTTTCCGTGGGCTGCGCCGTGGTCCCTGTTCGCCGCCTCCGTCGCCCTCGTCCTGGCCGCGACGCCGCCGCCAGTTGCGCGGGCGCAGCGGAGCCCGTTGCCCGCGCGCGACTGCGCCGGCCCCAACCCGTACCTGGTGACCACGCTGTTCGCCCGCGGCCGCGGGTTCGGCGCCGAGCCGGCCGTCATCGCGTTCCGCGACACGCCGCTGGGCGAGGAGCCGATGGCGCTGGCCAAGATCCGGGAGGTCGGGTCGACGTACGGCCTGGCCTACGACGCGGCGCGCGACGCGCTGTACATCGGCGCGCACCACAAGCGCAATACGGACCTCGGCCCGCAGGGGCCAGGCGGGATCTACAAGCTGACCCTGGCGGACGGCGACGTCGAGCCCTTTGCGCGCCTGCGCACCGCTGGGCGCGACCGGCACGACCCGGACAACGACTTCCAGCCCGACGAGCGCGGCCGGACCTGGGTGGGCAAGACCAGCCTGGGCGATATCGAGATGGCGCCTGACGGCCAGCACCTCCTGGTGGCCAACCTCGAGGACCGCCGCATCCACCGCGTGGCCCTGGCCGACGGGGCCGTCGTCGGGAGCTTTGCTCATGGCGCCGCCGCCGAGCCGTGGGCGGAGGACGCGCGGCCGTTCGGGCTGGGCGTGCGCGGCGAGTGGGTCTTCCACGGGGTGGTCAACTCCGCCTACACCACGCGCGAGGCGGCCGACCTGTCGGCCCACGTGTACCGCTCAAAGCCGGACGGCGCCGAGATGCATGAGGTGGCCAGCTTCCGGCTGGACTACGACCGCGGGCGCCAGCTGCCCTGGCTGGCGTGGCCGCAGAGCGACGACCGCGGCTTCCGCACCCAGGAATACCCGCACCCGCTGCTCAGCGACATCGCGTTCGACCATGCCGGCAACATGGTCGTGGGGCTGCGCGACCGCTTCGTCGACACGGGCCCGTCGCTGACCGAGTTCTACCGCGTGGCCTCCGGCGACGTGCTGCGGCTGGCGCCGGACGGGCCGGACCGCTGGGTGCTCGACCCCGATCTCCCGGCCGAGCACTTCGTCGACGACGACCTCCGGCCCATCCACGACGAGATCGCGCTGGGCGCCCTGGTCGTTCTCCCGTCGCGCGACGTCGTCGTGACCACCGTCATCGACCCGTTCCGGGCGCACCCGGCCGGCTCCAACATCGGGGCCGCGTCGGCCGGCGCCCTGTGGCTCGACGCGGCCACCGGAGCCGATCTCGGCCGCGAGGAGCTGATCTACAATGCGCGTGCCCACGAGGGCCCGCTGGGCAAGGCCATGGGCATGGGCGACCTGGAGCTGCTCTGCGCGCCGCCCCCCACGCCCACCCCGACCGCCACCGACACGCCAGGCACCCCCACGGCCACGCCGCCCGCCACCGCCACGCCGACGCGCACCCAGACGCCCACCACGACGCCGACGCCGTCGGCCACGTGGACGCCCAGCGCCACGCCCACGCGGCCGACGTACCGGATCTACATCCCGACGGCCGAGAACCTGTGCGTGCCGGAGAAGCGCTTCGTCGACGTGGTCCTGGTGCTGGACCGCTCGACCTCGATGCTGCGCTCGGTCGAAGCGGAGGGACTGGCCAAGAACGCGGCGGCCATCGAAGCAGCCAAGGCGTTCCTGAGCCACCTGGCGCTCGAGCCCGACCCGCGCGACCCGTACCAGCGCCACGACCAGGTGGCGGTGGTCGGCTTCAACGACACGTCGTGGATCGAGCTGGACCTCACGAACGACCGCGCGGCGGCGCTGGCGGCTCTGGGGGCGATCGCGACCAAGACCGCCGAAGGGACGCGGCTCGACCTGGCCTTTGCCACCGGCCACCAGCCGCTGGCCGGGCCGCGGCGCATCCCGGAGAACAAGGCGGTCATGATCGTCCTCACCGACGGCCTGCCCAACCGCGTCCCGTATGGTCCCGGCGAGCGGCAGGAGGACACGGTCGAGCGCGCGGCAGCGGCGGCCAAGGCCGCCGGCGTCGCCGTGCACACCATCGGTCTCGGGCAGCCGACCGACATCAACCCGCTGCTGCTCATCACCTCCGCGAGCGACCTCTTCCACTATCACTTCGCGCCGCGCCCCGAGGCGCTGGCCGGGATCTACGACGTCATCGCGGGTAGCTTCAGCTTCTGCGGCCGCCAGGCGCCGCCGCCGGCCACGCCGTGCGTCCCGGAGCACAACCACGCGGACATCGTGCTGGTCGTCGACCTGTCCAGCTCGATGCTGCGCCCGGCGCGCAGCGGCCGGACCAAGGCCGCCGCCGCCCTGGACGCCGCTCGGTCGTTGGTGGCCGAGCTGCGCCTGGCGCGCGACGGCTGGGGCCGCCAGGACCAGCTAGCCGTGGTGGGCTTCAACGGCCGCGCCTGGACGGCCATCGGCCTGTCCGGCGACGAGGCCGCGGTCCACGGCGCCATCGACGGGCTGGCAGCCGAGGTCGACGAAGGCACCCGGCTCGACCTGGCCTTCGAGCAGGCCGCGGCGGCGCTCCAGGCGGGGCCGCGGCTCGCGGCGAACCGCCCGGTCGTCGTCGTCATGACCGATGGGCTGCCGAACCAGGTGCCGTTCCCGCCGGGCGGGAGCCAGGAGGCGACCGTGCTGGCGGCGGCCGAGCGGCTCAAAGCGACGGGCGCGCGCGTGTTCACCGTGGGCGTCGGCGCGCCGGACGACGTGCTGCGCGCGCTCTTGGAGCAGGCGGCCTCGCGGCCGGGGGACTTCCGGATGGCCGCCGATGCCGAGGACCTGGCCGCGATCTACCGAGAGATCGCGGGGGTCATCGACGCGTGCCCGTGATCAGCCGGCCCCGCGCAGCCGCCGGATGGCCGCCTGGTGCCGCTGCGCCGCGCTCTCGTGGCCCGGCGCCGCGCCGCCCACGTCCGCCGCGTCCGCGCGCTCGGAGCGCATGGCGTTCTCGTGGCTGCGCAGCTCCTTGGCCAGCTTGTCCGAGTACGCCGCCCGGTGCGCGGCGCGCAGCTGGTCGTGGAGCGCATCGGCCTCGCCGGCGCGGCGGGCCTCGTCGGGCTCGGCAAACGAGGCGCGGCGCACTTCGTCCAGGCGCTCGAGGAGGTTGCCCAGCGTGAGCGTAGCGTGGTGGGTGTGGCCGTGGTGCTCGACGGTCACGGACTGGAACAGGGCGTCCGAGGCCAGGTAGGCCGGCAGCCGCGCCAGCATGGCTTCGGCTTCGGCCAGGTGGAGCGAGGCGCTTTCAGCCGGGGAGCGATCGGTCATCGGGTGTGCCTCTCGTGAGCGTGGAAGGCCAATGGTAGTTGCGTCACGCCGACTGGCTCAAGTGGGACGCCGTCCTTCGCGCACCGCCGCAACGAACTCATCGCGTGTCAGTTTCGGACCGCCCCCCCTACATACACCGTCTTCGCGTTCACGAACGCCAGGATCCCCTGCCGCCCCAGCTCCCGCCCCATGCCGCTGTCCTTGACGCCGCCGAACGGCAGCCGCGGGTCGGAGTGCACCTGCGCGTTCACGAAGCACGCGCCGGCCTCCAGATCGTCGGCCGCCAGGCGCTCGCCGCGCGCCGCGTCGGCGGTGAACACGGCCGCGCCCAGGCCGAACGGCGTGTCGTTGGCCACCCGGATGGCCTCCGCCTCGTCCGTGACGCCGATGATGGCCGCCACCGGGCCGAACAGCTCCTGGTCGTAGGCCGGCATGCCCGGCGCGACGCCCGCCAGCACCGTCGGTGGGTAGAACGCCCCGGGCCCCTCCGGGACCTCGCCGCCCAGGAGGCAGCGCGCGCCGAGCGCGATGCTGGCGGCCACCTGCGCGTGCAGGTCGGCGCGCAGATCCAGCCGGGCGAGCGGGCCGACCTCGGTGGCTTCGTCCAGCGGGTCGCCGACGCGCGCAGCGGCCATGTGCGCCGTAAACGACGCCTCGAACGCTGGGCGCACGGCCTCCACGACGACAAAGCGCTTGCCCGCGATGCAGCTCTGGCCCGCGTTGGTCAGCCGCGCCTGCGCGCAGACGGCGGCGACCGCTGCGACGTCGGCGTCGGCGAGGACGACGTACGGGTCGCTGCCGCCCAGCTCCAGGACGCACGGCTTGAGGTGCCGGCCCGCCAGCTCGGCCACGGCGCGGCCCGCGGGCGTGCTGCCGGTCAGCGAGACGCCGCGGATGCGTTGGTCGGCGACGAGGCCGGCCACGGCATCGCTGCCCACGAGCAGCGACGCGAAGACGCCGTCGGGGAGGCCGGCGTCGGCAAAGAGCTCGGCGATGGCCAGCGAACAGCCGGGGACGTTGGAGGCGTGCTTGAGCAGCGCGGTGTTGCCGGCCATGAGGGCGGGGGCCGCAAAGCGGACGACCTGCCAGAACGGGAAGTTCCACGGCATGACCGCCAGGATGACGCCCAGCGGCCGGTACGCCACGTAGCTCCGGGCCGCTTGGGTGGCCACGGGCTCGTCGGCCAGGAAGGACTCGGCGTTGTCGGCATAGAACTCCAGGCCCCAGGCGCACTTCTCGGCCTCCGCGCGGCCCTGGGCCACGGGCTTGCCCATCTCCTCTGCCATCAGCCGCGCGTAGCGGTCCGCGCGGTCGCGCAGCAGCGCGGCAGCGCGGCGCATCGACGCGGCGCGCTCGGCGAAGGGGATGTGGCGCCACGAGTCGAACGCTGCGTGCGCGGCTGCAACGGCGGCGTCGATGGCGGCGGGGTCGGGCGCTGCCATGGGCCGCTCGCTGGTGCTGGTCGCGTGGGTGTCCATTCGATCGCTCCTGGCTTCATGGCGCCGCGGCGCATCGAGAGTACGTCGATCACCCAATCATAACGCGTCCATTCTGACCCGCCCTGCTCGGTTTGGTGACGTCCAGTACAGCTTTGGGTTACCGGTCACGCATACGTGGATAGGCCCCGCTTCGCATTGAAGAGCGGACCACGGTGCGCTGCTGCGACGGGGGGACGCGTTCGATGTGCCCCGCTCGACCGCGAATTGTGGCGGCCCTCCGTCGCGACAGGACGGCACTGCGACGGCGGCCCAGAGAGCCAGAAAAGGGAACGCAGCGGGCACGTCCAGGCGGCGTGAAGGCGTCCGGTAACCCAAATCCGAAAACGGTAGGCACCCACGTTTTGGCCAAGCTCGCGGGTATACTGCGAATCATGGACCCCGTCTCTATCGTCATCGTCGACGACCACCCGCTGTACCGGCGCGGCGTGCGCACCGCGCTGGAGGGCCAGCTCGACCTCCGCGTCGCGGCCGAGGTGGGCAGCGTGGCGGAGGCGCTGGCCGCGTGCGAGCAGCTGCGGCCCGACGTCGTCCTCTTGGACATCAACCTGCCCGACGGCAGCGGCGTCGAGGCCGCGCGGACGCTACGGGAGCTGCAGCCCGGCATCGCGGTGCTCATCCTGACCGCCTACGACGACGCGTCGTACGTCGTCGCGCTGGCCGAGGCCGGCGCGCGCGGGTACCTGCTCAAGAGCGCCAGCGACGCCGAAATCGTCGGCGCGGTGCGCACGGTGGCGTCCGGCGGATCGGTCTTCGCGGCCGAGGTCGTGGACGTGCTCCTGCGCCGGGAGCGCGGGGAGGCGGCCAGCCCGTTCGACGCCATGACCCCGCGCGAGCTCGAGGTGCTGCAGCTGGTCGCGGCAGGCCGCACCAACCGGGAGATCGGCGCGCAGCTGCGCATCAGCGAGCGCACCGCGCAGGCGCACCTGTCGCACATCTTCGACAAGCTCGGCGTCTCCTCGCGCACGGAAGCCGTCACGGTGGCGCTGCGCCACGGGCTCATCGAGCTCGGCGAGGGCAATGCGGCGGGGTGAAGCGCGTCCGCCGGTCCGCCTGCGCACTGCCCGAGCACCGGCGGTCCAATCCGCCAAATGGCGGATGCCGAGCGGCTCGGTTGCCCGATGCGCAGCGGGCCGCATTGGTGGTACGCTCGTCAGGCGTGCGCATCCATGCGCCGCATTGGCGAGGAGCCCGAGCATGGACAAGCCCCAGATCATCCAAGGCGGAATGGGCGTGGCCATCTCCGACTGGCGGCTGGCCGGCACCGTCGCGGCGCGCGGCCAGATGGGCGTGGTGTCCGGAACCGGCATCGCGCTGATCTTGGCCGGGCGACTGGCCAAGGGCGATCCCGGTGGCCACATGCGGCGCGCGCTGGCCGCGTGCCCGTTGCCGGGCGCCGCCGAGCGCATCCTGGCGCGCTACCTCATGACCGAGGCGTCGGCCGGCCCCGACGACGGCCGGCCGCTGCGGCGCCTGCCGATGTGGTCCGAACATCCATCGCCCGAGATCGTCGAGCTGACGGTCGCCGCCAGCTTCTGCGAGGTGTGGCTGGCCAAGGGGGGCGCGCGCGGACCGGTGGGCATCAACCTGCTGGAGAAGATCCAGCCGCCGCATTTGGCCACGCTCTACGGCGCCATGCTCGCCGGCGTCGACGCCATGATCATCGGCGCCGGCGTGCCGCTCCAGGTGCCGACGGTGCTCGCGGCGCTGGCCGAGCACCGCGCGGCGCGCTACCGGCTGGACGTGGCCGGCGCGAGCGGCGACGACGACTTCTACCTGTCGTTCGATCCAGCATCGGCCTGGCCCGGCATTGCCGAGCGCGTCGGTTCGCTCCGCGTGCCGTCGTTCCTGCCCATCATCTCCTCGGTGGTCCTAGCCCAGACGCTGCTCAAGCGCGCCGGGGGACCCGTCGACGGCTTCGTCGTCGAGGCCCCCATCGCCGGCGGCCACAACGCGCCGCCGCGGGGCGCCATGGCGCTGGACGAGCATGGCCAACCCGTCTACGGGCCGCGCGATGCCGTGGACCTGGCAAAGCTGCGCGATCTTGGCGTGCCCTTCTGGTTGGCCGGCGGCTACGGCGGTCCGGGTGGGCTAGCGCGCGCCCAGGCCGAGGGCGCGGCAGGCATCCAGGTAGGCACCGCGTTCGCGTTCTGCGACGAGTCGGGCATGGCGCCGCATCTGCGCCGCCAGGTCATCGCGGCCGTCCGCGCGGGCGAGGTCGAGGTGTTCACCAGCCCGGTGGCCTCGCCCACCGGCTTCCCCTTCAAGGTCGTCCGCCTGCCAGGCACGCTGTCCGACAAAGCGGTCTACCAGGCGCGTGCCCGCATCTGCGACCTTGGCTACCTGCGAACGCCCTACAAGCGGCCCGACGGCGGCATGGGGTTCCGCTGCGCGGCGGAGCCGGTCGACCAATACGTGGCCAAGGGCGGCGACGCCGCCGACGCAGAGGGCCGTGTGTGCCTATGCAACGCGCTCAGCGGCTCGGCCGGCTTCCCCCAGCTGCAGCGCGACGGGGCGTTGGAGCCCGCCATCGTGACGTCGGGTGACGACCTGCCCTCCATCGCGCGGTTCCTGCGCGACGATCGCGAGGGGTACACGGCGGCCGACGTGATCGACGCGTTGTTGGCGGGGCGCTAGACGTCAAAGGCGAGCGAGCAAGGACAGAGGCCGGGCAGCTCGCCCCCGTCAGACCCTCGGGCTTGCCTCCATCCGCGCTTCCGCGAGCGGTACCGTGACGCCGATGGTCGTCCCCTCGCCCGGCGCGCTCTGGACCTGGAACGATCCCCCGAGCAGCGCGGCGCGCTCGCGCATGCCCGCCAGCCCCAGCCCGCCCGAGGCGCCGGCCGGCGCCTCGCCGTCTCCGGCCGCAAACCCGCGGCCGTCGTCGCGCACCGTCAGCTGCGCCTCGTCATCCTCGACCGCCAGCTCGACCGCCACCGAGGTGGCGCCGCTGTGCCGTCGAGCGTTCGTGAGGGCCTCTTGGGCGATGCGGAAGAGGCCGATCCGCGCGCGCTCGCTGAGCAGGGCGGCATCGCCGCGGGCCGTGATGGTGACCACCACGCCGTCCGCGCGGAGCCCTTCGGCCAGCCCCTCGAGCGCTGGCACCAGCCCGAGGTGATCGAGCGCCGACGGCCGTAGGTTGCGGCTCAGCCGGTGGACCTCGTCGGCCTCGGCAAGGGCCGCCCCGGCCAGCTCAGACAGCTCGGAGGCGAGCGCGTCCGTCACCTTGGCGCCGTCCGCCAGCGAGCGCAGCCGACGGCCGATCGCCATGAGCGTCTGAACGGTGGTGTCGTGCAGGTCCCCGGCAATGCGCGCCCGCTCCTCCTCCTGTGCCTGGATGATGAGGCCCACCAGCTCGCGCAGCCGCTCTCCCTCGCGCCGCGTGGAGGCCAGCTCCAAGAGGCGCTCGGCGAGGAGGCGCGAGCGCCGCTCGGAGTCCTCCAGCCGCGCCATCCGGCGCGCGTCGACCATGGCCAGCGCGGCGTGGCGCGCCAAGAGCTCCGCCAGCTCCTGATCGGCCGGTGAGAAGCGCGGCGCGTCGATCTTCTCGGTGAGGTAGAGGATGCCAAGGACCTCGTCGCCGTGGCGTATGGGGACGCCGAGGAAGCTCTTCATGGGCGGGTGGTTGGCCGGGAAGCCGACGGACAGCGGGTGCTGGCCCAGATCGGTCAGGCGCAGCCCGCGGCCATGCTCGATGCTGGCGGCCAGCACGCCCAGGCCCTTGGGCGGCGGCCCGATGGCGGCGATCTCCGCGTCGCTGAGGCCCGATACCAGGAAGTGCGCGAAGCGCGCGTGCGCTTCGTCCGGCACGCCCAGGGCCGCATAGCGCGCGCCGACGAGGTGCCGAGCGCGATCGACGATGCTCTGGAGGACGTCGTCGAGGTCGCGCTCACCGGAGATGGCCAGGATGGCGTCGCTCAGCGCCGCCATCTCCTCGCGCAACCGACCGCTGGCCATGGCGCCGAGCGTAGCCCGGCCCTCGGTGCTAAGCAAGAACGCGCGCTCGGTGGGCATCTACGGCGCCCACGTCGATCCACCCACCGCCCGGGGCAGCCGGCACGTCACTTCAGGGTTCTCACGTACGACACGACGTCGTAGAGGTCCTGGTCGGTCATCGCCGGGTTGCCGCCCTTGGGCGGCATGACCACGCCGGTCGTGTTCAGCGGATCAGACGCCGGGCGACCGACCTTCAAGAACGCCACGGCCTCGTCGTCGCTCAAGGCGCCCAGGAAGGCGTTGGCGTGGAGGTCCTTGCCGAGGTTCGGAAGGCCCTTCCCGTCCGGCCCGTGGCAGCCGGCGCACACCGTGAACTCCTCCTTGCCGTTGACGGGATCGCCCTGGAGGGCCGAGGATCCGCCCTCGTCCGCGACGTCGGCCGCGGGCGGATCCTCGGCCGGCGCGTCCGGCGGCACGCCGCAGCCGGCCAGGCCGGCCAGGGCGAGCGCGAGCGCGACGATGGTCGTCAGGCTGAACAGGTCGCGCGGGATCGAACGCATCTGGGTCATGATCGAGGTCTCCTAGCGTGCTGCGCCATCGGCGCGTCAAAGGAAGACGGCGACCGCGCATGTCGCGCGGCCGTTCGGGTTCAGGGCGCCGGAACCACCTCCGGCGCGCCGATGGCGGCGCGCAGCGCGTCGAAGCCGAGCGCCTCGCCGCCGCGCGCTTCGGCTTCGGCGCGTGCTGCCGCGGCATCTCCGAAGGCGATCACGCCAAAGCCCATCGGGCTTGGGATGGCCGACGCCGGCCCGCGCACGAAGGCGGCCGTCGTCGCGTCCAGCCACTCGCCGGTATCGAAGTCGTGCACGTACCAGCGCAGGACGTCAAGCCCTGGGCGCTCGGCATGATACGCCACCATGTCGCCGATGTCGTCGAAGCGCCGCGGCGACGCCTGACCCGCCTCGTCCACCAGCGTGGCCGCCGCGTAGCGGGGATCGTCGATGGCCATCCCGCATTGGTCGCAGAGGTCCTCGCCGTAGTGGATCTCGGGCGGCGCCAGCGGGTCGCCCGCCTCGGGCGCGCAGCCCACCACGACGAGCGACGCGGTCAGCGCCAGGCTGTGGACCAGCCGCACGGCCGTGACGCGACCCATCAGTCCAGCCGTCCGCGCTGGAACGCGGCGGCTGCCGCGCCGAGCGCCAGCACCGCCCAGGCCGCCAGCGCGGCCACCAGCGTCGGCGCGAGCGCGACCCCTAGCCTGCGCGTTGCATACGTGCCGGCCGGACCCAGGCCGTCCAGCGTGCCGGTGACGGCCTGCACGGCGCCGACCTTGAACGCCTCGACCGGGTTGGCCAAGGCGAGAACGAGCAGCGTGCCGACGTCCAGCCGGATGGCCACGGCCGTGCCCATGAGGCCCAGGTCGCCCAGGAAGACCAGCGCCAGCCAGACCAAGAGGGCCGTGCCGGACGCCGCGGCCGAGCGCCGCGAGAGGGACGAGATCAGCATCCCGATGGCCAGGCTGGCCAGCGCGAGCAGCATGGTCAGGCCGACCAGGGCCGCAAGCGACGCGGCGGCCACGGCGCCGCCGCCAGCCACCACGATGGCGGCCGCCAACCCAAAGCCGAGCGCCAACGCCGCGCACAAGGCCAGCGCCAGGCCGGCGTACTTGCCGGCCAGGACCTGCCACCGAGTCACCGGCTGGGCCAACAGCGTGGCCAGCGTGCCGCGCTCGCGCTCGCCGGCCAGGCTGGCGGCGCCCAGCGTGAGGCCCATGAGCGGGACGACGAGGATGACCAGGTTGATGAGGCTGGCGGCCGTCCGTCCGAAGCCGGCAAAGCCTGCCGCCTCGGCCCCGCCCAGCGAGAGGCGCGACAGCGCCAGCGCCAGCCCAGCGAACGCCAGGGCGAACATGACGAACCAGCGGTTGCGCAGGGCGTCGCGGACCTCCTTGCGCGCCAAGCGCACGACGACGCGCGGAGACGACGGGATCACGGGCCTGCCTCCAAGGAGAGATCGTGGACGGCGATGTCCGCCTGCACCAGCGCGGACACCGGCGCGGCCCGGTTGCCGGCGGCCACGCGGACGAGCACGCCGTGCCCGTTGCGCCGGGCATCGAAGCCCTCGTGCGCCAGGGCGGCCAGCGCCGCCCCTATCGCGCCCTCGGCCACGACGAGGCGCAGGGTCACCTCTGGGTGGAGCAGCGCGTCGAGCGCGCGTGCCTCGACGCGCCGGGCGCCCTGCGAGTCCAGGACGATGGCCTCGTCGGCCAGCACCGCGACCTCGTCGACGCGGTGCGACGTGAAGAGGAGCGTCTTGCCAGCAGCGCGCAGCTCCAGGAGCAGCGCGCTGAAGTCGTCGCGCGCGGCCGCGTCCAGGCTGGCCGTCGGCTCGTCCAACAGCAGGATCGGCGGGTCGCCCAGGAGGGCTATGGCCAGGGCCAGGCGCTGCTTCATGCCGCCTGATAGCGCCCCGACGGCCTTGCGCGCTTGGTCGCCCAGGCCCATGCGCTGGAGCAGCACCGCGGCCTGGCCATCGGCGGCGCCGCGCAGGCCGGCCACGAAGCGCAGGAGCCCGAGCGCCGAGAGGTCGTCGTACAAGGCCAGCTGCTGCGGGACGTAGCCCAGCCGGGCGCGGGCCTGGCGGCCCTGTCGATGGGCATCGAAGCCGCCCACGCGGACCTGCCCGGTGTAGGGCACCTGGTCGAGCAACGCGCGGAGCACCGTGGTCTTCCCAGCGCCGTTCACGCCCCAGAGCGCCAGGCTCCCGCCCTCGTGCAGCGCGAACGAGAGGCCCTCGACCACGCGGTTGGCCCCGAAGCGGACGCCGAGGTCGCGTACGTCGATCATGCGGCCCCCGGTCGCAGGGGGGCGCGGTCGCGCCGCGACCGGCCCAGGCCTAGTCCCAAGTCCAAGTCCAAGTCCATGCCAAGGCTCCAAGCCACGACCAGCCCGGCGGAGCCCAGCAGCGCTGCTGCCAGGACCACCAGGGGCCGAACGTCGCTGGCACGCGCGGCGACCGTCGGCGGCAGTGGCGCGATGCGCGGCGCGGCATCGACGAGCACCGGCGCGGGGCGGAACACGGGGAAGGCACGCGCCGCCATGTCGATGGCGCCCTGCGCCGGGCCCATGGCGAACAGCCGGAGCTCCGGCCGCTTGGTCATGAGGTCGTCGAACAAGCTGGCCTCCTCGTGCGGCAGGTCACCCAAGCCGTCGCCGTCTGCGTCGTAGCCGGCATAGGTGCTCCAGTAGTTGCCGGCTCCGCCGGGCGTCCAGTCGTTGCCCGAGAGCGTGCCGGTCGCCGCGAGCGCCACCTGCTGGCCGTTCTCGACGAACGCGTTGCCGCCGAAGTCGTTGCCCTTGACGGCCGGCAGGAGCAGGACGCCGATATCGTTCCATGCAAAGGTGTTCTCCGCCACCCGGTCGCGGACGCCGCGCGCCGAGGGCGTGTTGTCCAGGTATAGCCCGACGCGGTTGCCCGCCAGGACGTTGCCGACGACGGTCGCGGCGTCGCAGTCCTTGAACGCCAGCCCGTAGCCGCTGCTGCCATGGCTGCCGGCCACGACGTTCTGTTCGACCGTAACGCCCGCTGAGTACATGGCGTACACCCCGACCGTGTTGCGCTCGAGCTGGTTGCCCGCGATGGTGCTGCCGCTCGTGTACATGAGGTGAAGGCCGTAGCGCCCGTCCGCGATGTCGTTGCCGCGCACCTCGATGTTCTCGGAGTACCAGAGCACGGTGTCGCGCCCGCCCCGGACGACGTTGTCGACCACGCGCGAGCGATGGCTTTCCCAGAGCCGGATGCCGTCGCCGCGGCGCGCCATGGTGACGTCGCGCCCGACGATGGTGTTGCGGGCGACCACGCTGTCCGGCGCGCGCTTTAGGTTGATGCCGTAGAGCACGTCCTCGAGCCGGTTGTCCTCCACGACCGCGCTGCCCATGGCCAGCACCCCGCTGTCCTCGAGGTCGTTCCGGTCGCCCGTGCCGCGGATGACAAAGCCGCTCACGCGGCTGCCGGGCGACGCAAGCGTGAGGACCGTCCCCGCGCCGTGGCCGTCGATCACGGGCCAGCCGATGCCGACCAGCGCAACGGCCCGCTCGACGACCAGCGCACCGTCGTGGCTGCCGCCATGGACCTCGATCCGGTCGCCGTCGCGCGCGGCGGCCACGGCCGCCGCCAGGTCGAGCGGCCCGCCCGGCGCGACGACGATGGTGCGCCCGCCGGCCATGAGCAGCGCGGCGACGAGGGCGGCGATCACGTCGCCTCCGCGGGGTGGTCGGTGCGCGGCCGCGAGCTGACCGAGCCGGGCACCGCCGCGCGCGATGGCACGTCCACGGGCTCGGGCACCGGCTGGTGCAGGCGCTGCACGAGGCCGAGCGCGATGAGCAGGGACGCGGCGAGCGCCAGCCAGAAGCCGGTCTGGACCATGGCGTCCGTCGAGAACTGCGCGATGGCGCCGTGCCCTAGGATCCGCGGCGTGAACGGCGGGATGGCGTTCGAGAGCGCCGCGTCGGGGTCGAGGTTGCGGCCGAAGTGCCGGAGCCAGTAGAACAGGTCGGCCAGGAAGACCGGCGGCAGGAGCATGGCGGGCACGGCCAGCAGCGCGGTCCACCTTCCCCGAAGGACGGCCGCCACGCCCAAGGCGCCGATCATGGCCACTATGGCGCCCATGGCGACGGTGCGTTCGAGGTGCGCCGCGTTGCCGAGCGGCGCCATGCCGATGTAGTGGTTGAGCCCGTCGATCTCCCGTATGTCACCCTGGATGTGGTCGATGAAGACGGTCATGAAGAGGCCCCTGGGGTACTGCGGCGCGTTGAGCCGCAGCTCCCAGTACGGGAAGAGGATGGACACCGCCAGCAGCACCGCAGCTGCGGCAAACGGGAGCGTGATCCGCGCGCCCAGCGCCCCGAGGCGGGAGGTGGGCCGCGCCTCGGGGCGCTGGGACGCCATCACCGATCGCCGCCGGTCGCTTGGGCCACGCCCTGCGGGTCGACGAGCATGTAGCCCGCCATCTCCAGGTGCAGGGCGGAGCAGAACTCGGTGCAGTACCAGGCGAACACGCCCTTCTCGCCGGCCGTGAAGGCGAACGACTCGGTCTCGCCCGGCTCGAGCGACAGGTTGATCCCATATACCGGGAGCGAGAAGCCGTGCGTGGCATCGTAGGCGGTCTCGATGTTGGTGATGTGCCACGTGACCTCGTCGCCCGCCTGCAGCTCGACGCGCTCGGGCGTGAAGTGGCTGCGGACGGCCGTCATGTACACGGTCACCTGGTTGCCGTCGCGCTCGACGCGCTCCTGGCCTGACTGCGTGGCGTTCGCCGACACCGCCTGCGTCACCGCGTCCCAGCCAATCTCCGGGTAGGTTTCCCAGCCCTTGAGCTTGTCGGACTTGATGATCTGAGAGTAGTGCGGCTCGCCGTTGCCGATCGGCATGTCGTAGAGCACCGGCATCGTGGTTCCGGGCGCCGAGATGTCGAGCAGCTGGAGGTTCTGCGGCAGCAGCGGGCCGACGTTGTGGAAGCGGTCGACGGCCCACTTGTTGAGCGCCACGAGGTACCCGCCGTCCGGGCTGACGGTGTCGCCCTCGGCCGTGGCCAGGTGGCCGATGTTGTACTGGACCGGCGTCTTGGTGACCAGCTGCCACGGCTCCTCGCCGTCGGTGCGGTAGGCGCCGCCCAGCGTCCAGCGCGCGACGGCGCTGTCGAGGAAGAGGCTGGTGTAGCCGTAGCCCTTGTCGTCGTACTGGGTGTGCAGCGGCCCGAGGCCGAGCTCGACCTGGGCCTCGATGACGTCGTCATAGGCCAGGAGCGGGACGCCGAAGGTATCGGTTTCCGTCGGCCCGGCGGCGATGGCGGCCTGGATCTTCTCCCAGCTGTAGATGCTCACGTGCGGGTCCAGCTTGCCGGCCACCACCAGGAACTCGCCGCCCGGCGTCACGTCGACACCATGGGGGCTCTTGGGCTCGGGCGTGAAGTAGAGGAGCTTCTCGCTGATGGCGACCTCGAGCGGGATGACGGTCATCCCGTTGACGGTGGTGGTGTTCTCGCCGGCAGCCGCCACCTCGGCGGCGCGGTCGAGGTTGAACAGGTGCAGGTAGTCCATGTCGTTCTGCGACACGCCGGACTCGAAGTTGACGCCGCCCTCGGTGCCGTCGTTGCCGGCGGCCATCTCGGTGTTGATGCTGTTGCAGAACACCCAGCCTTCGCTGACCTTCTTGCCGGCATCGCACAGGTCCTGCCAGTACGGCGGCAGCTCCATGGAGAACGAACGCGCGACGTCGATGCGGCCGGCGTCCCGATCGAACTTCCAGAACGTGATGTGGCCGCGGAACGTCTCCTGGTAGGTGTCCAGGCCGGCGTACTCGCCGCCGAGCGGCGTGGCGTACTGGCCGCCCTCGATGACCCACTCGGTGTCGGGCGTGACAAACGTCCCGCCGTGGTTGCCGTCGGCGATGGGGTTCTTGACGATCTGCTTGGTCTCGAAGTCGCGCAGGTCGATCACGCCGATGCGGCCGTTGGACTTGTCGCCGATGAACAGCCACTCGCCGTCGTAGTCGCCGCCGGTCTCGGACAGCGCCGGGTGGTGGGTGTCGGCAGAGCGCACGGGCATGCCGGGCCGGGCATCGCCGCCCGCCAGGCGCTCTTCGGTGCTGGTGCCGCCGGTACCCCAGCCCTGCCACGACTCCGGCGTGAACACGGCGATGACCTTGAGCAGGCGCATGGACGGGAGGCCCACGACCATGATCTGGCCGCTGTGGCCGCCGGAGGCGAACATCAGGTATTCGTCGTGGCGGCCGCTGGGCATGTAGGTCTTGAGCGCGGCCGAGACGTCGGCCGGCGACAGGTTGCGGGCGGCCGCGATCTCTTCGACGGACTCGCCGGTGACGCCGACGCTTCCGGGGCGCCCGGCGTCGTCATCGCCCTCCTGCGCCTCTTCGGCGGCATCCTCGCGCGGCTGCCCGCTGGTGTCCACGTCCTGACGGCTGCAGCCGACGATGGGCAGCAGGGCGATCAGGGCCAGGACCATCAGTCGTCTCATCATCTCGTTCCCCCTCGTTACGTTGCACGCGCCCGGGACGCACGTGAGCGCCCGGGCGACAACGGCGCAATTGGAAGCGTCCCTGCGGGACCACGAATCAGCATACGGTGCGGAGAACGCGGCGGCATCGGGGAAATGCCGCAGCGGGGTAGGCGGTTTGGCGGATGCGGCGCTGCGGCCCGCGGCGGCTATCCTGCGTCGTCGTGCGGCCATGCCATTCGCCATCGCCGCGTGCAGGGGGGCGTTCGATGAAACGGTGGATGCTTGGTGTCATGGCGCTGGCCGGCCTGCTCGCCGCCTGCGCTTCGCCCGACGACGGGAGCTCGACGCGCGCGGATGGGCCGGCGGGAGGGCTCGATGCGGCCATCGTCGCACCAGCCGCGTCCGACGGGCCGCGCGACGACGGCTTCTACAGCGCCCCGGTGGTGCCCGAGCAGCCGGCGCCCGAGCTGGCGCTGACCGACCACACCGGCGCCCCATGGCAGCTGGGTGATCAGCGCGGCCGCGTGGTGGTCCTGTTCTTCGGCTACACGCACTGCCCGGACATCTGCCCGCAGACGCTCAACGTGGCGCGCCTCGCGCTGGAAGAGCCCGGCGTCGACGCCGCGCGCGTGGCGGTGGTGCTGGTGTCGGTCGATCCGGAACGCGACCCGCCGGAGGTGCTGGCGCCTTATGTCACGGCGTTCGGTTCGGCCTTCACGGGCCTGACGGGCGACCCCGCGGCCGTTCGCGCGGCGGCGGAGCGCTACGGCGTGCGCTACGAGGTCGAGTCGGCCGAGGGCCCGGTGACGCCGTCGGCCGGCGGGACGTACACCGTGGCGCACTCGCCGTGGACGCTGCTGATCGACGGCACGGGCCAGCTAAGGCGGCGGTTCGCGGGGGCGTTCACCCCGGCGGAGCTGGCGAGCGACCTGCGGGTGCTGGTGGGGGAGATGCGGTAGGGGTGGAGGGCGGCAGGTGGGGCTACGGCGAGTGCGTTGACGCAGCCGGGGGCGGCGGGTAGAGTGTCGGTACGCGAGGCCCGACTATGTTGATCCGATTCACCGGTGATGCCACGACCTACTCCGACCTGACGCCCGGTCAGCCCTACGTGGTGATCGGCGTCGAAGCCGACGATTTCCGCGTGTTGAACGACCAAGGGAAGCCGTTCTTGTACCCCGCCCAGTCGTTCGAGATCGTCGACCCGCGGGAACCGGACGACTGGGTCAGCGAGACCGGCGACGACGGGGAACGCTACGCGTATCCAGCGCCTCTGAACGAGGCCGGCTTCTTCGAGGATTTCTTCGACGCGAAGTCCGCGGCGGTCAAGACGTTCTGGCGCGCGGTGAACCAGCGGCTGGCGAGCGCGTCGGCGGCGTGAGGCGTAAGCGCCCACTAGCTGAAGCAGGTAGGCCAAGCACGACGGGCTTTCGAGAGATGCCACGACCACGGGATCGTCGTCCAGGCCGGCCTTCCACCTGCAGTGCTGCAGCGTCCTGCGCGGAACGTCGATCGACGCCGTCCAATCATACTTTAGGAGGCAGGCAATCGAATGCCAGATCTCTTGTCGTCGTGCGTGATATGTCTCGTATTGATGCAGATCTACCTGCCCGCAACCTACACATTTTCGACTCCACGGTGCCCGGCTTCAGAGGGGTCATTTCCGTGGCCCACACCAACGGCTGAGTCGCTGGAAACTGCATATAGGCGACGAGGGACTCCCGGCGTTTCAGTCACGGAGTATACCTACGAAGGCGAAATGCGCTCGGCAGAGAGCCTAGTTAGCATTGCACGACGTGAATTTGGACCGAGTGGAGACGTGATTTTCGAGAGCCAGTTGGGCGGACTATCATGTCTTGGAGTATGAGCCCTGATGGCTCGCCCTGCTCCCGCCCACGCACCGACGACCTGCTGGACGCCCTGGCCGGCGTGCTTGCCACGCCGGTCCCCGGGCGCGACGTCATCGAGCCGGAGTGGCTGATCGTCCAGAGCCGCGCCATGGAGCGCTGGCTGACCCAGGGCCTGGTGGGGGCGATGCGGTAAAGGTTAGGAAGTCGAGTACCATTGCCCCATGACGTCCACCCTCAGAGACGCTCCAGCGGACTGGACAGACGAGCCAGCGGATGTGCCGACAGGCGACGTGCTCGTCGGAGCCTTGTATCACCTGGGTATCCGCCATCTCAGCCGCGGACGCATGGACCGAACCGCGGGACTCCCGGCAGAAACGCTCCTGGTCGGCTTGGCGACAAGCCCGGAAGCCCGGCTCCGTGCAGCGCTGGTTCCGCTCTTCCTGTGGTCACCTGAGCACGCCAAATCGGCGCAGGCGGCGACCAAGAGGCTCTCCGGCCACGCTCGAGCGACGCTGGAGTGCAGCTACACGGCTGCGGTAGCCCTCCGAACGCGACATGCGCGACGGCTGGCACGGCTGACCGGCGACGGGCAGCCGCTGCCGGACTTGTTCGGCTCCGCTCTAGGCCTTCCGCCGTCAGAGGACGTGGATGCTCGCCTGATCGCAGTTCCCAAACGGCACGAAGAGCTCAGCGGTGAGGCCATCAACTGGCTGGGCACGTACCAACACGCCGTCGCCGCACTTCTGCGTGCAAACGAACCAGCGCCGCAATGGAACCCTTAGACACGGACGTCATCCGCAACTTCCTGCTCAGGCTCAGTGAACGCGAGACGGGACCCGTCCAGCTCGTGCTCTTGGGCGGCAGCGCACTGCTCTTGCTTGGCGGGACGCGCACCACACTGGACATTGACTATGTGGGTGACGACCTACATCCGTCCGACCTTCAGCGCACGATCGCTGAGGTTGCCGGAGAACTGCGCGTTCACGCCGACCCAGTCCCAATCGAGCGGTTCGTCCCACTGCCGGTTGGGTCCGACGCTCGCAAGGTGTTCATTTGATCCTCCACCGCGCCGCCCGCACCGACGACCTCCTGGACCATCTGGCCACCGTGCTCGCCACGCCGGTGCCCGGGCCCGACGTCATCGAGCCCGAGTGGCTGATCGTGCAGAGCCGCGCGATGGAGCGCTGGCTGGCCCAGGGCCTGGCCACCCGCCTGGGCGTCTGGGCCAACGCCAAGGTGGCTTACCCGGCGCAGGCCATCGACGACCTCCTGCGCATTCTGGGCCTCGCCCCGCCCCAGCGCCTGTGCTTTGGCCCCCGGCGCCTGACGTGGGCGGTGGCCGCGCGCCTCGTCGAGCCCGTCGATCCCGCGCTCGGGCCGCTGGCGGCGTACATCGCCGACGACGAGGACGGCGGCCGGCGCATGGCGCTGGCGCGGCGCATCGCCGACGCGTTCGACGACTACGTAGCCCACCGGCCGGACGTGGTGCTGGCGTGGCAGGCTGGCGACGATGGCTATGCCTCAAGGCTGGGCGTGCCGTGGGGCGAGGCCGACGCGTGGCAGCCGGTGCTCTGGCGCATGCTGGTGGCGGATTTGGGGGATGCGCATCTGGCGGCGCTGGCGGAGCGGCTTGCGGCGCGGTTGGGCGATGGGCGGGGAGAAGGGCAGGGTGGTGAGCGAGGAGCGGGGCAGGGAGAGGGAAGCGGCGCGAGATCGGCGCTGCCGTCCCGGATGCCCGCGCGCCTGTGCGTGTTTGCCCCGACCACGCTGCCGCCGCTGCACGTGCGGATCCTGCGGATGCTGGCCCAGCGGATCGAGGTGCACGCGTTCGTGGCCACGGCGTCGCCGTCGCGTTGGGAGGCGGTCGACGGCTGGCTCGGTGCCACCAACAACGACGCCCTCCTTGGCACGTCAACCCTCCACCAACCACCCGTGGCGGCGCACCCGCTCGTCGCGGCCAACAACCGCGTGGCCGACGACCTGCAGCGGTTGCTCCACGGCGAGGGCGAACCGGGCAGGCGGGCGGGGCGGGATGGCTTCCACGCGGACCCTGATGGACCCCGTTCGACGGCGGGTGCCCACCGGGCTCCGCCGATCGCAGGGTCCGTGCTCACCCATCCCGCCCCGCCCGTCGATCCGGAAGGCGTGGGAGGGGGAGGGGGCCTGCGAGGGGAGAGCGACGTCGGTGGAGGGCGCTATGCGGGCGGGCAAGGGCGGCTCAGCACGCCGAGCCTGCTGACGGCATTGCAGGATGACATCGTGCGCGATGTTGTGCGCGGCGAGGCTGCGCGGCTGCCGTTCGATGCGGCGGATCGATCGATCGAGCTCAACGCCTGCCATGGCCCGCAGCGCGAGGTCGAGGTGCTGCGCGACCGGCTGTTGGCCGCGTTTGCCGCGGATCCCACGCTCCAGCCCGACGACGTCCTGGTCATGGCGCCCGACATGGCCGCCTACGCGCCCTTCGTGGACGCGGTGTTCGGCGCGGCGCCTGGCGAGCCCGGCTACGTGCCCATTCGCGTGGCGGATCGCGGTGTCTCCGCCGAGTCCGAGGTCTTCGGGGCGCTCGAGGCCGTGCTGGACGTCCTCGCCGGGCGCTTTGCGGCCTCGGCCGTGCTGGACCTGCTGGCCGCCGGGCCGGTCGCCGAGCGGTTTGGGCTCGGCCCCGAGGCGGCGGACGCGCTGCGGCGCTGGGTCGACCAGGCCGCCATCCGGTGGGCGGTGGACGCGGCGCACCGGGCGTCGTTCGGGCTGCCGAAGGATGCGGCCAACACGTGGCGCGAGGGCATCGACCGGCTGCTGCTCGGCTGGGCGATGCCCGACGGCGCGCCGCCGTGGCAGGGCGCGCTGCCGCGCGGGTCGTTCGGCGCGGCGGATGCCGAGCTCCTCGGCCGCGTCGCCGAGGCCATCGCGGTCTTGGACGGGCTGCGTCGGGCGGTCGCCGGGCAGCGCACGATGGCCGGCTGGGCCGAGGACCTCGGGGCCGTGCTCGAGGCGACGGTGGCGGAGACGTGGCGGAACGCCGAGGAGCACGCGGCCGTGCGCAACGCGCTGGAGGAGCTGGCGCGCTACGCCGAGGACGGCGGCTTCGCGGCCCCGCTGCCGCTGGGCCTCGTGCGCGGGCTCGTCGCCGGGCGGCTGGCCGAGGACGACGGCGGGCGCGCCTACCTGACCGGCGCGCTCACGTTCTGCGCGCTGCTCCCGCTGCGCGGCGTGCCGCACCGCATCGTCGCCCTGCTCGGGATGAACGACGATGCGTTCCCCCGCGCCGCGCACGCCCACGGGTTTGACCTGATCGCCCGCGCCGCGCGGGTGGGCGACCGGAACCAGCGGCGCGCCGACCGCCAGCTGTTCCTCGAGGCGCTGATGGCGGCGCGCGACCGGCTGATCATCAGCTGGGCGGGCCGCGGCATGGCGGACGACGCGGAGCGGCCGCCGTCCACCGTGGTCGCCGAGCTGCTCGACGTCGCGGACGGGATGCTGGTCGATGGCGGCGCCTGGGAGCGGCTGGTCGTCCAGCACGCGCGCCAGCCGTTCAGCCCGCGCCACTTCGATGGCGCCGACGCGCGGCTGGCCAGCTTTGCCGCGGGCTTTGTCCCGCCGATGGAGGTAGCGCGGTTTGCGCCGCCGTTCGTGCGGGGGGCTCTGGGGCCGAGGGCCGGCGAGGGTGGGACCATCGAGGCTGGCGTGCTCGACGGCACGGGCGGGTCCAAGGGGTTGAGCGGGACGGACGACTACGGCGCCCCCGTCGAGCTGGACGCGCTCGTCCGGTTCCTGGCCAACCCGTGCCGCGCGTTCGTGGGCGAGCGGCTGGGGCTGTGGTTGGAGCGGGCGGCCGAGGCGGGCTCGGACCGCGAGCCGCTGGTCCTCGAGGGCCTGGACGCCTGGGCGGTGGGCGATCGGCTGCTCGGGTCGGGGCTCGACCAGGCCGAGGCGCACGAGCGGGCCGGCGGGCGGCTGCCGCCCGGCGTGCTCGGCGAGCTGGCGTTTGACGACATCGCGGAGCGCGCCGCGCGCGTGGCCGCGGCGGCGGCACGGCTGGGCACGGTGCCGGCGGACGGCGCGGGGCGGGCCATCGACGTGGTCGCGGGCGCGCGGCGCGTGATCGGGCTGGTCGATGGCGCCGGCCTGGAGGGCCTGGCGATCGTGCAGTTCGGTGCGATCCGGCCCAACCACATGCTGGCCCTATGGGTGCGGCACCTGGCGCTGTGTGCTGAGGCCGCGGCGGCGGGCGGCCCTCCCCAGCGCAGCACGATCGTCGGCCGCGACGGGGAGCGGGTGGCGTTTGGGCACGTCCAGGACGCGGCCGAACGCCTGGCCGAGCTGCTGGGCTGGTGGCGCATGGGGCAGGCGCTGCCGCTGCCCCTCTTCGCCGGGGTGTCGCACGACTACGCGGCGGCCATCGCGCGCGGCAAGGACCAGCGCGCCGCGCGGCGCGCCGCCGAGGCGGCGTGGGATCCCGCGCCGCGCCCAGGCTGGACGCGGCCCGGCGACGGGGACGATCCGTACGTTCGGCAGGTGTACGGCGGCGTGAACCCCTTTGGGCCTGACGCGCTCCCCGAGGAGCTGCCGGTGGTGGCGGCGCCGTTCGAGTCGGTGGCGCTGGCGGTCTGGGGGCCGCTGCTGGCGGCGGCCAGCGCGGCGGAGGGCGACGCGTGAGTTCCATGGACCCTTTGGCCGTCGGGCTGACCGGCACCCACGTCATCGAGGCCAGCGCGGGCACCGGCAAGACGCACGCGATCGGCACGCTGTGGCTGCGCCTGATCGTCGAGCGCCACCTGCCGGTCGACCGCATCCTGGTCGTCACGTTCACGCGCGCCGCCACGGCCGAGCTGCGGATGAAGCTGCGGGCGCGCTTGAGGGGGGCGCTGGAGGCGCTGGACTTGGCCGCCGCGGGGCAGGCGACGGGGGCTGGCGGGGGGCTTCTGGACCGGCTGGTCGCGCGCTGGCGCTCCGAACCGGGGCTCGACGCGGCGTGCACGCGGCTGCGCAACGCGCTGGCCGAGCTGGACCAGGCCGCCATCCACACCATCCACGGCTTCTGCCAGCGCGCGCTCCAGGAGCACGCGTTCGAGTGCCGCATGCCGTTCGACGCCACGTTCCTGGAGGACGACGGCCCGCTCATCGAGGAGGCGCTGGCCGACTGGTGGGTCACCCGCCTGCCCGACGCGCCGGCCGACGTCGTGGACCGCTTCCGGTCGTATTACGCGTCGCCGGCGAGCCTCCTGAGCCTTGCGCGCGCATCGACCGGCATCGAGCGGCCGCGGCTGGTCGGGGCGGGGCCGATGGCGCAGCCGGCCGCGCTGGACGCCGCCACCACAGCGCGCGCGGCGGCGTGGGGCCTGGCCGCGGACGGCTGGCGCGCCGACGCCGACGGCATCGGGCGGATCCTCCTGGACGGGCCGGGCCTGAACCGCAGCAAGTACCGTCGCGGCACGGTGGCCCAGTGGCTAGACGCCCTGCCCGGGCTGTTCGAGGGCCGGCCGCGCGCGCTGCCGGGCTTTGCCGGCAAGCTGACGGCCGGCGCCCTGGCCGCGTCGACGAACAAGGGCCACGAGGCGCCGCGGCACCCGTTCTTCGACGCGTGCAGCGCGCTCCTGGCGGCCAGCGGCAGCTGGGACGAGGCCGTCGCGGGCGAAGCCAAGGCGCTGGTCTTCGACTGCTGGGAGTGGCTGGCTACAGAGCACGCGGCGCGCAAGCGGGCGCGCTCCGTCATGGCGTACGACGACCTGTTGGGCAGCCTGGATCGAGCCCTCTGCGCCGACGGGCACGGCGCGCCGCTGGCGGCGGCGCTGCGGGCGCGGCTGCCGGTGGCGCTCATCGACGAGTTCCAGGACACCGATCGCGTCCAGTACCGCATCTTCCGCACCCTCTACGCGCAGCCGGACGCCGGCACGCTGCTGCTCATCGGCGACCCCAAGCAGGCCATCTACGGCTTCCGCGGGGCCGACATCCACGCCTACCGCGATGCCGTCGTCGACGGGGCGCCGGCGCGCTGGACGCTGGCGCACAACTGGCGCTCGGACGCTGCGCTCGTCGGCGCCGTCAACCACGTCTTCAGCCGCCACGCGCGGCCGTTCCTACACGCGTGGATCGACTTCGCGGCCGTGGCGCCGCGGCCGGGCACCGTGCTGGCCCAGCGCATCCGGGCGCGCGACGGGGCGCCCGTCGTCCCGCTGGAGTTCCTGCACTTCGCGCCGCCCGACGCCGACGAGCACCGCCCGGCGGCCAAGGGCGATGTCGAGCGCGCGCTGCCGCGCGCGGTGGCGGCGGAGATCGGGCGCCTGCTGGCAGCCGGCCTGTCGATCGGCTCCGACCCGCCGGCGCCGGGCGCGCTGCCGGAGGATGGCTGGCGCGCTGTGGGACCGGGCGACGTGGCCGTGCTCGTCCGCACCAACCGCCAGGCCGCCGCCATGCGCCGCGCGCTCCAGGACCTGGGCATCCCCAACGTGCTTCAGAGCGACCACAGCGTGTTCGAGACGGCCGAGGCCGACGACATGGCGCGCCTCCTTCACGCCATGGCCAACCCCACGGACGCCGCGGCCGTCCGCGCCGCCCTGGCCGCCCCGCCCCTCGGCTTCGACGCGGCCGCGCTCGACGCGCTCGGCGACGACGGGCGGTCGTGGGACGCGGAGGGCGAGCGGTTTGCGGCGTGGCACCAGGACTGGCTGGACGGCGGCTTCATCCGCGCGTTCCGCCGCTGCCTGGACCAGGCCCAGGCGCCCGCGCGGCTGCTGGCCCGGCCGGGCGGCGAGCGCATGCTCACCAACCTGCTCCACCTGGCGGAGCTGCTGCACGGCGCGTCCGTCGAGCGCCGGCTGGGGCCGCGCGGCCTGATTCGCTGGCTGGCGCGCGCCCGGGCCGGCGATCCGGGCATTGCCGCCAGCGCCTCGGCGCAGCTGCGGCTGGAGCGCGACGCCGAGGCCGTGCAGTTGGTCACGGTCCACCGGAGCAAGGGCCTGGAGTACCCGATCGTCTTCTGCCCGTACGCCTGGGGCGGCGTCCGAAAGCCTGGCCAGTCGGTCACGTTCCGCGACGCCGAGGCCGGCGATGCGCCCACCCTCAGCCTCTGGCCGACCGACGCGCACCAGGCGGCCGCGGCGCGCGAGGGGCTGGCGGAGGACCTGCGCCTGCTGTACGTGGCGCTGACGCGCGCCCGCCACGCCTGCCGCGTGGTATGGGGGGCGTTCAACGGCGCCGAGTCCTCCGCGCTGGGCTACCTCCTCCACCCGCCCGACACGCCGCCCGGCGACGACGAGGCCGCGTGGCACGCCGCCAGCGCGGCGCTGGCCAAGGCGGCCGTCGGCGGCGGGCCGGCGGCGGCGCGGCGCACGCTCGAGGCGCGTGTCGACGGGAGCCCGGCCGCCCTGCCTGGCGGTGCGCCGTGCATTGGGCTGCGCGACCTCCCGCCCGGCGGCGGGACCGCGTGGCGAGGTGCGCGGCACGAGGGGGCGCCGCTGCGGGCGCTGCCGCTGCCCGCGGCGCGCCGGATGGCCTGGCGGACCAGCAGCTTCACCGGCATGGCGCGCGGGGACGTAGCGCGCGCGATCGCTGGGCTCGAGCGCGACCACGACGCGCTGGGGCATGGCGATCCCGAGGCCGACATCGCGGGCGGCGTGGCCGCCAGCGCGCCAGGGCATCCCCTTTGGGACGCTGCCGTGCCGCTCGTCGGCTTCCCGGCGGGCGCGCGCGCCGGCGAGCGCGTCCACAGCGTGCTGGAGGCGCTGGACTTTGCCGCGGGCGACGAGGCTATGGACGGCGCGATCGCGCGCGCCCTCACGCACCGCGAGCGCGAGGATGGCTGGCAAGCGGCGCTCGAAGCAGCCGTGCGCGCCGCCCTGGACACGCCGCTGGACGGCGACGGCCTCAAGCTGCGCGGGCTGGAGCGGCGCGATCGGCTGGCGGAGGTGGCGTTCACGCTGCCCGTCGACGCCGCACGGGATGCCCCGGCGACCGCGGGCGCGCTGGCGGATGCCCTGGAAGCCGCGCCCGGCCCCGGGCTGCCGTCCGGCTACCCGGAGCGGCTGCGGCAGCTGGGCTTTGCGCCACTGTCCGGCTTCCTCTCGGGCTACATCGACCTGGCGTTCCGCCGGGACGGCCGGTGGTACGTGCTGGACTGGAAGAGCAACCGCCTGGGCGACCGCTACCGCGACTACCGACGGGGCGCGCTGGCTACCGCCATGGCGCACCATCACTACGTGCTCCAGTACCACCTCTACGCCCTGGCCCTCCACGAGCACCTCCGCCGCCGCCAGCCGGGCTACGACTACGACGCGCACTTCGGAGGCGTCTTCTACCTCTTCCTGCGCGGCCTCCACCCCGACCTCGGCCCGTCTGCGGGCGTGTTTGCCGACCGGCCGCCGCGGGTGCTGGTGGAGCGCCTATCGACCGTGCTGTGCGGCCCGGCCCGGGAGGATCGCCCGGATGCGTAGCAGAGGCCCTTGGGATGTCCCTCGCGGGCTGGCCCTGCCGAATCGAGTCCGCTGGGAGCCCCCGCGATGACGCTCCCGACCCTGGCCGCGCTCCAGGCCGACGGCGCCTTGGCCGCCGTCGACCGCTACCTGGCCGAGGCGCTGGTGCGGCGCGCCGGCGAGGGGGACGGCGCGGTGGCGCTGGCGGCGGCGCTGGCCAGCCGCGCCGTGCGCGTCGGCCACGTCTGCCTGGTCGTCTCAGAGGTCGCGGCAAACCCGCCAACCACCGCGGACGGCCAGGCCGTCGCCGGCCCGTGGCCCGAGCCCGCGGCGTGGCTGGCGGCGCTCCGCGCCAGCGGCATCGTCGGGGGGCGCGACGATGCGACCCCGCTGGTGCTCGAGGCGGACCGGCTCTACCTGCGGCGCTTCTTCGACCACGAGGTGGCGCTGGCCGGCGCGCTCCTTAGGCGCCTTTCGGGGCCGCCCGACGTGGACGGCGCCGTGCTGGCCGAGGGCCTGGCGCGCCTCTTGCCGCCGGCGGACGACGCCGCGCCCGACCTCCAACGTGCCGCCGCGACCGTGGCCGTCGAACGCCGCCTGGCCGTGGTGACGGGCGGTCCGGGGACCGGCAAGACCACGACCGTGGCGCGCATCCTGGCGCTCCTGGTGGAGCAGGCGGCGGCCAGGGCGCGGCCCGCGCCGCGCGTGCTGCTGCTCGCCCCGACCGGCAAGGCGGCCGCGCGACTCCAGGCGTCCATCGCCGCGGCGCGCCAGCGGTTGAGCGCCGCGGCGGAGGTCTTGGCCGCGCTCCCATCCGAGGCCACGACCATCCATCGCGCCCTCGGCGCCCGCCCGGGCGGCGGCTTCGCGCGCGGCCCTGGCAAGCCGCTGCCGGCCGACGTCGTGGTCGTCGACGAGGCGTCGATGATCGACGTGGCCCTCATGCGACACCTGGTGGACGCCGTCGCGCCCGAGGCGCGCCTGGTCCTCCTGGGCGACCGGGACCAGCTGGCCTCGATCGAGGCCGGCGCCGTGCTGGGCGACCTGTGCGGGCCCGACCGGCACGGGCTGGACGGCGCGGGCCGCTCGGCCGTCCCCTTTGCCCGCGTCGTCGTGGCGCTCACGCGCAGCTGGCGGTTTGCCGCGGACAGCGGCATCGGCGTCCTGGCAAGGGCCATCAACGCGGGCGACGTCGAGGGCGCGCTGGGGGTGCTGAGCAGCGGCCGCTACGCCGACGTGACCTGGTGGCCCGACCCAGCCCCTCTGGGCGCCCTGTCGCCGGAGCTGGCGGCCGCCGCCGTCGCTGGCTACGCGCCCGCCCTGGCCGGCGGCGATCCGGCGGCGCGGCTGGCTGCGCTGGACGGCTTCCGGGTGCTGTGCGCCCATCGCCGCGGCCCGGACGGCCTGGAAGCGGTCGGGCCGCGCATCGAGGCGGCCCTGGCCGGCGCCGGGCTGATCCGGCCGCGCGGCCGCTGGTACGATGGGCGCCCCGTGCTGGTCGGCCGCAACGACCCCGCCTTGCGCCTCGCCAACGGCGACCTGGGGCTGGTGCTGGCCGAGCCAGGCGGCGCCGAGGCCTTCCGCGCCTGGTTCCCGGACGGCCCGTCCGGCGCGCGCCCGCTGGCACCGGCGCGGCTGCCGCCGCACGAGACGGCGTGGGCCATGTCCATCCACAAGGCTCAGGGCTCCGAGTTCGATCGGGTGGCCATCGTCCTGCCGCGCGAGGCGTCGCCGCTCCTGTCGCGCGAGCTCCTCTACACGGCCGTCACGCGCGCCCGCGGGCACGTGGCCGTGCTGGGCAGCGAGGCCGCGATCCGCGCGGCGGTGGCGCGGCGGGTCCAGCGCGCGTCCGGGCTCGAGCAGCGGCTGTGGGGCCCCGGCGCAGCGCAGGCGGGCAATCCGTCCGGGCCGCACGCGTGAGCGCGAGCGCGCCGGCATCGGCCCGGCGGCACCCACCGGCTTGTTAGCACGCGCAGGCCCGGATACCATGGGATCTCGCGCCGGAACCCAGGAGGACCGCCGATGAGCCAAGCCAACGAGCAGCGCACCCCGTTCGTGCTGGGCAAGCCGATCAAGAACCCGGCCGACTTCTACGGTCGCGACAACATCCTGGGCCGCGTCTTCGAAGCCATCCGCGAGGGCCAGCTGGTCTCCGTGGTCGGCGAGCACCGCTGCGGCAACACGTCGGTGATCTACCAGGTCGTCCACCCGGACGTGCGCGCGCGCTACCTCACGCCCAAGCAGGACGCCGAGCGGGTATACGCGTTCGTCAGCGCCGCGCTGGCGGCGGAAGGACCGGAGGCGTTCTTCCGCCGCCTGGCGCGCGCCCTGCGGCGCGCCGATGAGGACGCCCAGGTCGACTTCGATGGCGAGATCGACCGCGTATGGCTGGAGAACTACTTGGAGGACCTAACGGACCGGGACCAGCGGCTGGTGCTGCTCATGGACGAGTTCGAGATCCTGGCGGACTTCGACCCGTCGTTCTGGGACTGGTTCGAGAAGCTGGTCACCGAGTACGACGTGGCCATGGTGGTGACGTCGCGCTCGGACCTGGGCAGGTTCCGCTCCGAGCACGGGATGGGGCCGCCCTTCTTCAACATGTTCCGCACCATCCCGGTCGGCTCGTTTCGCAAGGAGACGTTCGAGGAGTTCCTGCGCGACAAGTCCGAGATCACCGACTTCGACTTCCAGGCCCAGCGCGACACGATCCTGGACCTCGCCGGCCGCTTCCCGTACTACGTCCAGCTGGCCGCGGCGCTCACGTACCTCCAGGCCGGCGGCGAGAGCCAGCTGACGCCCGCCCAGGTCGACATCGTCCGCCACGAGTTCAAGGCCCGCACGCGCGCGCTGTTCGAGGACGCCTGGGGCAAGCTGCCCGCCTCGGAGCAGGACGCGCTGATGTGGCTGGTGCTGGGCGCCGAGCCGACGGGCGACGACGCGGCTTCGTACCGCGAGGCGCTCCGGTCGCTGGAGCAGCGGGGCTACCTTCTGGAGGGCCGCATTTTCTCCAGCGCGTTTGCCGACTTCGTCCGGTCGCACACGCACCTCATCGCGCTCGATCCCTCGACGGGCCGCGTGCGCGTCGGGACGGGCGTGGTCCACCCGCCGGCCGAGGCGTTTGCCATGCTGGCCGCGCTGGCAGCGGCCGGGGGGCGGGTGGTGACCACGGCCAGCCTCGCCGAGACGCTCTGGCCGGACCTGGCGCGCAACGCGCCGGAGGCGGCGGAGCGCAAGGTGCGCGCCACGGCGGACGCCCTGCGCACCGCGCTGGGCGACGGCGGCGACGATGGTGCCGACGAGCCGCACGTCGAGGAGCTGTCGGGGCTGGGCATCCACGGCTACCGGTTCGTCAACGAGCTGGTAGACCTGTAGGGGCACGGCATGCCGTGCCCGTTTGAGGTCGGCAGGGCGTGGGCGTCGCCCTGGGCGGCGGAAGGGCACAGGGCGGCAGAAGGGCACGGCATGCCGTGCCCCTACGTCCGCGGCGGCATCCTCTCGTCCGGCGGGTGTAAGGGCGTGGCGGCGGAAGGGCGCAGCAAGCAGCGCCCCTACGGACACGATGTTCGAGGGGTGTGTCGGTGACCGCCGCGGGCAGCCTCGCGTCGCGGCCGCGCCCGCTGCTTATCGCGCACCGCGGCGCGGCGCGGCACGCCCCGGAAAACACGCTGGCGGCGTTTCGGCTGGCCATCGCCGCGGGCGCCGACGCGATCGAGACCGACCTCTGGCAGACGCGCGACGGGGCATGGGTGTGCCACCACGACCAGACGCTGGAGCGCACCACAGACGGGGCGGGCGCGATCCCGGAGCTGACGCTGGCCGAGGTGCGGGCGGTGCAGGCCTGCCGCTCGTACTGCGCCGAGATCCCAGCGGACACGTTCCCGGGCGAGCGCGTCCCGACCTTCGAGGAGCTGCTGGCGCTGACGCCGGCCGACGTCGGGCTGGTTCTCGAGCTCAAGGACCCGCGGCTGGCCCAGCCGGACGTCGCGGCGGATCTCGTGGCGCGGCTGGCGAACCGGATCGCCGCCGGAACGGTGATGCTCCTGTCGTTCGCCCCGGAGCGCCTGCACGCCGCCCGGGCGGCCGAGCCGGGCATCTGGATCGGCCTGATCTGCGAACACGACCCGGATCCCCGCTTCGACGGCGACGGGATCGGGACGACGCCGGAGGCCATGGCCGAGAACCCGCGCTACGTCGCCGAGGCGCATGCGCGCGGGCTGTGGGTGTGTCCGCTCGACCCGGCGCCGGAGCCACGGCTGGCGTGGTACCTGGCCCAAGGCGTCGACGGGCTGCTGACGCACGATCCGGCGGGGACGCGGGCGGCGATCGCGACGATTCGGGCGGCGGGTCACCTGGGATGACGACGTGGGCGCGCGGGCGTTCGTCTGGGGCGGGTTTGAAACCCGCCCCTACACACGGCGGTGGCCACCCGCCCGCCACGGCGTCATCTACACGCATCCGTTCGCTAGGGGCGGGTTTCAAACCCGCCCTGACGACTGCGCGCGCCACGACGTCATCCGTTAGCGCGGCAGTGGCGCCCGCACCCTCCTCGGACCGGGCGGCACCCATGCTGGGACGGCGGCCTTGACCCCCCCGGCGACCATCGCGCTGCTCGGCCGCCGCGTGCGCGTCGGGACGCTGGCGCTGGCGGCCACGCTCGCGCTAGTCGTCGCGGGCGCGGCGCTTGCCGATCGCTACCCGGCCGCCGGCGCGGTGCGCGACGTCGCTCTGGCCGGCTTCGTCGGCGGCCTGGCCGTGGCGCTGGCGCATCGGCTGCCGTACCAACGGATGCCGCTCGTCCCCGGCTCCGGTGCGCTGCTGGACCGCCGCGACGCGGTCCAGCGGGCCATCGCAGATGCGGTGGCGGCGCAGGTGGCAGACCCCGCGCTGATCGCGCGCGAGGTGAGCGCGCTTGCAGAGCGCGTGGAGCCGAACGCCGTGGCAAGGGCGGCCAACCAGGCGCTTGATGCCGCGCGCCCCGAGCTGGTGGCGTTCATCGACAGCCCGGCGCAGCGCGCCCGGCTGCGCGAGCTGGTGCGCCGGCGCGGCGGGCGGCTGGGCGAGGTGGCCAACAGCTTTGGGGTGGTCAGCTACGACGCGGTGGTCGGGCGGATCGTCGACGCGGTGGTGGCGGAGGTGCGCGCGTTCCAGGTCGAGCCGCGGCATGCGGCGGAAGCCCTGGCGCGGATCGGCCCGCTGGACGCGGTCATCTTGGAGCCGGGCCACCCGTTGGTCGCCCGGCTGACCGGCCCGGACCGGTCCATGGCGCAGCTGGCGATCGAGCGGCTGGACGTCCGCCAGCGCGTGCTGGACAAGCTGGCGGCGTTCGACGACGACGCGGTTCGTGCCGCGCTGGCGCGGCACGTAGGCGAGCCGGCGACGTGGCTCGAGGTGTTTGGGATCGGGGTGGGGGTGGTCGTGGGGGCCGTGGTCGAGCTGGTCAAGTGGGTCAGATAGGCGCACGGGTTGGCAGCGGTTACCGCTCCTCTGCCCCGTAGGCAACGGCGACGGCGGCCGCTACGTCGTCGATGAAGTCGTCGGGATTCCTGCCCTTGGCATACCCCACTCGCGTCCGCGGCCCATCGGAGTAGCGGACCGACCGACCAGACACATGAAGCCGCGCCACGGAGGCGTGATGGGCCACGTAGGTTCCGGGAACGTCCGCGCTCTCCTGCAGGAAGTACAGGTAGCGCTCGCCGATCTTGTCCATGGGTGCCGCCGACTTTTTCTCGGCCCGCTCCTCCGCCTCGGTCTCGGGCGGAGTTCCCGACATGCGCACGACCAATCGGCCGCCAGAAGCAAGCAGGCCGTCGTCCAGCACCACCCGCTCCACGTCGATGAGGTAGTGCGTGTAGTCCCAATCGAACGCTTCCGCCACGGCAGTTGCCTCCTCCGCATCGGCATAACCGTCCGGTGGTGGGGTTGGTGTCAGCTCGGGCACGATCTCGAGCACGGCGGTTGGGACCCCTACGACGATGATGTCGTACGGGGTACGGCCCTCGGGGGCCCCATAGTAGGCGCCGGCGACCAGGTCGTCTATGCCCTGGGCCGCTCCGACCATGCCCATCTCATACGGGTCCACGGGACCGACCTCTTCCGATGTCCATGGATGCTGGCGCTGGCCGCCCTCCCAGGCGAACCACAGGGCAACGGCGGCCGCGACGGCGACGACGATGATCGTGCGCAACTGGTGCATTGAGACGGCCTCCCCCTCGGCGACGGCCCGTAGAAGCAGCGCTGCTTGTTTGCGTGCAGCACTATTCACTCCTGTGCGAGGGACTACGTCAACAGGTTACACAACGTGCCCCGCCACGGCTACTTCGACCGGCGGAACTTGCTCTTGCCATCCCCGACGGCGTTGGCCACGCGGTGGCGCTGCTCGTCCAGGATGTGCTCGCCTCGGCCGTAGAACGCTTCGGCCTTCTCGGCCACCGCTTCGCGCCCATGGCGCGCCTTGCGCTGGACCTGTCCGACCGCGTCCTCAAACGCATCGACCACGTCGTGCTGAATGGCGCGGCCGCGCTTGCGCATGTCCTTGCGGGTGCGCGAGCCCTTGTTGGGGGCCAACAGCAGCATGGCCACCGCCCCCACCGCGCAGCCGAGCAGGATGCCCACCAAAAAGGTCATGGCGGGGCTTTGCTCGAGCTCGTCCTGGTTGTCTTGATCGTCCATGAGTGCACTCCCTGTGGTCATCGGCAGTCTAGGTTGTCTATAGCTAAGGACGATGGGACGCTTTCAGGCGTTACTGGTGGGCACGCCGACCGCCTCCTAGCGCACCCCCGCATAGGCCACCCCCGAAAGATCCGCCACCTCGCGCTTCCACGTGGTGAGGTCGGCCAGCTCGAAGCCCGCCAAGTGGTCGTGGCCGCACGCGCGCGCCAGGACCTGCATCAGCTCGACCGTGGCCGCCAGGAACGTCGCCAGCCGACGCGCGCTCTCGTGGACGATCAGGCGCGCGCGCAGGTCCTGTCGCTGCGTGGCGATCCCGACGGGGCAGTTGTTCGTGTGGCAGGCGCGCATGGCCAGGCAGCCGATGGCCTGCAAGGCGCTGTTGGCGATGGCGACGCCGTCGGCGCCCAGGGCCATCGCCTTGACGAAGTCCGCCTCGGTGCGCAGGCCGCCGGTGGCGATCAGCGTGACATCCGACGCGCCGACCGCGTCCAGGTGCCGACGCGCCCTGGCGAGGGCGGCGATGGTCGGGACCGAGATGTTGTTCTTGAAGAGGTTGGGCGCCGCGCCCGTCGCGCCGCCGCGGCCATCCAGGATGATGTACTCGGCGCTGGCGGCCAGGGCGAAGTCGATGTCGTCCTCGATGTGCTGCGCCGAGAGCTTGAAGCCGATCGGGATGCCGCCCGAGACCTCGCGCACCTGGTCGGCGACGCGCCGGTAGTCCTCGGGCGTGTGGAGGTCGGCAAACGTCGCCGGGCTGATGGCGTCCTGCCCCGGATGGAGTCCGCGCACCGCCGCGATCCTGGCCGAGACCTTGGCGCCGGGCAGGTGCCCACCCGTGCCGGTCTTGGCGCCCTGCCCGCCCTTGAAGTGGAACGCCTGGACCAGCCGCGTCTTCTCGATGTCCCAGCCGAACCGGGCCGACGCCAGCTCGTAGAAGTAGCGGCTGTTGGCCTGCTGCTCCTCCGGCAGCATCCCGCCTTCGCCCGAGGCGATGCCGGTGCCGGCCATCTCGGCGCCCATCGCCAGCGCGATCTTGGCCTCCTCGCTCAGCGCGCCAAAGCTCATGTCGCTGACGAACAACGGGATCTCCAAGCGCAGCGGCTTGGCGGCGCGCGGCCCCACGATCAGCTCGGTCCCCACGGGCGCGTCGTCGAGCAGCGGCTGCCGGGCCAGCTGCGCGGTCACGATCTGGATATCGTCCCAACGCGGGAGCTCGGGCGCAGGGACGCCCATGGCCGATACCGGGCCGTGTTGGCCCCACGTCGACAGGCCGTTCTTAGCCAACGTGCGGATGTACTTGTTGTGCGGCTCCTTGGCCGTGCCCGTATGGTCGGCGTAGAGGCCGAGGTACGCGTCGCGATCGTACGCCTGCGGGTGCGCCGCGTGCCACGCCGCCACCTCGGCCTCCTCGACCATGACCGCGTCGGCTTCGTGGTCGACCCAGGCGCCGAAGGCGTGGAGCGCCTCGTCGTTGTTGTACTCGCTGATGCCGGAGTCCAGCCGGTAGTCCCAGCCGTGGACGCCGCAGATCAGGTTGTGGCCCTCGACGCGGCCGTCGGCGAGCAGCGCGCCGCGGTGGAGGCAGCGGCCGTAGAGCACCGAGACCCGGTCGTCGTACCGGACGACGACGAGGTCGACGTTGGCGACCAGGGCGTAGCGCGGGGCGCGGTCGGGGAGGGTGCTCCAGGTGGCGACCGGCGTCGGGCTGCTGGCGGTGGATCCGTTGGTCGTCATCGCGGGCATCCTTTCATGGGTGTGCGACACCGGGTCGACCCAGCGGCGGTTCCGCCGCGTCGGAAGGCGCGTGGTGGGTCGGGGGATCAGGCCATGCGGGCCGCCCCTGCAGCGTGCGCGGCGCGCAGCACGTCCAGCAGCAGCGCGGTCGGGTCTGCGGCCGAGGCCAGGCTCGCGTAGGGCAGCATCGCCCCCTGCCAGCCGACCGCATGCCAGCGCGCCGGCCCGGGCAGCGACGCCTCGGCCAGCGTGGCCGGCCACGGGTAGGCGGTGACGTAGACGTACGGCTCGGGCACGCCGTCGTCGCCCGTCGAGAAACCAAACGCCATCTGCTCCTCGGCGCTCTCGACGTCCGCGGGATCGACCCCGGGCACCTGGCGGCCCGAGAACCACGTCAGGGCCACGTCGAAGTGGTGCGGCCAGAGCTGGACGGGGCTCTTGCGGCCCGGCAGCTCCGCCGCAAGGCCGGTCAGGACGTCGGCGAACCAGCGCGCCGCCTGCCACCAGGCGCCGGCCGCGGCCCGGTCGAAGGCCGACGGCGGGTTGGCGTCCGCCTTGCCGAGCGCGGCCGGGTCGAGCGGTGGCTCCGCGCCGACCGCGCGGAGGATGGGGAGCAGCTCGGCGGCGACGTCAGGCGCCGCCCGGCCGTCCAGCGGCAGCGCCCAGCTCCGGCCGTCGGACGCCTCGACCGCGAGGGCGCCGCGCTGCATGTCCAGCGCCAGCTCGATGCTGCCGCCGCGGGGCAGCGGCAGCGCGCCGGTCGAGAGGCCGCTCGGCCTAGGGAGCAGGCTGATGTGCCACCAATGCGGCTCCGGTGGGGCGAGCGCGCGCCGTATCGCGCCGAGGACACGGGCATGGCCGTGAAGCGCGTCGCGCGTCGGGCGCCAGCCGTCGAGAGGGAGCGGGGGGAGCGAGAGGCTCATTCGAGGTTCCTTTGCGTGGATCCCGGCGTCATGTCGGCGGGCGAAGGGTCTCCTGGGGAAGTACGATGGTGACCAGCCCATTCTAGGGAGTTTGGGGGGAGACAGCCGCAGCGCATCGCTCGCAGAGTGATACCATGTGTACGCTCTCCGTGCGTCGCCGATCACATCGAGGAGCCATCCGTCATGCGCATGCCATGGAAGCCAGACCCTCTCCATCGACGACGAGCGCACGTTGCTATGGCCGCTGCCGCACTCCTCGCCGGCTGCGCGCTCCCTTCCACCGCCGCCGGGGCGGACGACGGCGACCAGGCACCGTATCCCGCGCCGGTCGAGACGATCCCCTCGGGATCGGGCGCCGCATGGCTCGCCGACGTCCTGGAGCGACGCGATTTCGACGCGCTCACCGAACCGATACGGGGACCGTTCATCATCCGCTTCGCGCCGGACTCCGGCTCCGACTTGATTCCGGGCGGCGAGCTCAGCGAGCGCTTTGACCGGGTCTTTCGACCGCTTTCGACTTCGCCCGTTGCATTTGCGACGCCGCCCGCGCCGCTCGCCCCCGTGACCGAGACGCTGCGCGGGGCGATCGACCCGGTCGATGCGATCGACGCCGTCGTCTTCGCCCACGGCTGGGGCGCCGATGGCCGGGGCGAAGCGCGGATCGTGCTCGCCCGCCGACCCGACGGCGAGGTCTACCCGGCAGCCATGGAGTACGCCGCCGCCGGGTTCGACGCGCCGCCCTCCGCTGTCGACGCCCTGCGCACCGTGACGTTGACATTGTCGACGAAGAGAGGGCTCGTGCTCTCTGCCGACATCCCGGCGAGCTGGCACAGCGAGACCCGCGGCTCGAGTCCCTCCATCCTCTCGCAGCCGACGTGGAACTACCCCGACGATGGCCCCTATTACCCGCCCGGCGCGACGAAGATCGAGTTCTACGGTCGTGATCGCGACCGGCCGGGAACCATCGACGAGTGGATCGGGGCGATGCGGGAGCCGGGTGGCACCGAACCTCCGACGTGGACCACCGAACCCGTGACGCTGGCCAGCGGCGAACCGGCGACGCTCGCGCACATCGCGTACCCAAGCGCGGAGTACACCGAGCTGTACATCCCAACCGACCGCGGTATGGCCATGGGCGTCTGCTTCCACCACCAGCCGCCCTGCGAGGCGATCCTGCGCTCGGTTCGAATCGTTGCGCGGCCCTAAGCGGTGGCGGACGTGAACGACGGACGGGCATCGTTTGGGCGGCTCGCGGCCGCTGCCGCGGCGGCGGCTACGGCCGGTTACTTCACGTTCGCGCTAAGCGCCGCGGTCTTAGGTCAACTTGCTGAGATCACGTCCGCGACCAGCGTCGTCGATGTCGCCGCAGACGTCTTCAAGGGCATCGCCATCGGGTTCGGGATTGCCCTTATCGGGATCGTGTTTCTCGTCGGTCTCTTCTACTGGCTTGTTGCGTGGCTCGCCGCGCTTGCGGTCGAGGCTGTGTTGACCCGGCTCGGCGTGCGACGCCGCCAGACCACCGTGGCGATCGGCGCTGTGGTTGGAGCGGTCGTCGGAACGTTGCTGCTCGGCGGCTTTGACTTCTCCTTGCCACTCCGAAGCGTGGCCGGCGCCCTCTCTGGAGCCGCGTCGGCCGCTGCGTCCTGGGGCGTAATCCACTCCAGGAAACGCTCGTGACCTTCATCGATGACGCGGTGAGCGGCTAGGCCACTGGCCAGACCTACCTGAACCGCACCCGCAGCACCTCGCCCACCTCCACTTCAACATCCGGTGCGCACAGCGGCGCCGCCCGATCGCCATCGCCTAGCACGGCGACGTCGCCGTAGCGCCGGCCGTGCGGGTCGCGGTGAACTTCGAGGCGGTGCTCGGGCAGGCTGACGAGCCAGACCTCGGGCACGCCGTGGTGCGCGTAGAGCGGAAGCTTGAGGCGCCGGTCGTGCGCCAGCGACGTGTTGGCCACCTCCACGGCCAACAGGACGTCGGCCGCACCGGGCAGCCGGCTGCAGTAGGTGCTGGGCTCGGGCCGGAGCAGCGCGACGTCCGGCTGGACGAGGGAGCGCTCGCCGAGACGAATGGCGTTGTCCGGCCAGACGACGAAGCGGTCCCCTTGTTGCAGCATGAACAGGCGCGTCAAGGTCACCTGCGAGGAGGCATGCAGCGGGCCGGAGGGGGACACGACGTAGATCTCGCCGTCGATCAGCTCTGTGCGCTCGTCGGGCGACATGACGCCGGTTTCGTACAATGCCAGGTACTGGTCGGCGGAGAATCGCCAGCGGTTCTGCCGGCGCGCGCCGAGCGGCGCGGTCGGGGCGCGGAGGGCCATGGGCTCCTTCCTGTTCGAGACCTGGGGTGGCCGTGCGGGCGAAGCATAGCAGCCATCGTACGGGTCGCGATCGGCTCTGGATAGGGGGCGCGCGCCAACTTGGCGACAGCCGCGTCACCGGCCCGATGCGGCGACAGCCACCACGTGGCACGCACGTCCTGGAACGGGCTGGCGATCGACCCGGTCAGAGAGTCCGTCGCCAGCCCGTTCGAAGCCGCAGCGACTAGCCGCCCACCTCCCCCAACCCCGCGTGCGCCGCCACCTCGTCCGCGTGGATGGCCCGCACGCGCTCCGCGAGGCCCGCGCGTAGGCCGTCGGACGCGGCCTCGTCTAGCGGGAAGTCCTCGCCGGCCTTGGCTGCGAGGTCGTCGAGCTCGCGCCAGGCCGCGCCCAGCTCCTCGGCGGTCCCGCCTCCGTCCAGCAGCTCGGCCTTGCGGGCCAGCGCCTCCTTGGCCGCCGCGAGCAGCGGCATGTCGTCGGGCAGCGCGGCGTCGGCCAGGGCGCTCCAGGCGGCGCCCAGGTCTTCGTAGCGGCGCCCGAGGTCGGCCAGGCGCGGGTCGTCGAGCTGGACGCCGGCCTGAGCCAGGAAGTCGGCGAACAGCGGGCGCGACAGGCCGCCGCCGGTGCCGTAGTGCTCGACGAAGTCGTGGAGCGACGTCAGCGCGGTCCAGAGGCGCGGGCCGCGGGCGAAGACGCGCTCCCAGCGGTCCTTGTCGCGTCCGCCGTGCATGCGCTTGGCCAGCGTCTCGAGGGTGGCCAGGCTGAAGTTGCTGCGCGCGGTGCCGATGCCGTCTGCGCCCGTGAGGCCCTCGTGGCTGGCGCGGAGGCCGTCGCGGATCGCGGCGGCGAGGTCCACCGACCCGCTCGCCGGCCCAGTCGCCGGCTCGATGGTGAGCAGGCGGTGCTTCTGCTTCTTGGTGCGCGCGCGGGCGGCCGCAAGATCCGCGAGTGCGATGGGCACGAGGTCGTCGGCCAGGTCGCCGATCCACGCCGTGCCGGTCGCCTCGTCGATGCCGTGGACGGTGACCACGTGGTAGCCGCCGCCGCGCCAGGCCTCGGGCATCGCGCGGTGCGGCAGGCTCCCGGCGTCGACCCAGGCGATCACCGGGCGGCCCCCGGCCAGCGCGGCCTCAAGGGCGGCCGTCGCGGCCTTGGCGCCGCCGTCCTCGCGCACGGTCGGCGCGACGCCGAGGCGGTCGCAGGCGCGCGTCAGGTAGCCCTCGTCGTCCTGCCAGCGGTGCCGGCCGGCGATGAAGAAGCTGGCGAAGTCGTCCTTCTCGTAGTAGAAGGCGAAGACGCCGATGCCGATGCCGCCCGCGATGCCAAAGAGCATCGCCTCGGTCAGCGGCTCGCCGGTGGCGGGGTTGCGGACGCCCGCGGCGGCCAGCAGCGACCGCAGCGCGGTAGTCGCGGGGATGCTGCCGGGATAGTGGAAGGCGGCGCGGATCGATAGCGGCGCGGCGCCCGCGGCATCGGCACCGGCGGAGGCGGTATCGTCAGCGGGCGCGGGCGCGGCTCCGATCGACGTCCACGGCTCGGCGCCGTCGCTGGCGATGGCGGCGACGACGTGTCGGCGCGCCGCAGCGTAGCGCTCGCCGGTCTTGGCCATTCGCGCGCGGACGTGCTGCTTGAGGTGCTTGTGCTGGGTCATGTCGAACGCTCCTCGTCGCGGAGAACGCCGTCACACCCCACGCCTCGACGGCCCTCCGGGTACGAGTACGACTCGACAGGAGCACCTTCACGCCGCCCGAGGACACGAATCCCCTTTGCCCCCGCGCCGCCGGATCGCGTGGGGATCCGGTCTGGGGGTCGGGTGGGGGCTGGCCACCGGCGGCGATGGTAGCGCAGGCGGAAAGGGCGAGCAACCGGTTTGGTCCGCGTACGGGGCGGGTTTGAAACCCGCCCCTACCGTCCGCCAGCGCTGGCGCGGTGGGCAACGTGTCCGATGGGGCGGACGTTCCGGGCACGCGCGCGATATCATCCACCGCCTCGAGATGACACGGAGGTCAACATGCTTCCCAGCCGCTCACAGCGCGCATCCCATGCGGCGACGACTTGCTCGGCGCGGCGCGGCGGATGGATCGTCGCAACGAAGTGGATCGACGCGACCGGAACGCGTCGGCGGTCGATCAACGGGTCGCGCGGTCCGCGGATCGGGCTGTGCCTGGTGTGCGCGATCCTGCTCGGCGCGCTGGGACCGGTCGCGACGACCAGCCAGGCGTCGCCGGCGCCGCAGGACGCGCCGTCTTCGATCGTCTACCTGCCCCTGGCCCTGCACGGCACCGCCGCTTCGGAGCTTGTCCCACCGGCTCCCGCGCCGAGCGCCACGCCGGACACGACCGCGCTGCCGCCCACGACCCTTCCGACGGCCACCGCCACGCCAGCGCCATCGGCCACAGCCGAGCCGCTGCCGGCGATCGAGCTCGACGGCGATTGGGTGCGCACGCCGCACTACGCGCTGTTGTCGCCGTCGGCGGCCGTGGACAAGCGGGATCTCGGCCACATGATGGAGCAGTTCTACGCTCAGGCCAGCGCCTATTTCGGCGCCGAGCCCGCCGGCGCTGATCGGCTGGTGGGCAAGGTCTTCGCCGACAGCGCCAGCTACCGAGCCGGCCTGGCAGCCGACGGGATCACGGACGACCTGGGCAGCTCGGGCGGCTACTACTCCCCGCACACCAAGGCCTTCTACCTCTTCGTCCAACCCAGCCGGCACTACACCCGCATGCTGACCATGCACGAGGCGGGTCACCGACTGCAGAACCTGGCCGGAGGCTGCAGCTATCCCGGCTGGTGGACGGAAGGCGAGGCCGAGCACCTGGGCATGCACACCTGGGACGGCCGGACGCTGCACATGGCCAGGCAGCCGCTCATCTCGCTGGAAGACCACCCGAAGTCGGCGCTGGACGCCTTTCGCGACAAGGGCGGGGACGTTGGCCCCATCGTGCGCGGCGACGGAGGCTGGAGCTATCGCGAGGCGTGGGCGGTGGTGAGCTTCCTGCGCGCTGCGCACCCCGCCCAGTTCGACGGCCTTCGCGCCCGCTACTGCGCGGGCGAGCCATCGGCGGAGGCCTGGCAGGCCGTCTTCGGCGCCCCGGTCTCGGCAGCGATGAACGCAGCGTACGAAGCCTGGCTAGTGGCCAACCAACAGCCGTGGCGCTGGGTATGGAACGCGTTCGAGCCGTGGGGGGACCGCGGGCTCCACGGCCAGGCGGACAGCAACGCCCTGGCCATCCTGAAGGAACGGCCCGCCAAGCTGGAGGTCGCGATCGAGCCGATCTCGGAGGCGATGGCCGCCGGCATCGTCGTGGCGTACTACGGCACGGAGGACTTCGTGATGCTTCGTCTCTTCGCCGACCGAAGCCTCCAGGTCATCCGCGTCACGGAAGGCTTCCGGTGGCAGTGGCTGAAGAGCGGGTCGGCGCCCGAGCCGGCCGACGGCGCCCTCGACCGCATGAGCGCGACGGTCGAGGGCGATCGGCTCATCCTGGCCATGAACGGCGAGGCGTTCTTCGTGCTGGACGATCCGCGCGATCTGGCGGGCACGTTTGGCGTGAACCTGGAAGGGTGTGAACTGCGGCTGACGGTGCTGCCGTAGTGGAGGCGCGCGGTTTGCCCTTGCGCACGCCGACGGAATCGGCAACCTATCGGCGCTTGAACACCGTCGGCAACCATGATCGAGTTCCTGGTTCCGTCGGCCTCTGCGTGATGATCCCGGTGTGGTCGGGAAGCAGCGTTTGGCCCCGCAGGCGCCCATCGGGCTCGTACGTGCAGATCATCCCGGTGAAAGGCGCATCCCCGATAGCCGCGACGTGGACCCGGCCGTCGGTGGTCACGGCAAGATCGCGCGCCCAGTCGCACGTTTGCCAGCGATCGATCACGTCGACGTCCGCGCCGTCGATCCGATAGCGGATCACCTGGCTGCCCTTCGCCTCTGACGGAAGCACCGCGAAGAGGGTCCCATCGGCGGCGAAGTCCCATCCCGCGAGCTTGCCGTCGATCGGAAAGCTCCCAAGCGGTGAGCCGTCCGCGTCGAACCGCTCGACAACCGGTCCGCCATCGCCGTCGTTCCGCACGACGTACACTGCCCCGGTGGGCGCCACGGCGAGCGCGTAGGCCGACGACGGGCCGCGCCACGCATCGAGCACCCGACCTTCAACGGACTGCCGCGTGATCCGGTGGACCGTACCGTCGCGCAAATGGGTCCTGTCCCATTTGGTCGCGCCACGCATCATGACCACCGTCCCGTCCGGGCTGCCGTCCAGGTCGATGGTCTGATCGGGTTGCCAGGACCATGTGGACAGATGGACGAAGTCGGTCGTGTAGACTTCCACGAGATGGCGGACCGTCCAGATCCCAACGTCGCCCGCGAAGTACAGTCGCCCGGTGGTGTCTATGGCCAGGCCCGGGCTGAAGAACCCCAACATGACGTGCGAGCGTTGCGCCAACGCCCGGTCGTAGACGACCACGTCGGCGAAGGTATCGCCCTGGCGGACGACGACGAGCTCGCCGTTGGGACCGGACACCATGGACTCCGGCAGCTCAGAAGCATCGAGCGACGTGCGCGCCGTCGTCAGCGAGGGCGAGTGGTAGGACGTAGCGAAGACCACCGCGATGAGAAGCGCGCCGCATAGGAGCGCTGGACGAACGGGTACGTCACGCATGCCCTGTGCCCGAATCGAAGATCACCGTCTCCTGGCCCACTTCCACTTCGCCGTACTCGAGGCCGCCAACGCGCTCGTACACGTGCAGGACGGCACCGGTCGCGGTCTGTTGGGTGTCCACCAGCCGGAAGGCGCGCGGGATCGTGCCCTCGCCGAACAGGCGCTTGCCCGTGCCCAAGACCACGGGAAACTGCCAGATGCGCAGCGTATCGACGAGATCGTGCTTGAGCAGGGTCTGGAGAAGGTCTCCGCTGCCGTGGACCTGAATCTCGCCGCCAACCTCCGCCTTGAGCTTCGCGATCTCCTCGACGACGTCGCCCTCGAGCAGGCGCGCGTTGTTCCAGGTGACCTCATCGAGCGTGCGCGAAGCGACGAGCTTCGGCCGGGAGTTGAGGGCCATCGCGATCTCGTCCGCCGGGTCGGTGGACTTGGGCCACGACGCCGCGAACATCTCGTAGGTCTTGCGGCCGAAAAGAAAGGCGCCGGCGCGCGTGGTCCACTCGGTCATGATCTCGAGGAACGCGTCGTCGAAATAGGGCACCAGCCAGCCGCCGTGCTGGAAGCCACCCTCGCGGTCCTCGTCCGGACCACCCGGTGCCTGCATAACGCCGTCCAGAGTCACGAACGTACCCACAACCAACTTTCTCATGGTCTTCGCCTCGTTCTATCAAGAGCTGAACGATCAACGGTTGGAACCCTGCCGAGCTTCTACCGGAGCGCCGGCCTCCGCCGAGCGCGACCGATGCCTACATCGCAGCCGCAGGATCTCCCGGCCGAACGGCCGTCACTACGGCGCCCGCGCGCTCGAGCTGTTCCGCATCCCAGCTCAACAACGGAACTCCAAAGCACCGGGCCATGGCTACGTAGACCGCGTCTGCACCGCGCAGCCGTCCTTCCGCCGCGAGCACAGCCGACTCGGCAAATAGGTAGTCATCCAGTCGATACAGATGCAGCCCCGGGAACGACAAGACCGTGGTCGCGGCCTTCCTCCCAAGCGCCGGCGAGCCGCTGCGCCGGGCGATGGCGCCGGCCACCTCGATGACCGCCAGCTGCGGGATCGAAATGGTTCGTCCCCGCTTCATCCAGCGAGCTAGCCAAGCGCGGCTCGCGGCGTGATGTGCGTCGGTCGCGGTGAGCCATGCGACCCACACGCTGGCGTCGACTACGATCATGGTTCGCGTCGCTCACGGCGCATGATCTCGTCGGCCCCCTCGCCGTCGCCCGCCGCCTTGCCGATGACCTCGGCCAGCTCGTCAAGCTGCCGCAACCAGGCCGTGATGACGTCGGGTTCGACCGGCTGGGGCTCATCGGTTGGCACGAGGCGCGCCGCCACCTCGCCGCGGACGGTCACCTCGTAGACGGCGCCTTCCTCGCGCACCGCCCGGACGATCTCGCTCGCCCGGGCCTTCAGCTCTCGGATTCCAACGTTCGGCATGTTAGGCTCCCGCTCGCAGCGCGCGCTGCCCACACCAATGTGGTCGCGCATGAGACTACATGATAGCGCGGCATCGGAACGGAGCGCAACCGTCGATCGAGTGGCCCGAGGCTGGTTGGATGCGACCGACCGCGTTGCGCCCCATGACGAGCGATCGGGCCTCAGCTCTCCTCCCCCCTCACATCTCGATCTCGTCCAGCCCGATCAGCCCTTGCTTCAGCGCCGCCACCACGGCCCGCGTGCGATGCCCCGCCTGGAGCTTGGCCAGGATGCTGGCCACGTGCGACTTCACCGTCTCCTCGCCGATGCCCAACGCGTCGGCGATGGCGCGGTTGCTCGTCCCACGCGCCAGCTGGCGCAGCACCTCGTGCTCCCGCTCGGTCAGCGGCTCGGCGAGCGGCGGGCCGTCCGCCACCAGCTCGGCGACGAGCGCGGTGGCGATGGCCGGGTCGAGGTTGGAGCGCCCCTCGGCCGCGGCCCTGACGGCGTCCAGCAGCGCCTCGGGCGCCGCATCCTTGCGCACGTAGCCGATGGCCCCGGCCCGGAGCGCCGCGACCACGCGCGCGTCGTCGGTGAACGCCGTCAGAACCACCACGCGCATCTCCGGGGAGCGCCGCAGGAGGCGCCGCGTGGTCTCGATGCCGTCGATGCCGCCGGGGAGCAGCACGTCCATGAGGACGACGTCGGGCGACCAGTCGGCGATGTGCGCGAGCAGGTCCTCGCCGCTCGCGGCCTCGCCGACGACCCGGAGGTCGGCGAACGACTCGAGGTAGCTGCGCAGGCCGGCGCGGACGACGGCGTGGTCGTCCACCAGGACGATGCGGGTGGGGGTCATGGGCGGGCTGCTTCGAGCCGGCGACGCAGGACGGACTCCCAGCGCTTGTAGTGGCGGCGGGTGCCGAGACGAACGGCAGTCAAGCACGCTGCCTGAACCAGGAATGAGCCGTAGAGTGCCACCCAACGAACGTTGATCGGGTCATCGTCGAGCTGAGCGCCTAGCATGATCAGCATGAGGAATGTGTACGGCAGGGTGAACAGGAAGTGGATCAGGAGCGGTTGCTGACGACGGGCGTACTGCTGCAACTTGGCCCACGCTTGGCGCGGTTCGCCCTCGGCATCTGCCGCCAATTGCTGGACGGCCAAGCGGTAGATCCGCCACCAGAGGATCACCACACCCGCGAGAACGGCGCATGCGGCCGCCGCAATCCACTTCGAGGAGACGCCAGAGAGCCAGTCGGTGAGCGGGCCTTCGCCAGGGTAGCTCACGAGCGCCAGAATGCCGTACGCACCGACCAGCCAGCTCAAGGTGAGCCCCTGCTGCCGGGTGATGGCCGTCTGGGTCGCTGAGTGGGTAAGCTCCTCGGCGCGGCGCATCTTGCGTACGTAGTAACGGCGGCTGGCCCAGATGACACCAAGCCCGCCCGCGATGCCAGCCAACGGCGCCGCCCCGCCGGACCACGCACCGACGTTCAAGGCCCAGTTCGCGACGAGCGAGAGCGCGACCGCGACGGTCCATACGATGGCAGCGGCCATCAGGAACGCGGCCATCGCAGCCTGTCCCATGAGCGTACCGACCAGCTCGCGGACCGGGTCCTGCAGGAGCGCCGTCATCGGGTCGACCAGCGGTACGGCGACGCGCACCTGGGTCCCCCCGTGCCGCGCGCGGAGAAAGTCAACGTCGCCGCCAAGGGCTTCGATGCGCTCGCGGATGTTGGCCAGCCCCATGCCCGCCGCCACGGTGGCGGGATCGAAGCCCTGGCCGTCGTCGGCAATGTCGAGCACCACGGCCTCGTCGCGGTCGGTGCACAGCCGCAGCCACACGTTGCGCGCCCTGGCATGGCGGGCGACGTTGGACAGCGCCTCCTGTGCGACCCGGAAGAGGGCTTCGGCCGCGCCCGCCGGCAGGCGATCGTCCGGTGGCAGGTCACCGATCTCCACGTGGACCTCGACGCCGGCGCGGTAGCCCAGCGCCTCGGCCTGGTCGCGGAGCGCCTCGACCAGGCCCGCCTTGGCCAACGGCATCGGCGCCAGCCGTTGGAGGAGGGCGTTCACCTCGGCGATGGCCTCGGCGGCGCCGCGCTCGCTGTCGTCGATGGCCGCCCGGGCGCCGGCCGGGTCCTCGGTCCAGCGCGCCTTGGCCGTGGCCAGGCCCAGGCGGATGCGGTAGAGCTGCTGCTTGATCGAGTCGTGCAGATCGCGCGCCAGCCGCTTGCGCTCCTCGATGGCCGCGGGATCGTCCGGCCGCGCTGCGGGACGCGCCCGCGACGACCGCGCTGGCCGGGTGGGGTCCACGATGACAATGGTCAGGATCCCGCGGTCCTCGAGCAGGCGCAGCAACGCGGCCCCGAGGTCGAACGCCGCGTGCACCAACGCCAGGACGACCAGGATAGCGACCGGCAGCGGGCCGGGGATCGTGTGCGGCGAGGTGGTGTCGACCAGAACCACCGGGATCGCGACCAAGACGGACACGAGGCCCTGAAGCTGCCCGCGTCCGACGCCGCCGAAATAGCTCAATGCGCTGGTGTCGCGCAGGTCGTGTTCCATGGCCGCGATGGTACCGTGCACGATGCGCGCTGTCGTCCCCCGAAGGGGTGAGGCGGGCTGAGCGCGAGTCAAAACGCGGAGTGCGATCGAGGGACACCGAGAGGCCGATTGACGCCCGATCGACTGCGATCTAGACTCGAAGCTCTGGTTGGTGAGCGCAGTCCGCCGAAGAGGCGGTGGCGACTTTGGTGACGGAGATCAACGCTCAGGAACACATTCATGGCCTTGTCACTCGATGTGCAGCCCCTTCCGCTCGTGGTCGATCGCGACGGCGTCGTGCGTGTGGCTGGCACGCGCGTGACGCTCGAGACCGTGATCCGCGCTTTCCTTGACGGTGCGACGGCTGAGGAAATCGCAGCTGACTACTCAGTGTTGCGCCTCTCTGATGTCTACGCGGTCATCGGCTACTACCTCACGGAGCGAGAGGCGGTCGCAGCTTACATGAAGGAGCGCGAGCTCGAGAGCGATCGGGCGCGGCAAGAGAGCGTCGATCGCGGAGAGCGGCGGGACCTGCGCGCGCGCCTGCTGGCGCGACGGCAGCCTCCGAACGCGTGATCCGCTGGCTGGCGGACGAGAACCTCAACGGCAGGCTGGTGCGGGGTGTCGTGCGCGCCCGGGCACAGATCGATCTTCAGCGCGTACAAGACGTGGGGCTGTCGGGTGCGCCGGACCCAGAGGTCCTTGCGTGGGCGGCAGAGGCAAGTCGTGTCCTCGTCACTCACGATGTGGCAACGGTTGCACGCTACGCCCTACAGCGCCTCGACGCCGGGCTGAGCATGGCCGGCGTGTGCATCGTCCGCCAGGACTTGTCCTTGCGGACGGCAATCGAGGATCTGCTATTGATCGACGAGTTGAGCGAGCCGGTGGATTGGTTCGGTCAGATCGTGTAGCTGCCTATCTAGGAGTGGCGTCAGGCAGTCAGGCTTGGCAGAGCTCGCGGCAGCGATGCGAGGCAGCTCCTGAACGCTCGCCCCCCGGAGATCCTGCGCGCCGCTCGGCCTGTCGTCACCGTGCCTTCGGGCCGCGGCCGCCTGCCTAGACATCGCGGTCCGCGCCCCTTCCGCTCAACCTTTGGATCTCCCGGCGCAGCCGCTGGACCTCCGCCTCGGCCCGCGCGGCCGCCTGTGCCGTCTCGCGCGAGCGCAGGAGCCGCTGGCCGGTTCGCGCGTCGTGCAGGCGGACATGTCCCTCTGCATCCAGGTCCAGCTGCAGCCCGAGCACCTTGCTGGGGATGCGGCCCGTCGCGTCGTGAGCGATCGGCACGTAGCCCGCGGGCGTCAGCTCGAAGCCCTGCAACGGCGGGCCCAGATAGTCGTGCTCCGGGTCGTAGAGCCAGTACTCGGCCACGCCGAGGCGGGCGCACGTGGCCCGCTTTGGCCGGAGGTCCTGACGCCACGTCTTGCGTGACGATACCTCGAAGACAGCGGCCGGCGCGTGCCGCTCCTCCCACAACTTGAAGACCCGCCGCAGGTGCGGTGCGATCCCGAAGACCACGTAGACATCGGGCGAGATCACGAGCTTGGGCTGGCCCTCCTGGTAGTACAGGAAGTTGTTGCTGGCCACGTAGACGTCGTCGCGCTCGGCGAAGTGCGCCCGCAGCATCAGCTTCAGCTCGATCGTCTCATCCTGGTGGAGGTCGGACTCAGACATCGGCTTGCCGTCGCTCTCGCGGTACGTGACCGCGCGCTGGACGGGCATGGGCTTGATCGCCATGGGCGTCACCTCGCTGAGCACTGCTGCGTCGTCGCCATTCTAGCAGGTCCGTAAGCCGCTCCCTGGCGGGCATTCCCGCGGCTCGCAGCCGCAATCGGGTCCGTCGCGAGGACAGCGTATCGCTCTGGACCAGTGCCGAGGAGGGTCCGCGCGCCGGATCTGCGACGCGTGTGTGACGCGCGTTCCAGAGTTGTCGGCCCCCCCACTTTGTGCGATATGATCAGCCACCGCTCCACCACGGACCGCCCATGGACCCCGCCCTCCTCGACCTCTACGCCCGCACGCGCTTCCGCCTGGCGGCGCCCGTCGGCCGCTGGCCCGACGCGTTTGCCATGGTCACCGGCTACGCGACGACCGGCGAGACGTGGCCGCCGGAGCGCAACGAAGCGGCCGACCGGGCGCTGCTGGCCGAGCTGCGCGCGCGCAGCCCGTGGCTGACGCGGATCACCGGCTACGACCCGGCGCCCGAGGATCCCGACGACCCGCTCTCCGAGCCGGGCTGGGCCGCGGTGCTGCCGTTCGACGAGGCGTGCGACCTTGGGCGGCGCTTCGTCCAGACGGCCATCTACTGGGTCGAGGGCGACGACCTATCGGTCAGCTACTGCGACGCGCGGCGCGAGCGCATCGCGATCGGGTCGTTTCGGGAGCGGCTGGATGCCGTGGGCGGGCGGGTGGGCTGAGCGGCCAGGACGGCGGAAGCCAAGGGCAACGACCCTCCTCGCCAAGCGAGCGACCGGCGCCCCTGACGGGTGGCGAACACGAGGCACGTGCCTCGCGCAGCGCGAACGTCCGAGCTGGAGCGCTGGGACTCCAGGGCGCCCGAGGCGAGGAACGTTCCTCGTCGCCTCAGCCCTACCGTGCGGTCCAGCCAGCCTTGCAGTGCGATCCGGCCAGCCTTAGCAGCAGGGCGCGCCGCATCGGGCGGGCGACGCGTTCGTTCCTGCCCTTTGCACGGCTCGTCCTTGTCGCTGACGACGCCTAGGCCGTCGTTGGCGCCCGCCGCGCATCCGCCGCCGCGATGGCCTCCTCGGCGCCCCAAAACACGTTCCCCTCGCCCACCGCCGCGAGCACGCCGCCGCGCTCCAGCATCCGCCGCACGAGCCCGTGCAGGCCCGCCAGCATCAGCGTCCCGCCCTGCGCCCTCAGCCGATCGTGGAGCGCAATGAGGGCCAGCAGGCCCGAGGTGTCGATGTGCGGCACGCCGCGCATCGAGAGGATGAGCGTCTCCACCCCCGACAGGTCGGCCGTCGACTCGTGGAACCGGTCGGTCGCGGCGAAGAACAGCGGGCCCGTGAGATAGGCCACGCGCACGCCTTCGAGACCGTCCTGCAGCACGACCCCCCGCTCCCGGGCGCGCTCGACGTCGACGTCGCGCACTTCGATGTCGATCCGCGCGATCTGGTTCAGGAACACTGCGCCCGAGACCACCGCGCCGATCAGGATGGCCTGGGTGAGGTCGAGCATCACCGTCGCCGCCAGCGTGGCCAGGAACGCCGCGGTCGCCGCCTTGAACCGCCGGCCGAAGATGTAGCCGATGGCGTGCCACTCGTTCATCCGCCAGGCCGTGACCACCAGCACCCCGCCCAGCGCCGCGCGCGGGATGCGGGACATGATGGGCGCCAGCGCGAACACCGACGCCAGGAGCACCAGGGCGTGCACGATGCTGACCATGCGCGTCTGGCCGCCGGCGCGGATTCCGACGCTGGTGCGCGCGATGGCCGCGGTCGCCGGGACGCCGCCGAAGAACGGGATCAGCGCGTTGCCCAGGCCCTGGGCGATCAGCTCCTGGTTGGCGCGCAGCCGGATCCCGGTCATGTTGCTGGCCACGGCGCCGCATAGCAGGCTCTCCACCGCGCCGAGCGCCGTGATGGTCAGCGCCGGCGCCAGGAACTCGCGCCACCGTTCCCATGGGAGCGCGGCCAGGTTCAGCCGCTCGCTCAGCACGATGCTGCGCGGGATGGCGCCGATGCTGGGCACGTCCCACCCCAGCCCGACCGCCACCGCCGTGGCCAGGACGATCCCGAGCAGCGATGCCGGGAGCCGGAGGTTCCACGCGGACGGCCACGCGAGCATCAGCGCCATCACCCCCACGGCCAGGAGGACGGCGCGGGCATCCGGCGCGAAGCCGCCGGCCGCCAGCTCGCGCAGCCCGCCGACGACCGATTCCGCGGGCGGGACGACGATGCCCAGGACGTTGGGCAGCTGCCCGACGGCGATGATCACCGCGATGCCCGACGTGAAGCCCGTCACCACCGGCGCGGGGATGAACGCGATGGCCCGGCCGAGGCGCAGCACGCCCAGGGCGGTGAGCAGCAGGCCCGCCATGAGGCCGGCCATCCAGATGCCCTCGAGCCCGTAACGACCGGCCAGCCCGATGAGCACGGCGCTCATGGCGCCCGTCGGGCCGGAGATCTGGTACGGCGCGCCCGCCAGCCCGCCGATGACCAACCCCGCGATCACGGCCGTGACCATCCCGGCCTGCGCCGTGGCCCCCGACGCCACCCCGAAGGCCAGCGCCAGCGGCAGGGCCACGGCGGCCACGGTCAGGCCGGCCAGCGCGTCCTGGCGAAACACGCCCGCGTCGTAGCCACGGAACTCGCTCCGGAGGGTTCGGGAGAAGTGGCTGGGCATGCGCGGTCTCCGGTTGCTCCGTCGCGGGCCGACGACGGGTCGTTGTGGCAACGCGCCGGAGTATAGGCCGCGCGCCCCGGGCAACGCCGCTCATGGCGGTGTGGCGTGGTGCGAGGGCACGCGAGTGTGGGCGAGGTTTGGTATGAGGGCCGCCGTCGCAGAAGCGCACCGCGGTCCGCTCCTCACTGCGAGAGAGGGCCTAGCGGCGTATGCGTGACCGGTAACCCAAAAGAGTACTGGACGACGCTGAACCGAACAGGGCGGGTCATCAAGCGAGTTGGGTCACCGAGCGAGGTGGGTCTTTGACGCTGCCCGAAGATCAACGCCATCCTCGGCTACGCTGCGGGAGGCGTGTGATCCTCGACACCTCAGCGCAGGTCGCCATGCTCGTACGCGAGACCGACGCGACCGACGCGACCGACGCGACCGATCTGCCGCTCGCGTGATCCACCCCCGCCGGGCCGCCCCGCCGCGCCTTACACCCGCTCTACCGCCACCGTCGTCGCCCCGCCCGTGCCGTGGCACAGCGTGGCCACGCCCAGCGTCTTGTCCCGCGCCTCCAGCGCCCCCAGCAGCGTCACGATGATGCGCGCGCCCGTGCAGCCGATGGGGTGGCCCAGCGCCACGGCGCCGCCGTGAACGTTCAAGCGCTCCTGGCCGACGCCGAGGTCGCGCTCGAAGATCACGCTGTTGACGGCGAAGGCCTCGTTGTTCTCCCACAGGTCGAAGTCGTCCGTGGTCATCTTCAGGCGGCCGAGCAGCTTGCGGATGCCGGGCGTCGGCGCCTCGGCGAAGCGCCACGGGGCGCCGGCGGCCCAGGTGCCGGCCAGCAGCCGGGCGATGGGCTTGAGGCCGTGCGCCTTCACGGCATCCTCGGACGCCACGATCAGCGCCGCGGCGCCGTCGCTGATCTGGCTCGAGTTGCCGGCGGTCAGGATGCCATCCGGGCGGAAGGCCGGCCGCAGCTTGGCCAGCGTCTCCACCGTCGTGTCCGGCCGGATGCCCTCGTCGCGGTCGACCACCACCGTGCCCTTGCGCGTGGCGATCTCGATGGGCGCGATCTCGCGCGTCAGGGCGCCGCTCTCCGTGGCCTCGGCCGCGCGGCGATGCGACTCGGCGGCGATGACGTCGATCTCCTCGCGTGTGATGCCCAGCTCCGCGGACAGCCGCTCGGTCTGGTCGCCCATCATCTCGCCCGACATCGGGTCGGTCAGGCCGTCGTAGGCCAACAGGTCGACCAGCGGCTCGGTGCGCCCGCCCAGGTACTTGTAGCCCCAGCGCGCACCGTGCGACAGGTAAAAGCCGGTCTGCGACATCGACTCGACGCCGCCCGCCAGCATGAGCTGGTCGTAGCCGGCGCGGATGTGCGCCACGGCGTTCATCACCGCCGCCATGCCCGACGAGCACACCATGTTGACGTGGTAGCCGTCCACGGTCTCGGGGATGCCCGCCTTGATGGCCGCCTGGCGCGGGATGAGCTGCCCGTGGCCGCCGGAGAGCACGTTGCCGAAAATGTAGCCGTCCAGCTGGGCGCCGTCGACGCCGCCGCGGTCCAGGGCGGCGCGCATGGCGTGCGCGGCCAGGTCGACCGGCGACTGGTCGACCAGCCCGCCGCCGAAGCGGCCGATTGGCGTGCGGGCGGCGGCGACGATGAAGACGTCGGTCACGAGGCACCTCCGGTTGGGGTTGGGGTCGAGGGCGTCGAGCGGGCGTCGAGCCAGTCGACCAGCGTCGCCGGCAGGGTCTTCTGGACCTTGCCGCTCACGTACATCCCGATGTGGCCCACCGGGAAGCTGCGCTCCGTGTAGTCCGCGGTGCCCACGTGGTGGGCCAGCGCGCGCGAGCAGGCCGGCGGCACCAGGTGGTCCAGCTCGGCATAGACGTTCAGGACCGGCATGGTCACGTTGGCCAAGTCGACGCGGCGGCCGCCGATTTCGACCTCGCCCTTGATCAGCTTGTTGGCCTGGTAGAAGTCCTTGAGGAACTGCCGGTAGGCCTCGCCGGCCTGGTCCGGGCTGTCGAAGATCCACTTCTCCATGCGCAGGAAGTTGACCAGCGCCCGCTCGTCGCCGCCGGCATCGACCAGCGAGGCGTACTTGGCCACGTTGAGCTGCAAGGGCTTCAGCAGCACGAAGCCGAAGTTCATGAAGTCGCCGGGAATGTTGCCCAGCGCGTCGACCATGGCGTCGATGTCCATGTGGCGCGCCCAGACGTTGAGCAGGCCGCAGTCCGGCCCAGCATCCGCGTGGAAGTCGACCGGCGCCACCATGGTGATGAGGTTGCGGACCTTGTGCGGCTCTAGCGCGGCGTAGCACATGCTGAACGTCCCGCCCTGGCAGATCCCCAAGAGGTCGATGGCTGCCTGGCCGCTGCGCGCTCGGATGACGTCCACGCAGTCGTTCAGGTAGCCGTTGATGTAGTCGTCCAGCGTCAGCCAGCGGTCTGCGCGGGTGGGGTAGCCCCAGTCGACCAGGTAGACGTCCACGCCCAGCGCCAGGAGGCTCTCGACCAGCGAGCGGCCCGGCTGGAGGTCGACCATGTAGGGGCGGTTGACCAGGGCGTAGCTTATGAGCAGCGGCACCGGCCTCAGCGACGCTACCACCGGCGTGTAGCGGTACAGCGTGACGCGCTCGGACGACCAGACCGCCTCCTTGGGCGAGAAGCCGACCTCGATCGCGTCGGCGTCGATGCGCGAGAGCGCCTCGACCGCCGCCGCGCCCTGTCGGCCCAGCTCGGCCAGCTCGCGCGCCAGGCCGTCCGGGGTGATCGTGGTGAACGGCGGGATCATGGGCGCTCGCCTCCTTCCGCGGGTCGTCCCGGAGCCGGCGCGACCGCCGAGCCGGGGCGCTCGAAGTCGCGGCGGACGCCCAGCTCGCGGCGCAGCGCGCGCAGCTCGCGCCGGAGCGCGTAGATCTCCTGGAACGCCTCGTCCAGCTCGGTGCGCGACGGGATGTCGGTCATCTTGAGGAACGTCCCGACCAGCGTGCGCTCGGCCATCCGGTAGCGCATGGCGGCCGTGACCATCCGCCCCTGCACCTGCGCGTAGCCCTCGGAGCGGAACGCCGCCTCCAGGACCCCGTCGGCCACCTCGGTCCACAGCGTGCCCAGGTCGCGCAGCGAGCCCACCGGCTTGCCGGCCTCGGCGCGCTCCAACAGGGCGTGCGCCATGGCCTCCGCCGCGTCCGCCCAGGCCTGGCCGAGCACCATCTGGTACTCGCCGACCGCCCGGCGATAGGCCACCCACGTCTCGAAGCCGTCGATCACCTTCTCGTCCAGCTCCCGCGTGAAGCCCAGGCTGGGCGACTCGACGATCCGGCCGACCGAGCGCTCCCAGGCGTCCCAGTTGAGCCGCATGATCTCGCCCAGCTGCGTCCGGTCGCCGGCCGCAGCGCGCCCCACGCGGTCCGGCGCGCTGGTGAACGCCTCCGCCCATGGCCCGACGGTGCGCTGCAGCGCTTCGAGGTACGCGCGCCACTGTGCCGCCATGTCGTCGGCGGCGGCGGCGGCCTGCTCCGGTGCACCGACAGCCGACTGCCTGAGCTGCTCGGCCCACGCGGTGAACGCGCTGGCCGGATCGCCGCCCTGGCCGGCGGCCATAGAGCGCCACGCGTGGGCCATCACGCCGGCAACGCGCAGGCTCATCTGCTGGGCGTCGAGCAGGCGGTGCGAGACGTCGCGCACCAGCGGGTCGGCGCCGGCCGTGGCGCGCTCCAGCGCCTGGCGCGCCAGCCGCTGCCACATCGCGAACGGGTCGGGCGACGTCGCGTCGCTGGTGTCGTAGCGCGAGCCGACGTCCGGGTCGCCGGCGCCGTCGCCTGGCGGCGCGGCGCCCTGGCCCGCCGCGGAAGCCGCGCTGCTCGGCGACGCCCAATCGGTCCAGGCGCGCAGCCACTCGGCCTGCGCGGCCTGCCACGCCGCGAAGAGGTCGGCGGCCGGGGGCGCGCCGGCGGTCGCCTGGTCCTGGCTCACGATGCGCCGGAGGCCGTGCCGGGATCGGCGCCGGTGCTGGGACCGGGAGCGCTCGAGCTCGGGCTCGACCCAACGCCGCCGCCCGCGCCCGACCAGGTGCGCAGCCACTCGGCCTGCATCTCGCTGACGCGCTTGGCCGTGTTCCGCCACGCCGACACCGCGTCCGCCGGCGCGCTCTGGGCCGCGCTCAGGCCGGTCGGGTCCATGGTAGCGGCCACCTGGAACCACGAGGTCCACATCTGGCGCTGGGCATCGAGCCAGCGCGCCATCATGTCGTGGCCCTGGAGGACCCACGCGGCCGACTCGCCCTCACCCGTGGCCTCGCCCGCCGCGCGCGCCCAGTCCGCGAGCGCCCTGGCCTGCGCGTCCAGCGTGCCGTCCACGGCGGTGCGCCACGCGCCCATCGTCTGGCGGTACGCGTTGGGGGTGGCGTTGGGTCCTGAGACGCTGGCCAGCCAGCCGTCCCAGATCTGCTGCTGGGCGCGCTGCCATGCGCGCGCCATCTCCTCGGCCTGGCTGGTCCAATCCATGGTGTGCTCCTGTCTGGATCTGGTATGCCAAGCGGGCCGCGCCGCCACACGGCGCTAGGCCGCGCGGCCGGCGCGGCCCGCATTTGGTTTGGAGAGCGGCCGCGTTACTTCTTGGCGGCCTTGGACTGCTCCTCGGCCAGCTTGACGGCCTCGTCGATGAGGACGCGGCCGGTATCGGCAGCGGTACGCCCCGCGGCGGTGATGCGCTCGAAGCTCTCGCGCGCCACGGCCTGCATGGCCTCGAACGCCTCGAGCGCCTCGGCCTGCTCGCGCGCCGCGAGCTCGCTGGCGCGCTTGGTGCCCTCGGCCAGCGCGGTGCCCATCTGCTCGCGCAGCGCGGCGGCCGATCGCACGTTGGCGTTCAGGGTCTCGACGGCCATGCGGTTCCAGGCCTCGGTGGCCGACTGCCACTGGTCGAAGCCGGACTTCAGCGACGCCTCGACGGAGGCAAAGGTCTCGTTCTTGGTGGTCATGGTTCTCTCTCCTCGCGGGCCCTTATGGGGGAGCCCGTCGCGATGCGCGGGCGTGGATGCCAAGGAGCGGCATGCCCGCGCACCGACAAGGATACCTATGTGAGTTGCGCGCCAGTTACACGCCCGGGCCACCCTGGCGCAAGAGCCGCTCGACCTTGGCGTCGAGCGCCCGGATCTCGGCGCGCAGGGCCTCCAACGACTGCGCGACGCCCTCGGTCGCCTGCGCCGGGCGGTCCGGCGCCGCTCCGGGGCGCGCTGCCAACAGCGGGTTCCACGCGCGCAGCGACCGCTCGAAGGTGTCGGCCATCTGCCGGCGATACGCCTCGGAGCGCTCCACCGTCCGTGCCACCGCGGTCTCCATCATGCCGGCGTAGCTCTCCGCGAAGCGCTCCCACAGCCGCAGGCTGTCGGCCATCACCTGCTCGCGTTCGACGGCCGGGCCCTCGGCTGCCGCGTCCATGGTCAGCTCGGCCAGCCGCTGCTGGATGAAGGCCACCGCCTCGGCAAAGTCCGTGAAGCGGGCCGCCTCGTCGCCCTGGACGTGGTGGATGTGGCCGCGCCAGCGCACCCTGGGCGCGCCCTCGTCGTCCCGCCAGATCTCCTGGGCAAAGCGGAGGACGAACGAGGCGATGTCGGCGGCGCCACGGCCCGAGCCGCGCGCCGGGTCGGCGGCAGGTGCGTCGGCTGGTCCGGTCGTCATGGTCGTCTCCTCCCCGCAGCGCGGCGCGGGCGCTCTAAAGGGTACCTGCGAGCACGCGGCGATGCACGGCCGCGGTTTCGGGCAGCGGCGCGATCCCGAGCTCGCGGTCGAGCGCGGCCACGCACGCCTCCCAGGCGCGGATGGCCAGCGCGCGGTTGCCGCGAGCCATGTGCGCGCGCATCTGCACGCGCCAAGCATCCTCCCAGACCGGATCGCTGTCGAGCACGCGCTGGGCAAGCCGGATGCTCTCCAGCGGCATCTCGTCGACGAGGAGCTCGGCCAGGACCGTCATCGCGCCGAGCGCGAGCACCTGGACGCGCTCGCGCTCCGGGCTGGACCAGTCCTCGTAGCGCCGGGTCGGGAGGTAGTCGCCCTGGTAGAGGTGCTCGGCGGCCTGGTAGTGCGCCACGGCGTCGGCCGGCGCGTCCCGGCGGGCGCGGTTGCCGGCGGCCACATGGGCCTCGAGCGCGTCGGCATCGATCCAGGCCTCCTCGACGACCAACCCGTACGCGGAGCCGATGCGCCGGACGAAGCGCGACGGTGAACGGGGGGCGCGGTCCGGCTCCAGCGCGTTCTGGACGGCGTTGAGCGCCACCTTGAAGTCGCGCTCGCCGGCGGCGGCGTCGAGCGCGGGCCAGAGCGCGTCCACGATCTGCTCGCGCTCGACCAGCCGCCGCCGGCGGGTGACCAGGTACTGGAAGAGCTGGACCGCCTTGTCACGCCCCCACGCGGCCGGCTCGACCTGCCCGCCGGGGTGCCAGACGCGGAAGTCGCCCAGCGTAATCACCCGCAAGGGCGCATCGGCTGGCTCCCACCGGTCGGCCGGCGCGGGCAGGGCGGGCGCGGGATGTGCCATCGCGCGCGATTGTGGCGACCGGGCAAGGGCGCGTCAAGACGGCCATGGGTCAGGCATCCCGGCGCGGGCGGCTGGGCTGGCGCGGGCCAGGACCCGCGGCGGCCGCACAGACCGCCCCGTGGGCGGCGACCAGCGATGCGGCGACGTCGGCGACGTCGCCACCGCTCGGCCAGGCGTCCTCCACCAGCGACCAGGCGGCCTCGAGGGTGTCCTCGGTCCAGTCTTCGGGTCCGGCATCCAGCGCCGCGATGGCGGCGAAGGCCGTCCGGAACGCGTCCAGGCGTGCATCGAGGTGGGCGCCGGGCGTCGCGCGGAGGGCGCGCTCGGCAACGCGGACCGCCAGCTTGAGTCGGGCATCGGGAAGGGCCATCGGGTTGCTCCTGAAGGGGGCGACGAGCCGGATGCCCGCCAACCAACGGACGCGGCCCGCGTCCCGAAGGTTCCATTCCGGCCGGCGCCGCGCGCGTGGTACCGTTGTCGCCGTGCCGCCGGCGGTCACGGGCGTCGCGGCCGCCCCAGGGCGCAAGGGAGGGTAGGACCATGGCCCGTTCATCCCGCTGGCCGCGGTGCGCGGCCGTCATGGCCGCGTTCGCGCTGTTGACGGCGATCGTCGTGGCGCCCGCCGGCGTGCGGGCGCAGGGCGCCTGGACGCTAACGCAGCTCACGCCGGCGGATGCCGGCACCCAGGGCGCCCGCTGGCCCTCCGTGGCCACCGGCGCGGCCACCGTGGCGTTCCGGCACGACGGCGAGCTCGATGCCCGTGCCGGCGGGCCGCGGAACGCCGCCGGCCGGCCGCAGGTGTTTGCGTGGCGGACGGGGGGCGCCATCCTGCAGGCCACGGACACGTCGGGGCAGCCCGCGGGCGCCGTCGAGGTCGACCGGCCGGCCGTGGCGGCCAGCGGCGATCGGATCGGCTTCATGGCCCGCGGCGACCTGGCCGGCGGCAACCCGGACCACTCGCGCGAGGTCTTTCTCTGGGACGCGGGCACCGTACGCCAGCTGAGCGACGGGCCCGCGGGCACGGCGGCCGAGCGCGCCGACCTGGCCCGGGGCGGGCAGGCCGCGGCCTTTTGGCACGCCGGGGACCTGGCGGGCGCCAACCCGAGCCGCGTCACGCAGCTCTTCCTGGCGCGCGAGGGCACTTCGGTCGCGCAGCTGACGGCCTTCACGGCACCGCCGTTCGCCGGCGAGCTGGCCGTGGCCAGCGACGGGCCGACGCCGACCGTGGCGTTCATCACCGACGCCGACCTCGCCGGGGCCAACCCCGACGGCAGCTGGGAGCTGTTCCTCTGGCGTGGGCCTATCGGCCAGCCGGGCGACCCGGCGCGGTTCGCGCAGCTGACCGACTGGCATCCCCCGATGACCGGCCGCGAGATCTACCATCCGTCGATCGACGCCTCGGCCTCCGCCGTGGCGTTTGCGGGCAAGGGCCATGTGGACGTCGGCCTGCCGGCCGCGCACGTGCCCGCCGAGGTGTACCTGTGGCGGCCGGCGACGGGCATCGTAAGGCTCACCACGGGCACCAGCCCGCGCTCCAGCAGCTGGCTGCCGCGCGTGAGCGACGACGGCCGGCACGTCGCGCTGGTCTCGGTCGCCGATCTGGCGCCAGGCGCCCCCGGCAACGGCGACGGGAGCGCCGAAGCGTTCGTGTGGTCGAAAGGCGGCGGCATCGCGCAGGTCACGGCATCGACAGCGCGGCCGGGCATACTGGCGGCGGAGCCGGCGGTCGGGCTGGGCTTCGCGCCCGGCGGGCAGGCCGTGGCGTTCGTCAGCGAGCGCGCCGACGACCCGGCGCCGCTGGCCCTTCTCTCGCGGCGGGGGATCCTGTTCCTGGCCGAGCGCGCGGGCGCACCGTCGCCGTCGCCGGTGCCGGTGCCGTCGCCGAGCCAACCGCCGCCGCCGACCGCGCCGGCGCCGGAGCCGACGGCATCGCCCACGCCCGACGCCCCGCCGATCGACCCATCGGGCGTGTGCCCGCAGGCGGTGGCGCGCATCCCGGCCGCCGTCATCGCCGATGCCCTGGCCAACCCCGAGCGCTTCGACGGCTGGCGCCGGCCGCGGCATCCCGGGTTGCCGCCGGGGCCCACCAACCCGCTGCGCACCTGGTTGTCGCTGCGCGACCTGGGCAAGCCGTTCGGCCCCTTCAACGGTCCGGTGTGGCGGGCGGGCTGCCCCTGAGCCGAGCGGCCAGATCGGTGGCTAGTACGCCTGCATGCTGGGGTCGACCTCGAGGCGCCAGGCCTCGATCCCGCCGACCAGGTCGTGCAGCGCCGTATAGCCCTCCGCGGCCAGGGCCAGGCAAACGGAGCTGCTGCGACGGCCATGATGGCAGACGAAGACGATGGCCTCGTCCGGGTCAAGCGTGCGCCACCACGACCCGATCTCGGAGAGCGGCAGGAGCTCGGCGCCCTCGATCCGGGCGATGTCCCACTCGTGCCGCTCGCGCACATCGATGACGCGTGGTGCAGCGCCGGCCGCCATGAGGCGGGCCAGCTCGGGAGGCGTGAGCTCGCGGTGCGTAGCCAAGGTGGCGGGGATTATACGCAGGAGGGGGGGCGGCACAGGGCACTGCGCCCGGGAGGCATTCAGATGGCGGCGGACCAACGCGATGGCCAGCGGCGTGCAGCGGGGCTATGGTTGCGGCATGATCGACGCCGCTTCGCCTGCCAACCCGCTTTCCGCCGGCGCCGGGCGCGAATCCGACGCGGACGTGTCCGTTCCGCGCCGCTCGGGTGTTATTCAGGCCGGTAGGGAGACCTTGCACGGCCGTGAAGTGTTTTCTCGCATGGACGATGACGCCCTCGTCGAGGCCGCACGCCGCGACCGGGAGGCGTTCGGAGCGTTGTACGACCGGTATGTCGAACCGATCTATGCCTACATTGCCCGCCGGACGGGCGATGCGGCGCAGGCGGAGGACATCGCCGCCACGGTATGGGAGCGGGCATTGATGTCGATCGAGCGCTACGAGGTTCGCGGGGTGCCGTTTGCGGCATGGCTGTACCGCATCGCGGGCAACCAGATCGCCAACCATCAACGACACGAGCGGATCCTGCGCTTCATCCCGCTGCTCCCCGCGCACGGCGCGGCAACGCGTGCGCGCGACAGCGAGGACGAGCGCGAGGTCGTTCGGGCTGCGCTCGCGGCGCTCTCGACCGCAGACCGCGAGATCCTCTCGCTCTGCTACTTCACCGGGCTCACACCCCCGGAGATCGCGGACGTCCTGGCATGCAACGTCGCGGCCGTGCACAAGCGCTTGCATCGCGCCCGTGCCCGCATGCGCCGGCGCCTGGAGGAGGACTCACGTGTCGTCGTCACCCACTGATCGCTGGCCACCGGACGACCCCCTCCTCGAGCGGTTGGGCCGCGAGCCGCGCCCCGTTCCACCGGCCTTTCGATCCGCGCTCCGCCAGCGCTTGATGGAAGCCGCGCCGACGACGTCGGGTTGGCCCGTCGGGCCGCTCGGGCTGCTCGCCGCCGTCGGCCTGGTCGCTCTGGGCGGCTGGGTGCTGCGCGACGACGGTGCCCCGGATGCGGGTCGCCCGATGGTGCCGCAGGAAGCGCCCGCGTCCTCCCCGATGCCGCGCGTTGCCGCGCCCGTCGCCGAGCCGGAACGCCCCGCGCCGCTCCGCGGCCGCGCGCTCGCGCAGCCGGCAGACCGCCAGGACCTCGCCGAGCCGGAACGCCCCGGCGAGCCGGCAGCGCCCGCCGCTCCCGCGGCCGTGCCGACGGACGTGCCGGCGCCGTTGCCCTCGCCCACGGAAGTGGTCGCCGCGGCCCCGCCGACGGACGCGCCGAGCGCAACGCGCCGCGCCGAACCCGAGCCGCCCGCGATCCCGTCGCCCACGGACGTCCCGGTCGTGCTCCCGGCGACGCCCACACCGCGCTGGACCCCAGAGCCGACTCCGGCGCCGTCCGAGACGATCGGGGCCACCGCGACGCCGGATTCCGACGCGCCTCCGGCGCCGTGAACCAGGCGCGCTTGCGCGCGTTCGCGCTGGCTTGCGCTGTTGCCGCCCCGTCCGCGGCGCCGGCAAGCGCCCAGCCGCAGGCCGGCCGCAACGCCATCTACCTGCCCATCGCCCAGCGCGGCGGCAAGCTCGTGCATCCGTGCGCGCCTGCCGCCGGCGGAGCATGCCCGGTGGCTGGGGGCTGGCGGCTGGTGTGCGGCGGCTTCGGCGCGCTGCGCGACCTCTACGCCCCGCCCGGCTCGGCCACCGCCCTCGGCATCGGCGACGGGGCCGCTCGCCTGCGGATCACCACCCCGCCCGGCGCACGGCCGATGCCGGGCGAGTGGTGGTTCGAGGGCCAGATCCAGCCGGCGTCGCCGGACTACGATCGCGTCCTGAACGGCCTGCGCGGGTTCAGCGTTGCCGGGTGCCGGATCGGCGAGCCGAGCTGCCCGGAAGGGGCGGCCTGGGGCGTCGGCGATCGCCCGTGGGTGGCGCGCTACGACGGCACGTGCTGGCGGCCGGATGCGCCGATCGTGCTGGCCGATGGAACGCCGGTGCGCGAGGGCGACGCGCGGCTCAGGTCGATGGTGCCCACGCGCAGCGGCGGGTTGGCCGTCGGCGAGCGGGCGGGCACCGCGGCACACGCCGTGCCCATCGAGCGCTCCGGCGGCGGCACGGCGTGGCGCCTGTCCACGGCCAGCGCCGGCGCCGGCCTGCCGGCGCTGTTCGATGTCGACGTGCTGAGCGGGCCGTTCGACGCCGACGCCTGGGCGGTCGGGCGCGACGGGCTGGTGGCGCGCATGCAGCTAGCCGACGATGCGTGGCGGCCGACAGCCCAGCTCGCGGAGGGAACCGCGCGCGAGCTCACCATGCTCAGCTCTGCCGAGGGCTGGGCGTTTGGGATGGCCACGGACGCCGGCGACATCGCGACCACCGTCGTCTGGCGGTACGATGGGACGGCCTGGGTCGAGGACGCGCGCTACCCTGGCCAGGCCCTGATCGACGCCTATAAGGACTTCCAGCAGGGTGAGAACACGATCCTGCTGGGCCTCACGCCCGGCGGCGACGCCGCACCAGGAGTGCCGGTCCTCCACCAACGAACCGCGGCCGACGGCTGGCGCCCGATCGCAGGCGCACCGCCCTTGGGGGCGGTCGACACGGGCGATGGCCGCGGGGCCATCGCCCCGATGGAGGATGGCCGCGTGCTCTACGCGGCCGGCAGCGGCATCTGGCTCTTCGACGCGACCGCGGGGTGGACGCAGCTGCGGCGACGAGTCGACTTGAGCGCCGTCGTGCCGGACAACGCGGGAGCCTGGGTGCTCGCGGGCACGGACGGAGGGAGCCGCGTGCTCAGGCTCGACGCCGCCGGTCGGCTGTTCGATCCGGATGCGGCCGGCGCCGATCTCCCGCCGCTCCGCGCCATGGCCGGCGGCACGGAGCTCTGGGCCGTCGGCGATGCGGGCGCTACCTGGCGCCAGGTGCCGCCGCGAGGCGCGTGGGCGCCGGCGGTCCCGGCCGGGCGGGAGCCCGTCGACCTGGTGGACATCGCGCGCGACGACGCCGGCGGCTTGTGGTCAGCCGGGAGCGAGCGGGCGGAGGGTCGGATGCTGGTCTGGGACGCGGGCGCGGGTCGCTGGCAGCCCGTCGCGGCCGTAACGGAGCCCCTCCGCGCCATCGCACCGCTGGCCGGAGGTGGCGCGGTGGCCGTCGGCGGCCGCACCATCGTCACCGTCCAGCCGGCCGCGCGCTGCCGCGACGGCGCGACGACGACCGTCGTGGCCGCTGGCCAGCGTTGGTGCGTCGCCGTGCTCGTCGCATGCTTTGACGGAAGCTGCCTGGACGACCTGGCCTCGGTCGCAACCGCGCCCGGTGCGCTCTGGGTCGCGGACCGGACCACCGTGATCCGGCATCGCGCCGGCGGGGCGCCGGATCGGTGGCAAGCGCGCGATTGGGCGCCGTCCATCCCGGCCGTCCAGGGCGTGGACAAGCCGTTCGAGTCGTCGATCATCGCGCTGGCCGCCACCGATCCGGACGACGGATGGGCGGTCTTCCAATGCTGCACGCAGCGGGACGATCCGGGGAGCGAGATGAGCTACGCGGTGCGCCTCGACGACGGGCACTGGGCCGAGGCGGTCGAGGTCGACGTGCCCCTGCGCGATGCAGCGGTTGCGCCCGACGGCACGCTCATGCTGGCGGGCGACTGGTCGACGCTGGTGGCGCGTTCGCCGCGTTAGGGTGTCGGGCGCCCTAGCGCGGGTTGAACGGGACGAACACGCGGTACAGCGGGGCAGCGGCCCGGCCCGGCGTACCGCCCTGGTGGAGCGCGATCCAGTTCAGCGGGTCGCCGGCAAACTCGCCGAGGTCGAGCCGTTCGAGGGACGCGCCCGCGCGCACGGTGGCGGCACGCCATGGCGGATCGAGCGCGTAGCGCACCGCGTCGACGACCACCCATGGCCCGTCCTCGAGGCTGGCGGTCTGGCCCACGCGCGGACGGGCGAGCGCGAGGCGCTCGCCATCGGCCGACAGGCGGCCGAGCCATGGCCCGAACGCCTGCACCCCCTCTGGCAGCCCGAGCCCGGCCGCCAGCGCGGCCGGCGCAAGCCCGCCCACCACCGCATAGCCGCCCGGCGGGAGCACGGCACCGGGCGGGAAGGCGAACGACACGCCCTCCGACAGCGACCATGGTCCCGTCCGCGCGTCCGCGTCGCCGCCCAGCAGCACGGGGTCGGACGACGTGTTCACCAGCTCCACAAACTGCGGCTCGCCCGCGGCCGGCCGCGGGTGGATCTCGGCGATGACCACGGGGCCGACGCGCGGCGGGGCGTTGGGCGCACCGCGGCCGGTCCGGAAGTCCTCGACCGTCTGCGGGCCGCTCACCCCGAACGTCGGGCTGATCGCCTGAGCCGTGTCCGCTCCGCCCGCGTGCCGGATGCGGATGATGGCGGTGTTGGGATCGGATGGGCCAAACGCCATGCCGCGGAAATAGCCGGTGGGGGCGCCAGCAGCATCCGCCGAGAGCAGGTAGACGGTCTCGCCGTCGCTGCTCAGGCCGAAGCCGCGGCCGGGGGGGGCGAGGTCGCGAAAGGCGCGCTCGTAGAACGCGGCGTGGCCGCCCGGCGCCAGCCACGTGCCGTCGGGAACGCGGAGCTTGCGCGGCTCGTCGCGATCGTCGGAGAGGTACCAGCCCGAGATGTCGACCCAGGCCCCAGGATCGGTCGCGGCGTTGTGCAGCTCGATGGCGTCCTCATACGGGGCATCGCTGTTGGCCAGGACCTCGTCGATGACGACCGCGCCGGCGTACGGCGGCGGCGGATCGACCGCGCCGGGCGACCCGCCGACGGCGGCGCTGGCCCGCCATGCCTCCGGGTCGCGCGGGTCGGCGTCTAGATCGTCCATCACCAGCGAGAAGCCGAGCCCGTCGGCCGCCAGGGGCCAGTAGCCGCCATCGTCATAGGTCACGTCCAACAGCACGTTGCCGGCCGCGTCCGACGCCTGGACGCGCTCGCCGCTGTTGGCCAGCTGGCCATCGTACGCGGCCAACGGCACCACGCCGGGGTAGCGCGCGCCGAAGGCAGCCGGATCGGCGGCGAGCACGATGCGCTGGCCGGGGCGAAGGAGGGTGCCGGCGGGCAGCACGGCGGTGATGCCGCTGTGGACGGTCACGCCGGAGAGGTCGACGTCGGTCCGCTCGCGGCTGACGAGCTCGACGAACTCGAGCGCCTGGTCCTCTGCGGGGTGGTACATGATCTCGGTGAGCGCGAGCCTGGGGACGCCGATCGTGGCCTGCGACTCCGGGCCCCATCGCCCGTCCGCCGCGCGGAAGCGCGCGCGGAGGCGCGTGTAGCGCGCGGGCTTGATGGGCCCAGCGTACGCCAACGCGGTGGGCGCCGGCGCGCCGGACCACAGGGCATCCGGCGGCCCGGAGAACGGCACGCGCGGGTCGCTGCCGTCGAGCGTGTAGTGGATCGTGCCGTCCAGCGCGGAGCCCTGACAGCCTTCCAGGACGGGTTCGATGGTGATGGGCGTCCCGACCGGCACGCCCGGGCCGGCGGGCACGATGCGCAGCGCCGCCACGCCCGGGTAGAGGCCGGCATCGCAGAACTGCTGGAGGACGCGGCCGGTCCGCTCCGGGAAGAACGTGGTGAGCAGCCGGTCGCGCTCGGGCCGCCAGTGGTCGTCGAGCGTGAACACGCGGTTGGGCTGGATGAACGGGGCGACGAAGAACCAGTTCTCGTTGCGCGTGCGGGCACCGAACGGCACATCTCCCCAACGCGCCGACTCGCCTACGATGGCGCGTTCGACCTCTTCCGCTACCGCGCGGTAGCGCGCGCCGGTCGCCTCGGGCGACAAGGCCCCGCCGGCCAGGAGGTGACGGCGGATGCGATCCGCGAACGCCATGCGGTACTCGGGGCTGGCCAGGAGCCAGCCGTGCAGGCCGGCGGCGCCGGCCGTGTCCACCGAGGTCCCGCAGCGGCGCGTCCCGCACGAGCTCACGTTGGGGTGGTGGCTGCACGGCCCGCAGATGCCGTCGCGCTCGCGCAGCTGGACCATGTGCTCGATGTCCCAGATGAAGAACCGGAACCCGCCGCCGAGGACGCGGCTGCGGGCGGCGGTCCAGTTCTTGTGCGGCCAGTCCCAATTGTCGCCGTACAGCTGGATGAGCGTGAAGTCGATGTACTGGGAGAGGTCGATCATGGCGGCGGCCCGGGCGTATGCGCCCTGATCGACCGGTCCGCCAGCGGCGATGCTGGCGTCGCGAAGCGCGAGCAGCTCTATAAAGGCCGCATCGTTGCCGTCCTCGACGCGCCAGACCACGCCGGGGTCGTCGCCGTCGCCGATGGCCTCGATGACGTCCCAGTCCTCGGCCTCGCCGCCCATGTGGCCGGCCATGAAGGCGTCCTCGAGCTCCTCGGCGACGTTGTACAACCCCCAGTAGAGCCCATCCAAGTACAGGTGGACCCACCGGCCGCGCGCCGCCGGAGATCCCATGGCCTGTTGGGTGTCGCGACCCCACTGGTCGTGGATGTACTGGGCCTTGTCGGCAAAGTAGTGGAACGAGTCGGCTTGACCGCCGCGGAGCCGCAGCGCGTCGAACGAGGTCGGCCCCGGACCGTCGAAGAGGGCGTAGCGCAGCCGGCCGGGACCGTAGGCGGAGCGGAAGCGCAGCGAGAACGAGTGCTTGGCGGTGCTGTCGGGCTTGCGGCTCCAGCCGCCCGCGATGCGGATGCCGGCGTCGATCTGGAAGCCGGGACCGCCTTCGGGCAGCAGCCACTCCACAGAGGCGGGTCGCTCCCACGGCCGGATCGAAGCGCCCGTCGCCGGGTCGACCCACTCCTCGCCCCGCGCCAGCGGGTTGCTGTAGATGCCCCGCTCGCCGAAGAGGTCATCGGGATGCAGCGCGACGGATAGGCTAGGGATGGACCGGAGGTCGTCGAAGATCGTCGCGGCGTAGCGTGGGTCGCCGGTCACCTTGAGGTCCACGGCGTAGTCCGCCGGGATGAGGTCTCCCGCCAGCGGCCCTTCCGGGAAGCGCCCCCATGCCGCCGGGAAGCCAGGGGGCAGCGGTGGCTGCTGGACGACGTCGGCCAGAAATAGGTAGGTGGCGGTGGCCACGTCGGAGGGCTTGGACGACGGGTGGACGGCGACGGCGCGCACGACCGTGGTGCGGTCGATCGTGATCGGCCCGGCGTACTCGCTGCCGCGCAGCGCGTCCGGCGGCGAGCCGTCCAGCGTGTAGCGGATGCGCGCCTCGGGAGCCTCGGTGGTCAGCTCGAGCTGGAACGCGGCATCGGCAAAGCCATGGGGCCGGCTGAACGCGACCCTGGGCAGCTGCCGCACCGTCCAGCGGTCGGCGAGGAACGGCAGGTAGAGCCGGGCTGCGGTCGCCTGGCTGAGATCTTCGGCGGGCAGGGCGCGGGCGCGCTCGATCGATGGGCCGCGCGCGGCGGATACCGCGACGACGGCGGCAACGGTCGCGGCGAGGCTGGTGGACAAGGTGCGGCGCATGGCTTGGTAGTATAGCCCCCGGGGTGGAAGAGGCCCTGCACGTGCAGCAGTCGCAGCCTCATGCGCGGGCTGCCCGGTCCGCGACGGGCGCGCGCCGCGTGGCACGATGATGACCGGCCGGGGCTGCGGGGAGGACGGGCGCCGATCGCCGGTGGCGGATAGCGCGCTCGTGGACGCGGCAGAGCGGTACTGGCGGGCGCTGCACGCGGAGGTCGCGTCGGCCACGGGGAGCTGGAGGGTGGTTTGGGGAGAGGCGGACTCGGCGACGCGGCCAGACTAGGTTTCAGGCCGCCGTGACGAGGCGCAGCCTGGACTTACTGGTTTCGACCGACCCGTCGATTGGGCCCTGGCTGGAGCTCGACTCCCATTCGGAATCCGGCTCTGCCCGCACGACACGCTCGGGATCGCCATCGCGCGCGGACGTGGAAGTGAGCTCGAGTTCGTCGAGCACCATCCCGGGTACGCCTTCTGGGATTTCGCGCCCATGGAGAGCAATGAAGCGCTCGCTCCCGGCTGGAATGGGGATCTCGCGACCCCACTCGAGGAAAGCGATAATGGCGTCATCAAAGGCGGCGCGCGCGTTGAACATCGCCTCGGCCCGGGTGACGCCGTCGGACATGACGCCAGGCAGATCCCGGAATCGGGCAACGAAGTACGGTGGGCCGTCGTCGGTGACCCACTCGACGTCGATGGCGTACGGTAGCGCTCGGTAGAAGTCCAACCTTCGCTCAGTCATCAAAAGCCTCCCTGGCTCTCGCCAAGTCTACCAAAGTTACAACCTGCCGCACAAGATACGCCTTTGGGTGACGGTGTCGGGGCACCGTGATGTACAGATCCGGGGCTCCAGCAACCTGCCAGACGTCATGAGAGCCTCCGTGGTGCTCTTCAAAGCCTGCCCACTTGAGGACGCGCTTCAGACCGCTGAAGGTACACCCATGCGGCGCTCGCCGCATGGGTTCCAGGAGATCGGCGCCCCGCACCTATGCGCTCTGGCCGCTTGGGCGAAGCATAGCGTCCAGCGGAATGCTGGCGCGGTGCTGACCGTCGAGGAAGGCCTCGAACGTGTATTGCCCCGGTTTTGGAAGCGGAATGCTAGGAATGGGCAGGATCACCGCACCCGGCATTGATCCGCCCGAGATGTCGACGTCCATCTGGACTTCAAAGCGAAGCAGTAGCTCAGCGTCCTCATCGACGAAGTCCACGCGCAACTCTCGCGCCCCTAGATCCCATGGGCCAGCGTCAAAGAGGAACACGAGTGCCGCCTTGAGGTGCTGAGCTGGGAAGGTCGCGGCCTGTACCCGGTGGAAAATCCCAGTGATCGTGACCTTTCCCTGACGGTCGGTGTGAGCCTCATCGGCCACCACGGCGACTCTTAGTTCCAAGTGTCGCTCCCTCCTGTTGCGACGACGCGATCCGCGCGGCGCGCGTCCTTAGCGAACACGGACTGCCGCATGGCGCTCCGACGTCGCGACTCGCGAGTCTACAGTGGCCCATCTCGATGCGTCGCTCTCCTGGCCACCCCCCACGCCTCCGCCACGACCATCTCTCCCTCGAGCTCCTCGCCCTCGCGCAGGAGCCTCGCGGCCTCCTCGAGGGAGCGTTCGTCGCGGATGGGCATGGCGCGCGAGGGTAGTCCTGTCGGCGCGGGCGAGCAAGCACCCTCCTGGCCGTCCGCCGCCCCCCTTGACGCCCGCCTGACTCCGCGTCACCATCCCCGTCTGTGCCATCCACGGGAGGTGACCACGCATGCCGTTCGAGAAGCTGACAAAGGCCGAACTCGCTGGGCCAAGGGCCATGGGCGGTAACGTCCCGGCCGAGTACGTGTCGTTCCTCCGCGGCCTGAAGCCGGGCGAGGGCGGCCGCGCGGTGTTGGCCGACGAGGGCGCGACGAAGATCACGGTGAGGCGCCGGCTCGAGGCGGCCGCGGCGGCAACAGGCGTCCCGCTGCGCTTCCTGCGCTCGCCGGCGGGCGAGGTCAAGTTCGAGGTCCCGAAGCCCGAGTAGTTCCCGCCGCTCCCGCCTCCGAGGCCCCCATGCGCATCGAGCCCAACGCCCTGGTCTACGGCGACAACCTGGCCGTTCTGCGCCTGTACATCGCCGACGAGAGCGTCGACCTGGTCTACCTGGACCCGCCGTTCAACTCGAATGCGACGTACAACGTCCTGTTCAAGGATCGCGCGGGCCAGGACAGCGCGGCGCAGATCGGGGCGTTCGGCGACCCATGGAGATAGGTCCGAGCCGCCTCGGCTCACTCCTATGCGAGTGCGATGATTAGCACCTTGCAGTCAAGTTGGTCGACCTTCGCGTCAGACGCGCCCCTCGTGGTTGCTGCGAGCATCGCAACTTTAGTACTGCAACTGTTCGTTCGTCGTATCTGGGAGCATTTCTTTGAAACGGGAAAGCTCAAGATCGTACCACTCAAGTGTGTTGCTCACATCATTCGGTGGCAGGAATATGATCTCTCCCCAGGATATCGCGAAAAGCTACTTGCGTCCCCTGATCCGATCGATCAGTGGAGGGTGCGTTGCGCTGAGGAGGCAATAGGGAGGGTACGAGCATATGAGGTTGACATGGATTTTGATATTCGCAACGTCGGCAAGCGACATGTGGGCGTCAACGGAATTCAAATTGATGACTGGATCGTTCTTGATCAGGACTTCGATCTGAGACGTGCCCGTTCTGCCGGCTATGCACCGCGAATGGACTATCGCGTCAAGCACCGCGAATCAGGCAAGCCACAGAGTCTACATGCGACCTGCTATTTGGCTGCCGGTGACGCCTTACCGCTGACCTTAAGCATTCTTGTGGCAGCGAGCCGACCACTCACTGAATTTCAGAGAAAGTACATGTCAGTTCTTCCTGAGCCGTCAGAGTTTCATATTCTCGCGTACGATGATCGTGGGAGGCTTCACGCTTGTACTATGAAGACTCACCCAGTCGACGCAGGGACGGAATTACGCGCACGGCTGGAATCGTACGCGAGTGGCGAGCTGAAACTGGGCGATGAGCGTCCTAACGATGTCCTTGAGGATGCCAAGGCGCTTGTCTATATGGACCTGTTGCGTGGCCGAGACCGGCGGCTTCGCTCGCGGATAAAGCGATGGTGGCGATACTCAGGCCGACATCGCTGGATGCGGCGACTCAGGGGGGCTACCTGGCGACTTCAGCGAATCTTACATCGGCCGTGACAAACCACGATCCGCCGGCACCCTCCGCAACCCAACCGTCCCTCGCCCACCGTACACCCGTAGATGTGAGACCGCCGGTTGTTAGCCGGCGGGCTCTCGCGCGGCAGGTGAACACCGCGCCCCGCCAGTCTAACGCGCCCTCGAGCGACCCGCCAGGCGCCCCACGTAACGGCGACGCGTGGCTCTCGACCCTCCACCACCAGCCTGATCCGGGCAGCCCGACCGCGACCGCCCTTATGCCAACGCCGGCCGCCTCAGGGTTGTCCCGTTCCAAAACCTGAAGCAAGCTCACCCCCTTCACCGGCTAAGGAAACGGGGTGAGCGGGTGGCGGCAGGTGTAGTGCCACCTCTGTCGATGATACTCGCGGAGGTCGTGGGTTCCAGTCCCGCTCCCGCTACCAGCGACGGTCCCGCCTATCCGCCACGTAACCCCGGTGTGGCCCGGCGTCCACTGGTGCGCGTCGGGTCGGCGAGCGCTCTACGGCGCCTCGATGTCGAGAATAGCGATTCGCATACCACTCGGAGCGCGCAGCACGAAGTGGGCAGGACCGAAGTCGGCCTCAACGACGTCCGATCCCTTCGACTCGATGACCCAGGTCGCGGCGCCATTCGGATCACTGCCCTCGTACTCGATGCCTGTGACCATCGACAGGTACTGCATTTCGGCTAGCCCGGGGTCTCCGCCGCCGTTCATCGTCGCCTCAGCTCCAACGGCCTTGACGGTACTCGCATTCGGACCAGCGGCCTGGAGGACCAGCATGGCCGTGTCGGTCTGCTTCGTGCAGAACCACCCGAAGCCGGCAGCGGTGCTCGACTCGCACTCGAAGCCCTCGAGGTTGGCGAGGCCCTTGATGTAGCCGAACGTCAGACCGGGGATGCCGCTGGCGACCGGCGGTCGCGTCGGAGGACGGGAGGTCGACTTGGCCTCCGACGTGGGGATCGCGGTGCGCTCGGACCTCTTCGCGTTAGCAGTCTGTGCAGTACTACTCTGGGTCGAGTCGCCGGGCTCGGCTTCGGTGCGACCGCCGCACGCGGCGAGCAAGACGAGCAGGGCAGAGACGGTTGCGATGGATCTGAGCATGGTTGTCCTCCTGGGTCGGTTGTAGATCAACCCCTCGAGCTTGTGACGCCGGTAGGTCACGCCGCGGGGCGCGCGCCATCATCTTGGCGAGCACACCGCAGTCGTCATTGGCCCAGACTGGCTCGTCGGCATTGTCGACCTGGGTATAGGCCGGAGCGTCTGCAGCGGAAGCGGGCAGATCCGTTGCGACATCGGACTGCAGATTGCCGATGATGCCGCATATGAAGAGCCCGCCGATGACGAGGGCGCTCTCTCCACAGATGCTGCGATTCCACAGGTTCTTGATGGCGTCCACGCATCTCCCTCGGTGATAGTGAACCGAGGGTGGTGGCCCGCCATCCTATCACGCTCACTGCGACGCGCAAGTGACCCGCCGAAGCGGGGGGGGGTCGGATGGTAGGGACGGTGTCACGGCACGTCTCCATCATGCGCCACGCCGGCCTGATCACAACGGCATTCGCCCCCGGCGGTGGGGTGCGTCCTACTTCGGCATGGAGCCGCTCGCCCCCCGGCGCGCGTTCCCGGCTAAGATATCCGGGCCCTACATCGCCGAGGAGACGGCGCAGGCGACGCCGCCCGCCATCGCGGTCCACGACGCGCCAAGCGCGCCCGCGATGCGGATGCCGGCGTCGATGATCGTGATCGGCCCGGCGTAGTCGCCGCCGCTCAGCACGTCCGGCGGCAAGCCGTCGAGCGTGTAGCGCGTGCGCGCCACGGGCGCTGGGAAGCGGCCGCGGTGCGGATCTATCCTCCGTAGGGTAATATTTCTTTAACACCAGCACAGCCCGCCGCCTGCACCTCGCCCTCATGATCGGGGACCATGAACCAGACGCGCTTTGACCGGATCGAACTCAAGGGCATCCTCGACGACGCTGGCCGCCGGAGCCTGACCGCCGCGCTCCGCGCGCGCATGGACCTCGACCCCCATGGCGACGCCGATGGCTGCTACCCCATCGTCAGCCTGTACTACGACACGCCCGAGCGCGGCGTGTATTGGGATCGCGTGCGCGGCGTGGCCTCCCGTCGCAAGCTGCGCGTCCGCTTGTATGGCGGCTTGGGTGCTCCCGTACCGCCCATCTGTTTTGTCGAGATCAAGCAGAAGTACTACGGCCGCGTGGCCAAGCGCCGCTTGGTCATCGCGCCCGAGGACGCGCTTGCCCTGTGCGCTGGCGGCCCGGTGCCGCCCCGCCTGTCGCCCGCGGACCGCCTGGTCGCCGAGGAGGTTCGTGCGCTGGTCGCCCGCGACGCGCTTCGGCCGACCTGCCTCGTGCGCTACGTGCGGCAGGCGTTCATCGGTCGCGCCGACTCGCCCGACCTGCGGGTTACCCTGGACAGCCACGTCCGCTGTACGTCGACCGAGCTCGACCCCCGACAGGTCGACGAGACCGTCGGGAGCGCGCCGCTGGACGACCAGCGGGCGCTCGTGGAGATCAAGGTCGATCACGCCGTCCCGCGGTGGTTGGTCGACGCCACCCGGGTCGCCCGGATGTCCACCCGCCCGCTCAGCAAGTACGCCCTGGCGTGTGAGGCGCTGGGCCTCGTCAACTTCCCGGCCCGAAGCGCCGCCGCGAACGAGGGCCAACCAACCGCCAACCGCCCAGCGGCCATCGCCGTGTGCGCCGCCGCCGAGAAGGACATGGCATGGACCCGCTGACCGACCTGTTTGGGGCCGCGGCCCAACCTGCCGGCTTGCACTCGCTTGGCGAGCTGGTCTTTGCTATCACCTTGAGCTTCGTGTTGACGATGATCGTCGGCGCCGTGTACAAGGCCACGCACCGGGGGACCATCTACACCCAGGACTTTGTGCACACGCTGGTCATGCTCGGCACCGTCGTCACCGTCATCATCCTGGGCATCGGCGACAACGTCGCGGCGGCATTCGGCCTGTTCGCGGCGTTCTCCATCATCCGCTTCCGCCGTGCGCTGCCCGAGGCACGCGACGTCGGCTTCGTCTTCCTGACCATGGCGATCGGGTTGTCCTGCGGCGCGGAGCGTTATGCCCTGGCCATCCTCACCACCGTCATGATCTCGTCGTTCGTCGTGGTCCTCTCATGGCTGGACGTGTTCGCGCCCGAGCGCCCGAGCCACAGGCTGCGCGTGCGCGTGACCAACGACATCGACTACGACGAGGCGTTCCGCGACGTGTTCAGCAGGCTCGCCGAACAGCACACGCTGCTCTCGGTGGAGTCGGTCCAAGCCGGGATGATGACCGAGCTGACCTACGCGGTCCGGCTGGCCGACGACGTGTCCGCCGGCACGCTGGTGGCCGCGCTACAGCAGCACAACGGCAACAACCGCATCGTCATGACGCGCATTGGGTTGTACGACATCGAGGATTGAGCCCGACCGCCGCGCTGTGCGCTAGGGCCGTTCCTCGCGGTCCGGCGGCGCGGTCGTCGCGCCCGAGTCGCCCGCGCTTGCCGCCTGCGCTGCGCTGCTCGGATCCGCGCCGGCAAAGACCGCCACCGCGCGCGCGTGCAGCTCGCCGAGCGTGGTTCGCCCTAGGCCACGGCAGGCACGGATGTCCGAGTCCGCGCGCAGAACGGCGCCCACCGTGCGATAGCGACGCGAGATGGTCAAGGCGTTGCGGGAGCGGTTGGACAAGCCCCACGCCGCGATCGGCAGCGCGTCGTAACGAACCGCGATCGCCTCACGAGCCGCCGGATCGGCCGTGAACCACGGGTGCTCTGCGTAGCCATCGGGGGAGAGCGCTTCGATCGGCATGACGGCCATCGGCGCGGACTGTACCGCGCGGAGGATCGCCACCGGATCCTCGGCGGCCCGCTCGTCGGCAGACGCCGCGGCCATGACGGCGCGCAAGCGGCTGTCGAGCTGCAGAAGCGACTTCGTGCCCAGGTTGCGCACGTGCCGGATCTCCTCGTCAGCGCGCATGAGGTCCGCGACCGTGTGGTAGCGACCGAAGTGGCGTGATAAGGCCAGCCGGGCGCGCACGGGCAGCGCCAGGTAGGTCAACGGGAGCTCATCAAAGGCCTTGGCCAACTGCTCGCGCGGCTCGATGGGTTCCTCGAACCATAGCTTTCGCGTTCTCTTGCGGCCCAACTTCACAGCATTCGTCTCCGATTCGAAACATCGTTTGGCGATGATAGCGCGAAAGTTCGCCCGACCCACCCCACTCTGGTTGCCATCGCGTATCACTGTGGCTGGCATCGGTGTGGTTATTTCTACATTATGGCAGGGCTTGACAGCGGCCGCTTCGCTCGATACACTGGCGGTGGTTAAGGAGAAAATAACCGGACGGGGCCGCCACGCCCGCCCCGTCGCGATGTGCCTGAGCCAACCGCGTCGTCCTCCCCAAGGCGACGGTCGAAGGAACCCCACATGCTCCGAGCCTCGTTACCACAGGCTGGGCTGCGCGCATGCCGAGCCCTCGCGTTCGCCGCGATCATCGCATTGGCGACGTCCCGCGATGCGCACCTGGGCGGCGCACAGCGCGCAGGCGCTCAGACGATCAGCCCCTGCCCCGCCCAGTGCAGCGGCCTTCCCGACGGCGACGAGACGTCCGGACGCTTCATGAGCTTGACGCGCGGCTTCTCCAGCCTGGGCGACGCGCTCGACACCTCTGTCGCGCTCCGGATCCCCGGCAACCAGGACGCGTTTGTGCTCGAGGTCTTCGATGGGGACATGGGCGGCGTCTGGGATCCGATCATCCCGCTCGGCACCACGCCTGACCCTGTTTGGTTCACGCTCTACCGCGACCCGTCCGTCGCCGGCAGCACGGCGGCGGCGGCCGAGGTCGCCCGCTGGTCGTCGACCACCATGCCCAACGACGGATGGTCCTTCGCCGAGATCGCCACCGACGAGGGCGCTCGTTCGGCGGACGGCTCGTTCGTGTACAACCTGACCGCGAGCTGGCAGACCGCGCGGGTCGCGAGCGAGCAGAACAACTTCAAGGTGCGCGCCGAAGGCGAGGTCTTTGCGCGCGCCGGAGCGGATTACGGCTTCATCGGCTACGGCCCGCAGGCCTTCGATACGCTGCACACGATCAACACCGCGTACGACGGCACGTGGTTGTTCTTCCTGGACGTGCTTGCGGACAGCGCCTCGATGACGCTCTGGGACGGCGACTTCGACCGCGCGAACGACACAAACGACCTGAACTCCGCCCCGTTCCCACCCTTCCCGTACGCCTCGAGCACGCTGCCCGAGAGGACCAACCCGGGCGATCCGCGCGACGACGGCATCGGTGCCCCGCTCGAGATCCCGCCGAGCATCGACTACTTCATCGCCAGCCCGAGCGGGAGCTGGAGCGCCGTCAACACCAACCCGTCCGGCGACCAGGAGTGGGAGCGGTTCGTCCTCATCCCATCGGACGACCCGCTGCCGCGCGGCTCGGACGCCGGCGTGCCGGACCTGCCGGGCGGGTTCTACCGCTGGGTCATGCGGGGCGTCGACGCGCGGAACACGCTCTTCCTTCATGCCGACTACGACATGCTGGGCGAGCTGCCCGGCTCGATCGGCGACCGCGTCTGGTGCGACGCGGATGCGGACGGCCTGCAGGATCCGGGCGAGCTGGGCATCCCGAACGTCCGCCTGGAGCTCATCGGCGCCGGGTCGGATGACGCGTTCGGCACCACCGACGACCTGCTGTTCGCCGCGCAGACGACCGATGCCGGCGGCTTCTATCGCTTCGCCGGCCTGCCGCCGGGGCGATACCGCGTGCACGTCGACCCGACGACGCTGCCCGCGGGCGTCACCCCGCCGCCGACGAACGGTCCCGACCCGCACGAGGTCGTCCTTCTGCGCGGCCAGGCGTACGACGACGCCGACTTCGGCTTCCGCTGCGGTGGACCGACGCCGAGCGCGACATCGACCCCGTCGCCAACGCCGACGAGCTCCGCGACGCCGACGCCGAGCGTGACGGGCACGCCAACGCAGACGCCTTCGCCAACGCCTTCGCCGACCCCAACCGCCACGCACACGCCAACCCTGACGCCCTCGGCGACGAGCACCCCAACCGCAACGCCCTCCGCGACGCCCTCGCCCACAGCCACACACACCCCCACCGTCACCCCGACGTCGACCGCATCGAACACGCGCACGCCCACAGCAAGCCCCACCTCCACGGCCACGCGCACGCAAACCGCAACGTCGAGCCCCACGCGCACGCCGACGCGCACGCCGACAGCCAGCGCCACGCGCACGCCCACTCCGACCCGAACGTCCACGCCCACCCGAACCGCGACCCGCACAGCAACGGCAACGCGCACCGCGACCAGCACGCGGACCGCAACGCCGACGCGCTCCCCGACGCGAACGCCCACCGCCACCGCAACGCCGAGCGCCACGCGGACGCCCTCGACGACGCCCAGCGCCACCGCCACCCGCACGCCGACGCCGACGCACACCGCCAGCCCGACGCGCACATCGACGCCCACCCGCACGGCGACGCCCACCCGAACACCGACCGCGACAGCCACCGCCACCCGCACGCCGACGCCGAGGGCGGACGAGCGCACGTCTGG
>Ga0326597_10000076_pt1 | contig 168625 bp, 151 predicted proteins | sample RVTome_12_FD_203789 | JGI IMG/M metagenome (GOLD analysis project Ga0326597, IMG submission 203789) | Soil microbial communities from uranium-contaminated site in the Upper Colorado River Basin, Wyoming, United States - RVT100D185 | ecosystem: Environmental > Terrestrial > Soil > Contaminated... | reverse complement strand
AATTTATTACAATCGCAGAAGACGCCATTCAACAAACGGGTATCCATCCCCAACGAAATATAAATCGGAATGGGAAAAAATACAAAATGTGGCTTAACTCACTGTCCAAATTGTTGGGGAAAGATCAAATCGTCGAGCCAGTCTTTGCGAATATACGCAGTACTATGCGGCTAGATCGCTTCAGTCTTCGCGGGAAGGTTAAGGTCAACATCCATTGGCTTCTGTTGTGTATCACGCACCATCTCGGAAAGATCCAACGGTATGGCTTGAAGATAAGTTAAAGAAAGGTCACGAGGACACAAAAAGAAGGAAAATCAGACGAAGGGAAGCGGTCTTTAAACGGGCAGGCTGCCAGGGTATCATCCAAAAAGATGAAACGAAGTCCAAGCCTTTCAAAAATCAAACAACCGCCAAGAAAAGCAGCCCTGTAAGTAGTGTTTACCTGCAGGCTCGTTAGGCGTCGAGACCAACTTCTTATCACGGGGTAGACCTTATGCGACATAGCGAGAGACACAGAACTCACCGGACAGGCTGGCTCCGTGCGGCCGTTCTTGGCGCGAACGACGGAATCGTTTCTACTGCTAGCCTTATCTTGGGTGTCGCTGCAGCAGGCGCAGATACCAAGGGCATTCTGGTTGCAGGCGTCGCTGGCCTTGTCGCTGGTGCCATGTCAATGGCTGCAGGTGAGTATGTCTCGGTCAGCTCACAAGCTGATACTGAGCGTGCGGATCTGGCGAGGGAGAGCAAAGAATTAGCCATGAATCCCGTGCAGGAACACGCAGAACTGAAGGCCATCTACGCCAAACGTGGACTGGATAAAACCCTGGCGTCTAACGTTTCCACTCAATTGATGCAGCATGATGCACTTGCCGCACATGCGCGGGACGAGCTGGGTATATCGGACACACTGGACGCGAAACCAGTGCAAGCCGCTTTGGCCTCGGCGGCTACGTTTACGGTCGGCGCAGCGCTTCCTCTCCTGATGGTTCTCGTGCTTCCAGCTTCTCTATTCATGTGGGGTCTCGCTGGCAGCTCACTCTGCTTTCTTGCACTGCTGGGCCTCCTGGCGGCGCGCGTAGGCGGTTCACCCGTGATTGCCTCTGTAACGCGCGTCACGTTTTGGGGCGCTTTGGCAATGGCACTGACCGCTGGAGTTGGAACCCTCTTTGGCGTGGCTGCTTGAAATCTATGGCGCCAGAGAGTTCAACACCCTACCCTTCGTTACAGCCGACCGCCTCCGGCGGCGTTTGAACTCGAACGTTGAGACGCTAAGACAGAAAGTAAGTTTAAAAGCGGCTTTAGGGTTTTAGGCCGGGCCTTTTGCCCTGGCGCCCTTTCAACGCAGGGATGAGGAGGTAGCGTTTCTCTTCTCGCACAGCCGCGACCCAAGATGGCGCTCAATCCCGACCACGATAGACCGCGTTCGGTTTTAGGCCACATCGTCGGCACAGAGGTTTCGCTTTATCGTTCGGCTATGGATAACATTATAATGAATGAGGTGCCATCGTCATGAGGGGACGGTTTTTCAAGATCTGGGATCGCGTTCGGTCCGGTTTCTGGTTCATTCCGACGCTCATGGCCAGCGTGGCCGTGGCATTGGCCTTCGTGAGCGTCACCGTGGACGAGCCTGTGACGGAGTGGTTGGCGCTCAAATTGGGCTGGTCCTTCACCGGTGGAGCAGAAGGGGCGAGCGCCGTGCTGGGGATCGTCGCCGGGTCGATGATCGCCATCGCCGGCGTGGTCTTCTCGATGACCTTGGTCGCCCTATCGCTAACCTCTTCCCAGCTGGGACCCCGTCTGCTGCGCAATTTTATGCGCGATTCCACCACACAGGTGGTCCTCGGCACGTTCATTGCCACCTTCCTGTTGCCTGATCGTCCTCCGCACGATACGCCACGTGGAAGAGGTTATTTTCGTTCCGCATCTGTCGGTCACCCTCGGCGTTCTGCTCGCGGTGGTGAGCGTGGGCGTGTTCATCTACTTCATCCATCATGTGTCCGTATCCATCCAGGCCAATGAGATCGCCGCGCGGATCGGCAAGGAATTGATCGAGGGGATCGAACGTCTGTTCCCAGGACAGACAGAACCGATAGCGCCAGGGATCCCAACGGATCCACCCGACGCGGGCTTCTTCGATACGTTCGAACAGGAGGCTCGGCCGGTCGGCGCAAGCAGTGACGGCTACATCCAGTTCATCGACACGGAGGCCTTGCTGCGCTGGCGATGGAGGAGGATCTGATCGTTCGGCTGGAGCGAAAGCCTGGAAATTACGTCGTCGCCAATTGCCCGCTGACGCTAATCTGGCCAGGAAGCCGAGTGACCGAACGGCTCATGGACCAGGTCCATTACCTCTTTGTCCTGGGCCACCAGCGGACTGCCAGCCAGGACATCGCGGGGTGAACCAGTTGGTAGAGATTGCGGTCCGGGCCCTATCCCCCGGGCTGAATGACCCGTTCACGGCGATCACCTGTGTGGACCACTTGGGGTCCGCGTTGTGTCGTTTGGCTTCACGAGACAGGCCGTCGCCTTATCACTATGACGACCAGAATCAGCTCCGGGTGATTACGCTTGCCGATACCTTCCCGGAGATCATGGGCGCGGCATTCAACCAGATCCGGCAATATAGCCGCTCCAGCGCCGCGGTCACCATCCGCTTGCTGGAAACGATTGCGGTGATCGCGAGATTCGTACATCGGCCCGAAGACCGTGCCACGCTCTTGCGGCACGCTGAAATGATCGCCCGAGGCGCAAGCGAGGCCTTGCCCGAAGACCAGGACCGCCAGGCGGTGGAGGCGCGATACCAAGCGGTAAGGAAATTGTGCAGCGAAGCGGCTGCCGAACAACAGCAAGCAGGGGACGGCGCTGCTCGCCGCCGCTGATGCTGAGCGTTAAGTAGCCAATCAAGATAGTACTCACCTTTCTATTATCAACTATTCCGGAGTTATCTTTTTCGGACGATGCCTTTCATGAAAGACTTGTAACAAAGTAACAAAGGGGTCAGATCTTGACTTTACACTCTCGCTCAGGAAACGATATGCCAAGCCTGACTCGATTATGTGGGAGGCTGAGCGCTTGTCCATGAATGCGTTCCCTTCGGCTACTTTTGACGGAGTCTTGAGGAAGGGAGCGATGCGCCATGTCTCATGAAGAAGAAAAAGCGGAAAACAGGCCAGTCGAATCGGATGCCCGGAAGAAAGGGGGCGCGGCAAATGCGCTCCCGGCCTGGAGCGGCGGCCGGCTTGTCTTAGGAATGGCACTGATCGCACTCTCGTTAGGCCTTCTGTCGGGTTTAGGGCATCGCTGGCAATGGTGGTCGTTTAGAACGGGATTTCTTGTCTTAAAATGGGCAGCCTATGGGGCTATCGTCATACTCCTTCTCTCCGCCATTGGGATGTATCGCGCACGGCCCGGCCGGGGCCGACCCGGATTCGGACGGAATCTGCTGGCGTTTTTGTTGAGTGGGGTCCTGGCCGGCATCCCCGCGCTGGGTCTGTATCGCGCCAAGCAAGTGCCGCGCATTCACGACATCAGCACGGATACGGGCAACCCGCCTCTATTTGTGACGCTGCTTCCTCTAAGACTGGAGACACCCAACGGCGCGGCCTACGGCGGTTTGGATGTGGCCATTCAACAGCAGAAGGCTTATCCGGAGATCGATACCTTGCTGATGACCGACGCTCCGGCCGCGACCTTCGATAAGGCCTTGTCCACTGCGAAGACGCTGAGATGGGAAATTGTCGCCGCCGACGCGGAAGCGCTTCGGATCGAGGCCACCGATACTACCTTTTGGTTCGGATTTAAAGACGACATTGTCATTCGAATCCGTCCAATGGATACAGGAAGCCGCCTCGACATTCGCTCCATGTCCCGTGTCGGCTTGAGCGATGTTGGCGCTAACGCGGCCCGTATTCGTCGATATATCGACCTCATTAGGAAAAAATAAAGCCCGCAACAAGAGGGTCACAACAAGGGGATCAGATCTTGACTATACGCTCTCGTTATAGAGGATACATGCGCTATCTCGTTCATCTGATCGTTGTGCTGTCTCTTTTGGCTTGTTCCCGTATTCCGCCCGTACAAATCCCGTCCGCGTCGCACAACAAGATGAGTGCAATCGTATCGGACATAGACGGTACGCTTACGCCAAACACATGGTCTATCTACACAATGCGCGCGGATTCTGCAAAGGCTATTGGCGCGTTAGCTAATAAGGGATACAAGATCATCGACGTCACCACCCGTTACCCTCTATTTCAATCGGGCTTGCCACAATGGCTCCGGGAGGATGGCTTTCCGGAGGGAACGCTGCATGTCGCACAAACGGGTGAAGAGCGGGATCATCCCGAATCGTATAAAGCACGGATACTAAATGAATACGCACAGAATGGCTGGCACTTGGAATATGCCTACGGGGATTCATCGACCGATTTTATTGCATTCCACGAGGCGGGCATTCCCAAAGAGCGCGTATTCGCTTTAAAGAGAAGTGGAAGCGAGAATTGCGAAAACGGGATTTACCAAACATGCCTCGATGGGTGGACTGAATATCTTCCGTACATCGATAAGGAAATTCCCAGCAAAAAGTAAAGGCTGCCAATTGCATGCACTTGGGCCAACAAATGTGGCGCAATGCCTAAGCCCCACGCTTCGCCCGCATTTCGAATCTCCGGGTCACGGACGTCCAATCGATCATTTTAAAAAAAGCTGCGATGTACTCGGTCCGCTTCAAGCCATAATCGGTCATATAGGCATGTTCAAAGACATCCATAATGAGGAGCGGAAGGGTTCCAAAGAGGTGGCCCACATCATGTTCGTTGATCCATACATTGAAGAGCCGCTCTCCTTCGGGATCGTAATATAAGGCAACCCATCCTATGCCTCGCAATGCGCCGATGGCCTTAAACTCTTTTTCCCAAAGCTCAAAACTTCCAAAATCGTTTAAGATCTTTTTAATTAAATTCGACCCCATGTCGGGCGCTGTGCCTTCCTTTGACATATTCCCGAAATAGTATTCATGAAGCCGCATACCATTGAACTCCCACCCGAGGCGACGCTTCAACTCCGCGTACTCGGGCGCGCCGGTCTTCTCTTCATTCACCATCTGTCTCAAATGTTCGATCAACTTATTGCTATTCGCCACATAGCCCTCGTAGAGGGAAAAATGGTCTCTCAGGAGCGGATCGCTTAATCCTTTTGTCCCGAACAGGCCTTCAAATGTCTTCGGTGTGTATGTTGTCATTTTGACCTCCCAATTAAAATTTCTCATCGGCGCTTAATGAACAAGGAAAAGGGCCAGGGCTACAAGCTTGACGATAGAACGCTCATTCGCAATGTGTAGACCTGGCCCCTTTTATTTACTTTTGCAGATCTCCCTGAAGAAACTTCGCAAGGTCATCGGCCTCCGCACTCGTGGCCAGCCCTTTGGGCATGTCTCCGGGTAATTTCGGGTATTTTTTTGCTTCTCCGGAACGGCCTTCCATAATGACTTTCTTGATTTCGATCGGGTTGCCCTGGGTGAGGAATGGGTTTCCCTTATGAGGTGGTCCCATCACCGACCCTTCTCCTTTTCCTCCGTGACAGGAAGCACACTTTGCCGCATACAACGCCGCACCGTCGGCTCCCCAAGCGATACCGGTCATCCCTAAGAGCACCCCGACCAACGCCATTTTTTTCAACCCCATCTTATCCTCCTTTTGTTGTTTTGCCATCATCGATCGTTGCATCACGATCCTTCTCTTCATCGCTTACGGTTTGTCAACATTCAAAATCCATGTATCGACAGGTGGGAAAGACAGGGATTTCATCACCCTCATGAAAAGCACAACGAAAAGGGCCAGGTCTACAAACTTGACTAAAAAACTCTAATACGCAATTTGTAGATCTGGCCCTTACTCTTTATTCATTGAGAGGGTATTTAAGTCCGTCATTCCTGATGGATGGCCAGGCCATCGGCTCCGGTGGTCTGGATAATATCCTTCGCCTTGGACACCGCTTCTTTGGTTTCATGCGCGATAAGAAGGTACTTATCTCCGTTGATCGTCGTCTTGTATTTGAGAATGCTCTCCTTGGGAATCCCGATACTGATCGGGATGATCGTCTTTGGGGATGATTGGTTCCGAAGGCCAGCCCCGATCGAAGCGGCAGCCCTATGCCGTTTTGGGGCCAATTTATTTTGGCCGATCCATGAACTCGGGGCAACGCCCGAGCCCAACCAGAAAGCGAAAGCTCCGTTTGTGCCTTCAGACTTTATTCGATTCTCTCCAACGACTTCGTCGAGGATATCGCCGCAATTGAGACAGCGAACGATCAGGATTCCCCCTTCTTCGGTTAAGATTCGTTCTCCTACGGTGGTTCCCCCACAGCGCCAACAACTCATATACGTCCTCCATTGATGTCCAGACTAACTCTGGATGGGTTTAGCCTCTCGTGCATCGACGGCTGCCTCCCCCGATGAGATCCCAAGGCTTTCTTTTCGACGGAGGGCTTCGCCTCCTCCAACGGCCTTGAGACGTGTACGGGCAGTTTGCCCAGTTTCTTTAAAGTCGCCTCAACGCGGGTTCCGTCTCCCCAATCGCTCCAGAGGACGTCTTTGACTTCAATGACGGAGATCCGCTCCGGAACCCTTTCGAAGAGATCGCGCGATAAGTTCGTTTCCTTCATCTCACGATATTCATTCTCGATGGTGGCGCGCTCGGCCTTCGTCCCCATCGCCTCCATCATGCGTTCAAACTGCAACCAGAGTTGGGGATGGTAGGCCTTTGTCATCTGGATCAGGGTCTTGGCCCGGGTGATGGTGACAAAGATATTCCAGAGAAATCGTTTTTTTAAAAAAAAGGCGCTGGCCAATTCCGGATTCGGTTTTTCGAGAAACCGTCCAACCCGCCGAACGGCGACATCAAGCGGGTCTAGGACCGTTTCGCTCGGCTCGATCCAACCATAGTCCACCTCCAGACCCTCCGGCTGGATGCCAAGCAAGACGGTTTCGTCAGGAGACCAGCGAATAAAGGCATCTGCGTATTCCACATAGCGCATGAAGCGATCTTCTTCTTGTATGAAATGATCCGATGGAAGGATGACGACCCGGGCTTCGGGATCCCGCTTAAAAATATAGATCAAGGGTAAGAGGACCCCGGGCAGGGTCTCGCGATTGCGCGGTTGAAAGATCACCGTCCCGGCGGGTCGTTCTGAAAGTTGGGTCTTGATGTCTTCGATATGATCCGGGCTGACGACGCACAGAATCCGCTCGGACGGAATCAGCCGTTCGGCGCGCTCGAGCGTATGTTGGAGCATGGATCGTTTTCCGGTAAAAGCGACGTATTGTTTTGGAGCGCGGAGACCGTAGTCCAGGCGGACAAAGGTGCTGATGCGTTTTCCCTCTCCCGCCGCGAGAACGATTCCCCAAAGCAGTCCTTTTGTTTTCGCCTGCGCCGCCATCTCGTTCTCCTTCTGTTTTGCCTTAGTTGAAAATCACCCTGTGAAGAAGCGGTAAAAACGACCGCGTCGATCGAAAGCCCTAGATCCTACGTATTCCCAGGCCCGCACGAAAAAAAACGCGACCACTGCAGGCCTTAAGAATCACCGCGTCTTGCGGCCCCGTCTGAAAACGACACTATTATTTGATCGCAGTATATCTTTCATTTATCCAGACATATGTTCATAATTGCTCACCTACTCTGTTCGGAATATACAGTGACTCTGATGACAGGACCGTGACGGAAAGATATTATTATTGTCAGATGAAAGCTTAGATAAACAAGAAAACAAGGGGGTTGGATCTTGACTTTACATTCTCGTTTAGGAAACAAGGATAAGATGTCGTTTCGTGCAGAGTGAAGCAGATATCTTTCTTCACAATGGGAATCTGGAATAACCCACAGGACAGCAATCACACATCTCGAAATTGTATTTTAATTCGAGACCAGGTACACTGACACCTTCCTATTACCTCTTCAAACGACGCTCATGCTTCTCCCCCAATGCTTTAAAGCGAAAGAAGGAACACCATGTTACAGATGAAAGTCGGTTACGAATTGATCTACGATTGTCCTCAGCCGACACCGATGATTCTCACTTTACACATCCATTCCACGCGGGTCTCCGACATCGTGATTCCCGATCACCTCATCACCAAGCCCTCCATCCCCATCACGGCCTATCGCGATGGCTTTGGAAACTGGTGCAGCCGCATCGTCGCCCCCAAGGGGGAGATCCGGCTTTCGACCGAGGCGCTGATTAACGATAACGGCAAGCCGGATCTAAGGGCCCCAAAGGCCCAACAGCACCCGGTGCAAGAACTTCCCGAGGAAACCCTGGTGTTTCTTTTGGGAAGCCGGTATTGCGAAACCGACCTGCTCTCCCAGGTGGCCTGGAATTTATTCGGCAATACGCCCACCGGATGGGGACGCGTGCAGGCGATTTGCGATTTCGTGCATCACCATATCGCCTTTCATTACGAAAACGCCCGCAACACGAAAACGGCCTGGGAGGCCTTCAACGAGCGAAACGGCGTCTGCCGGGATTACACGCATTTGGCCATCGCCTTTTGCCGCTGCATGAACATCCCCGCTCGCTACTGCACGGGCTACCTGAGCGACATCGGCATTCCGCCGCCCTACGGCACCATGGATTTCGCCGCCTGGTTTGAGGCCTACCTGGACGGGCAATGGTACATCTTCGACCCCCGGAACAACGAAGCGCGGATGGGTAGAGTGTTGATCGCGCGCGGCCGCGATGCCGCCGATGTACCCATCAGCACCACATTCGGACTCAACATCCTTAAGCACTTCAAAGTGACGGCCGATGAGGTCAAGGATGCGTCTCCCGAATCCTCCACCGCCACACAAACCATAGCGCCACACAAACCTTAGGATGATGTACAAAGATGAACCTTGACCTTCAAACGAAGAGGGACTGGATCAATACGCCCCTTGTACACATTGGCGGAACAGCCGTCACTTTAGGCGGCATCGGCACCGCCCTCCTGATTATTGTCCTCACCCTCTTGCTTTCAAAATTTGTACAGCGATTGGTTTACCGGCAGCTTTCCAAAAAGGAAACGCTCTCCCAATCCTTCATCTACGCCTTCAACCGCATCATCAACGATGTCTTCATCATTTTTGGCGTCATTATCGCTTCCGAATCGATCGGACTCAAGCTTAGCAGCCTAACCCTGCTCTTCGGTTTTTTAGGCGTCGGCATCGGCTTTGGACTCCAGAATTTAACCTCCAATTTCATCTCGGGTCTTATTTTGTTAGTCGAACGCCCCATTGGCGTGGGCGACTATGTCACCCGTGGATGATCGCACGGCGGAAGTGGTGAGTATCACTCTACGTTCGACAATGGTGCGGACCTTCGACAATGTGACGATTATCCTCCCCAATTCAAAGTTCATTGAAAATGAAATTATCAATTGGACGGTGGGCGACCCCAAAATCAGGGTCCATTGTCCCGTGGGCGTGGCCTATGGCTCTGACGAAAAAAAGGTGCGGGAGGTCTTAATCGCCCTCGCCCGGCAAAACCCTAAAGTCTTGGAGCAGCCTGGGCCGGATGTCCGATTTTTAGAATTTGGCGATTCCTCCTTGAATTTCGATTTGCTGGTCTGGACCGGCAACCCCGAAAATCAAAAAACGCTGCGCAGCGAAATCAATTTCGCCATTGCCGAGGCCTTTCGCGAACACGGCCTCGCCATCCCCTTTCCACAACTCGACCTGCACCTGCAATTAACGCCCGCCGTCGAAAAACTCATCAAACATCGAGGGCAAGCAGACCCTCCCGCAAAAAACGTCTAAATACGAAAAGGGAAAGCACCCGGTCTCCGCGACCGGCCGATCTTGCCGCCTATCCAGGGTGCCTAAGCAAAGGGACAAGCCCCTACTGCATGGCGATTTTTTGTTGCCGCGATGGGCTGCGGCGGCTTGTTTTCGGGCCGGACAGCGACTACAATAGCCCCACGGAATAAGAGGCTTGCAATGGCACTTGTGAAAGAAAAAATGAAGGTGGGCATGATTAGTTTGGGTTGCCCGAAGAATCAAGTGGACTCCGAGGTCATGCTCGGATCGCTGCTTCAGGCCGGTTATGCCCTCACCCCAGAGCAAGACGAGGCCGACATCCTCATCGTCAACACTTGCGGATTTATCGATGCGGCCAAGGAAGAATCCATCGACACCCTCTTCGAAATGGGCGCATTGAAAAAGAAGGGCCGCTGCCGGGCCCTCATCGCCACGGGCTGCCTCACCCAGCGCTACCCCGGCGACCTGCTCGACCAAATTCCGGAGATCGATGCCGTGGTCGGCACCGGCGACTTCCCCAAAATCGCCTCTTTGTGCGACGCCCTTTTGAGCCCCAATCGCGTCGCCGAGCGGCCCCAACTCACCGATTCGCCCACTTATCTCTACCAGCCCGAAACCCCACGTCTGCGGCTGGGACCGAGGCATTGGGCCTATATTAAAGTGGCGGAGGGCTGCAACTACCGCTGTTCTTTTTGCAGCATCCCCTCTTTCCGGGGCGATCTGCAAAGCCGGACGCAGGATTCCATTGTGCGCGAAGCCCAGGCCCTAGCTGAAGAAGGCGTGGTGGAGATCAACCTCATCGCCCAAAGCCTGACGAGTTTCGGCTGGGACCGCCGCGAAAAGGGCGCGCTGCCCAAACTACTCAAGGCCCTTGCGCGTGTGGACGGCCTTCGTTGGATACGCCTCTTTTATACCTACCCCACCGATTTTACCGAGGGCTTAATCGATTTGATCGCGGAGGAAGAGAAAATCTGCAACTATATCGACCTGCCTCTCCAGCACATCGACGACGCCATTTTAAAGAAAATGAACCGGAAGGGAAAACGAAAGCAGATCGAAGCCCTCATCCAAAAACTGCGCGACCGGATCCCGGGCGTAACCCTGCGCAGCACCTTCATCACCGGCTTTCCGGGCGAAACGGAGGCCGCATATAAAACCCTTTCGGATTTCATTAAAGACACACAATTCGACCGGCTGGGCATTTTCACCTATTCGCAAGAAGACGGCACCAGCGCCCATGTTTTGGGTGACCCCCTGCCGGATGCCCTCAAGCAGAAACGCCGCCGAAGCCTGTTGGAGATGCAGCGGAAGATCTCCCGAAAAAAACAACGTAAGATGATTGGTACCCTTCAAACCGTTTTAATCGACGGCCTCTCCAAGGAAAGCGATCTGCTGCTGGAGGGGCGATTGGAGGGACAGGCCCCCGATGTCGACGGCGTGGTCCTCATCAACGACACCAGCGGCGTCGAGATCGAGGCCGGCCGCTTCGTCTCCGTCCGGATCAGCGCCGCACACGATTACGACTTGGTCGGCGAAGTCTTCCCGGGGACGGAAATCATTCCCGAATTCGAAACAAGCCCCCTCTCCGTCATACCTGCCGCCCGACGATAAGGCAGCGAACGAGGACCACCGATCTCCATCAAATCCTCGTCATTATTTTTTCGATGAAAATTCCAAATCGATGCTTTATACTTTTGTCATCAGTAATTCGGTGTCGGACGGATCGCGTTAAGTGAGTAAAACACGCCTATCATGAATGAGGATCTAAAGATGAAGATGCAAAAAAAGAGGATCGTCGGATTAGCTATTGTATTGAGCTTGTTTCTAAGCTTCGGTTCCGCGTTCGCGGCGAATTCATCGCGTATGAACCCCCGTTGGAGCGGCGGCGCGCATGTGGGTATTTCTCCCTATGTAGGCCTCATCGGTCTTGAATTGCAGCAAGACAATTTTGGCCTCACCCTGGGCTGGCCCGCCAGTATTGGGGTGCGCTATTATTTCGACCCCTCGGGAACGCAGTGGTTTCTGGGCACCCACATCTTGCATTACGATATCGAGAGAGACCGAACGAAGGATGGCGTTCGTTATACGGAACAAAAAGGGACACTCGTGGGAATGGGCGTGGGCTATAAATTGCGGGTGAAAACGCACTGGGATTTCACATTGAGTTTTTCGCTGGCTTACCAAAATGAAACTCTACGGAACCCAACCCAATCCCGAACGGAGGAAAAAGTACTGTCTCTCCCAGGCCTCACGGTCGGATACGCCTTTTAGTTAAAGCCGCTTCGATGACATCGGGCCGGCAAGGACCGCTCAATTGTCGCGCCGTTTTTCGATGGATGTCCCTCTGCCGCCTCGGTAAAACCGAATACAGGGAAAGGCCCTCATCTCGGATCAATTGAGATCAATCGTTCATCGACCCCAGCCCATTAAAAAAGCCCTGCTCGGCCTGAGCGGGGCTTTTTCTTCCTCGGACCAACGTGCAGAAGCCGAGACCTTAAGATTTACTCATCGATACTAATCACGGGGCAATTGACGACCCCACCGACCGGGCCCCAGGGAGTCCCTTCGGGGCCGGTGACTTTTCCGCGGACCGCAAGCGCCATCACCTCGTTAAAATCCATGACCGCCTTGTTCATTTTTACCGTGACCGCCTCTGTTTTCCAAACCGCGATATGAACGTCCCACATCGGCGTATAAAGCAAGGCCCGTTCGCCCGTGGGAATTTGCTGTAGCACATTGAAGGGATCTCCTTCCCCCATGAGCGCGGAACCGAGCCCTTGACGCGCGGGGTTGGCCTTTCCGGTCATGCCGTTGGCGAAGGGGACAATACCGGTGAGGGCGGAGTTTGGGGCGTTTGAACCCTTTGAGGGCGTCGCCGCCAACCGGGGGGTATAGGTCACCGCTTCCAAGGCCGCAACGCCGGGATCGGAGGCGTTGAAGGAGGTATAGTGAACCACTTTCCCTTCGAAGAAGCCCTGGGTCATGCGGAAGGTCGCCTTTTTGTTTTTAAGATCGACGGAAACGACGCGGTCGTGCTCGCCCGTTTTATTTTTAATGTGGGGGGCATTCAATATGGTGCCGTCGGGAAGCTCGACCAGCGGGGTGTACCCTGCTTCGCCAATTGCGCCGGGCATGGCCTCTTGAGGCGGAAACCCCATGGGCCCGGAACGACGATCCGTTCTGGATTGAAAAGTACGGTGCCTTTAAATTCAATCATCCCATCCACCATTTTTACTGTCTCCACGGCGGCCGTTCGTTTGGCATTGGCCATCTTCGGGGCATAGTGGATGCCGCGCCGAATGGCATCTTCCTGATTCGAGGATTCGGTCACCACATACCAGACGGTTTCCATCCCGCGCCTTCCTTCAAAAATGGGGAGCGTCACTTCCGTGCGCTCCGCATTCTCGACGGCGCTTTTTAAAAGAAGGGTATGTTTCTTCTTCAGCCTGTCCTGTTTTAAGGTCTCGCCTTTTGCCGCTTTGATGGGGGAGATCGCCAAGGCCGCGAGGGCCACAAAAATCATTGCGCTTGTCTTCCCATTATGTACTCTTTTCATTGTCTTCCTCCTTGTGTCGGCTGCGTTTGATACGACTTTTTTAAGGCCCAAGATTTTTTTGATTGTGCCCGGGCCCACTCTCTGCTGTGTTCACAAGGGAGTCGCGCGAATCGCCAAAACCTTACACAAAAAATAAGCAATATTGATGAGGGCGTTTCGAAACCTTAGATTTCAGATGCAATCGAAGGCAAAAGGGAATAAGGGATTCAAAGGAGATCGTCCCCGGAAAGGACAGCGCCAGGATTTCTATTGAAATTAAAAACCTATCGCTTCGCTTGCCGAAGGCGCATTCGGGCGCGATGAAGGAGCACCCACAGGTTTGAGGCGGTCATTTCAAGGGCGGCGCAGACCTCGGCGCTTTCGAAACCATCGATCTCTCGAAGCGTGAAGGCGTTCGCCATCCGCTCGGGAAGCTTAGAGAGGCAGCTTTCCAGGCTTGTCCAAAAGGCCTTTTGCTCGAAGAGGACATCGGGATCGGCTTGCCATGCGGCCGGCCCGGTTTCGTCCCGTTTCCAATGCCCCGCTTCGTCGAAGACGCCTTCATTGTCAATCTCGAAACGATCGACGTATTCGACGGGTTTCTCCCGCTGTGTTTTGCGGAAAGGGTCGACGACCTTGTGTTTGAGAATCCCGAGCAGCCAGCTTCTTTCGGAGGCATGGCCGGCATAACGATGTTTCGACTCGAAGGCCGAGAGGAAGGTTTCCTGAACAATGTCCTCTGCGATTTTGGGATCGCGAAGCCGAAGCAGGGCGCAACGGTAAAGGTAGTCCCCGTGCCGATCAACCCATTCGCTCGGGTCGGATAAAAAGGCGCTGTGCATTACCTCGGATATTGCCGTATTTTCGAAAGACAATACTGCGCCTCCCCGCCCTGCCTACGCCCGCTCGACGCCGCTTCAATTTCAATCATTATCGACCCAAAGGGATGGATAACGATGCACTGAAACCTCAACCCCCGCTTAATGCCTGGACAAGTTGGACGGCGTCATTTGACTGAAGGGCATGGCGGAGTTCAAAGACCTGCTCGCCGTTGACGAAAAATCGCATGTGGGGCCGCATTCGGTCTTGCTCATCAATCACGCGAAAACGCAGACCGGGAAATTGGCGATCGAGATCGGTCAGCACTTCGGAGAGCGTCGCCCCATGGGCTTCGACTTCGCTCACTTTGGTGTAGTCATACAGGGGGCTGGAAATCAGGACCTTCATCGCCCCAAGCCTCCCGCCGCAGGGAAAATCATTTGAGTTCCGCGGCCTCCACGGCATAAATTTCAGGAAGATGCCGGGCAATACAGCTCCAGCGTTTGCCCTCATCCCTGCCCATCCACAACTCGCCGCTCGTCGTGCCAAAATATAATCCAACAGCCTTCTGGCGATCCGCGCACATCGCCTGGCGTTTCACCGTCCACCAGGCCTGACTGGCGGGCAATCCAACGTCGAGGCGCTCCCATCGCCTGCCGCCGTTTCGCGTGACGTAGACGGCGGGCTTGCCGCCGGGACTCGTCCGCGGCCAAACCATGGTGCCATCCATTGGAAAAACCCAAGCCGTGTCGGCGTCGCGCGGGTGGACAATAATAGAAAATCCGACATCGCCGACCTTCTTCGGCATGCGTCTCCCGATGCGAACCCAGGTGTCGGAGGGCCGGTCGATCCGGTATATGCCGCAGTGGTTCTGTTGATACAATCGGTCCGGGTTGCTGGGGCAGAGCCGGACGCAATGCGGGTCGTGGAAGTCGATGTTCGCCGGGTCGAAGTCCGCGATGACCTCCATCCCCTTCATCAAGGGCGCAAAGGTTTTTCCGCCGTCCACCGATTCGTGAACGCCGCCGCTCGACATCGCAAAATAAAGATGGGCTGGATCGCGCGGATCGACAATAATGGAGTGCAGCTTCGGCCCGTCGGGCGTGCCGCCCTCCTCGGGTCCCATCCAAGACCGGTACTGCGGATCTTCGTTGATATAGGAAAAAGGCTGCCAGGTGTCGCCGCCATCTTCGGAGCGGAAAAGTCCCTGCGGAGAGGTCCCCGCATACCAGGCATTCGGTTCCTTGTCATGGGAAGGCGTAAGCCAAAAGGTGTGATTCACCGCGCGGCCCGTTGTCCCTTCGGGCGCCTTCGCAAAGGCCGGCGGCTGGGCGGCTTCTTTCCAAGTTTTACCTAAATTCGTGGATCGGAAGATCGTCGGACCGAGGTGGCCGGTGCTGGCCGCCGCGAGGAGCGTGCGCCTATCGCGCGGGTCGAGCGCGAGGTGATGAATGATGTGACCGAGAAAATGCGGACCCTCAATGCGCCAGGTCTTCCGCGCCGCATCGCCGTGAAGTAGCCATGCCCCCTTGCGCGTGCCGACAAGAAGAACCACCCTTTGTTTCGGCTGGCCATTTGCAGCCCGCTGGGTTTAGACTTTCGATACCCGTTTTTTTACCGTTGATTTCTTCTTGGTTTGCCCCATACGCCCTCCTGATCCCGAATCGGCTGCCCCCATTTTTATCTGAAAAGACTTCAACTCCCGACGCGATTTTAGTCTTTCTTAAATCATTTTGTAAATAGGGGTTTAGAAAAAAAGGGGGTAAATTAGACTCAGTAAAATCAAGGCCGGATCGTGACTTTATCGTTTTTGTAAAGAAGTGAAATGCGTCCTTTTTATGCCGATTTTTTATTTTCAGTAGCCTGTACTTCCGATCCTTTTTCAAGCAAAACCTTCAAATTTTTCAGTCCGGCCTCGTAGTCCGCCCCGACCCAGGTATCGAGCGCCGGGCCGAAGAAACGGCTAAGCAGGTTCGTGCCGTGTTCGATGTGGAAAGACCAGGTTAGGCCCGTCCCTTGGTTGTGTTTGACCAAGTTGAATCGCACCAGCGCTTCGTTGCGCCGGCCCAATTGAAGCCGGAGATCCACCCGTTCCTTGGGAATGCTGAGGATGATTTCTCGGCTGCCCCGCCCGACCTTTCGATTCCGGCTCCACCAGCGCATATTGGCGCCCACGCCGCTATCGGGGCCGGAAAATTCATAACGCGCTCCGGGGTCGAGGCGGGCCCACGGCGACCATTTATTGAATTCACGATGATTGTTCACCATCGAAAACACCGTTTCGATATCCCGGTCGATCACGATAAACCGGCTCACGCGCGTGGAAGGGGGCATCATAAATGCGGTCACCGCCACGACAAAGATAATGACCAGTACGGCAAGGACCGCTCTCTTGAAGGGATTCATATACCCATCTCTTTTCTATGCCGGAAAGGTTTCAATGTAAACAATCAGGGATGGGGCCGAAAATGACTAGGAAACATCAGCTTGATCCTTTGAAAGCAACAACTCCGCAATGTGCTTCACCGCCACTTCTCCCTTCAATCCGTTCTTCAATTGAATCATACAGGCCGGACAAGAGGTCGCGACCACCTCCGCGCCGCTGGCCTCAATCCCCCTTCGCTTTCGCTCGAAGATTTTTGCCGACTGCGCCGGATTCTTCAGGCAAAAGGTTCCTGCCCCACCCGCGCAGCGATCGGCATCGGGCATTTCGACGAAGGATAGGCCGGGAAGCCGTTTGAGCAGTGCCCTCGGTTGTTGACTGACACCCGCTGCCCGAAGATGACACGACGAATGATAGGTCACCCGTTTCTTTTTTTGGGAAGAGGCTTGTTCCTGCCCTTCACTTTTCAACAGACCATTCTCATTTTCATCGAAGATGAATTCGGAAATGTGGACAACTTTGGAAGCCAAACGCTCCGCCTTGTCTTGCCAATTCTTTTCAGAGCCCTCCGATCCATTCTCTTTAAACAGGCCGCGATAATCTTTCAACATAAACGTGCAGGAGGCGCAGCCGGTCACCACTTTATCGTAGGCTTCGAGCGAATCGATATTGAAACGTGCGTTCTTTCGGACGAGATCGTTCCAGCCATAAGTCTGAATCGGCGTGCCGGAGCAGCGCTGAGGCGGAAGGGCAACCTCTACGCCGTTCTCTTTTAGTAACTGTATAACCGCATCGCCGACCCCATCGTCGAAGTATTTTGCGGCACAGCCATGAAAATAGGCGACACGGCTTTTGGTCTGGACTAAATTTGGATATCGATCAGGGAGGTGATGTTTCGCCAGTCGCGGCAGCACCATGTCGGCAGGAATTTTGGCAGTGGGTGCCAAGCCTTTCAACCAAGGCTGTGTGAGTTTTTCGATCAAGAGACGTGGGAGTGGACGATCCCAAAGCGCTTGCGTCCATGCGGCCCATTTCAAGAGCGATTCGAAAAGGGAGAGCCTGTCTTGCAATCGAAAGAGTGTCCCCGCCACGGCATTGGGCTGTGCTTCCCGCGCCTTGAGTATCAATTCGCTGACATCGATGCCCGCCGGACAAACGGTGCGGCAGGACTTGCAATTGATACAGGCCTCGACGACGCGGCTCGAATTTTCGTAGCTGTAATCGGGTGCGGTGAGGATGTGAAACCATCCCCGCGCGGCATTGGACTCCTCCCCGACCACATCGTAGACCGGGCAGACTGAATTGCACTTACCGCAAGTAGCGCACTGCTTGGACAGGCGCTCGAAATCGATGTTTTCTGTAAAGGGCGTTTCCGTAATTTTGACGCCGGGATTGAGGATGTTTTCAGGGTCCAGGATCTGCTTCACTTGCTTGAAGAGATCGTAGAGTTCAGGCCCGTAAAGCGCTTTCACAAATTCGGCGCGAACACGGCCATCGCCATGTTCGCCGCAAAGCGATCCGTCGAAACGCTCGATGACGGTTTGGTGAATTTCGCGCGAGAGGGCCACCATCGCATTAAAGTCCGCCGGATCGTTCACATTCAACAAGGGGTTGATGTGGGCGTTGCCGTCACCGATATGGCCGTAGATCGCCACGGCGACACCCTTTTCTAAAAATAGATCTTCAAGATAGGCAACGAGTTCCGGAATCCGCTCCGCGGCCACGACGACATCGTCCGCAAAATTAACCGGTTTTTTGTGTTCATCATAATTATACAGGGTGGGATACATCGCCTTACGAACCGTCCAGAGCGCGGCCTGTTGTTCCGGATCGAAGGCGATGGCCATGGGGCTGGCCAGATCGGCTTTGCGCATGCGCGATTGTGTCTTCTCCATCTTCTCCCGGATGACTTCGTCAAACTCGACCAACAACATCACACCCGCTTCTAGGGGGATTGAAAAGCGTTCGCGGCCAACGAGATCGAGGGTATTGCCATCCATCATCTCCAGGGCGCTCGGTTTCAGTTGAAGCAGGTCGTTCACCACCGCACCCACCTCGGAAAGCGACTTCAAATAAATTAAGGCCGTCGCGGTTTCTGGCGGTTTGGGAGTAAGGCGGATTTTCGCTTCGCAGGTCAGGCCCAAGGTGCCCTCGCTTCCGATGAACAGCCGGTGCAGGGCAAAGACGCCTTCATCGAGCCCGTCAGCAAGATCGAAGAGATTGTAGCCGCTGGAATTTTTCGAAACCTTGCGGCGCTTCGATTGAACGAAGGCTTTATTATTGACGATCAGATCGTAAATCGATTTTATTGAAGGATTGCATTCGAAGAGCGTTTGCAATTCGGGATCGTCAAGCCGATAGGCTTTCGCGCGAATCCAATTCCCATTCGCGAGGAGGATTTCCATCTCCAGCACATTCTCTTTGGTGGCGCCGTATTTCAAGGTGTGCGGTCCGGCGGCATTGTTCCCCAACATCCCCCCCAGCTTGCACATCTCCCCACTCGAGGGATCGGGCGCAAACATGAACCCACTTCGGGCCAAGCGGCGATTTAATTCCGCATAGACGATGCCGGGCTGAACCCGCGCCCAGGCTTCATTTGGATTGAGCTCGATGATTTCATTGAGGCGCGTAAACTCAAGGATGATTCCTTCCCCAATGGCGTTGCCCGTGAGATTGGTTCCGCCGCTTCGTGCGGTAATGGGGACACCCTGCGTCCGGGCAAATTCAAGGGTCAGGTCTAAATCGTGTTTCGATTCGATCAGGGCGATGGCTTGCGGGCTGACTTTATAAATGCTTGCATCTATGGCATAGGCCCGGCGGGCGGGCAGATCCGTTAAGACTTTCGCCGCCCCTAAGCATTCTCTTAAGGCATTAAATTTGGCAGACATAAAAGGAGTATATCAGGCGAAAGAAGAAACTGACAAACCTTCACATGAGCAAAGACAAAATAAATCGGGCGGGGAGGGAAACCAGATCATCCTATTTAACGATCTGAAAAATAAGCAAGCCCACACAGATGCCACCCAAGTTATAGGAAACGTCCCACCAATCGAAGACCCGGCTGGGCAAAAGCCCTTGGATCAATTCGTCGCCCAATCCGATGCCCAGTCCCAGGAATATAACGAGGGCAAAGCCGGCGGCCCCTTTGAACGTCGTAGAGGCCGCAGAAGCACAGAGATAGCCCAGGATGCCATATTGGACCAGATGAATCCGCTCTTCGGGGAGGCCCAACTGCATGGCCGCGGCAAAGGAAAGGAGAACGAGACCGATAAACGCGGCCAGCCGAAGGAGAGTCAAACGACGGCCCAGCCAGATAAGAGGGACCAATCCCACGGTCAAGATCGAGAAGTTGATGAGGTAGGATAAATTCGAGCCGAATTGCTGCCGGAAGTAGCGTTGCCAGTCCCGCGCAAACGGAAGGGCGCCATAGATCGAAAGACTGTAAATGAGGACCAGGGTCCAGGGCTTCCTCATCGTTCCGTCTCGATTTGCAAAGTGCGGCCGTCGCTTTTCACCGTAATCGTTCCATCCTGGTCGGTTCTTAAGAGGCGATACACTCTTTTTTCGTAGAGAGAAAGGAGCTCAGGATTGGGCGCGCCATAGCGGTTGGGTCCGAGGGTCAAGACCGCGATCTTGGGAGCAACCGTTTGGATAAACGCTTCGAACCCATCATTGAAGACTTCATTGGCGTGGTGCGGGATTTTCAGCAGATCGGCCTTTAATGCCTCGCCATAAACCGCAAGGAGATCTTGTTGAGCAATGAGACCGACATCGCCGCCGAATAAGAAGGCGTGTGCGCCGTATTCGATGCGCAACACCAAGGAATCGTCATTGGGATTGCCGAGTAATCGTTTTGGATGGAGGACATGCATTTGCACGGATGGAGAAAGCCGAAGTGTTTCCCTGCGGCGCACCAGACGATAGCCTCGCCGCTTGATCTCCTTGAGGACGGATTCGACCTCGGTTTCGCCGGTCTCAGGAATCAAGGGAACAATAATTGGGTGCTGGCTATTATCCCCTCGCAAAGGTTCCGCTAGAAATGCATCGAGGATAGGGAGTAGCCCGCCTGCATGGTCTTTATGGAAATGGGTAATGAATACCGATTCGAGCCGTTGCAGGCCAAGGGCCCTTATTTGTTCAACGAGCGCGGCGCCGTCTTCAGGCTTTCCACTATCGATCAGAATGGCACCTCCTTCAGGGAGCTGAACCAAGATCGCATCGCCGTAGCCAATATCGAAAAAGTGGAGAACCAAGGGAGAGACGGAAACGGAAGAAATGGTAACTTGGGAAAGGATTAGTGCGAGGGAGGCCAGGCCCACTTAAGAGGCCCCGCGACCCGCCAGCACAATAAAGATCGTTTTAAAACAGATTTTAAAGTCTAACTTCAGGGACCAGTTGTCAATATAACGCAAGTCCAATTCCATCCATTTTTTAAAGTCGGAGATTTTGTTCCGGCCACCGATCTGCCAAAGACAAGTTAAACCCGGCTTCATGGAAAGCCGACGGCGATGCCAGCGTTTATAGGCTGACACCTCTTTAGGCAGCGGCGGACGCGGACCGACGATGCTCATGTCGCCCTTTAAGACATTATAAAGCTGAGGGATTTCGTCCAAGCTCCAACGGCGCAGAATCCCACCGACCGGCGTCATTCTGGGATCATTCGCCATTTTAAAGACAGGGCCGTCCATCTCGTTGAGGTGAACGACTTCGCTCATCCGCTGCTCGGCGTCGACGCACATCGATCGAAACTTGTAGAGATTAAAGTGCCTCCCATTGAGACCGACGCGAACCTGGCGGAAAAGGATAGGTCCCTTCGAAGTGAGCTTAATGAGAATCGCATTGAGAAACATCAAGGGGAAAAGGAGGACCAATAATACGGAGGCAACAACAATATCGAAGATACGCTTGGCCATAAGAAGCAGCTCATTGTGCGGCGTGGTCGTGAAGGTGAGAAGCGGGACGCCATAGAACTCGTCCAAATGCACCTTGGCGATCATGTGGGGGAAAAAGTTGATCGCGACACGGGTCCGGATCCCCTGCTCCTCGCAAATCAGAAAAATTTCTTCGAGGCCTTCCAATCGTTTTCTCGAAACGGCAAAAATCAGCTCATCGACGACGTTACGCTCGAGGAGTTGGGGTAGGTCCGAAACGGCGCCAATCACGGGGACCTCCTGAATCATCTTCAAACGAATCTCGGGCGAATCGCTTACAAAACCTGTTAAGCGGAACCCCCATTCCTTATGCTGATTAATCAAATCCAGCATCTCCCGGGCTCGCCGGCCCGTTCCGACAATCAAGATATTGCGAAAATTAAATCCTCTCCGCCGAAGGGTCCGGGCCCACAATCGTAAAGCGCTCCGGTGAACCGTCAGGAACAGGCAGGCCGTTGCCCCAAAGGTGACGATAAAAAGACGGCTGATGTATTCGGCCTTAAAGATAAAGACAAAGGCCATTAACAAAAAGGTGCCCAAAAACGAAGCTTGAACGATTTTCAAGACCTCTTTCCATAAGGCCTTCGTTCGTTGAGATTCATATAGTTTGTAAAAATAAAGAAGGATAGACCATAGCGGCAGGATAATGTAAAGAAGCCAAAGGTAGCTTCTTATGGAAACCAGAGGGCCGAAGTTTTCGGAAAGATAGGCATCTCGAATACGAAATGCCGCAAAAAAGGCAAGGGCAACGATGGCGATTTCGCTGAGATAGATAAAAGTGGAAACCAGTGTAGATTTCTGCTTGAGCATCGATGTCTTGGGAAGAATCCCTCCGAGAAGATGGACAATGAGCCGAGAAGGCCTATAGAACCTTTATCGGGCCCGGCACAAAATACTCCCCTTGCAGAAGAAAGGCAAGGGGAGCGCGATTGAAGCCCCTAAAAAGGTCGCCACCTGTTAAAGTGCCCCCGGGGTGATTTGAACACCCGGCACACGGTTTAGGAAACCGTTGCTCTATCCACCTGAGCTACGGGGGCGGATAAGCGCGCAATGGACATACAGCGCGATTGGTGTTCAGAGAACCGGCAGCAAGACGCCCAGCACCAATGCCCGAAGTCTCTGTAGAAGATTCAAAAAAGACCTAAGAAAGCCCCAAAGGCGGGGAAGCGATCTTGCCGCAAGCGGTTCCAGACTTCGACCTCTTCGACTTCGAGCAGGGGAAAGACTTCTCCCTCGATGGTCCGGGTCCCGATCACCCGCCCGGAAACCGTAACGACTTTTCCTTTTTTGTAATAGAACTTGTCCAAACGTTCGGGAAAGACCACGTAAAACAGGTCGCCCCCAGCGACGCCCAATTGAGGATGGACATTATTTTCGAGCGGAACCTGCGAAAAGGCGACTTCTGTTTTCCATTCTTTATATTCAAGGCCCCGAACCTCTCCTCCGACAAGTATAAGCTTACCCCTATGTCGATTCGGGTTGCGACGGATCTGTTCGAAGAGCGTCTCATGGGCCTCTGTCATTTGAATACTCTGGAATTTTGCCGTCTGACAGCCCGAGAGGGCGAATAACAATAAAATTGCAAGTAAGAAACCTTTTTTTCTCTGTAGATACATAAGGATACCTCCGAGAGGCAATATAGCAAGTTCAATTCAATTGAAATAAGCGGCGCATTTAAAAAGTATGGCTTATATGCATGACTTGAAACACCCTCTCGTGTTGTTTTCTCTCGATTAGGCCTCTTCTTCGTGGCGAAGTTTTGCCAAAACCGTGTAATCGTCTAGCGTGCTCGTATCGCCGACCGTTTCATGTCCAGCCGCAATGTCTCTAAGCAGTCGCCTCATGATCTTGCCGCTTCGCGTTTTGGGCAGAAAGTCCGTAAATCGGATATCGTCGGGCCGGGCGATCGGTCCGATCTCCTTCGTTACATGGGCTCGTAATTGCGCTTTGAGGGCCTCGCTGGGTTTCGAGTGCCCCTCAAGTGTGACAAATGCGGCGATGCCAGTCCCTTTAATTTCATCCGGTCGGCCCACCACAGCGGCTTCCGCCACGGAGGGATGAGAAACCAGAGCGGACTCGACTTCCATCGTGCCGAGGCGGTGGCCTGAAATATTAATCACATCGTCCACCCGTCCCATCACCCAATAGTAGCCGTCCTGATCACGCCTTGCCCCATCGCCGGTGAAATAGACGCCGGGAATATCCGACCAGTATTGCTTTTTAAACCGGTCGGGGTCCCCCCAAACGGTTCGAATCATGGAAGGCCAGGGGCGGTTAATCACCAAGTAGCCCCCCACATTGGCGGGAACGGATTTGCCTTCTCGATTGACCACATCGACCGATATTCCGGGAAAAGGAAGCGTCGCGGAGCCCGGTTTCGTGGGGATCGCCCCCGGCAGCGGGCTGATCATAATGGACCCGGTTTCGGTCTGCCACCAGGTATCGACAATGGGGCACTTCCCTTTGCCGATCACCTGGTGGTACCACATCCAGGCCTCTGGATTGATCGGCTCGCCCACCGTCCCCAAAAGGCGCAGGCTCGATAGATCGCGGCGCTTCGGCCATTCCTCGCCCAATTTAATGAGGGCCCGAATCGCCGTCGGCGCGGTATAAAAAATAGTCACGCGATATTTTTCGACAATCTCCCAAAACCGATCCGGCTCGGGGTAGGTAGGCACCCCCTCGTACATGAGCGAGGTTGCGCCGTTCGACAGGATGCCGTAAACGATGTAGGAATGACCCGTCACCCAGCCGATGTCGGCGGTGCACCAATAGGTGTCGTCGTCTTTGAGATCGAAGATCCATTTCGAGGTGAGGGTCGCGCCCAACAAGTAGCCGCCCGTGGTATGAACAACCCCCTTGGGTTTTCCTGTGGTACCGCTGGTATAAAGGATAAACAATGGATGTTCCGCGTCGAGGGAGGCGGCTTTGTGATCGGCGGAGGCCTCCTTCATAAGATCGTCCCACCAATAATCGCGTCCTTTTTTCATCTCGACTGGCGTATTCGTCCTGCGGACGATGATCATTCTTTTAACGCATGGCGTTTTTAAGAGCGCTTCATCGACCTTTTCTTTCAGGGTGACCACCCCGCCTTTACGGAAACCGCCGTCCGCGGTCACCACCAGTTTAGCGGCCGCGTCGTTAATCCGGTCCTGTAATGCGCTCGCCGAAAAACCCCCGAAAATAATCGAGTGCGTCGCGCCAATCCGTGCGCAGGCCAGCATGGCAATGGCGAGTTCCGGGATCATGGGCATATAAATCGCCACGCGGTCGCCCTTCTTTACCCCTTGGCCGAGTAAGACGTTGGCGAAACGGCAGACCTCACGGTGAAGCTGTTGATAGGTGAGGGTTCGGTTTTCTCCTTGCTCTCCCTCCCAAATAATGGCCGCCTTATTTTTCCGCCCATCCTCTAAATGCCGATCGAGACAGTTGTAGGCCACATTGATTTTGCCGCCGACAAACCACTTCGCGAAAGGAGGCTTCCACTGGAGTACCTTTTTCCAAGGCTTAAACCAGTTCAAGGTCTTGGCCTGCTCGGCCCAGTAGGCCTCCGGATCCTTTTTCGCCTTTTTGCACAGGCGGTCATAGGCGCTGCGGCTTTTAATATGGGCATTCCGGCTAAATTCGATATTCGGGGCAAAACGGCGGCGCTCATGAAGCGTGGAGCTGATATCGGTTTCTTTCGGCATCCTTTTTCCTTATTTATGAAGGAGATCATCGTCCCCTGGATGCCCTGGATTCTATGAAAGGAGGCCAATAATGTCAACAGGCAATGTGAAAGACCGCCCCTCGGCAATCGTCGGGAGCGGATGCCTCTGCGGTCAAACACAGATATGGTTTCCATTTGAAATTAATACAAAAATCGATTTGACCTCCTCTCGCTTATAGGCTATAAGTATCGATCGTATACCCGATTTTGCGAGACAGGACCAGCGCGAGCGACAGGAGTGAGTGCAGGAGTGAATGCAATGGATAAGGATATCCAAGCCGTGAAAGAGGCGCATCGTGTGTTCTACGAGGCCTTCGAAAGCCTCGACATTCATCAAATGGATGCGGTTTGGCTCAAGGCGGATTATGTGAAATGTGTCCATCCGGGATGGGATATTCGGGTCGGCTGGCCCGCCGTCCGCGACAGTTGGGTGCTCATCTTCAATCACACCTACGAGATCCGTTTTTCGGTCTGTCTTCTCGATGTCATCATTCGGAAAAACTTGGCCTGGACCGTCTGCAAGGAAACCATATCGACGCAAGATAAAGGGAAATGGCTCGACGGCCAAATCGTCGCCACCAACTTATACGAACGGAGCGACGAAGGCTGGGGCCTGATTCACCATCACGGTTCTCCCTTATTGTCTCAAGATCAAGGCCAAGATCAAGGGATAGAGACGCCTTCAGAGTAAACGTGCAAACCCAGGCGGTTTCAGTATGAGATTCAGAAATGGCGCGTATTCAGGAAATTATCTTTTTAGTCTTTGGTCAGTTGGCGGTCGGCGGCGTTTTTTTGATGGCCCTGCCTTCGCTCGAAACGGCGGGGATTGGCTTCTTTCGAACCAATGGCTTGGTCTTTCTCTTTACCGTGATTCTCGGGGTCGCCCTTTTTCCCATCGAGTGGAGCGAATGGAACACCGTCCTTTTTCAACTTAGCTTTTTCGGTATGACTTTCCTCCTCTTTATCGCCTTCGTCCTCGTCTTGTTTATTTACAATCTGAGGCTTTGGTTCCATCATCCCGTCCACAGTCGCCCCCTCCTTTTTACGGCTTCTATATTGGGGACGATCGCAATCCTGATGAGCGCAGGGTATTACTTGCCGCAATCCTCCGGCTGGCTCCGAACGCTTTCGCTCTCGGCCTATTTTCTCATTTCCAGTCTCCTCTTGGGAGCGGGGGTCTTGGGAATGCTCCTTGGACACAGCTATCTGACCCGGCCCGATCTTTCGATCGTTCCTTTACGCAAGCTGTCTCAGATTTTTATGATCCTCGTTTTTATCGAAGCAGGGCTTTGCCTCGGCAGCCTTGCGGTTTCCGCATCGACGCCTCGGCTGCAAAACGCCTTATCATTAAGTTCCTTCGAGGGCCTCTATCTTTGGATTCGCCTCCTCATCGGCATTCTTGGGCCCGTGGTCCTCGCGCCCATGATCGTTCAGACGGTGAAAGACCGAGCCACGATGTCGGCGACAGGCCTGCTTTATGTGGCCATGATGATGGTGATTATCGGAGAGATCTTTTCGCGGTTTTTCCTTTTGGTGGATGCCGCTTATTTATAAGACAGGGGTCAAAACAATGTGGTTCAAAAGAGGGGTGCCCGCAGCCGCAAGAGGTGCACGCATATTCAATGATGGAGGCAGGGATGCAGATTTCAAAAATTGAAAACATGAAGGCCTTTTCGTCCGAAAAAATGAAAAAGACGAATCTCTTCAATACCGAGCGCATGTTCTGCGATCTGTACTGCCTCGAACCGGGACAATTTCAGAAACCCCATGCGCATGAAGGGCAGGACAAAGTTTACTATGTGACTGAAGGCCAAGGGGTTTTCCAGGTGGGTGAAGAAGAGAAAAGCGTCGCGGCAGGTTCGGCCGTGTTGGCGCCCGCCGGCTCCGTCCACGGCGTCCGGAATCAATCCACCCAGCCTTTGGTCCTCATCGTCTTTATGGCGCCGAAACCGGAGCATGCGGGTGGACACGCCCATTCGCATGGGAAATAGAACCTTTTTTACGACTCTGCCTTGCCTTTACCCCCCGATTTTAGTACTATCCGCGCAACGACTTTGGAGGATGCCGTGATGATTTCTCAAAAAGAACTGGAGCAACAAAGAATATTGCTCCAGCACGATAAAACAATGGAAACACTCGAAGATTACCTTGCCGTCGGGGGTTTTAAAGCCTTAAAAAAGGCCCTGGCCATGCAGCCGATGCAAATTATCGACGAGATCAAACGCTCCTTCCTTCGTGGACGCGGGGGCGCCGGCTTTCCGGCAGGCATTAAATGGGATGGTGTTCGAAACAACCCCACCGGGGCGCACGGTCTTGCCCCGAAACGCTACCTGGTCTGCAACTGCTCCGAAGGCGAGCCCGGCACCTACAAAGACCGCTATCTTATTCAAAGGAACCCCTACACCCTGATCGAAGGCATGATGATCGCCTCCTATGCCATCGATACCGTCAATGCCATGATTTGCATCAAAGAAATCTTTACAAAAGAAATCGCCATTCTCGAACGCGCCTTCGAAGAATGCCGGGCCGCGGGATACATGGGCGATAACGTCATGGGCAGCAGGCACAACCTGCCGCTTGCGCTCACCTTTGGACCGGATTCCTATCTTTTGGGGGAAGACCGGGCCCAGTTGGAAGTCATCGAAGGCAAGCCGGCCTGGCCGCGCGCAAAGGGCATCATCCCCGTTTATGTCGGACTCTACGGCCAGCCGACCTGCGTCAACAACGTCGAAACCCTCTCTACCGTGCCCCACATCATCCTCAAAGGTGCGGATTGGTTTAAATCGATTGGGACTGCCGATTCTCCAGGGACGATGATTTTCACGCTCACGGGCGATGTCAACCGCCCCGGTCTCTACGAGCTTCCGATGGGCACCCCCCTTTCGACTTTAATTAACGTCTATGGCGGCGGCCCGATAATGGAACGACACGTCCAAGCCGTCTTCTCTGGGCCGACCAATGCAGTCATTCCGGCGGACAAACTCGACACCCCGCTCGACTACGGATCGATGCGAAAGATCCCCTCCGGCCTCGGATCTGGGGGATATACCGTCCTCGACAACACGGCCTGCGTATTAAAAATGGGCTTGAATTTTTCGCGCTTTCTCGCCTTGGAATCCTGCGGTCAGTGCACCTCCTGCAAGGCAGGCACAGGGCGGATTACCCGAAACCTCGAATTACTCGAAGCGGGCCAGGCCACAGAGGAAACGGTCATGGCGATTTTGGACGATTGTCAACATATCAAAGGCTCCGGCCACTGCTTTCTCTGCACCGAAGAGGGCATCGAAATTGGCAGCATCTTTTACAACTTTCCTGAAGTGATCGTCGAGCATCTCGAGTACGGCTGCCTCAAAGACCGCCACCTGGTCATGCCCAAAATTAAAAGCTACGACGAAGCCACCCACACCTTTACCTTCGACTTGGCTTATTACGAGCGTTGCGAGTCGGAAGGAAAACGGATTAACTATCCCGGCTAGTCCGCGGGGCCTTGGGGGGGAATGCCCTTCGATCTTCTTTACAAACACATTGCGACAACTTTATAAATTTAAAAACTGAACTGTCCGCAATGAACGGTTCGCGGGTTTAAATAACAACGCGTTCTCATTATGCATCGACACCCGCTCCTCTCCCTTATTTCAAACTACCGCCGACATCACCCGGACGAAACCGAGGTCATCGATCGCTTGACTGCTTTCGTTGACACGCACGTGAATTGCTTCGACCGTCAACTCGCAATTGGACATGTTACGGGCTCGGCATGGCTCGTCAATCGCGCGGGCACTTCGGTCCTTTTAACCCACCACCGAAAACTCGATAAATGGCTCCAATTGGGGGGGCACGCCGACGGACACTCGGACGTACTTTCTGTGGCGCTGCGCGAAGCCTTCGAAGAATCGGGCTTGGAAGCGCTGACACCGATTTCGAAAGAGATTTTCGATCTCGACATCCATCGTATTCCCGAGAGAGGCCGGGAGAAAGCGCACAACCATTACGACATTCGATTCGCCCTTCAAGCCCAAGGGTCGGAACGCTTTAAAGTCAGCGAGGAATCTCATGCATTGTCCTGGATCCTTCTTGGGCAATTAGAAAAAATCGCCCCCGACCGGTCCATACAAAGAATGCAAGGGAAATGGCTGTCGTATCATCGTCGCCAAGCCATCTCGAATATCGACGCTTACCCCTTTCAATAAACCGTGAATGAAGCGGGAAAAAGACGCTGCGCTAAGAAGGCCGCCATCCATCATGCCGATTGTTGCCCAGCTTAAACAGTGGGCCAAAGCCCTAAAGATGGAAACCTACGCGCTCTACCTGTGTGCCCGCCACCCGATGACTCCATGGTACGCCAAACTGCTTGTCTCGGGCATTGTCGCCTATGCCATTTCACCCATCGATCTCATCCCCGATTTCATCCCCCTTCTCGGGCAATTGGATGACATCATCTCGATACCCCTGGGTATCGCCCTGGCCATAAAATGCATACCTGCGCCCATTTTAGAGGAATGCCGTGAACGTGCCCATGCTTTACTTTCGCGCGAAAAACCCGTCAGTCGAGTGGCCGGGGCCTTCATCGTTCTCATTTGGATTCTACTCGCAAGCCTCGCTGTACTCTGGGCCTACAAGGCTGCGGCTTTCGGCAGGGCTTGAAACCCTTCGGAGGGGCAAATGGGGTAAAACGACGGTTGCGATTCTGATTATTTGCGAATAAACGAGGGGGAAGGGGTTTTTCCTGAAACGATCTTCAAATCTTTCATTTTTTTTCGTAGCGTATTTCGATGCATCCCGAGAAGTTGGGAGGCCTGTACTTGGTTGCCCTCCGTCTCTTTAAGGGCAAACTTAATGAGGGGTTTCTCGACTTCTTGAATCAAGAGTTCGTATAGATTTTTCCCCTCGCTTTGGCAGATTTTACTGACGAAGTGCGACAGTTTTTTTTCGATTAGTTCGTCCAAACAGGGCTCTTCAATTTGATGCGCCCCCGACCTTCTCGCCCCGAGTTTTTCCTTTCCGTTGACACGCTTCGAAGGCGTTTCGAGTTGAGCCAGGGTCTCTTGAAGCATCGTTGGGGAGGAAAAAACGGCATAAAACTGTAAGCCGTCTTTTCGTAAATCTTTTACGACCTGAAGCGCTTTCGTCCAGTCTTTTCCTAAGGAAACGACAACCACTTCATCGGTTACCGTATTTGCAGAGAGGTTTTTTTTGGCATGCAAGGGACTGACTGGAGCGCCGTTTTCGAGTGCGCGTCGAAGGCTAGACGCGATGTCGGCACCCTCACGAACGAGGTAGAGATTTTGGATCATACCACTCCGGGGGAAGGCTGGAAATTGATTTGCGTTTGTACCATATCGCCCGGAATTTTGTCAACGGAAAATAATCTCGCCGTCTTTCATGTCGATCTCGATTCGATCGCCCGGCTTGATACTTTCGTCGAGCAGTTTCATCGACAAGGGATTTAAAATATCGCGTTGAATGGTCCGCTTCAAGGGCCGTGCGCCGTAGATCCGATCATAACCCTCATGGGCCAGATACTTTTTGACTGCAGGTGTCAAAGTAAGCGTCAACTGCTTCGCGTCTAACCGGTCTTTCAGGCGCTGCAATTGTATATCGACAATGCGCTCTAGCTGGTCTTCCGCTAAAGGATGAAAGACGATAATATCGTCGATGCGATTGAGAAACTCCGGCTTGAAGTGCGCCCTTAAGGCCTGAATAATTTCCCCCCGCGCCCCATTGAGATCTTCTTCTTTTTCCTGAATGAGCGCAGTACCGATATTCGAGGTCATCATCAACACCGTGTTCTTAAAATCGACAGTACGTCCCTTGCTATCGGTCAAACGCCCGTCATCCAAGACCTGAAGCAGCACATTGAAAATATCCGGATGGGCCTTTTCGATTTCGTCGAACAAGACCACGGCATAAGGCCGCCGTCGAATCGCCTCCGTCAACTGGCCGCCCTCTTCGTGTCCGACATAACCCGGAGGCGCGCCGGTGAGCCGGGCCACGCTGTGCTTCTCCATATATTCCGACATATCGATGCGAATCATCGCATTCTCGTCGTCGAATAAAAATGCAGCCAAGGCGCGCGCTGTTTCCGTTTTTCCCACACCGGTCGGGCCCAGAAGAATGAAGGAGCCCATCGGCCGATGGGGATCGGAAATACCCGTACGCGCCCGGCGCACCGCATTCGAAACCGCCGTAATCGCTTCGTCCTGACCGACGACGCGTTGATGGAGGCGATCTTCCATGTGTAAAAGTTTTTCCTTTTCCGCCTCGATCATCCTGGAAACGGGAATGCCCGTCCACTTTGAGATAATTTCGGCGATATCTTCTTCGTCCACTTCTTGCTTTAACATCTTCTTATCGGTTTGCAGAGACAGAAGCCGTCCGTTTTCCTCGGCAAGCTTTTTGTCGAGTACCGGTCCCTTACCGTAACGCAGCTCTGACGCTTTTCCAAGATCCCCCATGCGTTCCGCCTGTTCCGCCGCTTGGCGGTTCCGATCGATTTCTTCCTTCAAGGCCTGAATTTTTTGGATCCCGGCTTTTTCTTTTTTCCATTGATCCGTGAGCAGCGCGGACTCCGCCTTCAAATCGACCAAGCGCCCTTCGATCTCCTTTAAACGCGCTTGGGAAGGGGCGTCCTTTTCTTTTTTCACCGCCTGGCGTTCGATCTCGAGTTGTCGAATTTTGCGCTCGACTTCGTCTAACTCGCTCGGCATGGAATCGATTTCCATGCGCAGACGCGAACCCGCTTCGTCGATGAGATCGATGGCCTTGTCGGGTAGAAATCGATCCGTAATATAGCGGTGCGATAAAACCGCCGCCGCGACGAGTGCCGCATCTTGAATTCGGACGCCGTGGTGCACCTCGTAGCGCTCTTTTAATCCACGAAGAATGGAAATGCTCTGATCGACCGTCGGTTCTTGGACGAGGATGGGTTGAAACCGCCGTTCGAGGGCTGCGTCTTTTTCGATATGCTTGCGATATTCATCAATCGTGGTCGCACCGACGACCCGAAGCTCTCCTCGCGCCAACGCGGGTTTGAGCATGTTGGAGGCATCGATTGCGCCTTCGGCTGCGCCGGCCCCGACGAGGGTATGGAGTTCGTCAATAAACAAGATCACCTGACCCTCGGCCGCAATCACTTCTTTGATCACCGCCTTGAGGCGGTCTTCGAATTCACCCCGAAATTTGGCACCGGCAATCAAGGCCCCCATATCGAGGGAATGTACCCTTTTATTCTTCAAGCCCTCCGGCACGTCGCCCGAGACAATGCGCTGGGCCAATCCCTCCGCCATCGCCGTTTTGCCGACGCCCGGTTCTCCGATGAGACAGGGGTTGTTTTTTGTACGCCGGGAAAGGACTTGAATGACACGGCGAATTTCCTCGTCCCGGCCGATCACAGGGTCAAGCTTCCCTTGATGTGCTAGGTCGTTCAAGTTACGCGAATAACGCGCCAAGGCCTGATATTTTTCTTCGGGCGAGGGATCGGTCACACGATGAACCCCTCGGATCTCGACAAGCGCAGAGAGGACCTTTCCCCGCTGTAGGCCCGATTTTTTGAGAAGACCTGAAAGCGAGCTCTCGGGATCTAAAAGCGCGAGAAACAGATGTTCGGTGCTGATAAAATCGTCTTTCAGGCCGGCGGCTTCTTTTTCCGCACGCTTAAAAAGGCTTGCCAACTGGGGACTTAAATAGACGGAACCCGAAGACCCAGGACCCGAGACCTGGGGTGTTTTTTTGAGGTGATCCATGACCTCGCCTCGAATGCCTTCGATCGGCACACCGATTTTTTTTAAGATGGAGAGCACCACCCCTTCCGCTTGTTCAACCAAGGCCAGGGCCAAATGAGATTCTTCGATCAACGGGTGCTGCATCGATTCGGCTCTTTTTTGTGCCGATTCAATGGCTTCCTGAGCCATGATGGTAAAACGGTTGTTCTGCATGATGGCCTCCCCATTCTTGTCTCTGTTCCTATTATATAGGTTCGTGGAGGAGCAAAATCAAGGGAAGGGAAATTGACAGTCCGAGGACCCGATGGTATCTTTCCTCAAAGGAGTAGTTATGCTTTTTTTCCCGTCTTTTTTCCTGATGCTCCTCTTATTTCTCCCTTCTGATGCGTTTTCAAACGAGATTTATCAGTTTGTCGATCCCTCCGGTACCCTCCATTTTTCGAACGTCCCGACCGACCCGAGATACAAAAGAAGAATCCCGCATCCCAAAGAAACTCCCTATTTCAATCGAACAGAACGAGAACGTTTTGTCGAAGACTTAATTCACGAGGAGTCTCGGGTGCATCGGATCGATCCGGCCTTGATTAAAGCGGTGATCCGGGTCGAATCCGATTTCGATTCGGGAGCCGTGTCTTCAGCGGGCGCGCAAGGTTTAATGCAAATCATGCCGGAAACGGCCCAAAGCCTTCAGCTAAAAAATCCCTTCGATCCGGAAGAAAACATCCGAGGCGGCACGCGGTACTTGCGACTTTTGCTCGATCGCTTTGGCCAGGACATCACCCTCGCCTTGGCGGCCTACAATGCCGGCCCGGATATGGTCCTTCGGCATGGCGGGGTGCCTCCCTTTAAAGAAACAACGGCCTATGTCACGAAAGTTCTCCATTTTTATGAGCGATATATTACAAAAGGAAGGGATGGATCTTCTTTTTTTCGTGAACGCGATTCTGCTGAAGAATAAGGGGCGCTCTAAGACCGTAATGCCCCTGACTGGCTTATCCTCGTTCGAATTCGAGGGCATCCGGGACGGGGCAGACCTCGCGGATCTGCCTCAGGACGCAGAGGAGGCCTCGATAGGATCGATCTGAAGGGAGGCGGCGATCAAGTCCTTCGTGAGGAGAAAGTGCTGGGGGGGTACTGCTTCCTCCCTGCAAGGAAAATCTTCTCTAAAGTGCGCACCGAGGCTCTCCCGCCGATGAAGGGCCGAAACGATAATCGCGGCAGCGCTCCAGAGCATGTTTCGCGTTTCGAGAGAAAGCCGGGAGCGACCTGGGGACAGGAAAGCACCCTTCCATTGGCGGCAGCGATCGAGCGCGCGCCGCAGAGACGCCTCGGATCTCACAATGCCGACATCGTGCCACAGGGTCTCTTTCAATTCTTTTTGAACCAAGAGATCCTCCGCCAAAGATCGTGAAGAAAAACCCAGATCCTGCCCATAAGAAAGTGCATCGTCCTGGCCCAGATTTGTCGTCTCCTGCGGAGGCGCTCCCTCCACCGCCTCCCCAACCCGCGCACCAAAAACCAAACCCTCCAGCAGCGAATTGCTGGCCAGCCGATTGGCGCCGTGAACGCCCGCCGCCGCCACTTCGCCGACCGCGTACAAACCCGAGACCTTTGTTTGCCCCCAAAGATCCGTTTTCACCCCACCCATCATATAATGGGCGCTGGGCGCCACGGGAATCATGTCGCAGGTGATATCGATGCCGTATCGAAGACAGGTCGTGTAAATGGTCGGAAAACGTTCTTTAACAAACGCGGATTTTAAATGGGTCATATCCAGAAAGACGTGTTGGCGACCGTACATTTTTATTTCATTCCAAATGGCGCGTGCGACCAAATCACGAGGGGCCAACTCGGCATCCGGGTGATAACGAGCCATAAAGGCTTTTCCATCGGTATCGAGCAGGCGTCCGCCTTCGCCCCGCAGGGCCTCCGAGATCAGGAAAGAGGGAGCGGCCGGCAGAAAAAGCGCCGTCGGGTGAAATTGAAAAAATGCCATGTCTTCCAATTCGGCCCCGGCCTGGAGGGCCATGGCAATCCCATCTCCCGTGGAAACAGAAGGATTGGTCGTCCGTTGATACACCTGCCCCGCCCCGCCGGTCGCCAAAACCACGGCTCTCGCGGCGAATCGCACAATAGCCCCGCTTCGTTCGTCAAGGACCCAAGCGCCCCGACAGGCCTTTTGCCTATAGTCACGCTCCGTCACGAAGAGATCGATCGCAAACTGCCCATTTAAAATCGATATATTTTTATTTTCGCCAATCGCTTTTAAGAGGGTCTTGACGATCTCGTATCCCGTACTGTCTCCCCTGGCCCGCAGGATGCGGTCGTGTCGGTGGGCGCCCTCCTTGGCCAAGGCGAAGTGATTTCCCACCTTATCGAATTCGGCGCCCCACTGGATCAATTCGTGGATCCGCTGCGGTCCTTCTTCGACGAGCACCCGCACCGCCTCTTCCCGGCAGAGGCCCCGGCCCGCATCCAGGGTATCTTGATAGTGAGATTGAACCCCGCCTTCTTCTTCGTTTAAAGCCGCAGCGACCCCACCCTGGGCAAATTCGGAGCTCGATTCGCTCTTCAGGCCCTTATTCAGAATACACACTTTTCCATATCGGCTCGCACCCAACGCCGCTCTCAAACCGGCGATGCCGCCGCCGATGATCAGGAAATCCGTTTTAATATCGCTCGTCTGCATCTGGCTTATTTCGCTTTTGCCTTTAATTCGGTCGCGCCGGTCGCGTCAGCTTATCTAAAAACGTCGAAGGGGGAATCGCCCAGTACTGCAATCAACTTTGGATCGTCGGCGGCGGCCGCCATGAGGAAAATGGCATTGCCTCTCCGCTCAAGCACCGGGAGATCGTCCTCGGATCTCCAAACCCCTTTCCAGTGCACCGTCGTCTTTGACGCGGTTTCTCCCAATTCGATTCGCTGGATCTTAATCGACAAATCGGCTCGGGAAAAAAGCTTAAAATCCTCACTTGTGCGATCGTCTAACCACCGGTAGCTTTCTGCGCTGGGCTCAACGCCGGCTAAAAAGCCTTCCTTATTTTTTTTGCCATAGGCATCGGCCAATTCCGAAAGGGCTTTTTGGATCTGGCCCACTTTCGTGGTCACCGGTGTTGGCTTTTTTTGATCCGAGGCACAGCCCCAAGCCCCTAAAACAAAGAGGAGCAGTAACGCACAGAGACTGTAGCGGAGGGAAAAAGCTTGACCCGGAGCTGGGACACTATGATCTATGGGGGAAAGAATAGGGCGTGTGCAATGGACATCCCCATCGCACCCCATGTCTTTAATCTTCCATTTCATGCCCAGATTATAGTTAAAGCAGGAGGGAGGGTCAAGGAATGGATGCAGCCCATGATTTCCATCAGATTAAGCGGGCTGTCAAACAGGGCTTACCGATCTTGAATGCCCACCGAGTTCAGTCATCGATTTATCGACAGGATCCACCCACAAAATAAACCGTTTCATCTAAAGCCCTCACAATATTGTCGTCTTATCCGCTCATAGACCCCAGGCCCGACAACGAGATTGGGACAATGGAATGTTTTTCCGGATGATCGCAGGTGCGCCTAAAGGATCATGAATGACCGTTTCGGTAACGATTGCGGCCTGAAGCGCGGCCTCTAAAAACTATTTCCGACGGTGAAATAGACTTGCGTTTCTCCCTGCTTATCAAGACCCTGGGCCACCCCCAATCTAAAACCGGACCGGGACCCAATGTCCGAGTACCCTATCCATCTTCAACTCGAGTCCCGTGCTGCTGCGAAATTCAGACAATGAGGTGTGGTCGTCCCAGGCGTTTCCAATATCGTAGAAAAGGGCCCCATGCAGTCTTCTGAAAAAAAATGGCCAGGTCCGAATCCCCCGTTCGATATTGTGGATCGGAAACCTGTATTCGAGAGTGGCCAAGGTAAACTTCCGGCCTCGGAGCAATCGCGAAGGATAACCGCGCAGCGCCAATTCCGTTTGCTCGGGATTGATCAGTTCCTCCGAAAGGCGCGCGCGCCCCAATTCGAAGGCCCGCTGTACCAGCGGATCTCCCCGGGAGTATCCCCCGCGTATCCGTGATGCCATAAGGTGATGCCGCCACGGAAGGCCCAGATATTCCTGCCAAGCGGCGGTATAGCGGTCCTGGTTAAAATCGCTGCCCAGACGATCGCCCAAACGCTCATAGCGGAGAAAGAGCCTGCGGCCGTCCTCACGGCTGCTTGAAAACCCGTAAGACTTGGTGGAATCGAACGACAACATCAAGCGGAAACCGGCTAAATCGCCTTCATCGGGGCGGAGAAGACCGGAAGGGATATCCGTCAGACTCGAAATTCGCTCAAAACGATAGCCCAGCGTGATGGCGTGAAATCTTGAAAAAGAAAGCGTGGGAAAACTTGCCGAAAAATCGAAACGTCGTATGCGCTCCCAATAGTCATCGTTTGGGATCAGGTCGGCATGGGCAATCGCAAGGTCCGTGAAGCCAAACTGTAGTGACGGATAAAATAGATCGTTTATATATTGCATAGAATAAGCGGCGCGCCCGGCCTCCGGTCCATAGAGGGCAAGGGCGTCAAACTTATGTTTCCCTAATATATCTTGGCCGCCTGTCGCGGCCCCGATTTGCACGCCATCTTCATCCGAGCCTAAAATAGGCGACCCATAGCGCGGACGAAGGCTTGGCCAGGGAGAATAGGCCTCGAGTGCGTCGTTTAGGGCAGAGGCTGCAAAGGTCTCTTCCGGCACCGCCTGCATCGGGAGGCCCTCCACCGGGAGCCAGGTCGAAGGGTCCCAAGGCATACGATGGATGTCGAAACCCTTGCTGCTGTACGACGAGAAGTAAACCTCCGTCATTTCGGGATTCAGTTCGGGGGTAAGCACACCGCCGAGCACCCGGCTCACCTGAAAAAGCCCGCCGCCTTCGAGATCATAGGCGTAGAGATTAAAGATCCCAGTGGCATCGGAAGAGAATACGATATATTTTCCATCCGGCGACCAGGTGGGATTCAGGTCTAGGGCCTTGTCCATGAGTATCGGCGTCACCTTCTTTTGCGCCATATCGATAACATAGAGCCCCTGTTGACCCGATTTTGAGGCACTGACGGCCAGGCGCTTTCCGTCCGGCGACCAACGCGGATGCGCCAAAGTAATATCCGCTTCAATCCAATCCAGCGTTTCCTGCGCACCGGTCTCAAGCGAATTGAGGACGAGTCGATTTTGACCCCGGCGATTCTCGACGGCAATCAAGTCATGACCCGCGGGATGGAAATCCGGATCCCGCAGACGTGCGCCCTCCGTTAAGCGCCGTAGCGACGATCTCGATCGATCGTAGAGGTAGAGGTCGTTATACACCGAATAATTGCGATAGAAATCGAACTGGGAAAACACCAAGACCTGACCATCGGGCGACCAAGTGCTCGTATATCCGAAATTTCGCCGGACCCCGTCTCGATCTTCTTCCCCCGCCGCATCCGTCAATCGCAAGGTCGGGTATTCGTGTGGATTGATACGCGTATAGCTCAGGGTGTCTCCCCTGGGATTGAATCGCGGCCCCAAATTCCAATCGCCGCTTTGGGTGATGGCTTGAGAATCGCTCAGTTCGGACTGCGTCAACGCTTCTTTTTCTTTGTTAAATCGTGTGCGAAGCGTCCTTTGCCAGTCGTTCCAAAGACTTTCGTAGTTTTGACCCATTCATTGTTCCGCATTCGTTTCGACAAAAAAGGGAAGCGGATTATCGCTGTAATTCCGGCGGATCTCCCGGAGCATATCCTCCCCAAATCGCTCTGCAAGATATGTGTAGAATGCCGCGCCAAAAAGATACTGAATCGGGTTTCCCGGCCAAGTCTCGAATCCTCCCGCCTGCTCCACCGAGGGAAAGCGGTCTTCTAAAATCGCCATTCTCAAAACCATTTGCGTATAGGCGCCGTCGCGCCGATCGCTCACGCCTGACGCCGTTTCTTCGTAGGTGGCCAAGCCTTCGATGAGCCAAGCGGGTTGCAGCAAGTTCGGAAAGGCGCCGTTAAAAACAAAAACAGGCAAAGGATGCCGCCCCAATATTTCCCGAATAGAAGCGGTAAAACCCCGATTCATATCGAGGTGCAAGATATGGACGTACTCATGCACAATGACCTGACGGAGCCAGTCGTCAAATCGAAGAGGAAAGGGCAGGACGTTTTCGGGAGGAGCGGTGAGCGAGATATAGCTCGTATTGTTCGGAAAAGGCGTGGCGGAGCCGGAAGAGGCATCGACGGGGTCGATCAGGACCAGGTGCGTCCGTTCGGCGGGGGCCCATCCGATTCGTTTTACCAGTGTGGGATGAACTTCTTCGGCGATGCGAGCGGCCTTTGCCGCGAGAAGCGCCTCGCCCTGAGCGCCTCGCCCTGGGGGTAATAGATATTGAAATGAGGGGTTTGAATGACCTTCCAAATCAGGGAGGGATCGCATTTCGGTCCCCCCAACAAGCTAAGCGCACAGCCCGAAAATAGCGCGCCAAAGAGGATGAAAAGTGTGGCCTTATAACCGAATCGGCGAAGGAACCTCAGATCAGTTCTCAAATGTTCAAAGGGTTTGTGTGATTTATCCAATAACCATCCTACAAAATACGCGAATAGATTTTACTGAGGAAAAGGATAGGCCTCTATGACAGTTCGAGATACATATTCTCCAAAGATGGGCGAAACCTCTTTAATAAATGTATCGGTGACATCTGGGTCGTATTGAGTCATCACGAACCCCCCGATAAATGGAATCAGACTGACTTCGAGCCAGCCGATTTCGGTCCAGGTCCGGTCCAATGCTGCTTGCCTAAATTTAAAGCTCGCTGGAATATTAATTCGATCGTTATGCATATCGCTCAAACGCGTAATGAGGATGTTCGTTTCTATATCCGCGTTGTAATCGTATCCAAACAAAGCCGGCGCCCAAATCAAAAAACCGGGCCAGTTCACAAAAAAATTGCTCACGCGGCCCGAATATCTGGGATTGACCGTGATATCGATAAGACCATTAACTTGATCTTCGACCGCTTGGCTATAGGGATAAATCACCTTTTCGACGCTGGCATTTCTTTTTAAGGCCGCGACAATGGCAGTGATATATCGACTGTTTTGGAGATGGGTGTCGTTTGAAGAGGTGACGCCGAGTCGAATAGGATTTTTCTGTGGCGCGATGACCGGGGCAAATTAATCGTTCAAATTGGTGATGCGTAACTGATGCGAACATCCGCTCACAAAAACAAAACCCATGCGCAGGGTGAAAAATAACAGACCCTTTTTCATGACAAAGCTCCTCATGATTTCAAAACATTAACCGGAAGGATTCGATGGCATCATATAATAGAGGTAAGATACCGATATTGAAATCTGTACTCGTCTATAAAAAAAGCTCAAATTCCTTAAAAACAAGTATCTTTTCCAAGGGATAATGTCAAGAAAAAAATACGCAAATACAACATATGAGCGATTTGAAATGGACAATTTAGGAACGGATTTCAGGCGGGACAGATTAAATGGGAGAGGCGGCAAGAAGGCGAATGGGATCTAAGGCAGTTCGAACAACAGCTTTAAGACAAATTCGCTGTTGGCGTCGAGGACGAAGGCATAGCTCCCATCGCCAGTGGTCTTGGCCTTTTGACTCATGCCCAAGACCTCGACATTGACATTGCCGACGGGAACGCCCGGGGCCGGGCCGACCGGATCGAAGGTCTTTCCTTCGACGGAAACCGTAAAGGGCGCCACGGTGAGGGTTTGAATCTTGGTATAGGAAACCGCATCGGCGAAGGAGCTGATGAGGCTGTTGCCCGCACCGCCGCTTGTTGCGCGAACCAGCGTTAAATCTTCCGGGACATTAAAGATCACAAAACGGCCATCGGCCGAAGTGCTTGCGGTGACACTATTGGGATAGACGATGGTTCCGCCGATATTGCCGGCTAAATCGCGCGCTTCAACCGAAATGCCGCCGACGGCTTTTTCCGTCCCCAGCAAGGTTTCAATATCGGAACCGACAACAATCAAGTCGTGCAATCCGTCCAGATTACTGTCGAGCACCATAATTTCATCCGGACCTGTCATGCCTAAAGCCTCGTTCGTCCGCTTGCTGAAGCGGCCGTCGCCATCCCCATAAAGAATCGATACGTCGTTTCCGGCTTTGTTCGCAATGGCCAAGTCGACGCGATTGTCTCCGTTGAAATCCCCCCAAGTAATTGCGGAGGAATCCGATCCAATGGGAATGTCCGGAACGATGGCACCACCGCTGTCCACCAAGCGCGTAAATACGCCGCTCACATCGCTGGTTAAAATGGTCAGCGTTTGCGCGATCCGGTTCACCACCACAAGATCGGCCTGTCCGTCGGCATTGGTGTCGACCATTAAAATCGCCTCGGGCCCGTCGCCGACCGTCGGGGTGTTAAAATCCGGAAAACCCCCTTCCGTGTTTCCGAGCAGGATGGTGACGCTGTCGCTGTCTCTGTTGGTGACGGCCAGATCGACACGGTTGTCTGCATTGAAATCTCCGGCCACCATATCCGTGGGTCTCAAACCGACCAGATGCGCATCGATCGCGCCATTCGCGTTGCGTTTTGGAATAAAGGTGCCGTCCCCCAAACCGCTATAGACGATCACTTTATCCTGAACATGGTCTGTGACTACAAAATCGACAAAGGTATCGGAATCGATCAAACCGACGAGCACGGCACCGGGGTCCTTGTAGAGATTCCCGGCGTTCGGTTTTGCGCCATTCGCGTCCGTAAGCGGAATCGCTGGATTGACGGCCGTAAACCCTCCCTTTTTGTCGCCCAATAAGATGGAAAAAGAAGTAAAGTCGCCGTCACCATCGACGATACCTTCGTGGACGGCAACCAAGTCGGCAATTCCGTTTCCATCGAAATCTCCCACCGCGATATCGCTTGGATTCGTTCCGACTGTATAACTTTGATCCGCCACAAAAGTTCCGTTTCCGGATCCATTTCCGAAAAATATGGTCAGGCTGTTTGTCGAGGTACAGTTGATGATCGCGATGTCCAAGATGGCATCCTGATTAAAGAATCCTAAGGCCGATTTATAGGGTCCGCCGCCGGGACATCCGGCGCTCGAGAGGTTCGCGCTGAAACTATTTTCAACCGTTTTCCCCGCGACAATGCCTTTCGAATTGTCGATCGTAATCCCCGAACTGCCCGCCAATGCACTCACTTGTGCACGCGAAATCGCGTAGAGGTCTGCTGGGGCAAGCGAATCGACCCGGCCTGCGCGAGGGAAAAAATTATAGGTATCGTAGAAAGCCGTCTTCGTCGATTGAATAACGAAGCGGCCATTGGACTCGAGTTCTCCCGTGTAGTTCCCCGATCCATCGACCGTCAGCGGCGCTGCATTGCCTTGCAACCTGCCGAGCACGTTGATGCCCGCTTGAGGGACCGGGCTATCGTCTAAATCTCTTAAGACACCAAAGACACTCACTGCGGCCGAAACCACCTTCGACATGACGAATTCTACGAAGGTGACGCCGTTGGGGTAAATCCGTGCGATCATGTTACCCGAATCGTCTCCCGAAACCACTAACAGGTTCACGAGCCCCGGCGGCAGATCAATCGTTTGAAAGATGCCATCTGCCGTGGTCACCTGTTGTAAGAGATTCCCCGTCAAATCGGTAATCGTTAGACTTACATCGGTGGCCAATCGACCGGTGGCCTGGTTGATCAAGTTGCCGTAAATTTTTCCTTTGCCGGCGGCTGGGACCACAGAGGCGGCAATCAACAGATCGCGTTTCGTCGCGGCGCTTCCAATAGAAACGCTTTGATACGTATCCGTCAGGCCGGATTTGGATGTTTTGACACGGTAGGTCATCCCCCCGATCAATGGATAAGAATCGGCGGCCACCAAATTTTTCTTGATGGTGTAATTTCCCGATCCGTCGCTTTGGGTCTGAGAGGAGAGCAGGATATCGACATTGGGCGGATTGCCAGCTTCACAATCTTGTATACAATAGAGCCGGTCCTTAAGGCTGAGAATCGAAAAGTCCGTATTGGCTAAAGCACTGCCATCTTCTATCGTTATCGAGCCGGAGAGCTCCTGCGATTCGCCCCTCCCGGAATTGAAGAGGGATTGAACAAAAACGACGCCGGGAAAGGAGGTCGTAATGATGCCCCCGCTGGAGATGTTTTCGTTGCCGGGGGCTCCGGTGGAGACCTCGGAACGATAATTGAGAAAAATCTCACCGGGCGGCAAATTGTAGATAAAATAAAAACCGTCTGTGCCCGTCTGTGCAGGATCGTTCGGATTGCCGCAGGCGGCGCGCAAAGAATCGATTCCGTTGGCATCGGGTTCCGGCGCGCGGTAAATGACGACGGCGCCTGCAGCCAGCAAGTCCGTTCCGGCCGCATCGCTGACCGAAAATTTCGCGCAGTGCTGGGTGGTTCCGTCACCAAATTGTACCCGCCCCGCGATAATCCCTAGGTTGGGATTTGCAGCAATCCCTTTTGTTGCCGCTAAGTCATTCACGTCGCCGTTTTTATAAAGGGTGAGATTCCGCGTGAGACCCGGGATTTCGACCGTCGACAAAACAGGGACGGTATCGAGCGTATGATAGCTCGTCCAATAACCGCTCTTTTCGACCTTCATTAAATGGTTTCCGCTGGTGCCGACAGGCGTGATCGAATACTGGCCGATTGAATTGCTCGTGGCCGTCAATAAATTATTCAAGGCACCCAAAATAGAAATGCCGGCATTGGCGATCAAGGTCGACTCGTCTTTTGCATCCAGAATAACGCCCTCCACCAAGACAGTGGAAATGGGAATGGGAAAGACTTGCACCTTGCCGACGGAGATTTTTCCTTCGAACACCTTAATCCGCGCGCTCCCTCGACCGCCCCGAAACGTCCACAGATACACATCCCCGGGAGGAAGATTGAAAATCGTAAAGGACCCGGTCTCGGAGGTTCCACGGTTATTGGAAAAATCGGGAACACCCCCCAATCCGTTATAAAATAGATCGCCCTTGATACAAATATTATCGATCACGGTGACGGCCGCGTCGAGCGTTGGACAAAGCGATCCGTCCGGCAGTACTAGGTCGTTTCCGGTCGCGCGGCCCTCTGCGCGAATCGCAATCAGGTTGCCGGAAACATCCGTGACCTTCAAGGCAACGTCTTTGACCGGAACACCATTGGATAAGGCCGTACCGGTCACCACACCCGTTCCCGGCAAAATTTCTTCCTGGGCCGAGGAAAGGAGCGTGAGGAGAACGGCCTGCGATATAACATTCAAATTGCCATCGGGGTTCGCCGTGGTGATGGGGCCGGCCCCCGTTTTAAAATTGAATAGATAGGTTTCGAGAAAGGGCACCGATCGGGTCTGATCGTTGTCGACATCCACGGAACAGCAGCCCGGGAAGTCTTGTTGTTTACAGCCCGACAAAAGGACCGCGGCAAGTAATGCAATAGGAAGTATTGTTTTTTTCATCATTAGAAGCTGTAGGTAATGTCCCAAAAAATTCGATCGTTGTTGTCAAAAAACCCGATAAAGTTAAATTCGCCGGGCAAGCCGGTTCCGATCTTCCCCTCAAAAATATCGACGCCAAACGAAAATTGGAGGCGGTCCGAAAAATTGTACTTCGAACGCGGCCGGATCAACCAATCTTGGTCGTTCACGAAGTAGAGGACGAGCAAATTGGCCGACCAGATATTATGGATGAGTTCCTTTTGTATAAACACGGCCCCTACCGTATCGAGCCGCTCCACCAGGATGAGTTCGTTATAATCCAGAATGTATTGCTGAATCACGGCGGGGGAAATATCCATGTCCAATACATACAAATCGAAGCCAAGCGCATACTTCAGATAATCGCTTTGAACCTCTCCTTCCACCGCATTCAATCCATCTCCGAATCGCGCACCGAAGTTTTTGCCGCCGACATAGGTCGCTTCCATGTTCATCACGAAGCGCGAAAAGGTTTTGGCGAGGGAAAGCCCGTAGATATTCAACCGATTGTATTCCGGCTTAAAGTTGACAACCGGTTCGACGCCAAAAACACCTAGACTTTCAATCGTCCGGAACGAAGAGGGGAAATCGTCCCAGGTGTAAAAATAACTTGCGGAAATCTCAAGACCCGTAAAAACCCGGGTAAAGCGAAAGGCATATTCCGAATTTTCGACATGGTCGGGAAAGCCTTCCCAACCATGCTTCGGCTTTTCCAAGTGATCCAAAAACCGAAACTGTTCCCACTGCGTTCCTCTGGGCGCCGGTCGATGGCCGCGAACCTCGGGTATAAAAATGAGTTCGAAGGTATTCGGACCGAGATAGAGATCGGTTTTCAACATGAAAAGCGGAATATATCGATCGTCAATATCCCTTAAGATCAGCTCGCTGAAATCGAGGGGGTTGATCTCGTCCATCACGCGGGCGCCTTCCACCACCCCCCAACGGACGATCTGCTTTCCAATGCGAACATCGACATGCTCATAGTTGGCGTCGAGGTACAGTTCTTTTAAATCGCAACGGTCTTGAACGATTTCGACGTCGCGGACATTCGCCGCATTAATGCGATCCACGGCCGGTCCGGCCGGATTGGCTTCCAGAATTTGATCCGGGCCTTTCCTCGGATGAATTACGTCAACGCTTTCGATGTCGTAGACGGCATCGTAAAAACATTGTCCGCGTCCCGAAATTGAAAACCGGCGTGAGACTTGAGACTTGCCGTCCAACTGCGCAATATTGAGAATCTTCGTCAAGGCAGCGGGACGGACGATGCGGAAGGCCGACTCATTCCGCAGATATCCACCCCAGGCGATATTCCGGTTTAGCCGATCGAATAAGCCATTTAAAAAGGGGGTCAGTGCCGGCGCTTCGGTATCGTCCAAGACCTTATTTTCAATCGGCAGGCTCGCTTCCTCTTTTTGCTCCGTCGTCGATGCATCAACTGCAACCGGCTTCTTTGCATTTAGACTTGGAAAAACTTCAGACACATCGACTTCTTCCGCAAAGGAATACTGGTGTAAAAAAAGCGCAGGAAGAACAAGGAGGCCAGACAAAAAAAGGCCACATGCCGGGGAGAAGCGCTTCGTGCTTGTTTTTCTATTTTTGAGTAGGATCGGCATTAAAAAGACCAATTGATATTGAAGCGGAGCGATCTCTGGCTGTAATCCCCTAAAGAAGCGGATTGTCCCGAGAGTTGCTGCTCAATCGTCACGGCCCCGGCCGACAGATTTGAGCTGTTGCGTTGTTCCGTATAACTCGCCTGAATCACCACCGCTTTTTGGAGTCGATAAGAGGCATCCAAGGTTGCGCTTTGTAAGATATTCTCCCTTCGTTTATTACCCTGCGAATCGATATGATCGAAACCAACGCTACCGATGTCGTAGGACAAACTCGTACTGAAGTCTTCTGTGATGGACCAAGTCACAGAAAAGCCGAGACCGTTTGTCTGAGAGGCTTGATCGTTGAGCTTCGCGCTGTTGTCCAAGAATTGATACCAAACCGAGGCGCTGTGCTTTTCCCACCGTTTGTCATAGGTTAAGCGATAGGTTTGACGCCTGGCATCGAAATCCTGATTGGAGGCCGAAATAAAGTTATCGAAAATATACGCGAATCGGAGGGATGAATTTTCTTTAGAATACCGGGACACATTAAATAAACCCACATGATCCGAACCGGTGGCGCCGTCTCGCGCCAAGCCAAATTGGAAATTGTAACCCACGGAATAGACAAAGGGCGCCGTCGTGCGAATCGCCGTAATTCGAAATGTCTCCTGACTAAACATCGCATTCGATTCGAAAAAGAAGGTGTTGTCCGTGGAGAGCCCAATCGGAATTTGAAGGCCCCTGTCCTTTTTGAGCAGATAGATCACGCCGATTCCGATACTGGAACGAAGATCCGAATCGGGATTGGCAGACCGGGTGGGATTGCTGTCGTAACTGAGCAAAACCTGATTGATATCAACGAAAAAGCGCTTCTCCAAGGGTTTCAGTCGATTTCTCATCCAATCGGTATCGGGGTTTTCCTGCCCATTCCACAACGCGATACTTTGTCGATAGGCCCGTATCGCCTCTTCAATCTCACCTTCCGCTTCATGAACAAAACCCAAATGCTGAAGGGAGAGGCGGTGGGAAGGATTCACCTCCAAGGCTTTGTGATAATAGGTCCGCGCCGCCTTAAAGTCGGATAGGCGTTCATAGGACCACCCCGTCCAGTACAGACTCCAATCGTGATCGGGAAAGAGTCCCAGCGCCTTTTCGTAGCTCGCAATCGCACTCCGGTGGTCATCTTCCACTTGATGCCGTTGTCCGCGATTGTAGAAACGCTCGGCCCGCGCTACATCATGAATAGTGCGTACGGCACGTCTTCGTCCGGCTTCCGCTTTGATCCGAAGTCCCGGAGAAATCTTCTCAGACTGCAAGGCCTTCTCATACTGCGCTTCCGCATCCCGCCACTGCTTCCCCGTCTCGTATAAGGCTCCGAGAAAATAATTCGCCTGGCCGTCCAGAGGCTCGAAAAATCCCGCGGCATTCAAAGCCTCATAGGCCTCTTTTTTCATCGCAGTCTGAGTATACAAACGTCCCAGTGCAATACGAATTCTCGGATCGTCGGGAGCCTGCGCCTGCGCTTTCACTAATGTTTCGATCGCCACCATCGGCTCTCCGCCCTCTGCTTCCCTCCGCGCTTGCGCCATTAAAGGCGCGGTCACGACTTCGATTTCGTCAACTTTTTTTTCCAAGGACGCCAATTTTTCTTGATTTCCTCCGTGCGCCCTAAACCGTTTCAATGCCTGATAATAGAAACCCCCTTTTTCATCCAAACTGGCCAAATGGCGTTGGGCTTCAATAAACTCTGGATTCGATCCGATGAGAAGCCGCAAGGTGAGATTGGCAAGGTCGGGCCTCCCGTTTTGTTCATAGAGCAACGCGAGCTGAAATCGAGCATTCAGATCTTCAGGATGAAAAAGAACGGCCCGTTCGTAGATTAAAATCGCATTTTCTGTATCTCCCGCTTCCAACAGTGAATTCCCCTCCGCAAGGGCCTCAATGGCGGCCGCGGTCGCTTGAGCTTCCATTTTTTGGTTCCGGAGAATCGACTGCTCCAAGATTTCTTTCATGGGCGGAACCTTGCCCATCGGCGTGCTCATGCCTTTCTCGTATTGTGCATGCGCAAGCCGAAAAAGCCGTGACACCTCGTAGACTTGGCCCAAGCGTTGATGCGCTTCCGTGAAGTCCGGATCGATATCGATAGCCTTCTTAATAAAAGTCTCCGCTCGATCGAATTGTTCTTTTTGCGCCAAAAGGTTTCCCAAATTTAAATAGGCCGTCACCTGATCGGGTGCGATTTTTATAATGTCTTGAAGTGTTGCGATTGCCAAATCGATTTGTTTGTCGGCATCCTGTTTAATCCATTTCTCCGACAATCGCTTTATATCAATTCGGTCTTCTACTTCATCCAATTTCGAATCGAGGAATAGGCCTTCCGGACCATTATTGTCACCCAGAAAAAGCAGGCCTTTCTCTAACGCCGCTCTCGCGAGGTCGAGTTCATCTTTTGCGATGTATAATTCGACGAGCATTTGCCGCGATTCGAACAGGTCCGGCTTAAGGTCGAGCGAGGCCTTAAAGTGTTCGGTCGCTTCATCCAATCGGCCTTGCTTCCCCAAGACCACCCCCATGCGGCGGTGGACCTCCGAATCCTTGGGCTGGAGAGCGAGCACCTCCCTAAAACGCGCCTCGGCTTCTACCGACTTTCCCGACCGAAACAGGACAATGCCTTCTCGTGTTTTATTCCTGATGGTTTGGAATGTTCGCAGGTCTTCCATTCGATTAGAGACCACTTCCAATAGACGGTCTGTCTTGTCTTCTATTTTTGGAGCAATCGTTTCCAAGGTTTGTATGGCCTTTTCCAAATCGCCCTTCCTTTCGTAAACCTCCGAGAGGCGGAGATAGGCCAATACCAGATAAGGTGCAATTTCCACGGCGCGATTTAAATGACTTTCGGCTTGCCCTAAGCGGCCTTTCGAAAAAAAAAGCGATCCGAGATGAAAGTGCGCCATCGCATGGTCGGGCTGCGCTTTCAACACCGAATCGAATGCGGACTCCGCCCCATTCAGATCTCCGTCGCGTAAAAGAGAAACGCCTCTTTGTAATCCCGCATCCAAATCGGACTCCGCATAAATGGTCTCCGCTAGGCATGCGACGATAAAAAGAGGGATAATTAGGGCGAGGACGAGACGGAATTGAACCCGAGGCCTTTTTCGCCGATCGGGCGCAACATGCCCGATCGCTCTGGCAGTACAGAATAGAGAACTCAAATCCGGCACCAAATTCTTCCTTAGCCAATCCATTTGCACCGAGAGCTTGTCCTTCTCGCCAAGGAAGCAAAAGAGTCTAATAAGGATATTTTAAGAGATTAAGACGCTCTTTTGCATGAAATACCCCGCGCAACTTGGATGAAATATGCTTAATATTGAGGTTATCACAAGGAAGAAGATTGTCAATAAAGAGCAAAATTAGTTAAGTTTACTGATTAAATTTTCGGCGATTCGGAAGGGGAATTAAACAGAATGGAATTTTGGTAAGTCTAGGTATGGATCAGGATTGAGGCAAAGGGACCCGGTTTTTCCCCGCAGAGGACTTGAAAACCCGGCCATGGCGATCATGGCCCCATTATCGGTACAAAAGCGCGGCGAAGGGATAAACACGGCAATACCCCGGCGCTCTGCCTCCTCTTTGATCCGCTTTCTCAAAAGGCTATTTGCTGCAACTCCGCCACAAACGATCAGACCCGCGACCTTCTCCTTTTCGACTGCCAAAAAGGTTTTTTCGACCAAGCTCTCTACAATTGCACTTTGATATCCCGCGGCAATATCCGCCACGTCCGGTGCATTTTCGAGCGTGCCGTGTTTTTCCATGTATTGCCTCAGTGCGGTCTTCAAACCGCTGAAACTAAAATTGAAATGTACTTTAGAGCGATAGGGCTTTGGGAAAGGAATCTTATTCGGATCGCCTTTTTTCGCCAGCCGGTCGATCACCGGGCCGCCCGGATAATCGAAACCCAGCATCCTCGCCCCCTTATCGAGCGCCTCCCCGGCCGCATCGTCAATCGTTCTTCCCAGAGACCGATACTGCCCGTGCTGGGACATGGCGTAAAGATGGGTATGCCCACCGGAAACCACAAGGGCGACGAGAGGGAATTGAATCTCGTGGTGTTCGATAAACGCAGCCTGAATATGCCCTTCCAAATGATGCACCGGCACAAGGGGGATGTCTAAGGCATAGGCAAGCGATTTTGCGAAAGAAACGCCCACAAGGAGTGCGCCAACAAGACCCGGACCCACCGTCACGGCAATGCGGTCTACCTCGTCGAGCGCTAAGCCCGAGATCCGGAGTCCCTCCGCGAGCAGGGGGCCAATCACTTCAATATGGCGGCGGCAGGCAAGCTCAGGGACAACACCGCCATATTTTTTGTGCAGGTCGATCTGAGAAGACAGCTGGTCCGATAAAATAGTCCGGCCATCTTTCAGAAATGCAATCGCGGTTTCGTCACACGATGTTTCGATACCTACTGTAATCATACGATAAACCTGAGTACGGGGCAGGGGCAAATCTGACGTTATTGAGTGGAAACATAACAGATTAGCGGTTTCGACCCATTCTCCAATCAGCGGGGCAGTCTATCAAAAGGAAGAAGGTGAAGCAAATAAGAGTAAGAACCCGGCCCGTCATTAAAGTCCCCGGAGGGGGAAATCAGTTTCGCTTGCTACGGAGATTTTCAGCGTCGATTCGAGATTCTTTTTTAAAAATTCGCCAATCGCGTCCACAGGCAAGGGCCTGCTAATCAGGTAGCCTTGCGTGTGAAAACAACCCTGCTTCAACAAGGTCGATTGTTGTTCTGCAGTCTCAACCCCTTCGGCAATCACCGACAGGCCCAAACTGTTCGACATCGCAATAATCGCCGCCACAATGGCCACGCTGTCGGCATTCGATGTAATGTCCTTCACAAAAGACTGGTCGATTTTAATCAAGTCGAGAGGAAATTTTTTTAAATGTGCGAAAGAGGAATAGCCGATCCCGAAATCGTCCATGGCCAAACGGCAACCCATCTCTTTTAACTCCTTGAGCATGTTTAGGGTGACATCCATATTCTCCATGACAATATTTTCCGTAATTTCAAGTTCGAGCCAACAAGCTTCGAGATCCGTATCCTGGAGCGCTTGCCGGACGGCGCCCACTAAATTATAATTTTTAAAATGCTGTCCGGAAAGATTAACCGCGATGGGCACGGGTTCGAAGCCCTGATCCTGCCAAGCTTTGTTTTGAAGACACGCCGTTTTAAAGAGCCATTCGCTCATGGGCAGGATCAATCCGGTTTCCTCGGCGATGGGAATAAAATGAACCGGAGGCACCATACCCTTTATCGGATGCTGCCAGCGCATCAAGGCCTCGACCCCGACCAATTTACCGCATCGCGCATCCACCTGCGGCTGATAATACAAGAGCAGCTCATTGCGCTCAATCGCGCGATGAAGATGATTCTCTAAGGTTAAGCGTTCAAGCGAACTCACATTCATCGAATGCTTGTAGAATTGATAATTATTTTTTCCCTGCGATTTGGCATGATACATTGCCGCATCCGAATTCTTGATCAGCGTTTCGGTGTCTTCGCCATCGACCGGATGGATCGCGATGCCCATGCTCAAGCGGGTATAAATCTCATTGCCCTCGATGAAAAGCGGTGAGGTGAAGGCCTTCAAAATGCGTTTCGCCACCCTGGCCGCATCATGACTGTCAACGATTTCGTTCAATAGAATGGTGAATTCGTCCCCGCCCAAACGCGCGACGGTTTCTTTCGAATCCATGTCGACATTGCGGCAGACCGAATCGCTTTGCCGAACGCATTGCAATAAGGTATTGGCGACTTCGATGAGCAATAAATCTCCGACGGAGTGTCCAAAGGTATCGTTCACGCGCTTAAAATTATCGAGATCGATAAAGATGAGTGCCGACAATCTGCTGTATCGTTTTCCGTGATTGATCGCCAGTTGAAGGCGGTCTTTAAAGAGGAAGCGATTCGGCAAATGGGTTAAATGGTCGTAGTAGGCCATATGCCGAATTTGCGATTCCGATTTTTTTTGCTCGATGGCATAGCGAATCGAACGCTCCAACATGCTGGCGCTAATCTGCCCTTTGACCAAGTAGTCGGATGCACCCGCCTCCATGGCTTCCACATCGATTTCCTTGTCGCTCTGACCGGTCAACAAAATGATCGGCGTTTTGCAACCTTTACCGATCGCATTGCGCATGAGTGAAATCCCGTTAATCTCGCCGAGGCGGAAATCGATCAGGTAGACGTCGTGATCTTTGGTTGCCATCAGGGCAAGCGCTTCATTGGGGTTCGAAACCCATTCCAGATCGTATTGCGACCCTTCAATCTCGCTCAGAAGATCCCGGGTCATAACATAGTCGTCTTCGTCGTCTTCAACAAGAAGTATTTTAATCGGTGATTTCATCGAAAAGATGCTCCTCTAATTTGGGAGTTTTACGATCTGGAACCAATAGTTGTCCAGGGCCTTCATCACATCGACCAATCCTTCAAAAGTGAGCGGCTTGGTAATAAAGGAGTTCACGCCCAGATTATAGGTGCGATGCACGTCCTCTTCCGCCTTCGATGTTGTCAAGATCACTATCGGAATTTTCATAAGGTTCGGGTCGGACTTAATCGCTTTTAAGGCCTCTCTCCCATCCATTTTAGGCATATTTAAGTCGAGCAATATCAATCCGGGACGGGGTGCGTCTCCCTCATTCGAAAATTTTCCGCGATGATTCAAATAATCGAGGAGCTCTCCTCCATCTTCTACAAAATAGATATCGCAGGCAAGTTTCGCTTCGACGAGCGCTTCTTTTGCCAAGAGACGGTCGTCCTCATCGTCATCCGCCATCAATATCGATATACATTTCGCTTGTTCATCCATTGGCTTCCTCTCCTCTATTTTGCTTCATGGGCAGGACCAAGACAAATGTTGCGCCTTTCCCTGGAGCGCTCGACGCCGTGATGGTGCCGGCGTGCCGTTCGACAATCTTTTTGCATACCGAAAGGCCGATCCCAGACCCCTCGTATTCGCTCTTCCCGTGGAGTCGCTGGAAAATGCCGAAGATCCGTTCGGCGTATTGATTGTCGAACCCGATCCCCCGATCTTCAAGAATTACTTTGCAAAAAGCTTTGTTTTCGGGGGCAGACGTACTGGATATCTTTTCGTTCATCGCTTCGCTCGATACTTTCACAAACGGCGCTTCCCCAGGGCAGCTGAATTTCAAGGCATTACCGATGAGATTTTGGAACAATTGACGCATCTGCAAGGGATCGGCATCGATTGTCGGCAAGACGCCGACTTCGACGAGACCCTTCGATTGTTCGATGCGGACTTCTAAGTCGGACAAAACGTCATCAACCACCTTGCCGAGATCCACCGCTTCGAAGGGTTTCGCCTTCGTGGAAACGCGGGCGAACGAAAGCAGCCCGTCTATCAGCTTTTGCATACGCTGGGAAGCGTTTTGCATGCGTTCGATGTAGTCCAGTCCTTGTTCGTTTAGAGTATCACCGCATTTTTGTTTCAACCGATCTCCGAAGGTCATGATCTTTCGCAGGGGTTCTTGCAAATCGTGGGAAGCCACGTGTGCGAAATCCGTAAGCTCCTTATTGCTCTCGCACAGTCGATCCGCATATTTTTTTAAGGCCAAATCCGCTCTTTTCAGCTCCGAAATATCTTGGGCGACACAAACGATTCCCTGAACTTCACCGTCCTTTTTATACATGACCGAAGCCGAAAATAAGACCGGGATCTCACTCCCCGTATTCGTCGTATATCTACGCTCTTGTTTATTGAACGGACCGGCGACATTCAGGGCACCTTCCTCGGCGTTTGGTAGAAGGCCTTCCCTCAAAACCACACTTAAATTCTGACCAATCAATTCTTCCTCGCGATAGGCAAGCAAGGTGCAGGTCGCCTTGTTCACGGTCTTGATCTGGCCTTCAGGAGAGGCGACGATGACACTGTTAAGCATGCTGGCGATAATGTTATCCACATAATCGCGAGACACCGTCGTCCGCTGCAGGCTATCGGCCATCGCGTTCAATCCCTTCGAAAGTTCTCCCATCTCATCGTTGGATTGCACTTGCACCATAAAATCGAGATCGCCTTCCGCAATACTTTTAACTCCGAAATTCAAGGCGCGAAGCGGGGCGGTGAACCGTTTACTGAAGGTCATCGCGAAGATCGTTCCCACAACGAGAAAGGCTGCCATGCCCCCGATGGAGACCGCGGCAATCGTATAAAGGGGCCGATGGGCTTCAGAAAGCCCTTGCCTGACAATGACCACCCAGCCCGATTCCTTGGAAATCCCACCGGAATAAATCACGCCATCCGCTTCTTCGTTAATGATCCCGCCATTGTTTTCTAATTTTATTCTGTCGGACTCAAGCTTTTTAAAGATGGAGAGGTCCGCAATATTCGTACGACTCAAGACAGCCGAAAAATCGGGGTGTGCGATCACATAGCCCTTTTCGTCCAAAACGAATGCAAATCCCGATTCGCCCATCGTGACTGAAGAAAAGATGTCCCATAAGGGTTTTAGATTCATGCGATGAACCAACACATAGGTCACTGTCTTTTTCGCATCGAACACGGGACAATACAATTCGATCACCGGTTCGCCAAACGCATTCCGTTGCATATCATTTTGAATACACCGCTTGGTTTTAAGCGTCTGTAAAAATAGGGGGTCATCTGAAAAATTTCGCAACGCTCCTTCCGAAAAGGAGGTGTTCCGCGAAACCCGGACGACCTCCTCCCCGACCGCGTTGGCCAGGGCCTCTTCGCGATAAAGCGCATCCGAATTGAGAAACCGCTCCAGGGAAAGATGGAGGTCTCCTTTGTAGAGATCGATCAATGCATAGAGATGTGCGCTTTGATCACGAACGCGCTGCGCGTGAAGCATAAAAAAGGAGTCGATCATCGATATCGCTTCGCGGGTTTTTACTTTTTGTATGGTCACGATATCATTTTTAACTATCGCAGTATTCACAACATAGCTTAGGAGATTCGCAAGGGCCAAGGACACGGCGACCAGACCGAACATTAAAATCATCAGACGCGTGCGAATCTTCATTTCCTGACCTTTTCCCCGCTTTCATTCGCGCATCTTACACACGGTGTTTCCATCCGTCAGTGCGTAATCGCTTTCGATATCAACTGAAAACAATCGGCGCAAATCTTATGCGCGAAAACCATGCCGATGTGCCGACGATAAAAACGCGTCAGCAAGGGACGCAACGTCTTTTTCCGCAGCCAAAGTCGCTGATCGATAACATCCATTCTACCTGCGTTCGAACACCGGGTCCGCTTGACGCCTTTGCGGTTTTCCATCGGACACTATCGGGTTTTACTCGTTTGGTCGACGATGCGCGTGTTCGAATAATAATACGCCCCCGCAAGGCCTCGATAGGCTAGTATAGGGCAAGACCTATTTTTTAAGATCGATACAAAGACTTTTCAAAGGGGATCGTAACAATACAGTGCCTCCGGATATGGAACGCTCGATTGCGCGACAGGGAAAATGACTAGATGGGATGGGAACGACCTTAAGCGATGCTCGCCCCCAAACCGATTGTAATCACACCTCACTCACGAGGCCCCTTCAGCAATTAGCCTTCTCTCTCTATCGGTCAATAGGTGGAAATCTTAAACTTGGGCCGATTGACCAAGGGGATCGTTAGGCCGAATACGGGGGCCAAATCCATAAGCATTGGAAAACGGCCCAGAACGCTTTTATCCACAGGCCAACCTTATTATGAAGGAAGTTCCACAATGTGAAACCAATGTTTTGAAACGGTTTTCATCACCTCCACAAGGCCCGCAAAGGTAACCGGCTTCGAAATAAACGAATTCACGCCGAGATCGTAGCTTCGATAGATATCTTCCTCCGCCTTCGAAGTCGTTAAAACAACGATCGGAATTCGGCACAATTCCGGATCGGACTTGATCTCCTTCAAGGCTTCGCGTCCGTCTTTACGCGCCATATTCAAATCGAGCAAAATAAAACCCGGAAGCGCAAGGTCGGCACGCTTCGCATTAGCCCCCCGAGCGTGAAGGGAGTCCATTAATTCTTCTCCGTTTTTAACAAAGTGGAGCTCGTTGCGGACCTTGGCTTCGACGAAAGCCTCCTTCGCCATCACCCGATCGTCTTCGTCGTCGTCGGCCATTAAAATGGTGAATTGATTTTCGGCGTATTCCATTACAACCCTCCTGCCGGTCTTTGGTTTAAGGGGAGCCAAACAATAAAGGTCGCGCCTTGGCCCGGCGTACTTTTGGCTGTGATACTTCCCCCATGATGCTCGACGATTTTTTGACAGAGCGCGAGTCCGATGCCGTTTCCCTCATACTCCGTCCGATCGTGTAAACGTTGAAAGACCTTAAATATACGGTCGATATACTTCTGATCGAATCCAATACCATTGTCATTAATGCTAATCTTTAAAAGATTGCCAATCGAGGAATGCTTGCCATTTCCGAGCAGCACCTCGCCGCCGATCTTCACCTTGGGCGCTTCTCCTGGCCGTCTGAACTTTAAGGCATTTTCAATGAGATGATGAAACAATTGATGCATGTGCACAGGATCGGCATCGACCGTAGGCAAAGCGCCGAGATGCACCGACCCGCCTGTTTCCTCAAGCTTCGCTCCAAACACGGAAAGCGTTTCGTGGGCGACTTTTGACAAATCGACGGGCACAAAGGGATGCACATGCTCGGTCAAACGGGAAAAGGTCAACAGATCGGTGATCAAACCCTGCATTCTATGTGTCCCGTTTAATATGCGATCCAGGTAGTCCTTGCCCTGAACGTCCAAAACATGGGCGTATTTTCCTTTTAAGCGCGTACCGAAGACGATCACCTTTCGAAGGGGTTCTTGCAAATCGTGAGAGGAGATGTGCGCAAAATCCTGCAACTCTCGGTTGCGCTGTTGAAGCTTCTCGGAAAAGGTCCGCAAGCGCTCTTCCCCCTCTTCCCGGCTTCGGATTTCATCCTCTAAAGTCGTGGTTCTCATTTTAACGAGATCTTCCAAATTATTTTTAGACTGCGTTAAAGCCATATCTCGAATGAGAATTTGATCCAACATGTCGTTAAACCCGGAAATCAACAAACCGATCTCGTCCCGATAATCGTATTCGGCTCGAAGGGAATAGTCTTTTTGTTCTGAAACCCGTTTCGCCACCTCGGCCAAATTTCTGATGGGGTCCGAAATGACCGATTGTAGTTTATGAGAGATAAAAAACGCAGCGCTCAACCCCACGATCAGAATCAGGGAGACAACGGCCGCATAGCCCTTAAAGCGCGTCGCCAGACCCTGCAAATCGGTGTTTAGATAGACCTTGCCAATTGGAATATCACGGAGCTTCACCGTATGAAAAATAACAAGATGACTCTCCAAAAAATAATCGCCATCCTTCTTCAGATCCGGCTCGGTAAAAGGCCATCCTTCCCGATGGTACTGCCCCAAAACCTTCCCTTCGGAATCGTATAATACGGCAGAAACGATATGCCTGTTTTCTTTTATCGACAGGAGGATCTCGTTCGCACCTTCCGGATCCTTCAGCTGAAGCACCTCCGAAGCGGCGCCCCCAATCACCTTCGCGAAAATCGTGTAATCCCCCGCGATTTTCCGGCGGAAGCTTAAAGCGTCAATGGCAATGAAAGCGGTACAGGCGACGAGGAGCGACACAATACTGACGAGCATCGTGATAATGATTAGTTTATTCTTTATGGAAAGAGACCGGAACTTTTGGAGGACGGAGGCACGCATGTCTACTCTATCGGTTTTCGAGGAGAATTCTTGACCCGCAGATCGAACATCCGTGGGCTCGCGCATCCTTTTGCGCTTCGATTGACAGACATTACGGAAGAACGATAGAATCCCCTCCGACAAACTTGGGAAAACGTATGGCAGCCAAAAACAGACAAATCTTGCTGGTCAATCGAGACGGTATCGTTCTCCTTAACGAATTAATACCCAAAAACGTGACCATGTTCGAATATGAATGCACAGAGGACGGCCGTATTGTGCTGACCCCTTTTCCCCCTGCGACCCTTAAAGATCCCAATCATAAAAATCCAATCGAAGGCAAGAAAAGGAAGGCAGGCCGCGGCCAATTGATCGATTTTCGTGCAGCACAGGCCCTGCGGGAAAAGCCGAACCGACAAAAAAGGGAATCAATGCCCCATGCAGAATCGGATGCAGCGCCTGGAAACAATGACCGGTTTGCCGGGCTACATCACTTCCCTTCCCGCCTGGAAGCGGAAATGGTGGGCGAAATTCTGAAACAAGGGAAGATCCCTTTTCTCATCCAATCGGAAGACATCGGAATCTTCGGGCCAAGCGCCGCACCGGCCCCAGGCGGCGCACGATTGGCTGTTCGACAGAGCGACCATGCCGCAGCCAAAGCCCTCCTCTCCGGCTTAATTTAAAAAAGGGAAACCCCTTTTTTGAAGGATTCGAATCCTTTGCCTTAACGACAAAATGACGGAGCTTTCCTCTCCGTTTTTCGAAGTCGCCTTTTTCGAATAATACTCTATATATTGAGCTGTAATGGGCCCTCACCTACCATACCTTGATTTTTATCTTGCATCTCCAGGTTCGACCTGGTATATAGGACGCTCGAAATATCCTTATTCTTGAGCGCACGATGGACACAGAAATATCCTATGATATCAAGCTAGAAGAGTTCGAAGGGCCCCTGGAACTCCTCCTTCATCTCATCAAAAAAAATGAGATCAACGTCTACGATATTCCCATCGCACTGATCACCGAACAATACCTGCATACCTTAAGTTTGATGCAATCGTTGAATCTGGCCATCGCCGGCGAATTTCTGGTCATGGCCGCCACTTTAATCCTGATCAAATCGAAGATGCTCCTCCCCTCCCCCGATTTGGATGATGACGAGGAAGACCCTCGGCGCGACCTGGTCTCCCGCCTCTTGGAATATCAACAGATTAAAGAAGCCGCGGAACAATTCGAAGAAAGGGAAGCCCTTTGGCGCGATATTTTTGGACGCGGACCCGTAGCGGGGCCGGTGCTTGAACCCGAAGAAATCCCCATCGCCGATCTCGGGCTCTACGACCTCCTCGATGCCCTGAATCGCCTCTTGGAACGGCGTCCCGACCCGATGGTCATGCAAATGACGGCGGAAGTGCTGACCGTAAAAGAAAAGATGCAAATGATCCTCGAACAAATCGACCCGGTCGAAAGTCTCCTTTTCGAAGAACTCTTCAAGGAAATTTATACCCGCCATGCCATTGTGGTGACCTTTTTAGCCCTCCTCGAAGTCATCCGCCTGGGGCTCATCCGTGTGATGCAGGGCGAAACCTGCGGACCGCTTCGACTCATTAAAACGGAAAACCTTGGAAGATCATGAATTAAAACCCATTCTTGAGGCCCTGCTTTTCGTCTCCTCCGATCCGGTATCGATTGACCGCATGTTGGGGGTGCTTGAGGGCGTGGAAAGGCCGCGCGTCAAACAATTGCTCCTCCAGCTGGAGGAGGAGTTCATGCTCTCCAATCGCGGCTTTCATCTTGTGGAGGTCGCGGGCGGCTACCAATTCGTCACCCGCAGCGACCTCGCGCCCTGGATTAAGGAAATGGAACGGGTCAAATCGACCTCGCGCCTATCGCGTCCCGGCCTCGAGGCCTTGGCCATTATCGCCTACAAGCAGCCGGTCACGCGTGGAGAAGTCGAGATCATTCGCGGCGTCGATACAGCAGGCGTTTTGAAAACCCTCTTGGATCGGAAACTGGTTAAAATTGTGGGGAGAAAAGAAGTCGCCGGCCGGCCCATGCTTTATGGCACGACAAACACCTTCTTAAAATATCTGGGTCTCCCCAACCTGTCGGCCCTGCCCACCTTAAAAGAGTTTTCGGAAATCGCCGAATCGGCGGGTGAAACGGAAAGTTCGGCCGACCTTGCCGAGCCTGATTCCTCGGGCGAAGCATTCGACCCTCAAAACGCAGAACTCGACGAGACCGCTCTCCAAGGCACAAATCTCTCTGAAGAAAATCCTCAACAAGACATCTCCCAAAAGGACATCCTTGAGGAAGGCGTACTTGAAGAACGGCCCCCCCTTTAAGTCCCTCTTGTCCTATCCGTTTAGGTTGCTGATCCTACAGGCATCCTTTTCGGCCTACTCAGCCCACTAAAACTCATTAAAAACGGTGTTACAATACAGGTATTAAACCAAGGCGAAAGGACCTTACAGACCACAACATAGGCCCGACCTCCAATCGATGCGTGTCCACATGAAATAAAACAAGAACTCCGGCAATGAGTGCATGAGTCTACAATTGAGCCCGCATCAAGACAAAACGGCGCATCCCGCTTCGAGAGTCTCCTTTCGAGCGATTCGAATCGTGTTTTTGCTCTTTGTCTTGATCGTTATCGGTCTCGGCCAATGGATGGTAAAACAGCGCATCATGGATTGGAACCGCAGCTTATGGGTCGTCCTCTATCCGATTAATGGGGATGGGAGTCCCCAATCGACCGCCTATATTCAATCCTTGAATGAGGATATTTTTAACCCGGTGGAAAGCTTCATGGAAACGGAAGGCCTTCGCTATCGCCTGGGACTTCAAGACCCCATACGGATAGAACTGGCGCCTCAAGTGAACACCCTACCCCCGACCCTCCATCAGAACGCCAGCCTCTTGAAGATCGTCTGGTGGAGCCTAAAAATGCGATTCTGGGCACAGCGCTCCGATACCTATCAAGGCCCCACGCCCGATATTCGAATTTTCGCCATTTTTTTCGACCCCCTGACGCACAAATCCCTAAATCATTCCTTCGGATTAGAGAAGGGTAGACTCGCCATTGCTAATGTTTATGCCACCCCCCTCCAGGCCGAACAAAATAACTTCGTCATTGCCCATGAACTGCTACACACCATCGGAGCAAGCGATAAGTACCATCTTGAAACCACTCAACCGCGTCATCCCGATGGCTATGCCGAACCGGATAAAGCCCCTCTTTATCCCCAGAATAGAGCCGAAATCATGGGTGGAAGGATTCCCCACTCTCCGTTCGAATCGGAACTCCCCAACGATCTGTCCGACGCCAGGATCGGAGAACAAACCGCGAAGGAAATCCGTTGGCGCGAATAAGCTCCCGCCGACTTGGAAAAAGAAACCCCTTCCACCCCGCGCGAAGACCACCGGTAGCGGTCGTATTTTCGATTTTTGTTGCCGTAAAACAGCTCCGTTATAGAGGCGCAAATGGTATAATACGAGCCGACATGGAAGACAAAAATGAGTGAATTCGACGCGCTGCTGCAGGAAGCGGCCGATGCGGCTCAATCTGGAAAAAAGGAAAAAGCCACGGCCCTTTTACTTGCCGTTTTGAACGCAAGACCGGACGATATCGCGGCCTGGAGGCAGCTTTGCGATTTGGTGGAAACGGACGGGGAAAAGCGCACATGCTTGAATAACATTGTCCGTCTCGCCCGGAACGATGCCGAAAACCGAATCACCCTCGACCCCTTGGAAAACGGCATATCGCTACCGCACACCGATAAAACGGCCGATCAAAATACGACAGAGATGCCCTTGACTCGACCCATCGGATCCGAGCGGCGAAGGCGGCGGAAAAAGAGGACACACTCGAGACGACTCAAGCGAAAAGCGAAACTCGCCAAATGGACAATACTGGCGACGGCCTTCGGTGTGATCGCCCTTATCTTACTCGTGATTCTGGATGCCATCCTCTTATCTGACACAAAACGTAAGGCGCCCCAATCCCTTGCGGATGTGGAAGACCCCTCAGAAATAGAAGACTTCTTCACCGGCCGTTTGGGGATCGTTCCCATGCAAATGGAGATCTCGCCGCCGAACTTGGGTTGGCATTCCGTCACCATCACCCTTGCCTACGAAAACAGATCGACGGCCTTTGAAAAAATCTCTTATTCGAGTAAAGAAGCCACCCTCTTTACCGAAGAAGGCTATGCCTATCCCGCGCGCCTCAGTTATGTCAACGAAGGCCCGTCCAGCACCGTCAGTTTAAGTCAACTCCCGCTTTGGCTCCCTCCCGGTTTTCGATTTTGGAGCATTTATTCGCACAATGACCTATCGCAGGTCCGCTCATATTACAAAGTCCAGGCGCAGATCGCGCAAAACACCCATCCAAACAATATATCGATCGCAGGCTATGGAGACCTCGACCTTCGAACGATCGATAAAGAGCGCCTGACATTTCCAATCGTAAAGGAAATCGCCCCGGTCGCACAGATCGGGTACAGCATGACCTTGCCGAGGAATCAGGCCAGACTCACTATTACGGGTGTTGAGAAAAAGCGCCTGCAGTTCGGTCAACAAGGCAGCCGAAGCGATTTGTTTATTGTCTCCGTTTTACAGGAAAATTTGGACGCCGGATACGATACGAAGGTGCCATTTTTTACGATCGGGATCAATGGGGAGGGCATTGTCGGCAGCCTGCCGCTGACAACACAAAACGCCCTCGAAGACTGCAGTCTTTTCCCCACCCTCGGACCCGGCCAAAGCGCGACCGTCACGGCGTGTACGGTTCTGCCGGAAGGCTCGGAAGCGGTCAAAATTATTCTCGCCATCAAAACGAGCATCGACTACGAATTCGTCGTGCTCGATTCCGGATATTAGTGAAGACCTTCAATGAGCGTTGAGGGCAAAGCCACAGGGGATACGCGCTGAGTACGGGGAAGGGCTTAGGGCCATTCACAGCCCCACTAAAAACCATAGTCGCCGCGCTCGATACGAACCACTTCACTATTTTTAAATCCGATAAAATACAAAAAATCGTTTGAGCCGAAATTGTAGGTCCATTCTTCCTCTTTGCTATAGACTTCGCCGCCGGTCTCGGGATCGTTCATCTTTTCCGTGGAACTCGGCATGCCACACTTTCTGAGGACATCTATCTTTTTATCTCCGAGGACCAGCACTTTTCCACAACGAGAATTTTTTAAAGGAGATAAGGATTCAGGGCTAAACCCGTAATCGCCCGATTTGCTTTCCAACAATCTGCCGTTATGAAAGGTTAAGAACTGGATCAACTGGCTTGAACCAAAATTATAGGTCCACTCTTCAACATTGACGATCTCGTCATTTCCGGTCCGGAAGCCTCTGCTTTCGGGAAGCGGCCTTTTGATGCGCCATTTTTCAACGAAGTCCGGATCACCACAAGACTTCATCACCTCTATCTTTCTATCCCCTTTGGAAACGAGCGCCATGCCGCAACGCAGCGCAAAGGCCTCGCCCGAAAGGAGGACAATCCACATCGAGATGAAACACAAGATAATAATGAAGCGCTTCATTTGATTTTTGACTCTGAGCCTCCGATAGTTGAAATCGAAGGGACTGCATTCGGAAACTAAGAACTGCAGGAAAGCATGGAACATCCCGCCCGCGTGCGCGCCCACTCCGGACGCTTTTTCGCAAAGTCTTCTTTATCGTTTTGCTCGTCGTAGGGATGGCGCAGACAATCCAGCAAGTCCTTCACCATCGCATGATCGCCTGCCTCCGACTTGTCGATGGCAAGCTGTGCGAGATAATTTCTAAATACATATTTCGGGTTCACGGCGTTCATGCGCGCAATACGAGTTTCGTTGTCCGATCCCTCATCGCGAAGCCGGTGTAAGTATTGACGCAACCAGGTGGCGATCTGCACCGTCTTCTCTGGCGTCAGTTGATCCGGGAGATAATAAGCGTCCATTAAAGGGGCCATCAGCGCTTCGTCCTTGACACGATCTAAGTTGCCCTCATTCACATCCATCTTGGCGAGATGCCGATAGAAAAGGGTCATGTCGGTTTCAACCAATTGTAGTGTGGTCAACAAATCCGCCACCAAGGTCTCGTCGGTCTTGGGATTGAAGGCCTTCAGACCGAGCTTTCGGGCCATCATGGCTTTCCACTCTTGTTGGTAAATATCGGCGTAAGCGTTCATCGCCGCCTCCAGGGGCGCCGTCTCTTCGAAAAGGGGATAGATCGCATTCGCCAATTGGTAGAGGTTCCACTGGGCAATTTGGGGCTGGTGACTAAATCGGTATCGGCGGCCGCCCGCATCCGTCGTATTGGGGGTCCAATCGGGGTCGTAGTTTTCGAGCCAACCGTAGGGACCGTAGTCTATAGTCAGACCCAGGATTGACATATTGTCGGTATTCATCACGCCATGCACAAACCCTACCCGCATCCAATGGACGATCATCTGAGCGGTTTTCCGGCAGACCTCGTTAAACCATTCGATATAAACTGCCTTCGAAGGCGCACCCAGATGTGGAAAATCGGTGCGGAGGGTATAGTCGACCAGTTGTTGCATCAGGTCTTTTTCTCCGCGCGCCGCCAGGATTTGAAAATTGCCGAAGCGGGTAAACGAAGGTGCAACGCGGCAGACGATCGCGCCCGGTTCTTCTTTGGGGTGGCCGTCATAAAACATATCGCGTACGACCGACTCGCCGGTGGTGATCAAGCTGAGCGCCCGCGTGGTCGGAACACCGAGATGGTACATCGCCTCGCTGCACAGAAACTCGCGCACCGACGAGCGCAAGACGGCCAAGCCGTCCGCCGTACGCGAATAAGGGGTCGGTCCGGCCCCTTTCAGTTGCAGCGCCCAGCGCACGCCCTTTTCGTTGACGATCTCACCGAGATTGATCGCGCGGCCGTCTCCCAATTGACCGGCCCAATTCCCGAACTGATGGCCGCCATAGCAGGCCGCATAGGGGTCCATGCCGGCAGCCAATCGATTGCCCGAAAAAACGGAAAGAAAGACTTCGGAGTCGCAGAGGGCCTTCGATAAACCCAGCTCCGCGGCCATCTCCGGCGAATAGGCGACCAATTCTGGCTTTGCGGCCTGCTTTGGCAAAACGCGAGAGTAGCAGGCCTCGGTGACTTGGCGGCGGAAGTTTCGGGGTTCAGGGTCGGCGGGAAGGGTGCTGACAAAGCGATTGTCGAAGGACAAGTCATCGAGTGTGGTCACAGTCTTTTGTGAAGGTTTCATCTGAAAGGCACGCTCCTATTTTTTTAAGCGGGTTCAATGCGCCAAAACCGCACATTCGGGCTTCATGCCTAAAAAGAAACAGAAGCACATCTCGCCAGCCGATATGCCCTATTATAAAGCATAGGACGAAACCCCGTCTTTTCTTTTTTTAAAAATCGTTTTGAGTGCGAAAGATCTCACTATATAGGACCCTATTTTGAGAGAGGAGAAAATAGGCGGTTGACTCAACCCGAGTCCGCTCGAACGCCCTAAGAAGGCCGGCACACCGAATGATGCGCCACGAATACCTTTAGAAACCGTCGTTTTCGAAATTGATCTTTCTAATCTTTCTCATTAAGATATCGCCATGTTTTCCAACCGGGCAAAGACGCTTCAAGGGACCACCAATGCGCTCTATTTGGAACGGGATCGGCTCCTCGCGGATGGGAGGTTCCTCGTCGATCTGATCTCCGCCAATGTGACAGCACAAGGCATCGTCTATCCACAATCCCTATTAAAGAAACTGCTGGCGAAGGCCATGGACGAAGTGAAGGGGTATCGACCGGACCCGCGCGGTCAAAGGGTGGCCCGTGAGGCGCTACAGGCCTTTTACCTCAAATCCGGTCTTTCTATCCCGCCCGAACAATTTATCTTAACGCCCGGCACAAGCCTCGCGTACGCCTACGCCTTTAATCTTTTTTCGGATCGCGGCGGCGAGATTCTCTGCCCCCGTCCGAGCTACCCCTTATTTGACACCCTCGCCATGATGTGCGATGTCGCACTCAAGTACTATCACTTACGTCCTCAAGCGCGGGACGATGCAGTAAACCCAGCCCGATGGGAAATCGACTTCGAACATATGGCCTCGCTCATCTCGCCAAAAACGCGCGCCATCGTTCTCGTCTCTCCCCACAACCCCACCGGGGCGGTCGCCTCGGAGCCGGAGATAAAAACATTGGGCGACCTGGCCGCGTCTTACCGTTTACCGATTATTTCCGACGAAGTCTTCAGCCCCTTCGTCTATAGCGGAAAGGGGTTGGCGCGCGCCGCACAATCGGCAGCGCCGCTCGTCCTAACGCTTAACGGGATTTCGAAGATGTTCGCGCTTCCCGGCTACAAACTTGGATGGATGGCCCTGACCGGCGAAGCGGCCTTGGTGAAACGCGCCCTCGCGTCGCTGGAGACCTTCTCCGATGCCTTCCTGCCCGTTCAGGAAGGCATCCAATTTGCCCTACCCCAACTCTTTAAAGAAGGCGCGGTCTTTCTGGAAAAGTATCGGTCTAAAATGAAAAAACGCCGCCAAGCGGCCATCGACACTTTATCTCGGATTCCCCGGCTCTCTTTTATCCCGCCCGAAGGGGGATTTTATTTCGCCCTCAAACTCGAAGATCCAGAGTGGGACGACGAAGCCTGCGCCCTCGACCTTCTTCGCAGCGAAGGCCTTTTGGTTCATCCGGGCTATTTGTATGACTTCGACGCAAGTCATCTCGTCATGAGCTTTACTTCTAAACCGGCTGCACTCAGAAAACACCTGCAAAAAATGGGAAACTATTTCTTGATGGTCTCGTAAAAAGTCACCTTAGCCTGTCATTTCGACCCGCGGGAGAAATCTTTCCTTTTACAACATATTCATCACTCAAAGATTTCTCCCTGCGGTCGAAATGACACGTGGGCACCGTTTGACTTTTTACGAGAGCATCATTTCTTAGGAAAGGACAAAGGGGTGGTGGGGATTCACGAAGGATAAGTGTTTGACGGCTACTCTAAATAATGGAGAGAGTACCCGTCCTCCTGAAATTTAACGAAGGACCAGGTGGGTAAAGATCTCCGTTGCAGAGACAGACCAGTCGATGAACCATATGGGAAAAATGCCGAGAATAAAAACACCCGCAAGAGAAAAATAGACCACCGCGCGGAGAGGAAGCGAAACCGGGATCGCCGACGCATCGGCAGGCTCGACCATGTAGATTTTTTTGACCACGATCAGATAATAGTACATCGAGATAACGATATTGACGAGTCCCACCACCACAAGAACAATCAGGTTTTGGTTAATGGCCGCCGCAAAGACATAAAGTTTCGCAATAAATCCTCCAAGCGGCGGAACCCCGGCCAATGAGAGAAGAAAGACCAGAAGAGCAAAGGCGAGAAAGGGGGATCGGCGGTTTAATCCGGCAAGATCTTCGATATCGTCTTTATCGGTCATGTTGGAAAAGATGATGACGACCGCAAAGGCGCCCACGTTGGCAAAGAGATAGGCGAGAAGATAAAAGAGCACGGCCTCGCTGCCCATCTTTGTCCCGGCGGCGAAGCCGATCAAGATATTGCCGATCTGTGCGATTCCGGAATAGGCAAGAAGCCGCTTCATATTTTTCTGGGCAATCGCCACAATATTTCCGTAGCTCATCGAAAGGATGGCCAAGCCCATGAAGAACCAAGTCCATTCGCTCCGCATCCCGGCAAAGGTCGAAAACATCACCCTTAACATCAGCGCAAAGGCCGCTCCTTTTGGGGCGATCGAGAGGAACGAGGTGACCGGCGTCGGGGCGCCTTGATAAACGTCGGGAACCCAGGCGTGGAAGGGCACCGCGCCGATTTTGTATCCAAGGCTGATGAAGATAAACATCAGGCCGACAATAGCGCTCATCGAAGGACGGATCGTCATCAGCTCCGTAAATAGAATGGTCCCGGAGGCAGCATAGACGAGGCTGATCCCGAAGATGATAATCGCGGAGGAAAGCACGCCTAGAATGAAAAACTTAATTCCCGCCTCATTCGACTTCAAATCGTCCTTTAAATAGGCCACCAAGACATAAAAACCGAAGGTCGAGAATTCGAGGGAGAGATAGAGGGAAAGGAGGTCATTGGCGGAAGCCATCAACATCATACCCAAGGCAGAGAAGATCAGCAGAAAGTAATATTCTATCTTAAAGTAACCGATTTTATTTACCGCATCGATCGACGACAGAAGGATGAGCAAGGTCGAAAAGAGAACGAAGATTTTGAAGAAGATGGCCAGACGGTCAAGGACAAACATTTGGTTGAAGGTCGACCCCGTCTTTTCAGAAATAAAGAACGAGACCAACTGCAGGCAGATTAAAACAATGCCGGCCATCGATAAATAGATAAGATGGCTTTTGTTTACCTTTGGAAATAGGAAGTCGATCGTTAGGATAAGACATCCCAAGAAGGTCATCCACAGTTCGGGGGCGAGGAGAGAAAGGTCGATATCGGCAAAACTAAGGGGCGCGACCATTAAAAGCCTCCTGTTTGCGTCAATAAGGGCGCCGCGCTTTGAATACGGTCCAACAAGGGGACAACGCCCGATTGGATTACTTCAACAAAGCGAGTGGGAAAGAGGCCGTAAAAAAGCGAACAGGCGATCATGAGGATAAGAGGAAGGCGATCGTACCAAAGACCCGCATCCCGGACACCCGCATACTCCGCCTTCAACTCACCGAAAAAGAGACTCCGCATCATCCGGAACAGATAACAGAGGGTAATGCAGATACCCAGAACGGCCAGGATCGTCGTTTTTGGATACATCCGCCAGCTTCCGACGACGATCATCAGCTCCCCGACAAAGTTGACGGTAAGGGGAAACCCGACGGAAGCGGCGACGGCAACGATAAAGGCCCCAGTCACAAAGGGCATTTTTTTCGACAGTCCCCCCAAAGAAGGAATATCTCTCGTGTGGGTCTGGTCGTAGACCCAACCGGCCATCGCAAAAAGGAGACCGGTCGCTAAGGCATGGGCAAACATATAAAGTACAGCGCCGGTTAAACTGATGACATTGAGGGCGGCCATTCCCAGAAAGATCATCCCCATATGGCTCGAAGAGGAATACCCAATCACATATTTTGTATCCTTCTGAAAAAGAGCGACGAGCCCCCCGTAGACGATGGACCCGATACAAAGGTAGGCGGCGATGGGCATCCATTCTTGTGTCGCTTCCGGGAAGAGAAAAAAGGCCACGCGGATAATCGAGAAGTGACCCAGTTTCATTAAAACCCCCGCATGGAGCATGCTCGTCGCAGCGGGTGCTGAGGCGTGACCCACGGGCGACCACGAATGCATCGGCCAAAGGGGAGCGATCGAGGCAAAACCGAAAAAGAGCATGAGCCAGATCGCACTGACAAGGCCCTTGCCATAGTGCCCTTCGGGGATATTCGAAAGTTCGATCAAGTCGAAAGTGAAGATTCCGGAGCGGCTATAAATAAGGAGAATGCCCATCAAGGCCACGACGGCGCCCACCGAAAGAAAGATGACGAGTTTCATGGCCGCATATTCTTTGCTGTTCGAAGTAAAATTGAAGAAGAAACGGAGCGAATCGCGTTTCGGCTTTCCCGCCATGTCGAGATAGCCCTTCAGGTCATGATAACCCTTGGTATGGCTTCCCCAGACACCAATCAGGAGATACATCGGGATCACCGACATCTCGTAGAAAAAATAGAGGAAAAAGAGGTCGAGAGAAACATAGACTCCCACCGTCGCCCCGGCCAAGATCAGCAGAAAGATATAAAACTCCTTCGTCCGGTCTTGGATATGCCAAGAAACAAAGATCCCGGCGAAAATTAAGATGGAGGAGGCCAAGACAAGCGGCACGGCAATGCCATCCACACCCAAGGAAAAAGAAATTCCAATATTCGGCGCCCAGGTATAGCGTTCGATAAATTGGAAACCTCCTAATTTATAGTCAAAATTATAGAGAAGGTAAAACGACAAGATCGTCGCAATGCCTGCCGAGACCGCCGCTACGCCGCGAACCAGCAGTGCTTGTGTGTTTGGGATGAAGATGAGGAGGATCCCGCCCCCGAAAAGCGAGAACAGGATAATCGATAGGAGATGATCGTTCACGGCGCACTCCTCTCTAGCGGCGCAGCATCAAACACATGGACTTGAACGGCCGATCCGGGACTCGACCCATTCCCTAGAGTATCGGTCTTTGCAACACGTTTATTGTCTTCCTTTTGAACGGACGCCACCGTTGTCCGCTGCGTCACAAACGTGATCGAGCCCTCCATAATCCTCAGAAAGTGGCCAGGGAAAAGCCCAGTCCAAAAAATAACGACGGTCAGTGAAACGCAGATCGCAAGCTCTCGTTGATTGAGGTCGAGCAGGGTTTTGTTCTTTGGATTGTCTAACGGGCCGCACATCGTCCGCTGGAAAAGCCAGAGCAGATAAGCCGCGCCAAGAATCACCCCGACAATGGCAACCGCGCCATAGCGCCAGTCGGAGCGGAAAGCCCCGGATAATATTAAAAACTCCCCAATAAAACCATTCGTACCGGGCATGCCCATCGAGGAAAGGCTGATCACAAAATAAAAGGCCGTCAATATCGGGACCTGTTTGGCCAGTCCCCCGTATTCCGAGATTTGCCGCGTATGCCGACGTTCGTAAAGAAACCCAACGATAAAGAACAGGCCCGCCGTCGATATCCCATGATTAAGCATTTGGATCATCCCCCCTTGAATACCGAGCAGGTTAAGGGAGAACAGACCCAGTACGACAAAACCCAAGTGGCTGATCGAAGAGTAGGCGATTAGTTTTTTGATATCGTCTTGGGCGAGCGCAAGGCAGGCGCCATAAACAATGCCGATGACGGCCAATGTGGACATCAGCGGCATAAATTCCTGCGAAGCATTGGGAAGCAGCGGCAGAGAGAATCGAAGGAAACCGTAGGTCCCCATCTTCAAGAGCAAACCCGCCAGCATCACGCTCCCCGTCGTAGGCGCCTCCACATGGGCATCCGGAAGCCAAGTATGAAAGGGCACCATGGGAACCTTGAAGGCAAACCCGAAGAAAAGGAGGATAAAGATCAGATTCTGTTTTTCGGCTTGGATCGGCACCTTCAAGAGATCGATAAAACTGAAGGAGTATGGCTCCGGCAGGCCATTGGCCACTGCAAAATCATTGTAGTTGAGGACAAGGATCGCAAAGCCGACCAGCATTAACACAGAACCGAACAAGGTATAGAGCACAAACTTCAGCGAGGCATAATCCCGATTGGCGCCCCCCCAGACCTTGATCAGAAAATACATTGGGATCAACATCACCTCCCAAAAAAGGAAGAAGAGGGCGAGGTCGATCGCGGCAAAGACGCCGATCAAGGTAAATTCCAATCCAAGCAAGCAGAGGAAATAGAATTTTACATGTTCACGGATCGCATCCCAGGAAAAAAGAACAATCAACACGGATAGGAAGGCCGCCAAAATAATCAGCAGGAGACTGATCCCATCCACCGCCATGTGGTAATAGACCCCCATGGGCGCGATCCATGGGAGCTTTTCCACAAACTGCATATCGGAAATACCCCGCTCGAATTTTGGCAAGAGAAGCAGAGAGAGCAAAAAGTTGATCGAGACCGTGGAAAGCGTAATCTGTTTGATTACATTTTCGTCACGCGCAATCCAAACGCCGATCGCCCCAAGGAGGGGAAGAAAGGTCAGCAGGCTTAAGATCGGGAAACCGATTTGATCCACAGCTAATATTTGATTTAAGGTCCCCAGCATCACCGACTCACTTCATGACCACAGCGGATTGCAGCTCCGGCTTCAATACAAGATACAGGTTCACGAGGATAAAAATGCCGACGATAATCATCATGGCGTAATGGTCGACCCGGCCGGTCTGAAGACGGCGAATAATCCGCGCAAGGACATGCGTGAGATAACCGATCAGGTTGAGAAAACCGTAGATGACATATTTTTCGATCCAACTCGAAAGCCAGCCGCCGCCAAAAACACCGCGGCCGATTTCGTTGACGATGCGGTCGATGACACCGCCATCAAACTGCTTGCAAAGTTTGACAAAGCCTTTCATCGGACGAATCACCGCAAAATTATAAAACGACCCGACAAATTCTTCCCAAACGGAGACCGGACCGTGTGCGAATTTCAAAAAGAGGGTCCCGCCCTTTCGATAAAGCCAATCGGTATCCAGGCTGATCTTGGCTTCCGGCTTTAGTTTTTTTATTAATAAAAGGAATCCGAAAAGGGCGGCAAGGAGTAACTGAAGCTGCAGTACGACGTGGCTGACCGTCAAGGCATGGTATTCAACCTGATAGGGTAAAAGATCCGTCAGAAAATGTGGCTGTACACCCAAGAGAAAACAAAGCGCGGCCGCGATGCCCATGGCAAAAATCATATTGGGCGGCGGATCGGAGGCCTTGATCTTTTTGTCCTCTCCGGCAAAAACGATAAAGGGAAGTTTGAGCGTGGTCGAAAGAAAGGTGCCCGCAGCGGCCAGGGTGAGCAGCAGGCTCGTCCCCGCAAAATGGGCCTCGGAGGCCGCGGAGATAATCATCCCTTTGCTGATAAAGCCGTTGAAGAGGGGCACGCCGGAAATCGAAAATCCGCCGATCATGTAGAGCATCGCGGTCATCGGCATCACCCGGCCGAGACCGCCGAGTTCCGTCCCCTTTCGTCTGCCAGTCATATAAATCACGGAACCCATCCCCATCATCAACAGTCCTTTGAATAGGATATTGTTGATTGCATGGGCCACGGCGCCATTCACCGCCAATTCCGTTCCGACCCCAATACCCGTCACCATGTAACCCACCTGACTGATGATGTGGTAGGAAAGAAGCCTTCGAATATCGTTCTCGATAATAGTCATGCAGACACCGAAGAGGGTCATGAAGAGACCGACATAAATTAAAACTTCTGCGCCGGCAAACCCTCTGGCGAGGGTATAAACGGCGACCTTGGTCGTGAATGTCGCCAGCCAAATCGTGCCCGTGACCGATCCCTCCGGATAGGCGTCGGGCAGCCAGGCATGCAAAGGCGGACCCCCCGCATTGACCAAAAAGCCAAAGAGCATCAATCCCCCGGCCCAGCCCGCAGGCGAAAATGCACCGAAGCCGATGTCACCCGTTTGAACAACGTGAATGATCACTCCGCCAAGCAAACACACCCCGCCCAAGATATGAATGAGGAGATAACGCGTACCTGCCTTGGCCGAACGGGGAAAACCGCCGAACCAGATGATGAAAACAGACGAAAAGGACATGATTTCCCAGAACAGGAAAAGCGTGAAGAGATCTCCCGCGAAAACGGCCCCCATCGCGCCGCCCGCATAGACAAAGGCCGCCACATGCTCTCGCACGGTTTTAAGATGATAACCGTAAAGCATGCCGATAAAACCGACGATGCCAAAAACGTAGCCAAAGACAAGGCTCATGTTGTCGACGCGGCCGAAGATCAAGTCCTGACTCATGAGATGAATAACCCCGTGATCCCCTTTTTCTACGAGCGTCAAGGCAAAAAGGGCCAGGAGCGGTGCGCCGAGCTGCAGCAGCTTTCGCTGAGTCGCATTGAGAAAGGGGAGTGCGGCCGCGGCCATAAAGAGGATCAGTCCCGGATGAACCCAAACGCTCATGGAAAAACCCCCTTCGCCAGGGCCATAAAATAACTTGGAAAGAGACCCAGCAAGATGGACAAGGTGGCGGTGAGGACCAAGGGGACGACCACAAAATAGGGCGCCTCCTTAATATCGTCGTGATGAATACCGTGATTGCCTTCCGCTTCCGCTTCCACGTTTAGGGGCTTATGAAAAAAGGCCTTGTAGATTACCGGCACAAAATAGGCCGCATTCAGAACGGTGCTGGCCAGCAAAACGAAGAGGATAGGGAGTTGGTCGGCTTCGATCGATCCCAAAGCCAGATACCATTTTGTGATAAAACCGGCCGCAGGGGGCACGCCGATCATACTGAGGGCGCCGATGGAAAAGGCCGCCATGGTCCAAGGCATCTTTCTTCCGATGCCGTTCAGTTCGCTGATCTTGGTCTTATGCGTCGCCACGTAAATCGATCCGGCGCAGAAGAAGAGCGTAATCTTGGAAAAGGCATGATTTGCGATATGCATCACCCCGCCGATCATGCTGCTGGGTGTCAGCAAGGCTGCGCCGAGGACGATGTAGGACAACTGGCTGATGGTGGAATAGGCAAGCCGGGCCTTCAAATTATCGCGGGTTAAGGCATAGATCGAGGCCATGATGATCGTAAAAGAAACGAAAAATGCGGTGTAAATTCCGAGATTGAGCTGCCGCATGAGATCGACACCGAAGACATGAAAGATAACTCTGAGAACGGAAAAGACGCCGACCTTCACCACGGCAACGGCATGAAGCAAGGCGCTGACAGGCGTGGGTGCGACCATCGCGCCCGGCAGCCAGCTGTGAAAGGGCATAATGCCTGCCTTGGCGATTCCCGCGATAAAGAGGATGTAGATCGCCGTCAGCTTCATCGGCGACCCAAGGCCCTTGAATAATCCACCCTGGGCAAAATCGAGGGTGCCGGCCATATTGTAGGTCAAGATCACCGCCGCCAAAAAAAAGGTTTTCGAGGCGCCTAAAAGATAGATCATATACCGCTTGGCGCCGCCGAAGGCTTCTTCGGTTCCCTTATGCGCCACGAGCGGAAAAGTCGAGAGGCTCAGAATTTCGTAAAAGACAAAAAGCGTCAGCAGATTTTTTGAAAAAGCAATCGCGATGGCGGAAGAAATACTCATTGCAAAGCAGGCGTAGTAGCGTGTCTGATGCCCCTCGTGGGCCGTGCGCATGTATCCGATGGAATAACAGGTCGTCACGATCCAAAGAAAAGAGGCAACCGTCGCAAAGAAGAGACCCAAGGCATCGACACGAAAGGCGATGTCAAGGCCGGGAATAAAAGTAAAGAGGGTGTATTCGAAGGTCTTCCCCGCCAAAACCGCAGGAGCCATCGAAATGACAATGAAGAACTTGATAGCCCCTGCGCCTAACGACCAGGCTTCACGCAAATTAGGATTTCGATCGGTTCGTACAATCAACCCTGCTGCGAGAAGCGAAGCCAAAACCGCTAGTAACGGCCTAACCGACTCAATCTCTTCCACGTGAACGCTTTCTTACCACTTCATCAAATCCAATTCGTCCACATTCGTCGTTGCTTTTCTCCGAAAGAGAACGATGATGATGGCGAGCCCCACGGCCGCTTCGGCCGCGGCAATGACAATAACAAAAAGGGAGATAATCTGACCATCGACTCCTCCATAATGATGAGAGGAGGCGATTAAGTTGATATTCGCCGCATTCAGCATCAACTCGACTGAAAAGAGGATAATGAGAAAATTTCTCCTCACGAGGATGCCGACCAGTCCGATCGTAAACATCAAGGTCGAAACAACGATATAGTAAGTAATGGGAACGGCCACTGATTTTCGCCTTTAATAAACGGGACGGCCCCTGGCCAATCCGTGATGACGCCATTCGCCGACGACTCTAAGTAATCGTGCGAGTACCCGGCCGCGCCGACTCGAACAAACAGGTCTCATCCTAACTTAAGGGCATTTTTTTAGCCAGGACCATCGCCCCGATGACCGCGCCCAAAAGAATAACCCCGACCACCTCGAAAGGGAGAAGATATTGGTTAAACAACGCAAGTCCAATCTCCGCGGTATTCCCCAAGGAAGCGCTTTGCCCCGCAACATCCGGCGCCTGTGCATCCAGGGGAGATTTGAAAAAAACGGGAGATTTGAAAAAAACAATGAGGATCTCCGCCAAGATGACGACGCCAAAGAAAATCGCAAACGAGGTCTGTTTTTGCAAAAAGGTTTCGGTCGTTTTGAGGTTCAGGAGCATCAAAACGAAGAGGTAGAGCACCAGTACGGCCCCCGCGTAAACAATGATCTGGATCGCGGCGATAAATTCCGCATGCAAGAGAACGAACAGCCCTGCGACATGGAGCAGCGTTGAAAGCAAGGCCAGGGTGCAGTAAACCGGGTTTCGAAGACCGATGGTGAAAATCGAAGACACAATAACGGCAAAGGCAAAGTAAAAAAAGAATATGGTCTGCAACGATGGGTCCTATTCCGCTTCTGTCTCCGGCGCCTCTTTCGGTACGAGTTCCGGGATCGCGTCGTGTAAGGAAGGAAAGCGGTATCGATACTCGCTGGCCATCTCATCCTCACCTTCTTGATGATGTGCGACGAGATAGCGCTTGGCTTCTCGATAAGACCGATCTCCAATTTCGTAAAGCTTGGCTTTATCGAAGATCAGGTCACGCTTGTTATTCGTCGAATATTCGTACATTTTGGTCATCCCGAGCGCATTCACCGGACAGGCCTCGACGCAAAAACCGCAGAAGACACACTTGGTGATGTCGATATCGAACGCCGTCGCATAGCGAACCGCGACCCCCTCTCGATCTTCGACGGCGCTGACCACGCGAATACAATGAGAGGGACAGGCGGCCTCACATAGATCGCATCCGACGCATCGTTCTTTCCCATCCTCATAGTTCAATAGACACAGGGCGCCGCGATGCGTATCGGGAAGCGGCACCTTCACATGGGGATACTGGACGGTCACCTCTTTCACAAAATAATGCGAAAAGGTTTGCTTAAGGCCCTTGAGAATTTCTTTAAAGAGGACATCGCTTAAAAACTTTTTAACCATCGCCGTGCTCCGCATCGCCCGCATTTGTCTCCGGCTCTACCGCATCCCGCTGCGGTTCTACAGCAGAAGAATCGACTGAATTCTCCGGCTGGGATGATATGACATCGAGCAGAATCGGCTTTGTGGACTCGATCGATACGGCGCCGCTTGTGCGGTAGAGGACATGCGTCTTAGGATCGATCTTCGCCCGTAACAGATCTTTAACGGGCGGATCGGTAAAATGAAGAGGAAAGTGAACGCTGCCCTCAGGCAGCGCCGGGCAGATTTCGACCGGGACTTCCAGACTGCCTTGTTCGGAGGACAATTTCACGACATCCCCGTTCGTCAGGCCCAGCGCGGCTGCGTCCGCTTCTCCAATTTTCAGGTTTCGATTGTGATAGATCCCCATCAAGTTCTCGTCGCGGGTAGACAGTTTTCCAGAGTGATAAAGGCTTTGCTCCAAGGAAAGCCAGAATGCGCCCTCCCCTTGAGTCTCAACCGGGGAGGCTGCATAACGTCCCGCGACTTCCGAAATAAAACCGTCTTCCAGATAGGGTTCAGCCTGGACCTTCGGTCGTTCACTGCGGAAATAGCCCGGCACCCACTGCATGATTTCGTTCTTGATTTCCTCGACACTCCGATAAAGGAGGGGATGCCCCAAATGCTTCGAAAGATCGGTAAAGACCCTCCAGTCCGGCCGGGCTTCGCCGCGCGGATCGAAGGCCTCGCTGACCCCTTGCACCTTTCCCGACATATTGGTGAAGGTGCCTTCCTTTTCGGCGAAGGTCGCGACGGGCAGGACAAAGTCGGCCATCTCCCCCAAGGCGTTCATGAAGATATCTTGCACGATGATCAGGTCGATCTTTTCTAGCGCCTCTTTAACCCGCATCGAGGAAGGCAGGCTTTCCAAGGGGTTTTCTCCGACCACGTACAAAGCCCTGATTTCCCCGCGATGCGCGGCCGCGATGATTTCGGGAAGCGTTAAACCGTTGCCCGCTTCATTGGCCCCGGGCAATTCCGCATGCCAGGCGGAGGCGAAACGATGACGTTCCGCATCGGAATCGTAGGACCGTTGCCCCGGCAAAAACTCAGCCACGCCGCCCATGTCTACCGCACCCTGCTCGTTATTTTCCTCGCAAATCGGAAGGACGCCCGCGCCTTCTTTTTCGAAGAGGCCCGCAACGAGGGCCAAGTCGATCAGACGGAGCACGTTCTCGTAGCCGCCGGCTTCCGAAACGATGGATTCGCCCCAAATCAACACCCCGCGTTTTGCGTTCGCCAAGAGGCCGGCCGCTTCGGCAATCTGCTCCCAACCTAGTCCGCAGGCCTCGGCAAGGGCTGACTTGGAAAGCGGCGAGAGAGCGGCCTTTAAGGCCTTGAAGGCTGCTGGATGTTGTTCGCTGAAGGCGGCATGAGACAGATCGCCCTCGACAACGGCCTTGATCAATCCTTGAATAAAGGCCGTCTCCGCTTGCAATTTGATTTGCAAGGGATGCGTCGCCAAGGCCATCAAATTGGTCTTCCAGGTTTCGGCCACAATCAATTGGCCGCCGAATTCGCTCATCGATTTTTTTACGCGCAGGGCCGCGATGGGATTGGTCTCGGTCATATTCGAACCGACCATGAGAATCACATCCGCAAGCGCCACTTGTTCGTAGCTGACCGTGGACGATCCCACACCCAAGGCGTGGCGCATCGCCAAGACGGAATTCATATGGCCGTAACGCGCGGCGCTGTCGATATTGTTCGATCCCAAAACCGAGCGCATGAGTCGTTGGAAGAGGTACACGTCTTCGTTGGTGCAACGGCCGCTGATGAGCCCGGCGATCGCGCGTCCGCCGTGCTGTTCTTTAATCTGCTTAAGGCGCTTGCCGATTTGCGCCAGGGCCTGAAACCAGGGGATTTCGATATGCTCGCCCTCGACTTTCGTCAATGGCTGGATCAAACGCGCGTCGCTTTGAACGTATTGAAATCCGAAGCGCCCGCGTACGCAGATGCCGCCATGGCCGTCGCCGGGTTCGATATCGTAACCGAGTTTGTTGGTGTAAGAGAGCTCGGAGGTGACGACCATGATGGATCGTTCGTTGGTTTCGAGCGTAATCTGGCAGCCATCCGAACAAAAGCTGCAGGTGGTTTCGGTCTTCTTGAGCTGCCAAGGCTTAAAGGTGTATTTCGAAAACTTGCTGACGATGGCGCCGACGGGGCAGACAGCCAGACAGTCGCCACAGAATTCGCAAAAAAGCGATTCGCCCCCATGCGCGCCGACATGGGTCTTTTTATCTTTTTTATAAAAACACAGGGCATCGACCAACTGCACCTCTTTGCAGACATTGATACACTGGCCGCAGAGGATGCAGCGCTCCATATTAAAATCGAGACCGATACTTCTTGTGTCTTCCGGGATCTCTTTCTGTTTCCCTTTTTTTATGTCGTAGACTTCAAGATCGTAGGCCATGTCCTGGAGTTCGCATTGGCCGTCTTTATCGCACACGGGGCAATCGAGCGGATGCGTCACCAAGTGTTTCTCGACGGCCCCCTTTCGCGCTTCACGCATCTTTTCCGTATCGGTTCGGACCACCATCCCGTCTTCGGCCCTGGCCGTACAAGAGCGGACATTGTTCTTTTTTCCTTCGACCTCGACAAGGCAAAGGCCGCAGGACCCGAAAGGAGAAAAGCTGTAGTGATAACACATAGCGGGCAGAACGGTGCCCATATTTTTAATGGCGGTGTAAACGGACGACCCCTCTTCCACGCGGATTTCGGTGCCGTCGACGGTCATCGTGACCCTCTTTTTCTCGGAATCGGGCGTATCGATTGAGGTCGTATTTTTTTTAACGGTACTCATCTATCGGTCACACTCCCCCATCACAATATCATAGGTTCCAAAAATCGTAATAATGTCGGCGATCATATAGCCTTTCGCCATATGATCGAAGGCCCCCATGTGCACAAAAGAAGGGGCGCGTATTTTCAGCCGATAGGGTTTCCCGCCGCCCTGACTCACCAGATAGAAACCCAGCTCGCCTTTCGCCGCCTCCGTCCCGCAATAAATGTCCCCCTCCGGAACGTTAAAACCGGACGAATAGAGCTTGAACTGATAGATCATGCTTTCCATGTCGGTAAAGACCCGGTCCTTCGAGGGCGCGACAATCTGCGGAAGATAGGCCCGGATCTCGCCTTCGGGAAGCCGATCGAGACATTGTTTAACGATCTTGGCGCTCTCTTTCATTTCTTCCATGCGCACCCAATAGCGGTCGTAAGTATCGCCCTTCGTCCCCAAAGGGACGGTCCATTCCACCTTGTCGTAGGCGCCGTAGGGACTCACCTTGCGCAGATCGTAATCGACGCCGGAGCCGCGCAGCGCGGGGCCGGATAATCCATAGGCGACGGCATCATCGCCGGAAATCACGGCGATGTCCCGCGTCCGGCTCATCCAGATCCGGTTGTTGTGAAGCAGGCTATCGTATTCGTCTATTTTCTCCGAAAAGGTGCCAAGAAATTTGTAGAGTTCATCGCCAATTTTCGGCGTGAAATCCCGCTCCACCCCGCCCACGCGATACCAACTGGTCGTCAGGCGCGCCCCGCAGAGCTCTTCAAAAATGTCGAGAAGCACCTCCCGTTCGCGAAAGGTAAAAAAGAAGATGGTCATCGCCCCAATATCGAGGGCCTGCGTCCCTAGCCAGAAGAGATGTCCGATAATCCGTTGCACCTCCGCGACGATCGTCCTTAAATATTCGCAACGTTCGGGCAGTTCGATTTTCAGCATTTTTTCGATCGCCCGGACATAGGCGAAGTTGTTGTACATGGCGCAAACGTAGTCCAGTCGATCGGTGTGGGGAATAAATTGATTATAGGTAATCGATTCGGCGATTTTCTCGACACCACGATGGAGATAACCCAGAACCGGTTCGGATTTGACGATCTTTTCCCCCTCCAAAGTAATAATAACTTTTAGCACGCCATGGGTCGAAGGGTGCTGCGGCCCCAGGTTCAAAAGCAACTCCTCTGTCCGCAACAAGGGCAGCGAATTTTTAGGCGTGGATTGCTCTTCTTGCTGCGCGTTCAGTGTCATTTTTCTTGGATTATTCTCTTGTAATAATCAACCGATGGATTACTTGTTCAGCGTGGAAAATCGAAGGTGTCTCGCCACCCCCGGCCCTGAATCGGAAAATTCTTTCGCAAAGGAAACCCTTCATCGTATTCATCCGGCAGAAGGATCCGCTTCATTTCGGGATGATTCCGAAATCGGATCCCCATCATGTCGTAGACCTCCCGCTCCAGATAGTTCGCGCCCACCCAGATCCTTGTCACTGAATCGATTTCGCAGTCGTCTTCCGGTACGCGGGTTTTTAATCGAACCTGATGTTTTAAGCGGATGGAAAAAAATTCGTAGACCACTTCGAAGCGTTCCGCGTCCTTCGGAAAATCGACCGAGCTGATATGGATCGGGTAGTCGAAATTCAATGCGGGATCGTCCCGCAAAAGCTGGCACACCAAAAGCAGGTCTTCCCTGCGAATATGGACCGATAGATCGCCCCGAAACATCGTCGCGCCAAGAATGGCGTCAGGAAGCGTTCCCTTTATTTTTTGAGTGATGGGGTGATCCTTCCCATCTTCCATGCCGCGCGGCACGCTAAATCGCCTCGAAGTTTTCATGCCTTAACAAACACCTTCTTTTTCATGATTTGTTTTTGAAGATTCATCAGACCTTCAAGCAGGGCCTCAGGCGTCGGCGGACAACCCGGCACGTAGATATCGACCGGTACGAAACGGTCGACGCCCTGCACCACGCTGTAGGTATCGTAAATATTTCCGGAGGTGGCGCAGGAACCCATCGCAATCACGTAACGCGGTTCCGGCATTTGGTCATAGACCTTGCGGATCACAGGCGCCATCCGGCGGCAGACCGTGCCGGAGACGATCATCAAATCGGACTGCCGGGGCGATCCGCGAAAAACGCCTGCCCCAAAACGGTCCATGTCATATCGCGAAGCGACAGCGGCCATCATCTCGATTGCGCAACAGGCCAAACCGAAAACCATGGGCCAAAGCGAACCCTTTCTGGCCCAATTGACCGCCTGGTCGAGTTTCAGGGTCACAAAATTCGCCTCGAACTTTCCGGTTAATCCCATTCGAGCCCCTCCTTTTTCCAGGCATAAACATAAGCAACGAGGAAAAGCGCAATAAAGATCATCATCTCGATCAAACCAAACAAACCGATTTTATTAAAAACAACTGCCCAAGGGTAGAGGAAGGCCACTTCGACATCAAAAATAACAAAGAGCATCGCAATAATATAATAACGCACGGGAAAAGGATTTCTGGCATCGGAAATCGGTTCGCTGCCGCATTCGTAGGGCGAAAGCTTTTCCTTGTCATCGATACGAACTTGCACAAAATAGCTTAAAACGAGGGTTCCGATGCCAAAAACGAGGGCGGCACCGATAAATATAAATATAGGGATATAGTTGTCTGGGGGAAGCGTATCGATCATCCTGAAAATGCCCCTCTTTTTGGAGATTTATAGATCATCAAACAGTGAGCAGGTCTATTTTATCCTCTTGAGGAAGGGATGTGCAATAAGGAAAAAGACCTATCTATATTCATGAAATATTAGGCCTTTTGGCCAAATCATCGCTTGCGCCCTGGTTCTGAGGCACCGTGCAAGGGCTTAAGAGACGATTATTGCACGCCATTTTAGGACTTGAACATCGCTTGGGTTGAAGCACGGGCGAAGGACGGGGTTATAAACGGGCTCCCCCCAAATGCAGAAGGGAGCCCGTTTTGTCTTACATATTGAGGTGTTTTTTTAAAATTTCGCTGCCGGTGATTTTCGGATTATCGGCGCCGAACTCTTGGGCCTTTTTAAAAGAGTCGCTGGCCTCGGCATGTTTCCCTTTGCCATCCATAGCGATCGCCAGGTTAAAATGGGCCTCCGCAAAATCCGGCTTGGCTGCAATGGCTTCGTTCAAATGTTTAATGGCGACATCCCAATGTCCTTGCACGAGATGGTCAACCCCTTCATTATTTTTTGCCGCGGCAGAGGTATTGCTCATGCCGCTCGGAGACATAATCGATGGAATTTGCGCCTTCGCACCCCCGCCCCCGCTTTCACAGGCCGCTATGGTGAATAACGCAATCAATCCAACAATAAAGCCACTCAAGCGAACGATCGGTTTTCTAGTCATGATGTTGCCTCCTTTTGTGTGAATCGGTTTAAATGCCCACGAACTCCCGACTGAACCCTAGCGATGATTGAAGTAGAGGAAATGGCAAGCCAAAAAGTGAAAGACAAGAACCACTTCTCGGCATAAAGCCTTACACAAATGCGCATTCGCTGATTTTTTGGCAGGTCTCAACTATAAGGGAAGTGTCTTTTCGAAAGCAAGGAAAATCATTTTTTGTAAGCCTCAGCGGGCAGGATAACATTTCGAAACGGAATAAGATCTCACTTTATTTCTGCTCCAAGTTGACAGCATTCGCCTTAAATGGCAATATGATTCCGGCTTGGCGCGTCGTATGATCAACCCTCAAATTCTCCCAAAAATCCTTTCGGATACTTTTCAGTCGCCGATTAAAACGGTCGCCTGCGAAAAACTCCCAGGCGACGCCTCGAACCGTAGGTATTATCGTCTCGAATGGCGGCAAAATGGAACAGGCCGTTCGGCCATATTAATGGAAATGGCCAAAGCGGAATCGGCTAAAATATCGGACGAAGCGGGAAGCGAGCCCCCAAGCACCGTTCAAGAACTCCCTTTCATCGACATCCAAAAACACTTACTCGCCTGCAAAATCCCCGTTCCAGAAATTTATTTATTCGATGAGGCGCGCGGCTGGATTCTTTTGGAAGATTTGGGGGAGGCGACCTTGGCCGATGTCCTTGGCGATTCGTCCGACACGCTTTCTCGCGCGACGGAATATTATCAAAGGGCCATCGATGCCCTCGTATCGATTCAACACGAAGCGACCCCGCAACAAGGCAAAACAAGCATCGCCCATCGACGTCGTTTTGACCGAAACTTATTCGAATGGGAGTTCGAGCATTTTATCGAATATGGCATTGAGGCGAGAAACGGGATTGCCCTCGACAGGGAAAAACGCATCGCCCTCCAATCCATATTTTCCGAAATCTCCACAGAACTGGCTGCGCTGCCGCAGGTCTTCACCCACCGCGATTACCACAGCCGGAACCTCATGATCGACAAAGATCCGACAGGATTTAAGTTGGGCATCATCGATTTCCAAGACGCCCTCATGGGCCCGCCGCACTACGACCTTGCTTCACTCTTGCGGGACTCCTACATCGACCTGCCCGAGGAAACGATCGATCACTTGCTGGATTACTATTTCAAGCTTTTCGAATCGCGTTCGGGAAAATCGATCGATCGGGCAAGCTTTCGGACCCACTTCGACCTGATGAGCATTCAACGCAATCTAAAAGCCGCCGGACGTTTTATTTTTATCGACAAGGTCAAAAAAAAGGACCACCTGCTTCGATTCGTCACGCCCACCCTCCTCAAAGTAAAACGCAACCTCACAAAATACGAACACCTAAAACCCTTACGTCGCTTGCTGGCCTCCGTTGTCTTGGAGCTTCAATAAAATGAAGGGGATCATCTTGGCCGCCGGTCTGGGGACGCGGCTTCGGCCCTATACGGACACCCTGCCGAAGCCCCTCATTCAAGTGGGCGGCAGGCCTTTAATCTATTACAATCTCATGCTGTTGAAGAAATATGGGATCGTCGATGTGTCAATCAATCTCCACCATTTCGGCGATAAAATCGTTCAAGAGCTGGGAGACGGATCGAAAATGGGCATGCAGATTCGCTACTCGCAAGAGGACGCACTTTTGGGGACGGGCGGGGGCATCAAAAAAATGGCATCGAGTTTCCCGGACGAGGCTTGTGTTGTCATCAATGGGGATATCGTGATAGAAATTGAACTCGATCGTCTCCTCGCAAGGCATCGGGATAAGAAAGGTTCGGCAACCCTGGTGCTGAGAGCGGACAAAAATCTTTCGCAATTCGGCATCCTCGAAATCGATGCGGAGGATCGGATCAGAAATATATTAAACAAAACCCCTTGGAACGGCTTCGGAAAACGGCAGTTGATGTTTACGGGTCTGCATGTGATCGAAAAGAAAGTCCTCGACTATATTCCCGCGAATGGTTTTTATTCGATTACTGAGGCCTACATCGCGATGCTTCAAGAAAACAAACAGAATCTATTCGCCTATGTCAGTGAAGGGTATTGGAACGATCTCGGCCACGTCGATCGATATCGAAGCGTCGATCGCGCGTTACTGGAAGGGAAGTTAAAAATCAGTCATATGGGCTAGAGAAATGGCTTCTCGGCCCGTGACTTCACCCCATATCATGGAGGAACACCCATGTCACACCACGGACAACAAGAAATAAAAACCGATGTAAAAGATGACCCGGCTGCAAAGGAGTTGCTGCGGAAAGCCTTCGAGAGTACCTCCCGCTGGGCAAAAGATTTTCCGGGCTTTGCTGCGGAGCTCATCGTGAACGACAATGGCGAAATCTACAAGGGGTCGGTTGAAATTAAATCGCGCGAAGAAATGACAATCAACTTAGAAGTGCCTGAGGAGAAAAAGGCCTTGAGCGATTGGGCGAAGGACAGCATCGGAATGATAACCACCCACCGCGCCTGGCGCTCCTTCGAGGAATCGGACGGAAAAAGTCCCGTCACCTTCGCCGAGGAAAACAACGACCACCCCCTTGGGAAACTGATCCTCATCCACGGCGATGGGATGGGCTCGCGTTATCGAATCAAAGACAACCGAATTCAGCAAATTTCGCGCGACATGAGCCGGATGCGCTTTACGATCAACATTGAAGAGGCGATGAAAACGGAAGACGGCAAGTCGCTCACCACGCAATATGTGGTCTTCTATTTTACCGGCGACAATAAATTGATGAAAGTCGACAGCTTCAGCGATACGCATCATATTCTAAAGGGAAACTACCTCCCCGGCAAGCGACGGGTTATCTCCAGCCAGGAGGGGCAACCCATCGTCCGCACGATTGAGTTTAAAGGACACCGGCTGCTTTAAGCTTGACAAAGCACGATGGCGATACTTTACAGGTGAACTGAGGACGCCCTTTGATGAAGGTCGGTATTGTCCAAATGGATTCGGAATTTGGACAGGTTGAAAAGAACATCGATCGAGCCCTTGCGGCCATGGAGCCGCATCGGGCCGATCTTTGGGTATTGCCGGAGCTCTTCAATACGGGCTACCAATTCATATCTAAAAAAGAAGCGCGTGTGCTTGCCGAGCCGGTGCCGGGGGGACCAACCACCCAGGCCCTCATCGCTGCGGCAAAGCGATGGAAGACCACCCTTTGTGCGGGTATCGCCGAACGCTCGGGCAGTGGAATCTTTAATGCATCGATCCTGGTCGGACCGAAAGGATTGATTGGCAGCTACCGAAAAATCCACCTCTTCTACGAAGAAAAACGATGGTTTACTCCGGGAAATCTTCACTTCAAAACCGAGAACGTCCCCTATAAAAATTCAGATGGCAGTCGCCGCAGCGCGCGCGTGGGGATGATGATCTGCTTCGATTGGATTTTTCCAGAATCGGCGAGGACCCTTGCGCTACTGGGCGCCGATATGATCTGCCACCCCTCCAATTTAGTCCTTCCTCATTGTCCGGATGCGATGGTGACACGCTGTTTGGAAAATCGCGTCTTTGCCATCACGACCAATCGGGTCGGCTCCGAAAAACGGGGGAATGAAACATTGACCTATATCGGAAAGAGTCAGGTCGTGAGCCCGAGAGGCGAGATCTTATTTCGGGCGCCGGAGAAAAAAGAAACCGCTCAGGTCATAGAAATTGATCCGACGTTCGCGAGAGACAAAAGGCTAAATCGATACAATCATCTCGTGCGTGACCAACGCAAACGGTTTTATCGCTAATCTATTCAGTTCGGAAGTTTTTAAAGAAGCCAGGCCCTTCCGTCTTCGCCCCCCTTCTAGATCTTCACCCCCGCATATTATTTCAGCGTTTTCATCGCCGCCAGGCTACACGATTTGTCCATAAAGGGCGTAAGGCCTTCGCCCAGATGCGAAGGGGGACATTCGGGCACACCTAACGATAGACGACGTATCGCAACAAAAATCGATCGACTGCCCGTCTCGATATCCCGGATACGCCTTCATCCGAAAACTCGTAGGGCCTTAAGGGACGATGAAAACGCTGTACATGCTTGAGGACTTCCCCCCGCCGTTTCCACCAAGGACAATTCGCCCCGCCGATACCGTCTTCTTCCACAGACCATGGATTTCACCCGCGATCGGCACACTTTCACCCGTTGATATAAAACCGCTCATCCAACTGGGTTTCGGTAGAATCCGATTGTCATGTGCGAGGTAAAGCGTGGCGCTGCGATTAAGATCAAAGGCGATAAAATTTTCGCCTATCCAATTTTTATCGTCGTTTGCCGTTTTGATATAGCTTGCGCCGAGGACGGTCGAGGGTAAGCCTGAAAAGCCGTAATTTCGGTCAATATACACCGTAGCGCCGTTTGCCAGTCCTTTGGAGACTACAGCATAAACCTGTCCGCTCGTCACATTTAAATTCGAAAGAACAAGGGTCTCGGAGGTCCCCGTCTTCGCACTTGCTGAAGCAGATTGCGCGGAGATATTCCCTGCAGCGTCGACGGCGCTGACGCGATAAGTGTAGCTCGTATTTTCCAGCAGTCCCCCGCTCGAAAAACTGGTGGTCGTCGAAACCCCAATTTCCAGGCCGTCGCGATATATTTTATATGCGACCACGCCTACATTATCGGTGGAAGCAGTCCACCGCAATGCGATACGATTTCCACTTTCCGCCGTCGCACTGAGATTGGTGGGCGTCGATGGGATTTCTGGGTCGGAAGCAAGACCCACAACCACACTGAGCGCCTCCGAACGCTGAGATTCGTTGCCGGCGGCATCGAATGCGCTCACGCGATAGACCTGGACCGTCCCTGGCAATAGACCTGCATCCAAATAACTCGTTGTGGGAGAAATACCGATTAGAATATCGTTTCGGAAAATACGATACCCGGCCACGCCGACATTATCCGTCGAAGCATTCCATTTTAGGCGAATTTGGTACAAGGTGCTCAGGCTGACCCAGGGCAATTGCGCGCTTTGGTTCCCTGCCGCATCATAGGCCGATACACTGTAACGATAGAGGGTCGCGGGTAATAGGCCCTTGTCCGAATAAGTCGTCGCCGTTGTCTGCCCGATGACAACGCCATCTCTAAAAACCTTATAACCCGTGACTTTAATGTTGTCGGTCGCGGCGCTCCAACTTAAATTAATCTGAGAAATCGAAACGGAAACGGCGCCGAGATTTGAGGGGATAGAAGGTGGAGTGATGTCGCTTAAAACCAAGGTCGTCACCGTCAGCATCGCCGAGGGAAGCGAGGCGTTGCCGGCGACATCGAAGGCCCTCAATTGATAGGCATATTGTGTATTGGGAAGGAGATTGATGTCCGTGAACGTGTTCGTGGTCGTTCGCCCCACCTCTACGCTGTTTCGATAGAGGCGATATTCGACTACAGCCACATTGTCCGTAGAGGGCGTCCATTGAAGCTGTATTTGCGAAGTCGAGAGGCTCGTTGCCAAAACATTTAATGGCGGCGAGGGCGGTTCGATATCCGGCGGCGGGGTCGTTTTCAATGTAGCGTCCAAGGAGGTCGCGGCGTTGCCGGAAGCGTCTTTTGTAATGATCTTGTAGTGATAGATCGTTCCTGAAGATAGGTTTGTCAGAGTCAGGCTGTGGCTCGTGACCCGGCTCGCATTTTTGATCGATTGACCGTAGCTGATCTCCCTTCCGTATTGGATCTCGGAATCGGCGGGCTCATCCGTGGTCCAAGCGATGGTCGCCGAATCCGCTTGAATACTGACCACACGCACGTTAGACAACAGCGGGGCAGTGGTGTCTGCAGTATTGGCGATATCGATCGCGAGGTTTTTTGTCGCGGATCGCGTATTTACGTCGACCACCTCGACTGCGAAAGTCGCCTTGCCTTGGAGGAGTGGCGTTCCCGACAAAATCCCGTCCTTCGACAAGGCGATGCCCTCCGGCAAGAAACCCGAAACGACACGCCAGAGATAGGGGCTTTTCCCGCCGGATACGCTTAATAGTTCACGGTAGGGTTTCCCGACGCTTCCCGTAGGCAAGGTCTCGGTCGTAATCGTAAATATTTCATCCCGAAATTCATCCGCACCGATATCCCAGGGGACGATCCGGCTCATCCCGTCGACATCGTCCGAGAATGCAATGCCCAGGTTCGCCCCCAGTCCCACGGCAACTGCGGATGCTTGAAGGTGTAAATCGATGGTCCCCGGTGCAATGGATACAAATTGACTGGAAGCCGATATAGCGATGATGGACAGGGGGCCGGGCGCAGAGCTGTCCGAGGAAAGGTTGTTCGATGACGTCCCCCAAGACCCAGGATGATTAAAATCGCTTCCGCTGCCGGAACCCATCGAGATCGTATTGACGGTGTTGAGTATCGCAGTCGGGCTCTCGCTATAAATGCCGCCTTGCCCATCCGCCTGACTCCCCGTTAAACCCGTATTAAAAACCGTTACATTTTGGATGTTCACGGTAATGGCATTCAGCTCTTGATAGTTGATCGCCCCCCGGCCGATATTGTAGATCATGCTATTGCGAATCGTAACCGTGTGGCCGCTTGCCATATCATTGAGGCTAATGGCGTCCGAATTGGGGTTGTCGTAACCGACAAAATCGTCGTCATGAATCAGAAGTTGGTTCAGGACAACTTGATTCGCCGCCACGTGTACGCCTTCCCAGCTGGCGCTTCCACTCCGATTCGGCCAGCCTGTAATCTCCAAGCCCTCGACCCGGCTATAATGATCCGCAATATGAATCACGTGACCTAAAGCTATCGGGTCGAGGCGAACGCCACCGCCCGCCAAGCCTTTATGATGTTGTGAAGGCGCAGCGCTGAGCCACATATAATGACTCGCGTCCGTTGTCGATCCTTGAATCAGGACACCCGCATCGAAAATGCCGTCTGCGTAGGCCTCTCCTTTTTCGATGGTGCCAGTCCGAGAAAGAATCGTATCCAGCCGTGCAGACGCGCCAGAGGTCACTCCGACGACAGCTTCGCCCTCTTGAAAAACGCCGAGGACGGCATCCAGGCTCATATTCGTCTCGGAGGATGAAGGGCGATCCCTTTCTTTTAAATATTTCCCTTCCGCCCGAGAAATAACGCCAATAATTTTTTCGCCCCCCACAAACATTCTGCTTTGATTGGAAATGGCAAAATAGCGCCGGGTGATCAAATCGCCTTGTCGCGCATTTTCCCATTCCTGAAAGTTAGGAAAATCCCTCGCGTTCGCCCCGATAGAGTGAACGACAACGACCGCCGCAGTGGAATTCTCTAGAACCGCAGAAAATGCCAAAGCCGCCGAAAAATGAAAGAGGATAAAAACGGACATCGTTAAAAAAAATCGTCGTGAGGATAAACCAAAGGATTGCACTCTTTTCATTCAATTCGCTCCAGTTTTCGTTGGGCTGTCATTGTTATTTTCAAAGACTTATAAAACTGCACTCGTGTTCGCTGCAGGTCAAAATAGAAACCCATTAGGATATGTCGATGTGGACTACCGGGCTAGACAAAGGTTGACGAACCAGGATCAAATGATGAATGCGTCTTGCTAATAAACGGATCGCCTGCTGGCAACATTTACTCCATTGCAACAAAATGAACGCACTTCTTTCCTTTGTTAAGCAAAATAGAGGCCAGCTCTCTCTTTCAGGAAATACACCTATTTATCAAGACGATGAGATTACAGCACAATCGATCCTTGATTTAGTGTGTCGTTTATTCACGAAGATGAAAATACAAATACCACGAAGATGTTCATATACATAGGCTTAGCGCTGTCGCCCAAATGAGACAGCCTGTCCATAATTTGTTTTCACATCGAAATAGCGATGTACCAAACAATTCTTCTCGATTCGAGACCTAGCGTCCTAGAATGCTAAGAACGATTGCGGCATTAAAATGGATGTCCGAGGGGTAAGATAAAAAGAAGCAGGACTCATCAGGCTTTTTAATGTACTGACGTTTTTGCTCATTCGCAAAACCGCGACATGTCGTCAACAGAACGCCGATTGCTGAATAGGGGAAATAGAAGTAAATATGGGTACAGTAAAATGATTTATGGAATCACAAGGATTCGGATTTAACCCGCCCAGAACGGAGACGATCTACTCGTCAACACTTCAGGCATAATTGGAGGCGGGCACAAATACCCTTGATGCAGGCAATGATGTTCAATGAGAAGCATTTCAGGGCAAAACCGGCCCGCAAGCCATTCAGCTCGGCGACCTTTCGCAAGTCGAGATTTTATTAAACTTAAAAAGCCCTGCGGGATATCATTCCCGCAGGGCTTTTTGTTCGGCACACAATGAAGAAAAGAACGCTAGCTTTACTCCTCCCCAGATGGCAAAGCAGATTGGCGCTTTACTTTTTTCAATCCACTGAATGGACAGGTCATTATGCGTCGGTTGTACGCTTAACAAGATTGCGCGCTTTGCTTCATATTCGGCTCAACCTTAGTCAATGTTGGCGCCAACGACTGCGGCCATTTGCATCATATCGATCGTTTGGCCCTCTTGTAATTTCGTTAAATCGGTCAGTTTTCCTGATTTGCTTGTGGATTTTGTATTTCTAAATATCGTCAGTAATTTAGAGTCGGCCACGATATACTTCCCTGCATTTTCCGGCTTTCCATTTTTTGTTTTTGTTTGAAGTTTATTGGCTTTAATATAATCCCACAACTTTTTGGTAATATCCGTTCTCGAAAGCTCGGATGTCCCCAGAAATTTCGCCAAGTCCGCCTTTAATTTTACCGCTTTCTTTAAACCTTTTTCTTCTGCCATTTGACTCCCCTTATCTGACTGTTAATTGTATTCCTGCCACTTTTAATCCTTCAAGATCTTATTAGATAAGACCCCAAAAAGTCACGATAATTTTTAACCATGGTTTTATCGATACCGAAACTAACGAACGGAGACGAAAATACACACGATGTACTTTAAAATCACAAACCGAAAAAAGCAAGACACTTTTCTAGACCAGCCGATCGGAATCCAAGCGAATCCTTCCTCAAAAAAACTTTACGCCATAAAAAAAACGAAATCAATCCGACCGACTTTTATTCTTAGGGCAGGCATCGTTAAGATTGCAGATACCGCATCGAAGGATACATCTCGCATCGCCCCAACCTCCTTCGCCGAAAACTTACTAAGGTTGAAGGTCCCGCTTCCTAGCCTTGGAGCAGGCTCAATGCCGCCTCCGCCGATTTTTGTTCGGCCATTTTCTTACTCTTTCCGATGCCCATTCCACAGGACTTTCCATCGACAAAGATCTCAACTTTAAACCGCTTCTCATGATCCGGTCCCGATTCGGCAATCACAGTATAGATCGGCAAGGTCCCGAATTTTTTTTGACTGTATTCCTGTAAGGCCGTTTTGTAATCGAAAGAAATTTCGGCAGGATCGAGCGCCTTGAGCCGATAATCGAAAAGCGTCAAAACGGCGTCGCGGGCCGCAGGAAGTCCCGCATCTAAGTAAATTGCGGCGATCAATGCTTCTAAGGCATTCGCGAGGAGCGAGGGTTTCTCCTTTCCCTGCGTTCGCTCCTCCCCCTTTCCCAAAAAGAGAAAAGCACCCAGTTGAATCTGCTGGGCAACCTGCGCAAGCGCATCCTCACTCACAATTTTGGCTTTCATTTTGGAGAGATCTCCCTCCGGGACACCGGGGAATTGATCCATCAAGGCATGACAAATAATCAAATCGAGCACGGCGTCGCCGAGGAATTCGAGTCGTTCGTTGTCTTTGCGGTGCTTCTCCTTGCTTTCGTTGATATACGATTTATGCGTTAAGGCCCGTTCGAGATGTCGTGGGTCTTGAAAGGAATAGGAAATGCTTTTTTGAAGTGAGGAGAACGCTTTCGATTTCATCGCAGAATTGTGAAACCTAGTCCGCTCGATATTTTTTAAAGAGGATCGTGGCATTGGTGCCGCCGAAACCGAATGAATTGGAAAGCGCGACGGACACCTCCCGACGGCCCGCCTTCATCGGCGTGTAGTCGAGATCGCAGAGCGGGTCCGGATCTTCTAAATTGATCGTGGGCGGGATAATGCCGTCTCGAATGGAGAGAATGGCAAAGATCGCTTCGATCCCTCCCGCGGCGCCCAATAAATGACCCGTCATCGACTTGGTGCCGCTCAGGGACATCCGATAGGCGTGCGCGCCGAAAACCGTCTTGATCGCCGCCGTTTCGATCGCATCGGCCATGGTCGAAGTGGCATGGGCATTCACATAGTCTACCTTCTCCGGTGCAATTCCGGCGTCCCTCAACGCAAGATTCATGCACCGCACTGCCCCCTCGCCCCCTTCCGGAGGAGAGGTCATGTGAAAGGCATCCGCCGTCATACCGTAGCCAACGACTTCCGCGTAGATTTTTGCGCCGCGCGCCTTCGCGCTCTCCAGGGCTTCAAGGAGAAGCAGGCCTGCGCCTTCGCCCATCACAAAGCCGTCGCGCCCCCGGTCAAAAGGCCGGCTCGCCTGCTGGGGGGCATCGTTTCGCAGAGACAGGGCGCGGGACGCGGCAAAACCCGCCATGCCCAAGGGGGTCACGGCCGCCTCGGTTCCTCCCGCGATCATCGCATCCGCCTCTCCGCGTTGGATGATTCGAAAAGAATCCCCGATGCAGTGGCTCCCCGTAGAGCAGGCCGTCACGGCGCAGGAGTTGGGCCCTTTCGCGCCCACGGTAATGGCGATTTGACCCGAGGCCAGATTAATGATCGACATGGGAATAAAGAAAGGCGTGACGCGTTTCGGCCCTTTTTCCAATAAAACGGTATGCCAATGCTCAATGGCCTGCAAGCCACCGATGCCGGAACCGACATAGGCCCCCACGCGTTCGGCATTGTCCACAGTCACTTCGAACCCGGCGTCCGCTACGGCCATCCGAGCCGCCGCAACGGCGTAATGGATAAAGGTATCCATCTTTTTCACTTCTTTCGGCTCGATAAAGTCGGCCGGACGAAAATCTTTGACCTCTCCTGCGATGCGGCAGGGATAGTCGGTGGGATCGAAACGGGTAATCGGGCCGATGCCGGATTGGCCTTCGCACACTGCCTTCCACGTGCTCTCCACGTCGAGGCCGAGTGGAGAAACCATCCCCATACCCGTGACAACAACCCGTCTTTTTTCAGCAGACATCTTTCACCTCGTCCTTTTCTAGCAAGTCCGCCGGCGCTTTCAAGTCATCGACTGGATTACACCTTTTCTTGGATGTAATCAATTGCATTTTGAACGGTCAGAATTTTCTCCGCATCCTCATCCTGGATTTCGATGTTGAACTCTTCCTCGAAGGCCATCACCAGTTCGACGGTGTCCAAGGAATCCGCCCCCAAATCCTCGACAAACGAGGCTTCCGGAACGACCTCATCCTCCTCAACGCCCAATTGTTCCGTGATAATTTTTTTTACGCGCTCATCGATTGCCAATGTTCTTTTCCTCCATACTGGATGTTGTCAAAATCGAGAAGTCCTTTCGCGCCCATATCGAAGCTCCAAGGCGCAGCTGTCGGGAACCTTCCCCTTCGTCTTACGGCGATATTGCAGGTGAAAATCTAGCCGGACATATACATGCCGCCATTCACATGTATGACCTGTCCTGTGATGTAGTTTGCGCGATCCGAAACGAGAAAGGCCACCGCGTCGGCAACATCGGAAGGACGGCCAAGGCGGGCCATGGGGATTTGTTTTTTTAGCGTGTCTTGCACCGCCTGCGGAAGGGCCGCCGTCATTGCCGTCTCGATAAATCCGGGCGCCACCGCATTCACGGTGATGCCACGACCGGCATACTCCCTCGCCACCGTTTTCGTCAAGCCGATCACTGCAGCCTTGGAGGCGGCATAATTGGCCTGCCCTGCATTTCCGATCGCACCGACGATTGAAGAGATGGTCACAATTTTACCGCTCCGCTGTTTCGACATCGGCCGAAGCGCCGCCTTCATACAATGAAAGACGCCTTTCAAATTCACCGAAAGCACCGCATCCCAGTCTTCTTCCTTCATTCTCAGCAGCAGCGTATCTCGCGTAATCCCGGCATTGTTGATGAGGATATCGATTTTTCCCAAACGGCTTAGGACCGTGTCGAACATGTCTTTCACGGAGGTCTCGTCGGCGACATTGACTTGAAGCGCAAGCGCCTCTTGGCCTTGGGCGGTGATTTCTGCCGCCGTTTTCTCCGCCCCGGCGAGATTCATGTCGGAGACTACCACAGCCCCCCCAACTGCCGCAAGCGACTGACAGATGGCTTTCCCAATCCCTTGAGCGCCCCCCGTCACCACGGCAACTTTGTTTTTTAAATCCAATGCATCCGCTCCTGAGATTGATATCATTTTAAACGCGTCTGCGCGGCTTCAAGACCTGCGGGATCTTCGACATTCATCACCGTCGCCCGTCGATCGATCCGCTTTAACAACCCGGCGAGCACCTTTCCCGGTCCAACCTCGATAAAGAGATCGACTCCCAAACCGCGCATCGCTTGGATCGTTTCCTCCCAAAGTAGGGGTGCTGAAATTTGTGCGACCAAGCCTTCGCGCGCCGCCTTCCAATGCATCACTTTTTCCGCCCGGACATTGTTCACGAGCGGCACCTTAAAATCCTCCCCTTCGATGTCGTCCAAAACCGAAGAGAGACGAAGGGCCGCTTCCCGCATTAAGGGACAGTGCGAGGGCACGCTCACGGCAAGCCGGATGGCGCGTCCCGCCCCCTTTTCGAGGGCTAGCGCCATCGCCTTTTCTACCGCCGCCGAATGCCCCGCAATGACCACCTGCGTCGGCCCGTTATAATTGGCGGGAGCGACCAGCGCCGCATCGCTGGAAATCTCGCGGCAAAGTTCATCCACGACCTGGCGATTCAATCCGATCAGGGCGGCCATCGCCCCCGCGCCCTCGGGAACAGCCTCTTGCATATAACGGCCGCGAAGGTGAACGATGCGCACGGCGTCCGAAAAAGAGAGGCTGCCCGCCGCGACCAAGGCCGTGTACTCGCCAAGGCTGTGACCGGCCACCGCCCCGGTGGCGCCGATCGGTTCACCCAAGGCCCGCCACGCGGCGATGCTGGCCGTTAAGAGGGCGGGCTGGGTATATTCGGTTTGGTTAAGTTGCGCTTCCGGTCCTTCGAAGCAAAGCGCCGCGACGTCCCATCCCAGTACCTGCTTCGCCTCGGCATAAACCGCCCTCGCCGATTCGGAGGCCTCGAAGAGGGCCTTACCCATCCCCACAGACTGCGACCCTTGTCCGGGAAAGAGAAATCCGATACTCATTTAATTAAGAAAACACCCCCAAAAGATAGGCCGATATTGATAAAAATAGACACTGAAGTCAACAAAAAACTGAGGTTTCTTTCCGGCAACGATCCGCCCATCCGATGGGTATCCTTCGCATTTGAATCGCGATTAAAATAGGAAAGGCAGACCTTTCGGCCGTAGAAGTGATTTTTGTGCGAGGACCACCCCGCACGATAAAACCCGCTTAGTCGACGATAAACTCGCCCCCATCAACGCCGATCACGTTTCCGGTCACCCAAAAGGCCTTCGGGTGAGAGAGCAATGCGATGACGCCGGCAACGTCTTCCGGCGTCGTTAAGCGGCCCCATGGATTTTTCTTTGTCGCCAGCTGGATCATTTCTTCGTGGCCGGGGATTTTGCGTAAGGCAGGCGTATCGGTCACGCCCGCGCGAACGGCATTCACCGAGATTTTTTTGGGGCCCAGCTCAAGGGCCAGTTGCCGGCAATGGGATTCTAGAGCCGCCTTGGCCGCGGACACGGCGCCGTAGGAGGGCCACACGCGTGCGCCGCCTGCCGAGGTTAGGGCATAGACCCTTCCCCCTTCGGACATGAGATGGCCTCGGATCAAATCTTGTGTCCAATACACCAGGCTGTTTGCCATCACATCGAGGGTCATTTCCAATTGCGGGCGGCTGATGCCCTCCCGCTCCGTGGGTGCAATTAAAGGCTTTAAGGTCCCAAAAGCGAGCGAATGGACCAAGACCCCAACTCGCGCCCCATGCGATTGGATGGCCTCAAGCACCTCGGCCCGCTTCTCGGCGTCGGCGGCATTCACGTTAAAAAAAACGGCCTCTCGCCCCAGCGCGGTAATTTGCGATTGAATCCGTTCGACATTCGGCAGCGTCCCTTTTCGATCGAGATGAACGCCGAAGATATTCATGCCCGCGCGCGCCAATTCGAGGGAAATCGCCTCGCCGAAGCCGCTTGAGGCGCCAAGAATGAGGGCCCATCCTTCAAGATTTAGTGTATTCAAAACGGTCGTTCCTCCATGCGTTTAAAGACAAAACTCAAATCCGTCTTCACGGCGGATTTCTATTGATCCGGAGACAGGGGTTCTCGGTTGATGAAGACAGATGACCCGCTTAATAGACCATGAGGGCGGACCCCCAAGTGAGTCCCCCCCCAAAGGCAAGAAAAAGGATTGTGTCCCCCGCCTGAATACGCCCATCCTTCACTGCCTCGTCGAAGGCCAAGGGCACCGAAGCGGCGGAGGTATTCCCGTATTTGTCCAGATTGACCACCATCTTTTCCTTGGGAAAATCCAAGCGCTCAGCCACGGCATTGAGGATGCGGATATTGGCTTGATGGGGGACGAGCCAATCGATCTCTGAGATCGAAGTGCCATTCACGCGTAGCGCCTCGTGGGCGGCCTCTTCTAAATTCCGGACCGCGATTTTAAAGGTTTCGCTTCCCTTCATCTTAATGGTATTCAGTTTTTCGAGCAGCACCTTTTCGGAAGGCGGAATCGCCGATCCGCCGCCGGGCACACAAATCAGATCGGATAGCGCCCCGTCCGAATGCAGATGCACGGAAAGAATCCCGCGCTCCGAGGGAGAGGGCGACAAGACCACGGCGCCCGCACCGTCGCCGAAGAGCACGCAGGTCCGCCGGTCTTCCCAATCGGTCAGTCGCGACATCACCTCCGCGCCAATCACGAGGACATTTTGGTAGGTTCCCGACCGCACATATTGCTCGCCCACCGAAAGGCCGTAGAGAAAGCCCGAGCAGGCCGCAGACAAATCGAATGCCGCCGCCCGTCTCGCCCCGAGCTTATCCTGCACGATGCATGCGGTTGAGGGAAAAAACATGTCGGGCATCGACGTGGCGACGATGATCAGGTCGACGGCCTCAGGGGAAAGGCCCGCGCTGTCGAGGGCCTTTCGGGCCGCTCTCACGGCGAGGTCTGAAGTGGCCTCGTCTTTTGAAGCGATCCGTCGTTCGCGAATCCCTGTCCGCTCAAGGATCCATTGATCGCTGGTCTCGATCTTTTTTTCGAGGGCTTCATTGCTTAAAACCGTTTCGGGAACATAGGAACCGCTGCCGGCAATCCGAACCTTCAAAAACCAACCTTTCTATAAAAACAGGGTGTTGTCGCCTATAACGAAGCGAACGACTTCGGCCCGCGCCGGAACGTCCCCTTGAATGAGGAGAACCCCGCCTTTAACACAGCGCCCGATGGGACGCAATCTGCTCTTTAATGTGCCGATTCACGCCCTTTTCATAGGATTCCTTGGCGACCCGGATGGCGTTTTTAATGGCGAAGGCCGAGGAACGGCCGTGACAGATAATACTGATGCCGTCCAAACCCAGCAAGGGTGCGCCGCCATATTCGGCATAATCGACTTTTTTCCGAAAACGCGCGAAGGAAGATTTTAACAAGGCGTAGCCCAGTTTTCCCGCTGTGGAGGCTTGAATTTCCGTTTTGAGAAACTGAATCATGGCGTCCGAGAGGCCTTCCGAAATTTTAAGGGCGACATTGCCGATAAAGCCATCGCAAACGATCACGTCGGCGCCGCCGGAGTAGACCTCCCGCCCTTCGACATTGCCAACGAACTGAAGTTTGCTCTTTTTCAACATTTTAAAGACCTCTTTGGTCAGCTCGTTTCCCTTCGAGTCTTCCTCTCCGATGCTCAGGAGGCCGACTCTCGGATTGGGAATACCGAAGATCTTTTCGGCATAGATCTGGCCCATGATCGCAAACTGGAGGAGATGAAGCGGTTTGCAATCCACGTTCGCACCGACATCGATCATGATGGCGGTGCCGGTCAAGGTCGGGAGGGGAGTTGCAATGGCGGGACGCTCGACGCCGCTGATCGGCCTTAAATTAAAAAGACCGGTTGCCATCGTCGCGCCGGTATTGCCTGCGCTGATCACGGCGACGGCCTGAGCCTCTTTAACGAGACGGGTGGCCACCCAAATCGAAGAGTCCTTTTTTTTTCGCACCACGCTGGAGGGAGACTCTTCCATGCCCACCCGCTGGGAGGCATGGACAATCGAGAGGGACAGCCCCTGGATATCGTGTTGAGATAAAGCCGCTTCGATTTCTTGTCGATCCCCGACGAGGATGGGCTCTACATCAAGTTCCCGCGCCGCCTCAATCGCCCCCTGCACAATGGAGGCCGGGGCATCGTCACCCCCCATCGCATCGACGGCAATTTTCATGGTTTCTCGCGACATGGGCAGAGGGCGGGCAAACTAAACCTCTTCGACTTTGATCACCTGTCGACTTTTATAGGTCCCACAGCTCATGCACACGCGGTGGGGAAGTTTGGGCTCCCGGCATTGAGGGCATAACACGGTCATCGGAGACTCGAGTTTCTTATGCGTCCTTTTTTTATCGCGGCGCGCTTTCGAAAATCTATGTTTTGGATTTGGCATTGGATTCCTTTATTTGAAAATTTTTTAAACCGGACCACCGGAAATCGCCGGGTTCGGCCGGACACGCACATGGGTTCGCATTTAAATCTTGCCCGCACCGCGCACACAATCCCCGGCAGTCGTCCGCGCAGAGCGGACGCATGGGGACCCATAAGAGGAGCTGGCCGATCAACTCGTCCTCGAGATCGATCTCATCCCCCTCATAATAATGGAGATCCAAGGACTCGTGCGACAAGGCGTGTTCTCCGCCCGAAGGCACATGGGCCGAGGGCAGGTATTCAAGGTGAAAATCCGAATGAAGCCGCAGGGGAAACGACTTCAGGCATCGGCTGCATTCGACCGCCAGGGTCGAGGACACCGAGCCTTGCACATACACCTCGTCCTCGCCCTGCTTGGTCAGCTGAAGCCGGGCCTGGATCGCTTCGAGTAAACGTAAGTCCTTGAGTAAAAGGTCCCCCTGTTTCGGATCGATATCCTTCGAAACCGCCACCCCTTCGGCGGGAATATTTCGTATGTTAATCTTCATTTACAGTATGAACAGGCCTGGAGCGAGATTATAAGTAAGCGCAGAGTGGGTGTCAAGCAATGAGGGGGGTAAAATGCAAGCCCTTTTTACTCCCATTGAAGTGCGACCCCCTCTTCGATCGCGTCGCTGGGGTGGCGAATCACGTGGTCGCCCTCGCTCAATCCCGAATGAATTTCGGCGGCCATCCCATTTTGACGACCAAGCTGGACCATTTTCCGCCTTGCCTTTCCGCCTTCAACAGAAAAAACGGCCCATCCCCCTTCGTGACGCAATAGGGCCGGAGGCGGCGAGCAGCACCACCCATTCGCCGGAATAGAGGTCGAGATCGATCTCCTTCAAGGCATGCACCTTCCTCTCTCCCATCCCGTAGACCTTGCTTAAGCCCTGCGCCTGAAAGACGATCTCTTCCTCTTCTCTCGGTTTTTTTAGCTCTGTCGATCTCACGTCTCGCCTTCCTTTTAAATCGATACGGCCTTCAATTCGAACTAAAACTTCGTGCACCAAATTCATTACGGATAACTTCATATTGGCATTCCCATTCGCTGAGAACCAAGTAAAACGCAAGGCGAAATAAGAGGTTTTTAGAAAGGTAAAGCATCTGAGAGTCGAAGATTGAAAATCCCGGACAAATTGTAACGCAGCACTATGGGCTTCGTTCGCACCGGATTGTCTACGCGTCTATTTCACGCGATCCAATATGATTTGCGCGAGACCCTTATAATCGCCGCCGAAATGGTGACCGCCTTCCATTTCCATCACTTGAAAACCTTGTTATCTAACTGGGGACAGAGGCTCTCGTTTTTTTCGTCCGATCCATAGAGACAGAGGACATTCGAATGTCTTAAACGCTGCATTTCCGGCAATACGGGCAAGGCCGTGTCATGCGTTCCCGCCCTGAGCCAGTCGATGACATGAAACTGAAAATCGACGCTTTGCCCCGGACCCAGAAGCACAACTTCCTTGACCTGCGCCCCTTCCCGCTCTCCCAAACGGTTGAGCATGAAGGGCAGCACATCCGCGCCGCGCGAATAACCGATGAGCAGAACCTCCTTTCTATTCCAGGCATCGCTGTAGTGGCGAATGATGCGGCCCAAGTCTTTCGCCGACTGCTCCGGAGACTTCCGGCGCCAAAAATATTGCAGGGCATCGAGTCCCACCACCGGGATGCCCGAAGTATTCAGGGCCTCGCCCACGGATTTATCGATCCCCGCCCAACCGCCGTCTCCCGAAATAATAATCGCCAGTCGATCTTTGTTTCCGGCACTTATGGCGAGCGCCACCAAGGGCAAATCTGCTACCATCGGCGCATTGAGATGCGAGCGATTACCCGCGACATTATTGATCGCAGTCATTTCGGCGAAGACCTGTTTGAATTGCGGCATCCAGTTTTTTTGGACTGAATAGCCGTGCCCCACTTTCGGAAGCATGACGATGCGGCCATTGCCCACCTTTTCAACAAAGTCCTGTGTATTTTGAGGCAGACAGACCTGATCGATTGTCCCCTGCAGGGCGACCCAAGGCGCGGGCAGATGTTTCGCCGGATCGAAAAAATAGGTCTGGAGTTTCTTAGGATCGACGGTAAATCTTAAGGGGCCGCTGCCCTTGCACAAGGTTTTTTCAGGGGCAGATCCGGACAGAAACCCAGGCTGATTGCGCCCCGGAAAGTATTCTCCGGGGTTTGCCCCAACACGGCGTACACGAGGGTGGTGCCCGACGAATACCCCACAAGCACGGGCAAATGGTAATGCTTTAATTTATATTTTTGCTGAAGGAACTGGCTTAAACTTTCGAAATGGGCGGCGGAATAGACGCACTTGCCCTTTATGCCACAAAGCGCGTTTAGGTAATGTGTGATGTCGATGCCGGCCACCAGCGCGCCGGTCTCGGCAAGTGCCCTCGCCATGTCCACCACACCCAGATTCCAGCCGCCGTCCCCCGAAACGAACAAGACCACATTCTCGGGGGCATCCGTTGTCCGGTAAATGTGGATGTCTCCGAAAGGCCCCGAATGGAACCGTCTCTTCGCGGAGGTCCGCCGCTTGGATTTGAACCGTCCCGATCAAGAGACTTAAAATAAGACCGGCGAAGAGCCTCATTTTTCAAATACCCCCTTTAAACTGCCGCCCGCGATCAGGCGCGTCACATGGAATAAAATCACGGGAACGCGCAGGCCGGGCGGGGCCGCGAGATAGCGGGGTTCCCAAACCGGATCGAATTTAGCTTTATAATTCCGTAAGCCTTCGAAATGGTAATAATCCTCGCCATGCTCGAAGATTATATTCCCAATTTTATGCCAGAGCGGCGCAAGAGGGTGTTTCTCCAGTCCGGACAAGGGGGCCATGCCCAGATTAAACCACTGATAGCCCTCCGCTTTCCCCCACAACAGGAGTTGGATCAAGAGCCATTCCATGACGCCGCCCGGCGCATCGTGCCGGTAGCGCATCAGATCGATGGACAATTCCTCCTTACCCATCGTTTCCCATAAATTGGCGAAGGCCAGTATGCGATCGCCCTCTATGGCCACGCACACACGGGTATGAGCCAGATAGGGCTCCGAGAAAAATCCCAGAGAAAACCGTTTTTCACGGGCCGCTTTGGAGGCCAGCCAATCGTCGGAAATCGCGCGCAAGCTTGCCATTCGGGCAAGCACTTCTTCTTCGCCCAGCACTTCAAAGCGCAGGCCCTGTTTGTGCAACTTGTTGTGTGTCTGTCGCAGTCCGCTGCGTTGGCTGCCTTCCAGCCCAAAAGAACGCAAGGGAACCCGTGCTTCTTCGCCCAGCTTCATTAGAGTCAAGCCCAGGTCGAGGTAAAGCGGCAGAAAGTCCTTGGAAACCTGGTAGAAAGCCACCTTTGCGCCCTGTCGATCCGCCGCTTCACGGAAGCGCCAAACAAGCGCTTCCATTTCGGCGGAATCGCCCGCAGGATCGCCCATAGCGATCCAGTAGCCCCGACTCACGCCGTACATTAAATAACTACGGCGGCTTTCGCTCCAGAGAATGATCTTGTCGCCCAAGAGCGCCAGATGGCTTTGCGTTGTGTTCGAGGCACGGGAAATGGCGCGAAGCGCGACCCGCTCGTCTGCGGTAGGCAAGCTGCCTTTTTCGGGGGAAACTCGGAGCAGGCGGTAGAGGGCAAAAGCGATCATCGTGCTGCTGATCACGAGGAGGGAGCGGAGGAAGCGGGAGAGATCCCCTTTATAGGCAAACTGCCACCAAAGCTCCCGGCTAATTTCCGCATGTTTGTAGGAAAAGAAGCCCAGCCAGGTCGATGCGGACACGATCACGCCGATCAACGTAAACCAGCGCCAAGTAAAGGGAACATCGAGGAGCGTGGACTTTCGATAAAAAAACCCGCGGGTGGGCAGCATTAAAAACAACATGACGCTCAGGATGCTGGCTTCCTGCCAATCGAAACCTTTCAGCAAAGAAAACAGGATGCCCGCCACCAAGAGACTGAGAGACGCAAAATAGGCGGCATCCAGCCGAAGAGACACGGCGCGGGCCCATCAATGAGAGGAATACCCCCTCAAACACACCCATTCCTCCAGGCACCTGGCTGTAGAGCCCCATGACCTGCGCGATTAAATACACCAACAGATAATCCATAAAGGCGATATTTTCCTGATGCCGGAGAAAGACATAGAGGACCAAGAAGGCCAACAGCAGGTCGATAGCCGAGATGAGGGTTTGTAATCCTGTCATGCCCGGTGTGGGGAAAAAAGGCCAGATTTCGAATGCGAATCGCTTGGCGCGGAATAAAATTGTCCCCCAATAAACCGCCAATGCAAGGCAGGCGGAATAAATTACCCCACGAAGGACAAGAGGACTGGGCAGGTTCTGGAGTTGCGTCTGAGGGAGTAAAAAAAAGCGGAAACCGCCAAGGTCAACACCCCCAGTAAATAGGTCGTACTCAGAAAAAGGCTCAGTTTCATCAAGTCGAGCCCATCCAATCCCCAAGCGTTGTAAAAACGTGCCCGAACGGAAGGTCCGGAAATAAGCGCATGTCCCACGTTATTGCTCACGGAAAAACCAATGAGCGACGCGAACATGACGGTGGGGGCGGGTATTTTTTTACCGATGTATTTCAGCGCGAGAAAATCGTAGCCGGTGAGTGCGATGTAGTTCATAAGGGTCAGCGAAAGGCCCAGCAGAATAATCGGCCAGGGCGTGCCGACGACGGCTTGGGCGATGTCGTCGTAACGATAGGCCTTCAATTCATGGTGGACAATCGCCACCGCAATCAAAAAAAAAGACAAGGCCCAAAAACGGCTTCAATTGCTGCGGCCAAGTGCGTATCATTTGTTTCACGATTAGAGCAAATGCCGAAGGACAGAGATCCCGATTCGACTTTATAAAAAGGCGCGCCCTTTTCTAAGCGAAGCTGTTTTTACCTTTTTAAAAACCGCTTGACTTCATTGTTCAAAACCGAAGGCGTGAATGCGATGGAGGGCCTTCTCTTCGGTTTGTTTTGAAATGACCCCCCGAACCGGCACCTCATTCGATCTCTTCTAAAAACCGCCGGAGTTCGACCTTCAACTCCGGAATTTTCGGATAGTTATTGTGGATGGCGCCCATAATATTGTCGAGCCGGGCCTTTCGTTGCAGTTCTTGATCCGAGGCGATGAAGTCATCGAGCGTTTTATAGGCCGCTTCGTAGTGCTGCCTCAATACCGGCATGGCCGCGCGCAAGGCTTGGAGGAGCAAGGCAGGTTTGGCATTGGGATTGGGAATGACGATAAAAGTCGCATCGGAAAAAAGGATCACTTCCATCTTTTCTTTTTCGAGTTCGATCACCTGCTTGATCTTTTTACCGATAGTCTCGTGCCAATGCTGCAAGCGTCCTGGAAAGGCCTTTGCGAAGGCGACTTTCTTGGCGTTCATTTTCCATTTTTCTTCGGTGGACACGCGGCGCTCCTTTGCCCGGCAAGGACGCTGTCGATCATTGCGATTTTATCGCAGACAAAATGCCGGTTCTCTCTTATAGGAAGATTATCACATTCCAATCTGCTAGAATACTTCTAATTTCTCTCGGCAAGCCGAAACAACATACGATATTTAAGAAATAAGATTCCGTATCACAAGGCGGGCATTGAGATCATCTTTATTCCGGGGGCAAGCCTCAGGGCTGTAATCGAATCCGCCTTTAAACCGATGACTTAGAAATGAGGCCATATCATGGCCATACGTGTAGCCATTCACCATGAAACCGCATACCAATTCGATCGCGCAGTCAATTTGGGGCCGCATGTCTTTCGCCTCAGACCCGCTGTACATTCGCGCACCCCGATCAAGCACTACGCGCTTCGCATCGAGCCGAAAAATCACCTCCTGAATTGGCAGCAGGATCCCTTTGGCAATTACCTCGCCCGCGTCGTTTTTCCGGATAAGGCGCGTGAATTGAAAATTGAAGTCGACGTCGTCGCCGAGTTGACCGTCATCAATCCCTTCGACTTTTTTTTGGAAGAGACGGCGGAACACATCCCCTTTCAATACGACGCGCAGGTCCGTAAAGAACTCGCGCCTTATTTGGAAGTTTCGGAACAAGGCCCACGGCTAAAAAAATGGCTCGAACAAGTGGACTCCTCGAAAAAGCGCACCGTCGATTTTTTGGTCGATCTGAATCGCCGCCTTCGGGAAGACGTCAACTATGCCATCCGCATGGAACCGGGAGTGCAAAGCTGTGAAGAAACCTTGGGCAAGGCCCTCGGCTCCTGCCGGGATTCGGGCTGGCTCTTGGTGCAGATCCTCCGCCATTTGGGCTTGGCCGCCCGCTTTGTCTCCGGCTACCTTATCCAGCTTGTCGCGGACGAGAAATCCTTGGACGGGCCCTCGGGAACCGATCGGGATTTCACCGACCTCCACGCCTGGGCCGAGGTTTACCTCCCCGGCGCGGGATGGATCGGGCTTGACCCCACCTCCGGACTCCTTGCGGGCGAGGGCCATATTCCGCTGGCCTGCACGCCGCATCCGGCGAGCGCCGCGCCGGTGAGCGGCGTCACGGACGAATGCGAAGTGTCCTTTGCATTTTCAAACACGGTTGAACGAATTCACGAAGACCCGCGGGTGACCAAACCCTATTCGGACGCGCAATGGGCGAGGATCGACGGCCTTGGACAAAAAGTGGACGAAGACCTCATCGCAGGCGATGTCCGCTTGACCCAAGGCGGAGAGCCCACCTTCGTGTCGATCGACGACATGGACGGCGCGGAATGGAACACCGCCGCCGATGGGTCCGACAAACGCCGCCTCGCCTACACGCTCATTCTGAAACTGCGCGAGGCCTTCGGCCAAGGCGGGCTCCTCCACTTTGGACAAGGTAAATGGTATCCCGGCGAGGTCCTGCCCCGCTGGCAGTATGGTTGTTTTTGGCGGAAAGACGGCAAAGCCGTCTGGCGGAATTCGGAGCGCCTGGCCGACATCGACAAAGACTATGGCCTAACCATCGAGAATGCCAAAGCCTTCGTTCTGGAATTGGGCAAGCATCTTGGCATAGCCGATCGCTTCGCCCTCCCCGCGTATGAAGATCCCTTTTATTACCTCTGGAAAGAAGGGACGATACCCGCCAACATCGATCCCCTTAAACACAACCTGAAAGATCCCCTCGAACGACGCACCCTTGCCCACTTGCTCGATCAAGATCTCGGCGTACCCACGGGCTATGCGCTCCCGCTGAAATGGAACGAAACGACACAGGACTGGCAGAGCGGGTCCTGGGAATTCCGACGGGGACAGCTCTTCCTCATCCCGGGCAATTCTCCGATGGGACTTCGGCTCCCGCTCGATTCGCTGCCTTGGGTCGCACCCGAAAAACGGGAGATCCCGCACGAGCGAAGTTTATTCGAAGCCCTACCCGCTTTGGACGATTATTACGAAACGATCACCCGACGCTACAGTCGATTAAAACAATCGGCTGCGGGGAAAGGTCCCAACAATAAACAAGCCCGATCCGACCACAGCGAAGGGGAGGCGGAGAGACCGCATACCTCCATCTGCATCGAGTGCCGCGGTGGCCGCCTCCATGTCTTCCTCCCGCCCTTGACCCACGCGGAGCATTACTTAAACTTGGTCGCCACGGTCGAGGCCACGGCAGAAAGCTTGGGCTTGCCCGTGGTACTCGAAGGCTACGATCCCCCGCGCGATACCCGTATCGAAGCGCTGCTGGTCACCCCCGATCCGGGGGTCATCGAAGTCAATGTCCATCCGGCACGCAGTTGGAAACAACTCGTCGAAACGACCACCACACTCTACGGCATTGCACGGGGGAACCGGCTGGGCACGGAGAAGTTTATGCTCGACGGACGCCACACCGGCACCGGCGGCGGCAATCACATGACCTTCGGCGGTCCCACGCCCGCCGACAGCCCCTTACTGCGCCGTCCCGATTTATTGCGCAGCCTCATCACCTATTGGCAGCACCATCCCGGATTGTCCTATCTCTTTTCGGGAATGTTCGTCGGTCCCACCAGTCAAGCCCCGCGCGTGGATGAGGGACGCGACGACGCGCTCTACGAATTGGAAATTGCCTTTCAGCAGATGCCCGAGGGCGACGTACCCGCTCCCTGGCTGGTCGATAGACTGTTGAGAAACCTCCTCGTGGATATCACGGGTAATACCCATCGCGCGGAGTTCTGCATCGACAAACTCTATTCCCCCGATCGCCAAAGCGGCCGACTCGGACTGCTCGAGTTGAGAGCCTTCGAAATGCCGCCGCACGCACGCATGGCCTTGGTGCAGGGCCTGTTGTTACGGACCCTGATTGCTAAATTTTGGAAAACGCCCTATTCCTATCCTCTCGTCCGATGGGGGACGGAACTCCATGACCGCTTTCTGCTTCCCCATTATGTGCGTGAAGACATGAAAGAGGTCGTCAACGATTTAAAAGAAGCGGGTTACCCCTTTCAGCTTGAATGGCTCGCGCCCTTTTTCGAGTTTCGCTTCCCGCGCTACGGCACGGTGATGATCGACACCATGGAAATGGAATTGCGATTTGCGATCGAACCTTGGCATGTCATGGGGGAAGAAGTCTCCAGTACGGGAACCACACGATATGTCGATTCCTCCGTCGAGCGCCTTCAATTGCGGGTAAGCGGTCTCAACGACGCGCGCTATGTGATTGCTGTCAAGGGCCGACGTTTGCCGATGCACCCCACCGGACGCAAGGGAGAATTTGTCGCGGGTCTGCGTTATCGGGCTTGGCAGCCGCCCTCCGCCCTGCATCCCACCATTAAACCGCACCTGCCCCTCGTGTTCGACCTCGTCGACACCTGGAGCGGCCGCGCCATCGGGGGCTGCACCTATCATGTCTCTCATCCGGGGGGACGAAGTTATGACGACTTCCCCGTCAACGCTTATGCGGCGGAAGCCCGGCGAATGGGCCGTTTTTGGGAAATCGGACACGATCCCGATCGCGTTCAAGCCCCGCCCAATCAAGCGGCCTTGGGTCATTTTCTCCCCCAGGGCAGTGCACCGCAATCGATGGCGCCGCCGCTCGAAGAACCCAACAATGAGTTCCCCTATACCCTCGACTTAAGGCGGCGATTTGAATAGACTTTTCCCTTCGCAATCGAATCATACGGAGTCAAATCAATTTGAGATCTGTCGAGGACCGAAAAAAATGCTAGGATATTCTCGAGCGATATGAAAAAAACAAAACAAGAAAACCTACCGGAGAAACAAAGCGGAATGGGCGTCCAGTTTTATGCGACCCAACTTGGCGCCTACGACGAGATGCGCGCCAAAGAAGGAAAAGTCCTCCCGCATTGGGACTACTTAATGCGCGCCCTCGAACGCCTGGGCAGCGAAGGGCTGGAGCGGCGGCGGAAAGAGGCCGACCGGCTTTTGCGCGAAACGGGTGTGACCTACAACGTCTACGATACCCCTCGCGGGGCGGCCACGGCCTGGCAGCTCGACCCCATTCCTTTATTGATTAGCAGCGAAGAATGGACCGTGATCGAAGGCGGTCTGGCCCAACGAGCCGAGCTGCTGGACCTGATTTTAAAAGATATCTACGGCCCCCAGAATCTCATCAAAAAAGGCCTGCTTCCCCTTGAACTGGTCTATAGCCACATCGGTTATTTACGTCCCTGCACCGACATCCCAAAACCGGCCCATCATCATCTCATTCTCCATGCCTCAAACTTGGCGCGCGGGCCCGAGGGCCGCATGTGGGTCTTGGACGACAGAACCCAAGCGCCCTCCGGCGCGGGCTACGCCTTGGAAAATCGGATGGTGATGACCCGGATATTGCCCAGCCTGTTTCGCGATGCACAGGTTCATCGCTTGGCCGTTTTTTTTCGCGCCCTGCGCTCCGGCCTCGCGAATATCGCGCCCCAAAACAAGGACGACCCGCATATCGTGGTCCTCACGCCGGGACCACTCAACGAAACCTATTTCGAGCATGCCTACTTGGCCTCCTACTTAGGATATCCGCTCGTTCAAGGCGACGACCTCACCGTACGGGATGGACGGGTCTGGCTGAAATCGCTTCAAGGCCTCCAGCAAGTCGATGTGATTTTGCGGCGCTTGGACGATACCTTTTGCGACCCCCTGGAATTGCGCATGGATTCGAAGCTGGGGGTTGCCGGTCTCTTGCAGGCGGCACGGCTCGGGCATGTCGCCATCGCCAATCCGATCGGCAGCAGCATACTAGAAAACCCCGCTTTGCTCGCCTTTCTGCCGGGGATCGCCCGCCACTTGCTTGGTCAAGAGTTAAAACTCCCCTCCGTTGCGACTTGGTGGTGCGGGCAGAGCCGGGAGCGCGAGTTCGTTTTAAAAAACTTGGATCGGCTGGTGATTAAGCCCACCAACCGTTCCGCGGGAAATTATGCCGTGTTCGGCTGCGGCCTCAACGCGGGCGAACGCGAAGCCTTATCCGCACGTATCCGTGCAAAACCCCACCTTTATGTCGGTCAGCAAGAAGTGAGCTTTTCAACGGTTCCCGCCTTGTCCGCCGGAACGATAGAGCCTCGGCATGCGATTTTACGGACTTTTTTGGTGGCGCGTGACCGCGACTATGTGCTTATGCCGGGCGGACTCACGCGGATCGGCCCGAAAAAAGGGGTCTTCGACGTCTCGAACCAATCGGGCGGCATCAGCAAAGACACTTGGGTGCTGGCCACCGAACCCGAAAAACAAGTCAGCCTCTGGTTACAGCCGCAGCGGGGACAAGGGATCGAGCCTTTGATCGGCCCTTTACCAAGCCGTTCGGCAGAAAACCTGTTTTGGGTGGGCCGCTATGCCGAGCGGGCGGAAGCCGCGGCACGCTTGATGCGGACCGTCTTGCAGAAGCAGCGCGAATCGAGCGAGTTTAACGATCCCAACGATTTGGCCTGCTTCAAGATTTTGCTGGTCGCATTAAGTCATGTCACCGGGGCCTATCCGGGTTTTACGGGAGAAGAAGGAAAGGGCAAGCGGCAAGACCCGCGCGAGGAGTTGCTGTCTCTCGCCTTGGATGTCGGCCGCGAGGGAAGCATTGCCTATTCGTTGAACGCCTTCACGCGTTCGGCCTATGCGGTGCGGGATTTATGGTCCTCCGACACCTGGCGCATGGTCGATAGAATGCAGCAAAAATGGCAAGGCCCAAGCGGAACGCAAAAAATCGGCTATGGACGCCTTCAAGACAGCCTCAATGCTTTTATCTTAAACCTGGTCGCCTTCAGCGGACTCACCACCGAAAGCATGGTCCGTGAAACCGGCTGGCTCATGCTCGACATCGGCAGGCGCTTGGAACGGACATTTTCGACCATCTCGCTCCTTCGCGCCCTCTTGATTCCGATCCACGAAGACGCGCTGAACAATCAAATCATGGAAGCCGTTTTGTCGACAAGCGAAAGCGTGATCACCTTCCGGCGACGTTATCGCGCCTTTATGCAGCTGCCCGCGGTCCTCGAACTTTTGCTCATGGACGAAAAGCATCCCCGGGCCTTGGCCTATCAGTTTCAGCAACTCCAAAAACACATCGATGCCCTCCCGCGCGAATACCGGATACAAGGCCTGTACGAAGATCAACGGCTCATCCTCAAAGGTTATACCGATTTGCGTTTGGCCGACATATCGGCCTTGTCGAAATTCGCAAAAAAGAAGCGCATGCACGCCAACCTCGATGCCCTGCTGGCCGATCTCACTAGCGTCTTGGCGAAATTTTCCGACGTCATCACGCAAACCTACTTTAGTCATGTCCAAGGGTCGCAGATATTCGCCCCTTCACAAATGGAAAACGATGTATGAATTATAGGGTGGTCCACAAAACCAAGTACGAATACAGCGGCGCGGTGGGCCTGTGTCACAACGAAGCTCGCCTGCAACCGCGGGAACTTCCGAACCAACACTGTTTTAAAAGCATTGTCGAAATCGATCCGGTGCCCGCCGACTACCTCGAGCGGCGCGATTTTTTCGGCAACCGGGTGGCTTATTTTTCAATTCAGCAAGCGCATGGCAGCCTCGTCATCACCGCCACCAGCGACCTTTCGATTAATCCGCAGCAAAATTTATTCGAATTCGGAACCGACCCGGCCTGGGAAATCGTTCGGGACCGCCTGTGGAGCGATTTGAGCCCCAATACTATTGAGGCCATGCAATTTACGCTCGACTCGCCCATGATCCACACCAACGAAACCCTGGCCGCCTATGGCCAGCCGTCGTTTCCCCCCGGGCGGTCCATGCTGGAGGGCGTGCGCGACTTGATGCAGCGGATCTATTCCGATTTCACCTACGACCCGGAATTCACGTCCATCGCCACGCCGCTCTCGGAGGTGCTTCAACATCGCCGGGGCGTCTGCCAAGACTTTGCCCATCTGGGTATTGGCTGTTTACGGGCGCAAGGCCTTGCGGCACGCTACGTGAGCGGCTACCTCGAAACACTCCCGGCGCCCGGAAAGGAAAAGCTTGTGGGCGCGGATGCCTCGCATGCCTGGTTTTCGGTCTATAGTCCGGCGGCGGGCTGGGTCGATTTCGACCCCACCAATAATCAAATGCCGTCGGAACAACACATCACCGTCGCCTGGGGCCGCGATTTTTCGGATGTGACGCCCTTAAAAGGCGTTGCCTTCGGCGGGGGAGAACATCAACTCGAGGTATCGGTCGACGTTGCAAAAATTGCATAATCATCTTCACGCCTTTTCTCATCCCCTCTCCCTTGATCGAGATTTACTTTGCCATAGGAATCTTATCGAGCAGAGACAACGACCCCCGCAATCGTATCGAAAGACGCATCGCCTCAACGGCAACACCTGCGGCGGACGAAAGGAGGCGCCGTTATTTCTGCAAAACGAATAGCAGTCGATTCCAATCTGATTGAAGTGAAAAGAATCCTGATTGTTATCCTCTTCATCAACCTTGCAACGGCATTGGCAAAAACGATATGGGGGCTGATCAGCCATTCGATTAGCATGCAAGCCGATGGAGTGCATTCCTTCCTTGACGCGACCTCGAATGTAACGGGATATATCGGGGTGTGGATCGCCTCGCAACCGCCAGACGCCGAACATCCCTACGGCCATCGAAAATTCGAAACCTTCGCTTCGTTCTGTATTTCCGTTTTCCTCTTTTTTGGCTGCTTTAAGGTCCTGCAAAACAGCTTCCTCCGGTTCCAAGACGGATCCGCATTAAAGGTCACGACCACCAGTTTCGCCATTATGGCGATTACACTGGGCATTAATATTTTCTTGACTCGTTGGGAAAAAAGAGAAGGCGAACGTCTTCGGAGCGAGGTCCTGATCGCGGATTCGTTTCACACAAAGAGCGATATCTATGTTTCTCTGTCGGTGATCGGGAGCCTCTTTGCCGGGTGGCTCGGCTATCCGATGCTGGACCCCCTCGTTTCGATCGTCATTGCGGGCGTCATCGGAAAGGTCGGATGGGATATCTTGCTGGAAAGCTCGAAAGTGCTGACCGATTATTCAAGGATCGATTCGAAAGAAATAAAAACCTTGGTCATGAAAATGGCGGGCGTCGAGGCCTGTCACGCCATTCGAACCCGAGGCAGCCTGAACTATGTCCATGTCGACCTGCACATCCATGTCAGCCCGAAGATGTCGATCGAAGCGGCGCACGAAATCGCCCATGAAGTCGAGGCGGAAATTATGGACCATTTTTCAGAAGTCGCCGAGGTCATCGTCCATCTCGAACCGCACATACCCAATTTAAAGAACGACTGATTTTTCCGCCGAATTGCGCTTGTCTCCATTTTTGGACGAAGCGCAGCCTTCCAAAAGGACTGTCTTCCATCCCCTCTCCTGAGAAAGAATAGAAGCATCGGGAAAAATGTGCTCGACCCGCATATTTCGCCTTGTCGTTTTAAATCGAAAACAAGCCGCTTAAGCGCGGGCCAAATCAGACCGCCATTCCGGCTACCGGAATCGGATTCCGATAATCGGAATAACCTCAGCGAAAAGAATCGACAAAAACACGGATGAAGCTCTCTCTTTCAATATAGGCGATCCCCCAAAAAAACCGGCATATCTTTTGCTCATACCGGAAGTATGCAGACAATCAGTCTGATCACACCTTGTCAAAAGAATAGGAGCGCACGATGAGAGAAACCAGCCCCTACCGCCGGATTCAAGCCCTAACGTCCACTGTCATCGAACTCGACCCGCAGTTCAACCTAAAACCTAAGAGAGGATCTAGGCCTATGGCGCAGGAAATGAGATCGCTTAGATCGCTTCAAGATCTCAAAGAAAACTTGCTTCAAAAAGTAAGGGCTTGGAACGATTGTCCCCTTTCCTATCGAAATAAGTTGTATAAAAAGATTTCCGCCATCGATATTTCAAAAAAAATAGCCTGCGATCGCCTCGAGGAAATAAAACAGGAGGTCGGGCTTTTGGAATTTACTTTGCAATTAAACCCGGGCTGGCATCGCGGCGTGCTGACTGTGGGAGATGAAATTGTCGATCAAACCCAGCGTCATCAGCGAAGTCCCCTGATTACCGCCCTGGGTCACTTGAGAGAAGACCTCGGCCTATTGATACAGGACTGCCATCGCTACCATTTTGCGCAAACTTATCGAGAGGACGATCCGACAGGGAAACAGAAATATTATTAAAGACGGGAGACTCACCGGACGCGGCGCGCTGCTGATCGGAGATCCCATGCCCATCGCGGGGGACAGGGCCGCTATCGAAGTTCCGACCGCCTTTGCCACATGCGCGACGGATCGTTTCGCTCAATGAGCGTAAAGGTCAGAGACACCGGCCGATTGGCCAGTGCGATCATCATCTCCTTGGCAATTCGCCCAGCCTTGATCATCCCTCCCAGGTCGATTTTTTCGAGGGTATCGGTGGGCCGTCCGCTGTCCGCATTGATTCCGCTAAAGAGCTGTATGGCTGGAATCCCGTTTTTGATAAAACTGACGTGATCGCTTGCGCCAAAGGTGCCGGGCAAAGGTAAAACGGAAACGCCCGAGGCCACCCCCGCCTCCCGAAGAAGCGGAGGCCACTCCTGAGCAGACCCGCCTCCCAAGACAATTAAGGGTCTCGACCCAACATTGCCAATGGTATCGAGATTGATCATACCGACGATTTTTTCGGCTGTCGCGGCGCGTCTTTCGGAAACGAAATGCTCCGAGCCGCGAAATCCGACTTCCTTCGCCGTAAAGGCGACAAAGACCAGCGTGCGCTTCAGCCCCCCCGTCTTTCCGAAGACCCGTGCAAGTTCCATCAGTAGCGCCACACCGCTCGCATTGTCGTTGGCGCCGGGATGGAGCTGGCCCTCATCCCCTTTTTCGACATGCGGCCACCCGAAACCCAGATGGTCGTAATGCGCCCCAATGACGATCGTCTCTTTTTCGCCGCTTTCAGAGCCTACTCTCCCGTCGGAAGGCTTTGCCGGGATCACGCCGATCACGTTTTTTAAAATCACGCCGCTCCCGACTTCTTCCGCGTTTCCCTTCCACTGCTGGAGATAACTCCGCTCCGAATCACCGCCCGGTTGTAATCCGGCAGCGCGAAAAGCTGCTGCGATCGTCTCCGCCGCTCGATCGAGCCCCGGCGTACCAAAGCCCCGGCCCTTCATCTTTGGACTCGAAAGAAAGGCGATGTCGCCCCGCAGTCGATCCTCAGAAAAAAGCGGGGGGAGACTTGCGAGCGCGACTCTTGACGGCATCACCACTTCCTTGCCTTTAATCCATTTTCCGTCGGCCTGCGCCGCCCGAATCGACATCGGTGAGCCGATCACCGGCCATCGCCCTTTGACGATATTTTTCGATTCTGCCCCCTCAAATCCAAGATAGCCGTAGGCCCCGTAATGTGGGAGATTGCGTTCCAAAGCGCCCAATGCGCCCACCAGATCGGTCGCTAACCAATTGAGCGAATGCTGTGCATTGTCAGGGTTTCGCGCAGCAAGAACAAGGCTATGATTCCTTCTCGGTATCTGCACCTCCCCGATCCGTGTGATGGCGCTGTTGGTCGATAGTCCATAGGATTGCAGTTGTGCGAGGATGCTGCGTTGAAAGCGATTTTTCCAGCCGAAAAGCCAAACGTCCCGGTCTTTCGGGATCGCTTCGAGTTGATTGTCCCATACCACTTCCATTCGGTCGGGATGGGCACGCCGCCACGATTCCGCAAGACTTTTATAGGCAAGCCCCAAATCCTGAGGCGAGGTCGAAGGAAGAATAATTAAGACGGAGGCCGCGCCGAAGACCTTGGAAAAAGAAGGCGGCATTTCCGCCGGATGCAGCCTTCGAAAAACATCGAATTCCGGATCGATTTCCATCTGGATGGGGCGGGCGGGGAGTTTGATCTCAATATCCATTTCTTTGTCCATCATCGAGATCGTGGTCTGAAACGCTTCCGAGCCGCTGCGATCGAGCGTGATGGCCAAGGGAATATCCAGCACATAAGCCGGACCGGGCTGTTGCTGCTGAAGCGAGGCGAGGAGAAGAAAGCCCGTAGCCGTCGGCTCCACGCGAACCCGCCGGGCACGAAGGACCGGTGCGCCGGAACTGAAGACCCATTGCGAAAAAAAGGGGGAAAGATCATTGCCCGAGGTGCGATTGAAGGATCGGAGCAGGTCATCAAATGAAGCGCGCATGAAGCAATGGTCGTGAAAGAAGGTCCTCAGGGCCTGAATGAATACTTTGTCCCCTAATTCGCGTCGGAGCATGTGAAAAAGAAACGCCGATTTACCTGTGCCGATGGCCTGCCCTCCGGCATCCTTTTGCGAGTGGAATTCGCTGAGCGGGTAGGCTTCGTTTCCCGAGACAAAGTCGGCATATCGCTGCAAGGCGGCGCGCCGGGATTCAGTTCCCATCCCGTTTTGTTCTTGAACGAGGTCGTCCGCAAGATAGCGGATCAGCCCCTCGCTCCAATTTCCGGTCTCGCGATCGACGAACACACCGTTTCCCCACCAATTGCGGAGAATTTCATGGGGGTAGACGCTCTGAAGGACAAAAGGAGCGTGGAGGGCCTTCGGCCCAAGCAGGGTCACGGACGGCAAGCCATAGGTCCGTTCCCAAAAGTTTTCGATAAGGGCGAACTTTTTATAGGGAAAGAGACCGATGAGTTCTTGATACATCTCCAAATATTGCTCGGTCGCCTCAAGATATTTTTCGGCTAATTCCCGGTCGGGCGTACGAAGAAAGACCCTCGCGGTGACCCGTCCGGCATCCCGACGGTATTCCGTCCAACGGCCCGCCACAAGAAAAATATCTTCTTGAGGTTCCGGAGACTCCCATCGCATCGCCACGGCCCCGCCTTCCGAACCATAGGCCGTTTGTACGCCCTGACCGACGGCATGCCAACCCGAAGGCAATCCGACATTGAGGGCATAAGTCACCAGGTCCGAATCGAACCAGGGAATCCACAGGGAGCGCCCCGAAAGAAAAATCCCCTCTCGTGAAATAATGCCCGGACTGTCCTCTTCTCGAAAGGCCTCGCCCCCCTTCGCCCCAATGGGATGGTGGATTTCCCCTTGATACTGTAAGACGAAAACCCTCAGACCCGCCGGGAGATCCAAGACATACTGCGCGATGGGAATTTCATCCTCCGCGGCTCCCGCTCCTGGCCCTACCTGCGGTTCCCGCGAAATGGTGACGCCGGGCGTATTGGAGCGAGGCTCAAGGCCGTCATGCAGGCGGAAATGGAATCGGCCGTCGGGGCCGGGCCGAAGTGAGGCCGGAAGAACAATCTGATCTTCCACCTCCATACGGTGAAGATCGGGCTGGAAAATTACGCGGATTTCATGATGAATTTGGCCATTCGCATGGAGCGGCAAAGGCAAAAAGAAAACGAAAAGAAATACAAGGAAGGGCTGAAAAAGGCCTCGCGCCTTTTTCGAGAGTCGGCACCCCATAAAGCCTTTTTCTTTCAAGCTTACCTCAATTTAAATCGACACATCGATGTCACTATATTCAAAAAACGCGGGTCGAGTCAAACCCATTGGGCCCATCGTTTCTCTGCGTTTAACCCCTCGGAGCGAAACGTTTCGCCTCCCAAGAAACATCGGCCAGGATTGGGTCGAGCTGACTCACTTGAGAAGGAAAGAGAACGAGATGAAGAGACCTTGAAGGAGATGGCAAATTGAGATAAATACATCTCGTTCAGAAATGGAGGCAAATGACCATCCGAACGAAAAGTAAGTTGGCACCTGATATGCCTTGGGTGGAGCGGGAGACGGGATTCGAACCCGCGACCAAGAGCTTGGGAAGCTCCTACGCTACCCCTGCGCTACTCCCGCCTGAAATCAAACGAATACACCCTAAAAAGGCTTCGCCGCAAGGGACGAAAAAGAAGCCCTTTCCAGCGGCGCCAAAAGGGAAATTACCACGTTGACAGGAAAGATGTCAAACAAAACGCCAGGCAGCCCATAGACTCGAATTCAAGCCTCACGAGGCTATAAAAATGGGGTATGACAGGCGCGATCCAAGCGGCCTTTTCCAACGCCGACGTCCCCCGGCCTGCAGGGCGGAGCGACGCATGATGTCCTTTGCGTTGACAATAAAAATACCGCCGTATAGAATCACCCCCGACCTCGAAAAGCGGAGAACGATAGGAGCTTTTGGCCTCGTTAATGGAAAAAATAGGGATTATTCTCAAGCCGAATCACCCGGAAGGGAAGGCCACGCTCGATGCCCTCGTCGATTGGCTCGACAAGAAAAATAAAAACATCCTCATCATTCCCCCCGAAAAGGGGAAACCGCCTTCAGATTTGGACCTGCTTATTGTCCTCGGCGGCGACGGGACCTTCCTGTCGGCGGCAAGACGCATTGAGGGAACTGACATTCCCCTCCTCGGCGTCAACTTAGGCAGCTTGGGTTTTTTAACCGAAATCACCCGCGACGAAATCTATGTCACCCTCGAGAGTATCTTCAAAAGCGATTTTTTGGAGGACTCTCGTCAAACCTTGAAAACCCTTGTAGAAAGAGACGCGACCCCCCATCCGCAGCCGACCGTACTCAACGACGTTACACTCCACAAAGGGGCACTCTCGAAACTCATTCATTTAGAAATTACCATCAACAATCAGTTTGTCACGACCCTCCGGGCGGACGGCCTCATCGTTTCGAGCCCCACCGGATCGACGGGATATTCTCTGTCCTCAGGAGGGCCCATCGTTCACCCCTCCGTCGATGCGATCCTGCTAACTCCGATCTCGCCGCATATGTTGACCAACCGGCCTATCGTCGTGCCCAGTACTGCGGAAGTGCGGGTCGTACTGAAAACCAAAGACCCTGGCCCCATCGCCATGTTCGACGGACAGGAAATCTTCCCGCTTTGCGTAAACGACAGCGTTCAGATCACCGCCGCCGAAAAAAGACTCAAGATCATCCGCTCCCCCAATCGCAGCTATTACCAAGTCCTCCGTCAAAAATTAAAATGGGGCGAGTCTTGAAACGCGTATTCGTGTTTGTCGCGATCCTATGGACTTTATTTGGCACGGTCGTCCAGGCCCAAAGCCCGCCGCCGCTGCCCCCTGGGGCCGTCGATCCGAGATGGACCGGCTGGTCCATTGGAAATGTCATCGTCCGGGGTTTGTTCGCAAAAGCGGACGACATTTGGATCGGCACCTCCAATGGCCTGTTGAAATTCAACCGCAAGTTTGAAAGTCACCAACTTTTCAACACCCGCAGCGCAGGCCTGCTTTCGAACATCATTGTCGCCATCAAGGACGATGCAAAGGGAAATATCTGGATCGCGACCTACGGCGGGGGCTTGGCCCGCTTCGATGAAAAAAGCTGGGAACTTTTCACCCCCTATGGCCATGGCGGCAAAGACTACGGGAGCGACTGGGCCCAATACACGCCAAAAAACGGACTGGGCGATCTTTGGGTCTACGACCTCCTGTTTGAACCCAACGGCACGATGTGGGCGGCCACATGGAAAGGGGCAAGCCACGTCACGCGCGAGGGCTTTCACACCTACACCATGGCCGACGGATTGGTCGACAAGTGGGTCTACACCATCGAACGCGAGCCCTCGGGTGTGCTCTGGTTCGGCACGGAAGGCGGGATAAACCGTTTCGATGGAAAGCGCTGGCAAGGATGGACGCATAAAGACGGCCTCGGCGCCGTCATTCGTGAGGAGAAAAAAGCACCGACGCGTTCCGAAGGAGACGAAGACTACGATGAGGACGGGGACCACCATCTGCAAAGCGGCCGCGAAAACCAAGACCACAACCCCAACTATGTCATCGCGTCGGCCATCGATAAGAAGGGTACGCTTTGGTTCGGCACCTGGGGCGGCGGACTTTCTCGCTTTGACGGCAAAACCTTTAAAAATTATACGACCCAGGATGGCCTTTCCGGAAATATCGTCAACGCGATCGAGATCGACGGCAAAGGCATTATGTGGATCGGCACCAACCAAGGCGTAAGCCGCTTCGACGGCCTTAGCTTCAAGACTTTCAGGCAAAACGACGGGTTATTAGGCGATTATGTCTATTCGATCGCCATCGACCCGGACGGTAATAAGTGGTTCGGCAGCTACGGCGGCGTCAGCCGCTTCACCGGACCTTGAGCCTTCCCCAAAAGCGGCAGTCGTGCGCATCGGACAGGGCGTTCCGTTTCTTCATTTTTATCGTTCGCGTGCCGGGTTAAACATCCCGGATTTTAAGGTGCCCATTCGTCGCGCGGTTTAGATTAATGCTTGACGAGAGAAAGCGGGCCTGTGTATAAATTGGAAGTTTTTTGTCTTGCCGACGATTTCGAATAGAAGACTTAAACAGCGTTAAGAAGAGGTGCCCATGATAATTGCCGTTCCGAAAGAAATCTTTCCCGGTGAAAAACGCGTTGCGCTCACGCCGGATGTCGTCAAACGTCTGGTGAAAAAAGGCTTGGAGCTGCAGGTCGAATCGAACGCCGGTCTCGGCGCGCATCAATCGAATGCCGCCTATGAAGAAGCGGGCGCTAAAATCGTCGCAGAGGTCTCCACCCTGCTGGCCCATGCCGATGTCGTGGTAAAAGTCCATCGGCCGATTTTGAATGAAAGCCTCGGAAAACACGAAGCCGATTTAATGAAGGAAGGGAGCCTATTACTGGCCCTCCTTCAACCCTTGGCCCACCCGGAAGAGGCGGCGAAGCTGGCAGAACGCAAAATCAGCGCCTTTGCGATGGAGTTGCTTCCCCGCATCACCCGCGCACAACAGATGGATATTTTAAGCTCGATGAGCAGCGTCGCCGGCTACAAGGCCGTCCTTATCGCGGCAGCCTCCTTCGGGCGTTTTTTCCCGATGATGACGACGGCCGCCGGCACCCTTCCCCCCGCTAAGGTCCTGATACTGGGCGCGGGCGTCGCCGGACTGCAGGCCATTGCGACGGCAAAACGGCTTGGCGCCATCGTGGAAGCCTTCGATACCCGTCCCGCAGTGAAAGAGCAGGTTCAGAGCTTGGGCGCGACCTTTGTCGAATTGGGACTGGATGCGGCGGAAGGCGAGGGCGCGGGAGGCTACGCGAAAACCTTGTCGGAGGCCTCCCATCAAAAGGAAGTCGCCCTCATTCACGAACATGCAAAAAATGCGGATATTGTCATTACGACGGCGCTCATTCCAGGAAAAAAGGCGCCCTGCCTCATTACCGCAGAAATGGTCAAAGACATGAAGAAGGGATCGGTCATTGTGGACTTGGCCGCGTCGCAAGGCGGCAACTGCGCCCTGACCGAATCCGGCAAAGAAATCGTCGCGGAGGGCATTACGATTATCGGCGCAAACGATCTGGCCGCCACCCTGCCCATCGATGCCAGCCAAATGTTTGCAAAAAACATGGCCAACTTCATTCAACACCTCTACCGCGACAACACTTTTAATCTCGACTTAAACGACGAAATCACCAAGGGGGCCCTCGTCACGCACGCTGGCGAAATTGTCAACGATGCCGTGAAGGCCGCCGCCTGAACTTACCCATGAGGAGCGCACTTCGATGCTAATACTGTCCGTTACCCTTTTCGTTCTGGCCACTTTCCTCGGTTACGAACTCATCGCAAAAGTCCCCCCCCTGTTGCACACCCCTTTAATGTCGGGTGCCAATGCGATTTCGGGGATCACGCTCGTGGGGGCCGTGCTGGTTTCCGGTACGGGCCTCAACGATCTCAGCACCTTTTTAGGCATCCTCGCCGTAATTTTTGCGACCATCAATGTCGTCGGCGGATTCATGGTCACCAGCCGAATGCTCAAAATGTTTAAAAAAGGGTCATAGAAGACGACATGAATCAGATCATAGAAATCGCTTATCTCCTCGCTGCAATTTCATTCATTCTCGGGCTAAAATATTTAAGTTCTCCCGCAACCGCGCCGCGCGGCATGGTCCTTTCTCAGGGCGGCATGTTGATTGCCGTGGCCGCGACCTTGCTCAATCATGGCGTCGTGAGCTATAGCATGATCTTGGTCGGCGTCGTCATCGGAGCGGCGGTCGGGGCCCTCATGGCGACGAAAATCCAAATGACGGCCATGCCGCAGATGGTTGCCCTGCTCAACGGATTCGGTGGCCTTTCTTCTGCCCTGGTCGGTGGCGCGGAATTTCTACGGTCTCAATCCAATTTGACGGCCTATCCGATGATCACCATCGGCTTAACCGTTCTTATCGGGATGGTGACCTTCACCGGCAGCCTGATCGCCTTTGCCAAACTCCAAGAACTGATGGATGGGGCGCCCATTGTCTATCCGCTTCAAAATATCATGAATGTCGTTCTATTTCTCGTCACACTTGGCCTTTTTGCCTCTCTGGCTCTCAATCCGGCAGCAACCCCCGTTTTTTGGGCCTTGGCCGTTCTTTCGGCCATACTCGGTGTCTTGGTGGTCATTCCGATCGGCGGCGGAGACATGCCGGTGGTGATCTCTTTGCTGAATGCCTATTCCGGCCTCGCGGCGGCGGCAAGCGGTTTTATTCTTTCAAACAATGTCCTCATTATCAGCGGCTCCTTGGTGGGCTCTGCCGGGATTATTCTTTCTCAGCTCATGTGCAAAGCGATGAACCGCTCTTTAAGCAATGTCTTGTTCGGGGCCTTTGGTCAAGTCGCGCCCAAGGAAAAATCGGTGGCTGTAGAGAAACAGGCGACGTCGGCAGATGCCCCCGTGGTCCGGAGCGGCAGCCCGGAAGAAGCGGCCGTAATCTTTAAAAAAGCGAAGAAGGTCATTATCGTCCCCGGCTACGGCATGGCCGTTGCGCAGGCCCAGCATGCGGTTAGGGAACTCGCGGAACTCCTGCAAGCCCAGGGAACGGAAGTCAGTTATGCCATCCATCCCGTCGCCGGCCGGATGCCGGGGCACATGAATGTTCTCCTCGCCGAGGCCAACGTCCCCTACGATCAGCTGATCGACATGGACGACATCAACGACGAATTCCCCGACACCGACGTCTCGTTGGTGATCGGGGCGAACGACGTGGTCAATCCCGCTGCCGACACCGACCCGAACAGTCCGATCTACGGGATGCCCATCCTGCATGTCGATCGCTCTAAACTTGTCATGGTTTTAAAACGGAGCATGAAGCCGGGTTTTGCGGGCATCGACAACGAACTCTTCCTAAGACCCAACACCATGATGGTTTTCGGCGATGCCAAAGGCACCATCGTTAAAATGGCCGATGCGCTAAAATAAGCCGAAAGCCATGTACAGTTCGATCAGGCCCCAGCCTACTTTTTCGCCTTCGCCTTGATTTTTTGTCTTGGGCCCTCGTGGGTCGGAATCACCAGAACGGGGCAGACTGCATTTTTGAGTACCCCTTCGCTCACACTCCCAACCAGCAGACTATAGACCGCGCCATGCCCGTGTGACCCAAGAATAATCAGGTCGATCGTTAATTTCTCGGCCTCTTCAAGGATGGTTTTAATGACGGCCCCTTGTATGAGGAGCGCAGTGGTTTCGATTTTCGCGCCGCGTAGCCCTTCGGCCTCCTTTTGCAGTGCGCGGTGTTCAGCATGAAATTTCTGGGCCACCTGATCCCGCAGCACCTTGGGGTCGGGTCCGTAATCGACAAAACCGGAGCCATAATCGACGTAACTTCCCGTGTAAGGAATCATGCCGGGTTTCGGTTCTGCGACGTGAAGCAACCACACCTTGGAAGACAGGGCGTTCGCCAATAATTTTGTCTCTGCGATCAGTTTCGGAAGGCCGTCCGAAAAATCGACGCATACCAAGATATTCATCTTTGAGGTCTCCTGTCGAAATATAAAGAGGACTCTCGTGGCAATAAACGATCAACCCTGACCATCGTGAAAGGGTCCATACGAGAATAACCTACCGCCTATTCCTTATTTTTTCGTTTGTCCCGAATGTAGGCCGCCTTCGATTGTCCGTCGCCCACCGGCCGGTCTTCGATCTCGAACAAGCGGATCGCCGTCACCAGATCGCGCAATCGTTTATACCCATAATTTCGCGGATCGAACTCGGGCGATTGTTTCGCAATATTTCCCCCCACGGGGGCCAAATGCGCCCAACCGCTGTCATCCGCCGAGGATTCAACGGCGTTCCTCAATAAGTTCACAAGCTTGGTATCCTGCTTGAGGTCGTTGGGCGATTTGCGCTGGATGGGTGCGTCATCGTCTTTAGACCGCAAGACCTCGGTATAAATAAATTTATCGCAGGCGGAAACGAAGGCATCGGGCGTTTTTTTCTCACCGAATCCATAGACGCGTAGGCCCGATTCGCGAATCCGGGAGGCCAGCTTGGTGAAATCGCTGTCGCTCGAGACGATGCAAAAGCCGTCGAATTTTTCGGTATAGAGGAGGTCCATCCCATCGATAATCATGGCGCTGTCCGTTGCATTCTTTCCCTTCGTATAGGCAAATTGCTGGATCGGCTGGATGGAATGCTCCAGCAAGACTTCTTTCCACCCTTTTAGACTGGGCGCGGTCCAATCGCCATAAATACGCTTCACATTGGCCGTGCCGTATTTCGCAATCTCCGACAATAGTCCCTCAATGATGGAAGGTTGGGCATTTTCGGCGTCGATGAGTACAGCCAATTTCCCCGTTGTTTCGTTCATGTCATTCGCGCTCCGGGAAGGAAAAAACAATCATTATTAATCCTTTATACCGCCAACCGCTTGAAATTAGCAAGTGGCTTTCACGCCATCGGTTTTTCTTGGCGACACGAGCCGCCGCTTTTGTCTTGACGATTTAGAGCGAGAGATCTAGAATGCCAAGATGTCACGGCAAGCCTTTGTTCATCTTCACCTCCACACCGAATTCAGTCTCCTCGACGGCGCGAATCGAATTTCTCCCCTTATATCCACGGCGAAGGATTACGGCATGCCTGCCATTGCCATTACCGACCACGGCAATCTCTTCGGCGCGATCGACTTTTATCAAAAAGCGAAAAAAGAAGGGGTCAAGCCGATTATCGGCTGCGAGGCCTATTTGGCCCCAAAAAGCCGCTTCGACAAAGAAGGCCACGGCGTCCATTCCGACGACTACGAAACCGCGATCGCGGCGAACCCGTACTATCATCTTATCCTTTTAGCCTCGAACGAACGGGGCTATAAAAACTTGATGAAGTTGATTTCCATCGCCAATCTTGAAGGCTTTTATTACAAACCCAGAATCGACAAAGAAATCCTGGAACAACATGCCGAAGGATTGATCGGCCTCTCCGGCTGCCTGCGGGGAGAGATCCCCTACCTCTTGGCGCGCGGACTCGAAAAAGAGGCCTATGCCGCCGCGGACGATTATCAACGTATCTTCGGAAAAGAACACTTTTATATCGAAATTCAAGACAACGGCCTCGACCTTCAAAACAAGGTCAACCGGCTATTGATCGCATTGGGAAAGAAAAAAGACATCCCCATCGTCGCGACCAACGATTGCCACTACCTGCATAAAGAAGATGCGCACGCCCACGACATCATGCTCTGCCTCCAAACCGGAAAAACGGTCAACATGCAAAACCGCATGCGATTCGAAACCAAGGAGCTCTACCTTAAATCGCCCGAGGAAATGACGCTGGCCTTTGCGGAACTGCCCCAATCGATCGGTAACACGCTTCGCATCGCAGAAATGATCGATTTGGAACTCACCTTTGGAAAGGCTCACCTCCCTCACTATCAACCGCCGGAAGGCATGACGCGCGAGGCCTACCTGGAAGCCCTTTCCGAAAAAGGGCTTCGCCGGCGCTTGGATCGGATGAAGACCCGGGGAGAAGCACAACGGCCCTTATACGAACAGCGCCTCAAGGATGAGCTCGGCATGATCAATGCCATGGGCTATCCCGGCTATTTCCTCATCGTGTGGGACATTATTAATTACGCGCGGGAATCGCAAATCCCCGTGGGCCCCGGCCGTGGATCGGCGGCAGGCAGCTTGGTCGCCTATGCCTTGGGGATTACCGACATCGACCCCATTCATAACGGCCTCATCTTCGAGCGCTTTTTAAACCCCGAACGCGTGTCCCTCCCCGATATCGACATGGATTTCTGCATGGACCGGCGGGAAGAAGTCATCCGCTATGTCACCGAGAAATACGGCGCCGATCATGTCTGCCAAATTATTACCTTTGGAACCATGGCGGCAAAAGGGGCGATCCGGGATGTCGGCCGAGTCCTCGAGGTCCCCTATGCAGAAGTAGACCGGCTCGCCAAATGGGTTCCCAACACCTTAAATATTACGATTGCAGAAGCCCTGGCCCAGGAACCAAAACTGGCCGAGGCGGTAAAAAACGATCCAAATATCGCAAAGGTCATCGAGATGGCCAAGGAGTTGGAGGGGCTTTCCCGCCATGCCTCCACGCACGCCGCCGGCGTGGTCATCTCCGACGCCCCCTTGACGGAGCACGTGCCTCTTTACCGCGGGAGCAAGGGGGAAACGGTGACGCAATATCCCATGGGCGATATCGAAAAAATAGGCCTCATCAAGTTCGACTTTTTAGGTCTCCGCACCCTGACAGTCATTGACCGTGCAATCAAACTCGTAAACAACACGCGATTAGAAAAAGGAGAGGCGCCGCTCCATGCCTCCGATATCCCAATCGACGATGCCGAAACCTACGCCTACTTAGGCACCGGAGAAACCACCGCTATTTTCCAATTGGAAAGCCCGGGGATGCGGGACCTCCTCACAAAGATGAAGCCCGAAACTTTCGAAGATATCACGGCCATCCTCGCACTGTACCGGCCCGGCCCCATCGGCAGCGGCATGCTCGACGACTTCATCAAAAGGAAGCAAGGCAAAAAAAAGATAAAATACGATCATCCGAAGCTCGAAGAGATCTTAAAAGAAACTTACGGGGTCATCGTCTACCAGGAACAAGTCATGAAAATTGCCAACGCCTTGGCCGGTTTTTCACTCGGCGAGGCCGACTTGTTGCGCCGCGCGATGGGCAAGAAAAAGGTAGAGGAAATGGCGGCGCAAAAGACCCTCTTCATTCAACGGGCCGTCGAACTCAAAGTAACCCCCGCCAAGGCGGAAAAGATATTCGACTTAATGGAATACTTCGCAGGGTATGGTTTTAACAAATCCCATTCCGCCGCCTATGCCCTCGTGACCTTTCAAACGGCTTACCTGAAATGCCACTCTCCACAGGAATTCATGGCTGCCGTACTGTCTTGCGAAATGGGCAATGCCGACAAGGTCGTCAAATACATTACGGAGTGCCGGCACATGGGCATCGAGATCCTTCCGCCCGATGTCAACGAGAGCAACAAAGATTTTACCGTGGTCGCCGGAGGCATTCGCTTCGGCTTGGCCGCTATCAAAAATGTCGGCGGCGGGGCGGTCGATTCCATACTCGAAGCGCGGGAGAAGAAAGGGCGCTTTAAAACCCTAAGCGATTTTTGCAATAAAATAGACCTGCGCAAAACGAATAAGCGCGTCATCGAAGGTCTCATCAAGTGCGGCGCCTTCGACGCAATGAAAATCAATCGGGCTTCCCTGATGAACGTCATGGAACAAGCCATGCAACAGGGCGGTCAACATCAAAAAGAACGCGAGACCGGCCAGCTCTCCATTTTTGGAGGGTCCTCCGGCAATCCGGATCCCGGTCCCGCGATGCCTGCCATCCAGGAAATTCCAGAATGGGATGACACCCTCATTGCCAAATTCGAAAAAGAGACGCTTGGGTTTTATATTACGCGGCATCCCCTCAGTCATTTTAGTGATATTATAGAGAAAAGGTCGGTCACCGCCACCGAGGCCCTGAGCGCGATAGAAGACGACCGCGAACTCCGAATCTGCGGGGTCATCATTCAAAAGCGGGTCACGCTTACCAAACGCGGCGACCGAATGGCCTACCTCCGAATCGAGGACTTAACCGGCAGCGTTGAAGTGATCGTCTTCCCGGATCTCTATCAGTCGGCCGCTTCCTATTTCGAGCAAGACATTCCGCTCCTCATCAGCGGGACATTGGACCGTGGAGACAAAGGCTTGAAAATGAAAGCGACGCTCATCATGCCCCTGACCCGAAAAAAACAGATAACCATATCCCTGTCGGCAAAATCGGTTTCGCCCGCCGACATCGGCCGTCTGCATCGCATCTTGCAGCAGTCGCCCGGCGCGATTCCTGTCATTATAAAGGTCGCGGTGCCGAATGGCGGACAAGCCCTGATGGAGTCCACCATTGCCATTGACGAGACCCTCAATGTCGATGGGTCGCAACAATTAATCGATACGCTGCACAGCACCTTTGGTGCAGGGGCAGTCTTATCAGAAACGGCTGGAAGCCTCGCCGTATCCACAACTTAAGGCTCGTATGAAAGATTATCTGAATTTCGAAAAACCGATCCTCGAAATACAGGAACGGATCAATCAGCTGAAAGATCTGAGCAAGGCGCAGCCTCGACGCGGTCTGGAAGCGGAGAAGCTGCAAAAAAAAATGGAGGAGATGCAAAAAGACATCTTCTCCAAACTCACGCCCTGGCAGGTAACCCAGCTGGCTCGGCACCCGGAGCGCCCGAACACGGCGGACTACATTCGAATGGTCTTCGAGGAATTCACGGAACTCCATGGAGATCGTTTATACGGCGACGACAAATCCATCCTTTGCGGTTTGGCGCGCCTGGAAGGGCGCTCGGTCATCGTCATCGGCCATCAAAAAGGAAAAGGGATGAAGGAGCGCATCGCCACCAATTTCGGGATGCCCCATCCGGAAGGCTACCGCAAGGCCCTGCGTATCATGCAACTGGCCGAAAAGTTCAACAAGCCCATTATCACCTTCGTCGACACGCCGGGGGCTTACCCTGGGGTGCAGGCCGAGGAACGGGGACAGTCGGAAGCCATCGCAAAAAATTTAATGCGCATGTCTCAATTGCCCGTCCCAATCCTGTCGGTCGTGATTGGTGAAGGGGGAAGCGGCGGGGCCCTGGCCATCTCGGTGGCGGACCAAATTTTGATGCTCGAGTATTCGGTCTATTCTGTCATCTCGCCGGAAGGCTGCGCCGCCATTTTATGGAACGACACCGCAAAGATCAGCGAGGCGGCCGAGATGCTGAAAATGACCTCAAAGGATTTACTTCAGATGGGTATCATAGAAAAAATCCTTCCCGAGCCACCCGGCGGCGCTCACCGCGATCCAGAACGCATGGCCGAGACCGTATCGAGAGCCCTCTGTAAACAGCTGAGCGATCTCGAATCGATCCCCTCGGAAGAACGTGTTCAACTCCGCTATAAAAAGTTACGAAACATCGGGGCCTACTCCGAAGAAAAAGACCCCCCCAAATAATGGCGTCTAATCTCGAGACACGACCGGCCCCTTGAGGCCCTCGGGCCATTTTGTATTTCCATCTACAATAACGTTTAGCAACTGATCTTCCGTTAATCCGATCGTTTCACTCAAATCCGCATATCGGAGATCGGCCCCTTCAAGATCCGCCCCATTCAGATTGGCGCGATTCAATCTCGCCCCGCTTAATACGGCGCCGCTGAGATTGGCCTGGGTGAAGTTCGCTTCCCTGAAATCGGCGCCGCTGAGCGTGACCCGCCGAAGATCGGCCCCTTCTAAATCTGCCCCAACAAAATCCGCATAAAAAAAGTTCGCACCTCTCAAATCCGCGGCACCCAGCCCTGCCCCTCTGAAATTCGCCCCGGTCAAATCGGCATCGTTTAAACGGGCCGAATGCAAGTCGGCTCCGCTGAGTCGGGCCTCCTGTAATTCGGCACCGTTTAAATCGGCGCGATTAAGGGCCGCGCCGATGAATTGCGTATTATGAAGGATTGCACCGCTTAAGATCGCCTCGCTCAAGAGGGCATGGCTAAAGTCCGCCCCGCTCAAATTGGCACGGTGCAAGTCTGCACGGCGAAGATCGATGCCTTCTCCGTTGAAATCCATCAGGGAAAGATCCACGCGAGAAAGATCGCCTTTAAATACAACGACGGCCTCGACGAGGTCCTTCTGCATCTCGCTGTCGATACGGCGAACGCAAAAAAATGAGCAGTAAACGGATCTGGGGTTCAATAGAGTCGGGCGATTCGGATGGGAGCCGTTTATATCGAACTTCAACAAGACCTTCGCGCCCGCCGGGTTCTTCTCAAGAATTTGGGTATAGACGACCGTGGATTTTTTTTGGAAACGTTCCCATTTCTGTTGATAACGCAAGGAGGCAAGACCGAAGAGGACGGCGTAGGTGCCAAAGACCACGAGTACGAGCCTAGCAAAATATCTCATCACGGGAACTTCTCTTTGAGACGACAAAAGATAAAGGCGGCGGATCTAAAAGGGTGCGTGAAAACGGATCGACTTAGAAAAAACATGGGATCAAAAAGCAGGCAGGCTACAAATATCAACGCTCACTAAAAGCGGCTCAGCCAATCTTGGAACAGGTTTGTGTGTGGAAATTTTAGAATACCCAAGACCACGCCGTCCGCTTCCGTTCCCAGCCAAAGGGCGCCCGATCCGGCTGGTAGAATTTGGTTGACCTGTCCTTCATAGACCTGGCCCTGATAAAGCATTGCAGGCATCCAAGTTTCGCCATTGTCCGCACTCCAAAAAAGACCGCGGTCCGTCCCCAGATAAAGCACCTCACTCCGATGGGGATCGGCAGATAAGGCTTTGATCTGGAGCCCAGGGGGAAGACCTTCGTTCAATGCGTGCCAGGCACCTGCCGTATCTTGCTGCCAAAACCCATTATCGCTAATCACCTGGACGCCCTTCTTCGGTCGCCATAAAATGTGCTGAAAGCGACTTCCCGCTTTCGCATTCACCTGTGTCCACTGCCCTTCCGGCGATTTAGACCAGAGCGACTTTTCCGTGGCAACCAGGATGGACCGGTCTTGTATGGCCAGGTCCTGCACCGCTTCCGAGCCTATGGCAATCTCTTTTTCCCATCGGCTGCCTTGGTCGAGGGAGGAAAAAAGACCGCTGGTCGAGCCGATATAAAGACGATTGGCCGAATCGACGCCAATTGAAATCGGCTCGCCCGGCACCTGTGTTTCGATCGGCTCCCAACGATGTCGCCCGAGCTGTCTTCTGTAGACCCCGTCTTGGGTAATGGCATACAAATAGGTTGGGCCCCGGGCTAAGGCCATAATTGACAGATTCACCAGTCCCACATTGTCCGATACCCAACTGTCTTGTTGATGAATATAGGTGCCCTTGCCATATGTACCCACCGTGACGCCCTCTTCTCCAATGTCGAGCGCGAGAATGGGCGAAATAAGCAGTTGTTCGTGCAACGGCTCCCAGGGCATTCGAATGCCGCCGCGATAAATGCCGTCGGTGGAGCCAGCATAAAGATCGCCGGTCTGTTTCACGGCAAAGGAGTGGATCTGGATATTGCTCATGCCCTCAAGCAAAGGGGCCCAGTGCTCCCCCTGGTTTTCGCTAAAATAGACGCCTTCACCGGTCCCCGCATAAAGGTTGCCTTTGGCATCCATCGAAAGCGTCCGAATCGAATAATTGCCCAAACCGGCATTTCCGATTTCCCAACTCAGGCCACCATCGAGGGTCCGAAAAATCCCAGCGCTCATCGTTCCGGCAAAGAGCGCTCCATCACGTCCCATGACCAGAGTCCGAACATTCCTCTCGAAAAGGCCTTGAAAGGAAAATCCTGGAATCACGGACTCCCATATTGCGGAATTGGGTTCCCGCTTAAAGATCCCTCGGCCGAGGGTGCCCACATAGAGGGTCTTCTCTTTGGTTTCGACAATGGCCTGTATGCGGACGTCGTTTAAGCCTTCGTTAAAAGGTGCCCAGGTGTCTCCGTCGTCTTGGCTCAGATAAGTGCCTCGGCTCGTGCCCGCCAAAATCTCGCCCGAGGCCCGAAGAAACAAGGTGTGAATTTCAAGGTCCTCAAGGCCCTGGTTAGATCTGCTCCAAAGAAATCCGTCGTCCCGGCTTTGAAATAAGCCGGCACGCACCGTCCCGGCAAAAACTTTGCCCGCATCCAGCGCAATGAGCGTCGCGATAAATTTCTCTTGCAAGCCGGTATTGGAAGGGCTCCAGTGTTGGCCTTCATCCTCGCTCCTGAACAAGCCCCCCCCGTAGGTGCCGACAAAGAGCGTCCCCGTGGGCCCAACCGCAATCGCCTCGATAATATCCACGCCGAAAGGCCCGCCGGTGGGGTACAGGGTCAATCCCTCTTGAGGGGGGCGGTAGTCGGGAAGCCGCTCGATTGGCCCCGCAAAGGGAAATGGCGCCGGTTTCGGTCGATTAAAAAAGCCGAGCGTGGCTGCAAGGACGATGAAAATAAGGGCGATACCGAGGCCTTTTTTATTCAACATTATCCTGAGGCCCCTTCAGCGCTCTCTTTCGAGGGCGCGGATTTCTTTCCGGCAAAGATGCGAACCGTAATAATCCCGACTTCGTACAAGACCATGAGAGGGACCGCCATCATGATTTGATTAAAAATATCGGGGGTCGGCGTGGCGATCGCGGCGACCAAGAAGGCGCCCAGGACGGCATATCGCCTATTTCGCGTCAGGAATTCCGTAGACAGAAGCCCCATCTTCGCGAGGACGACCATGACCAAGGGCAATTCGAAGATCAAGCCGAATGCCAGCATCATCTTGAGATTAAAATCGATATAATTCGAAACGGATATCATCGGAAGCACCCCGGCGTCTTTCCCATATGCGATCAGAAAATTAAGCGCAAAAGGCAGCGCGATCCAGTAGCAAAACGAGAGCCCGCCGAAAAAGAAAACGAGCCCAATCGTAAAGAGAGGGAAGAGCGCCATGCGTTCTTTATCGAGAAGACCCGGAGAAACGAATAACCACAATTCGTAAAGGATGAGGGGAAAGGAGCAGAGAAAGCCGAAAAAGAGGGCGACTTTCATGTCGGACCAAAAGGCCTCGGCGGGAGAAAGAAAAACCAACTCCGCATTTAAAGGCCGTTTGATCCACAACAGCAGGATATCGGAATAGTAGAAGGAGAGACTCGTGGCGAGAATAAAGAAAAGGACAGAGGTCACCAGGCGTTTACGAAACTCCTGAAGGTGGCCGGTGATCGGCATCTCCGCCGAAGCATTACGACCGGCCGGTTTCCCCATCCTTTTTTTCCTCCTCCCCCTTCAATAAAGTATGGGAATCGGAGGCTCCGGTACTCAAAGCGTTTTCTGGAATATCGGAAAACAGGTCTTCTCTTTCCATCTCCTCGCGGATGCCCTCCGTGGCCCGGCGAAGCTCATGAAATCCCTTCCCCAAAGTTCTCGCGATCTGCGGGAGCTTGTCCGGCCCCACCACAACGAAGGCGATGATCAGAACAACGATTAATTCTCCGATCCCGATTCCAAACATTTTTTTACCCTATTTTAAAATCCGATTCTCCCGTGGCGACAAAATGACGTATCATTTTTTCCATCGTATCCTTCGCCGCCAATTTTTCTTTTTGAAAAGTCTTTTTTTCAAGTTCTTCTTTCGGACTCAGGGCCTTCCGTTTGTTCATCCCGTCAAGCGATTCCTCCAGCTGAACGTGTATCTTTTCTAAAGTTCGGAACTGATAATTTTTTTCGCGTAGCACGCCGATCACTTGCTCGTCATTTTTCACGCTATTCCTCCCTCTGCTCGAAATAAGATGGCGCCGATTGACCTTTCAATTCGTCATCTTTGCTTCTAAAACCTGTTTCGCATCTGTTCCATATTGCAGTAATAGGGCATGTTCAGTCGGTCGGCAGTAGTAATTGCGGCGAAGACCGATTTCCTTAAATCCAAATTTTCGATATAAATCCAAGGCGGGCCGATTGGACACCCGCACCTCCAAAAAGACCTTATCCATTCGCATTTCCCCTAGAAATGAAAGGGTCCGGCGAAGCAGCGTTTCTCCGATGCCTCTTCTCCGCCAGACCGGATCGACCGCAAGGTTGAGAAGGTGGAGTTCATCGTAGAGGACTTTCATAAAAACGTAGCCAAGCACGCGTTCACCTTCGGCTTCCCGGGCGACAAAGGATGCGGAAAATGAAGGGTCCTGTAACTCGTTTAAAAACATCTCTTTCGTCCAGGGGAAGGGAAAGGATGCATTTTCTATCGCCAGGACTTGTCCGAGGTCGGAGATCCGAGCGGGCATAAGTTGTATTTTCAATACCGTCAAGGATAGGTCCTTTCTCTGGCCAGGAAAAGAGGCCTACGGCAAACACACCGTACATGAAACCTCAAAAAGCAAATTGGGAAAGCGCGAACCCACCCATCGGCCAACCTTAGGGATCATTTTACGCTTCGTCACGATCCTTTTCAACTCTATGCCGAGACGGCGGTAAAACCAATTACATTCATGAAAGTATGAATCCAAGAAAAAAAACAGAATAGTCTTGACAGGGCTAACGAGGTGTTTTATGATCGCGTCGCCTTCACATTATTATTAATTGATCATGAAGGACACATAGATACATCGGGAATCTTACAACGTCGTAATTTTCCCGATTAGGCAACGAAGCCGTATCCTTTTTTTCGAATTTTGATAAAAAAGGTTGCGGTTTTTTTTTGCCCGATGTGGCTAGCGCACAAAGAATCATTACGACCCATTACAACGTTGTAGTGGCCGTAATCGGCGATGGTGCCGTATTCCTGAACCCTTTTAGGAGTATGGCATTTTTTTTTGCCCTGCATAGGCTTTCGATGAGATGGATAGACCTCACAATACGAAAAGGAGAAGAATAAAAACATGGGTAATGACAAGATCACCTTTCGCAAGATTTTGACCACCTTATTCGTTTTTCAGTTTGGTTTGTTATCGTTTCTGTCTTCCAGCGCCCTCGCGGGCGGCACGATCAAAATCGACGACACCCATTCGGTGAGTGTGGGAATGGGGCTTCGGAGCAGTTTGAACATGGTGGAAAATGCGGCGCCCAATGGCACAAGCGATTCCAAGGACTTCGCCCTGGAAAGTTTCCGCTTCTACTTGGGCGGCGACCTAGGTAAAAACATTAGCTTCGAATTTAATTCGGATTACGACACGACGCCAGCCGGGACGGAAGACATTCGGGTGCTGGATGCCGTCCTAAAATTCGCCTTCAACGATCTTTTCCAAGTATGGACTGGGCGATTTCTTCCGCCGAGCGACAGATCGAATCTAAGCGGCCCGTATTATTTAAACGCCTGGGACTTTCCTTTTGTACAGCGATATCCCAATGTATTTGCTGGGCGCGACGACGGCTTGGCCATATTCGGACAAGTCGGCGGCGGCATGTTTAAATATCAAGTCGGCGCATTTGAAGGCACTGGAGATGTCGCAGGCGGTCCCAATCAGAGTGACAACCCTCTCATTGCTGGGCGCCTTACGCTCAACCTTCTCGACCCGGAACCGGGTTACTACAACAGCAGCACTTATTACGGCAGCAAAGATGTCTTTGCGATCGGCTTGGTCATGATGTCCCAAAAGGACGCCGTCGGCACCGCCGCAACGCCCGGTGATTTTAACGGTTGGAACGTCGATCTCTTGGCTGAGAAAAATCTAAACGGCGCGGGCGTCGCCACCATCGAAGGCGCGTATTACGACTATGACAACGACAGTGTCGCGGTCGGAGAAGGCAATGGGTACTTTGTCCTCGGCAGCTTCCTCTTTCCCAACAAGATTGGATCGGGTCCACTGGCGGGTCAGCTCCAGCCCATGGTCCGTTATCAGGAATTTTCGAACGAAGGTCTGGCCACAGGCGATCACACGCGCTTGGATTTTGCTGTGAGCCACATCATGAACGGCCACAACGCGCGCATTTCCTTGACCTATGGGATGGACGAGTCTGCGGCCGGCGTCGATACCGACATGATCAAGCTGGGCTTCCAATTCCAGATCTAAGCGGCAAGTCTGTGAAGGGAGGGCTCTCCTTGCCCTCCCTCATCTGAGCATAAAGAATCGGGGCATAAAAAAATGCATGGACTCTTGGACGTCCAATTCGATCGGCAAGCGGAAAAAACCGTGGTCAGTCATTTGCGGCAACGGTCTCCGCTGAGGGTGCTCCGGTCTTTATATCCGGAGGGCGATTCGCCTTCTCACCTCTACGTGCTCTACGCGGCGGGAGGCATACTGGAGGGCGATGCCGTCGAAGTGAATCTCCATCTCAGTCCTTACGCGGAGGCGGTCGTAACCACGCCCGCGGCCACGAAGGTCCATCCGATGGAGGCGGGAGAAGGCCGTCAAATAATCCGCATCACCCTTGAACGCGGGGCGACGCTCGAATATCTCCAAGAACCGGTCCTTCCCTTTATGGGGGCCGCCTTTCACCAGGAGGTCGATATCTTTTTAGAGGCAGGCGCTTCGCTCTTCTGGACCGACATCCTTGGGCCGGGTCGTCATGAAAAAGGGGAGGCCTTCGCGTATCGGCGTTACGAAAACCGGATGTCCATTCGAGACCCCGAAGGATTGATCGCACAAGAATCCTTCCGATTGATTCCGGAAGAAGACGTCCTCGGCGTCATGGGGGTCATGGAGGGCTACACACATTACGGCGCTCTTTATCTCTGCTGTGCGGATGCAATTCGAGAGGAGATGCTTCGTCAGATTCGAGAAATTCACGCAAGGGGTCTCCTATGGGGAGCGACCCTGCTCGCCCGCCGGGGCATCGTCGTCCGCGCGCTTGCACATGAGACCCCTGCGATTCAGGAATTATTCAATCGGGTTTGGACCTTATTTCGTTTAGAGGTAATGAGGCGTCCTCTTCCCCCTTTAAGGCGTTACTAAACCCGAAATCGGAGTGTACCTAACTTGGGATGTTAAAAAGGAGAAAACCATGTCGGAAGAAAAAGAAAAAAAGATCGTTCAAAAAATAGAAGAGAAATTACATCAAGACCTTGACCGCCGAAAATTTTTAAAGCAATCGGCGGCCGCCGCACTGGGACTCGCGGCCAGCGGATTGATTGGGGGGCTTGCCTTTCCGAACATCGTCCGGGCCGACAAAGAAACCGGGCCGATCAAAATCGGTGTCCTCCATTCCTTGAGCGGGACCATGGCGATCAGTGAGGTCTCGCTCCGAGATGTCGTTTTGATGGCCGTCGAAGAAATCAACGCCGCTGGGGGCGTCCTGGGGCGCAAGCTCGAACCGGTTGTGGTCGATCCCGCCTCCAACTGGGATCTGTTTGCGGAAAAAGCGAAGGGGCTGCTCTTGCAAGATAAAGTTTCCGTCGTCTTCGGCTGCTGGACTTCAGTGAGCCGGAAGTCGGTGCTACCCGTCTTCGAAAAAAACAACGGCTTGCTTTTTTATCCGGTCCAATACGAAGGGGAAGAATGTTCACGCAATGTCTTCTACACCGGCGCGGCCGTGAATCAACAGGCGGTCCCCGCAGTCGATTACCTGATGAGCAAGGATGGCGGCGGATATAAAAAGTTCTACCTCTTGGGCACGGACTACGTCTATCCGCGGACGACCAATAAAATCCTGCGGGCCATGTTATTGGCGAAAGGCGTTCCCGAGAAAAATATCGAGGAAGAGTACACCCCCTTCCATCATCAGGACTATCAAACGATCGTTCAAAAGGTCAAGGCCTTCTCTCGGGGCGGCGGGGCCTGCGTGATCAGCACCATCAACGGCGACAGCAACGTGCCCTTCTACAAAGAGTTCTCCAATCAGGGGCTCACCTCGGGCGACGTGCCGATTATGGCCTTCAGCGTGGCCGAAGACGAACTGCGCGGCATGGACACCAGCGCGCTCGTCGGCCACCTCGCGGCCTGGAACTATTATCAATCGGTGAACACGCCGCAAAATAAAAAATTCGTGTCGGCCTTCAAGGCCTATTGCGAAAAGAACAAATTGCCCGGCGGAAAAGACCGCGTGACGGACGATCCGATCGAGGCCGCTTATTTTGGGGTTTATCTCTGGAAGCAGGCCGTTGAAAAGGCGAAGACCACCGACGTGGACGCCGTTCGAAAGGCCGCCTATGGACAGGAGTTTCTCGCACCCGGCGGCATGGTGAAATTAGACGAACGGAATCACCATACCCACAAACCGGTCCTCATCGGAGAGATCCGCAAAGACGGTCAAATCGACGCCATCTGGAAATCGAAGGGCCTCGTCAAGCCGGAGCCTTGGAGCGAATACACCAATCCGGATAAAGGATGCGACTGGGTCGATCATGAGGGCACCTTCAAAAAAGCATAAATACGGATCGATCAAGGCAAGCCTCCTGGCCTTGATCCTGCTTCTGCCGATCCTGACCGCAAACGGCGGGAGCAGTGTCCCCTCTCCGGCTTTGGGCAATCCAGCCGGAGAGGGGATGCCCGCAGGCCTAGGCCAATCGATCCGCAATCTGGGAAGTGAAGACGAGGCACTTCAGGAATCGGCGATTGTTGACTTGGGAACGAGCGGCGATGCCAACATCCTTCCTGCCTTAGAAGCCTTGCAGTCGGGATCCCTCTATTTCTGGGTCGATTCAAAGGGAGAACAAATTCTCGTCATCGCAAGGGATCCGGTCGATCGAAACGGCGAACAAAGCTATCCCCTGCTTTCTCCCTATGGCGCGAATCCGATCCTCGATGAAAACGGGGAAGCCGTTTTTGAAACGGAGGCCGCGATCACACTGATCCGTATTGGACGGCGGCTGCGGATCGCCATCGCCCCCTGGCTCGACCGGCTCCGACTCTTCAGCCTCTCGGCCGATCTGCGCGAGTCCGCCGCAACCAAGGTCGGGCTCTACGGTGCGCCGGAAGCCCTCCCCTTATTGGATAAGGCCTTGCTCATCGAAAACGAGCGTTGGGTGAGAACGGCCTTAAACGAAGCCATCGGGCTGATTCAACTCGTGGACGACAACCCCGCCCTTCGCAAGAAGGCCGCCGAAAAATTGGGGACGATCCATGCCCTGAATGCCCTCCCCACGCTTGAAGAGCGCATTCGATCCGACGACAGGGGCGAATCGCCGGAACAAGACATCGCCGTCGTCGAGGCCATTCGTGAAGCCATCCGCAAAATAGAAGCCTGGACGGTCTGGACCCGAACCGTCGAAACGATTTTCAGCGGGATCAGCCTGAGTTCCATTCTGCTCTTGGTCGCGCTCGGCTTGGCCATCACCTTCGGCCTCATGGGGGTCATCAACATGGCCCACGGCGAATTGATGATGCTGGGGGCCTACACCACCTATGTCGTTCAAGAATTTTTTATCGCTACACTACCGGAAAGCATGAGGAGTCTCTATTTTCCCTTGGCCATCCCGCTGGCCTTTGTCGTCGCTGCGGCCATCGGCATGGCCTTGGAAAGATCCATCATCCGCCGGCTTTACGGCCGCCCGCTCGAAACCCTGCTCGCCACCTGGGGGGTGAGCCTGATCTTGCAACAGGGCGTCCGACATATTTTCGGTGCGGCCAATGTCGATGTCGCCAGCCCCGCCTGGCTGAGCGGCGGGCTTCGCTTGGCCACCGGCATTCAATTCCCCTATAACCGCCTTTTTATTATTCTACTGAGTCTCGTTTCAGTCCTCGGGGTTTATCTGCTCGTCCTGCGCTCGCCCATTGGATTGAAGATACGCGCCGTCACCCAAAACCGCGAAATGAGCGCCTGCATGGGCATCACCACCCAACGGGTCGATGCCTGGACTTTTGGCTTGGGATCGGGATTGGCCGGCATGGCTGGCGCGGCCTTGACGCTGATCGGAAACATCGGCCCGGACTTGGGACAATCTTATATTGTCGATTCCTTCTTAGTCGTCGTCACCGGCGGTGTGGGCAAGCTCGCCGGAACCGTGGGCGCGGCCTTCGGCATCGGCGGTTTGAATAAATTATTGGAACCGGGATTGGGGGCGATCTACGCCAAAGTCCTCATCCTCTTAATTGTCATTCTCTTTTTACAAGGCAAGCCCTCCGGCCTCTTTCCGGCCAAGGGCCGCAACGTGGATATGTAAGGAGCAGGCAAGGAATCGCCCCATCATGTATAGGGACAGGAAAACCCAGACTTTATGAAGAAACAATCGACGACTCTAAAAAATGGAGCGAGCACCAGAGGTAACACACTGCAATGGACGCTCATCATTTCCTTCTTTTGGATCGCGCTCTTGCTTTTAAATCTGCTGCCACCCCAAGGGTCCTTCCTCCACGTTTCGAACTTCACCCTCAACACCTTTGGAAAATACATGGCCTATGCCATCTTGGCTTTGGGCATCGATCTCTTGTGGGGCTACACGGGAATTTTATCGCTGGGCCAAGGCGTCTTCTTCGGGCTTGGGGCCTATTGCATGGGCATGCACCTGATGCTCTCCATCGCCGGCGAAGGGGTTTATCAAAGCGATCTGCCCGACTTCATGGTTTGGAATCAGGTCAAAACGCTACCTTTCTTTTGGAAGCCTTTTTCAAATTTTTGGGTGTCCATGGCCGCGGTCATGCTCGTCCCCGCTTTTTTTGCTTTGATCTTCGGCTACCTCACCTTTCGCAGCAGGATCAAGGGCGTCTATTTCGCCATCATCACGCAAGCCCTGGCCATGACCGTCTGGCTCCTGTTCAACCAAAACTCTTTCAACCTCGGCGGCACCAACGGTCTCACCGATTTTAAATCGATATTGGGATACAGCCTGATGGAACAGGGGACGCAAAAGACACTCTTCGCCATCACCGGCCTCTGCCTCGGCGCGGCCTTCCTGCTTTGCCGCTGGCTCACCGTATCGCGATTTGGAAAGGTGCTCATCGCCATTCGCGACAACGAGGGCCGCATCCGCTTCTCCGGCTACGATCCCGCGCGCTACAAACTCTTCGTCTTCGTCGTCGCTGCCGCGCTCGCGGGTTTAGCCGGAGCATTGTATGTGCCGCAAGTCGGTATCATCACGCCGGGTCAAATTGGTGTTCTCCCTTCCATCGGCATGATTATTTGGGTCGCGGTCGGCGGTCGCGGCACCTTGGTCGGCGCGCTGCTCGGCGCTATCGGGGTCAACTGGGCCTACTCGATCCTTACCAGCAACTACCCCGATCTCTGGCTCTATTTCTTGGGCCTCATGTTTATCGGCGTTGTCCTCTTTTTCCCCGGGGGGATGTGGGAAATCGGCGGAAAAATATCAAACCTCCATCATGGCCGCGCGAAAAAACAAAAGATCGCCGCCAGCGAGGCCGGATAGCATGAAAATAAAAACTGATTTGGACATAAGGACATGAATAATACCATTCTTTATGTCGAAGGGGTCACGGTCGATTTCGACGGCTTTAAGGCTCTGCACAATCTGAATTTTATGATGGCCGAAGGCGAGCTCCGTGTGGTCATCGGGCCAAATGGCGCAGGGAAGACGACCCTACTCGATGTCATCTGCGGCAAGGTCCGCCCGACATCCGGGCGCGTCGTTTTTAAAGAATACACCGACCTCACCCCCCTAAAAGAAGAGGCTATCTCTAATCTCGGCATCGGCCGAAAATTTCAAACCCCCTCCGTTTATACCCGCTTGACCGTCTTCGAAAATCTCGACCTGAGTTTAAAACGGGAGAAAGGCGTCTGGCAGGCCATATTCAATCGGATCAATCCCAACCAAAAAGAAAAAATAGAAACGACCCTGGAGACCATTGGCCTCATCGATAAACGCGAGATGATCGCCGGATCGCTATCGCACGGTGAAAAACAGTGGCTCGAAATCGGCATGGTCATGGTGCAGGAACCCGCCATTCTTTTGGTGGACGAACCTGTCGCCGGAATGACCGATAGCGAAACGGATAAGACGGGACAACTTTTGCAAGCCATTTCAAAAGAACGCTCCGTGCTCGTCATCGAACACGACATGGCCTTCGTTCGCCAAATCGCCAAAAAAGTCACCGTCCTGAATGAGGGTACGGTCCTCTTCGAGGGCACTATCGACGAGGTGCAAAACCATCCCGAAGTCGTTGAGGTCTACCTAGGCCGGGAGAAAAAGACCCATGCTTAAAATCCATCAACTCAAGGTCGCATACGGCCAAAGCACCATCCTACGCGGCGTCGATCTCGAAGTGAAGACGGGCCACGTCGTCTGCCTCATGGGCCGAAACGGCGTCGGCAAGACCACCCTACTCAAAAGCGTTATTGGGCTCCTCGTCCCGCAGTCCGGGAAAATAGTCTTCAATGACGAAGATTTGACCCAGCGACGTCCGGACGAGCGAGCCCGCCACGGCATCGGCTACGTCCCCCAAGGCCGCGAGATTTTTCCGCATTTGTCGGTTCGCGAAAATTTGTTGCTCGGCCTCGCCGCACGCGGCGAGGCCTTCGACACCGTTCCGGCCGAGGTCTACGAATTATTTCCCGCCTTAAAAAATCTCCTTCACCGCAAAGGCGGCGACCTCAGCGGCGGCCAGCAGCAACAACTCGCCATCGCCCGCGTGCTGGTGACAAAGCCCAAACTCCTGCTCTTGGACGAACCGACGGAAGGCATCCAACCTTCCATCATCGACGTCATCGAAGACGCCATCGTCCGTATCAAACAAACCGGCGTCTCCATCCTCCTCGTCGAACAATATTTACAGTTTGCATGGCGGCTCGCAGATCAATATTATGTCATGGAAAAAGGCACGATCATCTCCAAAGGGTCAACGAAGGATTTAAGTGAAGAAGAGGTACAGCAGCATTTGACGGTGTGAAGAACAATTGAATATTGAAACGTTAGAATATATCAATCAAGATCATCACGATGAACTACTTGAACGGCTTCTTGGGACGATATTCCACTTAACCTTAAGAGGAAACCTAGATCAAATTATTAAAGATAAGTACGTAGGACACAACCGAGAAGAAAGGTATAAACTTAATCCGGGGTCTTATGGAAGTTTTGGCAGAAAAAGAGGTTGGGTTTCTTTATTCGAATTGAGAGAAGAATCCCAAGAAACAATTGGAGAAATCTCAACTCTATACTTTCTGCACTCGAATTGGTTTTTCACGCAAAATAATCCTGACTCTGAAGAGGCAAATCTGGCTTACTTACTTTTTTCGGAAGATGAATCCCATAGACTCATTACTAATGCTGTTGGACGAAAGGAACAGGTTAATAGCGGGCAGGGGGGACAAATTATTCCAAAAACAGAATGCTGGTTTCCTGGTGACATGTCATTAGACTACATCAGCCATGCTCTTTCAGTGAAAATTATTAGGAAACTAAGCGATCGTGAAAAAGCTATTAAAGGAGCGCATAATCTCAAATAATATTTAACCTAAGGATACTAAATGCACTTAACCCCACGTGAACAAGACAAACTTATGATCTACTTGGCAGGGCAGCTCGCGCGCGACCGCAAGGGGCGCGGCCTCAAACTCAACCACCCGGAAGCCATCGCGCTGATTACTTCGGAAGTATTGGAGAAAATTCGAGAAGGGATGACGGTTTCGGAGCTGATGACCTACGGCGCGCAAATCCTCAAGCGCGACGATGTGATGGAGGGCATCCCGGAGATGATTCACGAAGTGCAAGTCGAAGGCACCTTTCCGGACGGCACGAAGCTGGTGACCATTCACGATCCAATTAAGTAAGGCTTGTCTTCCCCCCTTTGACAAAGGGGGGCTAGGGGGGATTTGCATTTAAAGGTTTTCGATCACGACTTATATTCATTAACCGCACCTTTATAAATCCCCCTCAATCCCCCTTTGTTAAAGGGGGAAGAAAAAAAAGGAGGTTCAATTGATCCCCGGAGAATACTTTTTAGCGGAAGGCGATATCGAAGCCAACGTCGGTCGTGAAACTGTCGATTTGACCATCGCGAACACCGGCGACCGGCCCGTGCAGGTCGGATCGCACTTTCATTTTTTTGAGGCGAACCGCGCCCTGACCTTCGACCGAAAGGTATCTTTCGGGATGCGGCTGAACATTCCCTCCGGCACCGCCGTTCGCTTCGAACCGGGCGAAAAGAAACGCGTGACCCTGGTGCAACTTGGCGGGGCAAAAAAAGTGTATGGCCTCAATGGGCTCACGAATGGAGAGACCTCGGATGCGAACCGGGACGCCGCTTTAAAATTGGCGACTGAAAAATCTTTCAAGATGGAGGGGCGATGAGCTTAAAAATTACACGCCGGGCCTATGCGGACATGTTCGGCCCCACCACGGGCGACCGCGTGCGCCTCGCCGACACCGACCTCATCATTCAAGTCGAAAAAGATTTTACGCACTACGGCGACGAAAGCAAGTTCGGCGGCGGCAAGGTCCTGCGCGACGGCATGGGACAGTCCACATACGGCACCTCCAAAGAAGACATCCTCGACCTCGTCATTACGAACGCCCTCGTGCTCGATCACAGCGGCGTGTTTAAAGCCGACATCGGCATTCGCAATGGCCGCATCACCGGCATCGGAAAATCGGGAAATCCCGACATGATGAACGGCGTCACCCGAGGCATGGTCGTCGGCGCGGGCACGGAAGCGATTGCCGGAGAAGGCCTTATCCTTACGGGGGGGGGCATCGACAACCACATTCATTTTATCTGTCCGCAGCAAATCGACGAGGCCATCACATCGGGCATCACGACGATGATCGGCGGCGGCACCGGTCCGGCCACCGGCACCAACGCGACCACTTGCACTCCGGGCGTCTGGAATATCGGGAAAATGCTGCAAGCGGCCGACGGCTTCCCGATTAATCTCGGCTTTTTAGGCAAGGGCAACAGCGCGAGTAAAGCGGCATTGAACGAGCAAATTCTCGCGGGCGCGCTTGGCCTCAAATTGCACGAGGACTGGGGCAGCACGCCCGCGGCCATCGACACCGCACTCACCGTCGCCGAGCGCTTCGACGTGCAGGTCGCCATTCACACCGACACCCTCAACGAAGCCGGTTTTGTCGAAACCACGATTGAGGCCTTCAAAGGCCGGACGATTCACACCTATCACACCGAAGGCGCGGGCGGTGGCCACGCCCCCGACATCATCCGTCTTTGCGGCGAAGCGAATGTGTTGCCGGGATCGACCAACCCGACCCGTCCCTTTACCGTCAATACGATAGACGAACACCTCGACATGCTCATGGTCTGCCATCATTTAAATCCTGGCTTGCCGGAAGACGTGGCTTTTGCCGATTCACGCATCCGTCCGGAGACGATTGCGGCGGAAGACATCCTGCATGACCTGGGCGCGATTTCGATTATGGCCTCCGATTCCCAGGCCATGGGCCGCGTCGGTGAAGTGATCATTCGAACCTGGCAGACGGCCGACAAAATGAAGAAACAGCGCGGACGGCTTAGCGAAGAAAGCGGCGACAACGACAACCTTCGTGCCCGGCGCTACATCGCAAAATATACGATCAACCCCGCCATTGCGCAGGGGATATCCCATGAGGTCGGCTCGGTCGAAGTGGGAAAATTGGCCGATCTTGTCTTGTGGAATCCGGCCTTCTTCGGCGTGAAGCCGGAACTAATCATTAAAGGCGGCATGATCCTCAGCGCGGCGATGGGCGACCCCAATGCTTCCATTCCGACGCCCCAGCCCCTGCGCTATCGCCCCATGTTCGGGGCCTTCGGCGGCGTGCCTTTCGAAAACGCGCTCACCTTTGTTTCTCAGGCCGCGCTCGACGAAAACATAAAAGAAAAATTTCAACTGCGAAAAAAGCTGGCCGCCGTTAAAAACTGCCGCAACATCGGCAAAAGCGCCATGGTTTTAAACGCCGCGCTGCCTCGAATGGAAGTCAACCCGGAGACCTACGAAGTGAAGGCCGACGGGGTGATCCTCAAATGCGAACCGGCGAAGATGTTGGCGATGGCGCAACGTTATTTTCTTTTTTAGACGCTTATGACAAGGCTCAAACTCTCTCCCGCAGCGCTGCTTTCCCTCTTGCAGCACTGTGACACCCTCTTTCCCAGCGGCAGTTTTTCGCATTCTTTTGGACTGGAGTCGGCGGTGCAAAGTGGCAAAGTGCTTAGGGGAGACGATCTTGTCCTTTGGCTACGCGCAAAACTGACCCACCAAGTTTTCAGCTGCGATCTGCCCCTCTGCGCACAATCACACCATGCCGGCATGCGGGAAGACTATACAGCCCTGAAAGTTCTCGATGCGGAGGGCCACGCCATGCGCCTGCCCAGAGAAATCCGAGAGGGCGGACGAATGATTGCTTCGCGCATCATTCAAAGTGCCGCCGCGCATTACCCTTGTGCTTGGACAAGGCACTGTGAAAAAAGTTTTAAGACAGGAGAATTAAAAGGCGATCCGGCCGTGGCCTTCGGCATCTACTCGGTCGGCGCGGGCATACCCATTGAGGCCGCGCTTTATGCCTATCTCTATCTCTTTATTTCGGGGCAGGTGTCCGCCGCGCTCCGCTTAATTTCCATGGGACAAACCGAAGGGCAAGCCATCATCAAAACACTCAGCGAGTGGGCCGAAAAAAATATGAAGCTGGACGAAATCGTGAATCAACACGAAAAACCGCTCTCGGCTTTCATGCCCGCGGCGGACATTAGGGCGATGCAACACGAGAATTCGCCGACGCGCTTATTTCAATCCTAAAAATAACAGGTTTGAAAGTTGACGATTTACAGTTGTCCGTTAGAAATTTTTATTCATATTTTTAACCTTCCCCCTTTGACAAAGGGGAGCATAACGGCGTGATAAAAAGGAGACTCTGATGGAAAACGCATTGCGTATCGGGATCGGCGGGCCCGTCGGTTCGGGAAAGACGGCCCTCATTGAAAAACTTTGTTTTGAATTGAGAGATCGCATCGATCTTGCTGTGGTGACGAACGACATCTTTACAAAAGAGGACGCCGAGTTTTTGATGCGAAGCGGGGCGCTCGAAAAAAACCGCATCGTCGGCGTCGAAACCGGCGGCTGCCCGCACACGGCGATTCGGGAAGATGCCTCGGGAAACCTACAGGCCATCGATCAATTGAACAATCGTTTTCCAGATTTGAAACTCTTGTTTGTCGAAAGCGGGGGCGATAATCTCGCGGCAACCTTCAGCCCGGAATTGGTGGACCGCACGATTTACGTGATTGATGTCGCGGCGGGCGATAAAATACCGAGAAAGGGCGGGCCGGGGATTACGCGCTCGGATTTATTGGTGATCAATAAAATCGATCTCGCCCCCTATGTCGGCGCGGATTTGGAGGTGATGGATCGGGATGCAAAGCGAATGCGGCAAGACCTCCCTTTTATTTTTACCAATCTCAAAACGAAGGAAGGGCTTGCGCACGTGGTCCATTGGATCGAAAAAGAGATACTGAGCCCGAGGGACGCGCGAAGAGACGCAACAATCGACGCATTCGATCACAGCCACAGCCATTGAGGGCTTTAGGTTTTGGCCGCCGCGTGTTTCAGTTCGGCGGCGGAGGCGCGAATATAAATCGGCGTCGCCAGTTCGGGGGAGGTCACTTCCCCTTTTAAAAATCGCATGATCCCCAATTCGGCCAGATGGGCCGCCGAGGGAAACTGCAAGGCCTTGCCCGGAAAACACGCCCGCCCGCCCATCTTTTCGGAAATCATCTCACGATACTTCATCGCGCCATCGCCAACGCACAGAACATCCCGCGTCGCCCAATGCTCAGAGGAAGCAATCGTTTCAATCGCCAGGGCCGGAGAAGAGGCCGCATCCGGGAGACATCGGCTGAGTAAACCCGATGCGGTGTCGAACACGGCCCAATAGACATGGGCCTGGCGGGCATCGATGATAGGCGCAACGATCGGTTTTACAAAAGGGAAGGCTGCCCCCATCACTTCAAGGGTCGGAACAAGGACCAAGGGCAGGCCCGCACCCATGGCGAGTCCCTTCGCCGTGGACAAGCCCACCCGGAGTCCGGTGAAAGAACCCGGGCCGATGGAAACGGCAATGGCATCCAAGTCGGCAACTTTCGTTTGTCCCTGATTCAGGATTTGATCGATGGACACCATCACCCGCTCGGCATGCCGGGCATCCACATGGAGCCGGTGCTCGGCAATGAGTTTCTCCTCGTCCATCAAGGCGACGCCGCCGGCAAGCGTAGTGGTTTCAATCGCTAATATTTTCATTGCATCGCCTCTGTGGGGATGGGAAACGACACCTCCCGAAAAGTAAGTTCTATCACCTCTCCCCGACCCGATCCTTTCACGGCAAAGGGAAAAGCCTTTCCTTCAATCTGCCGATAATCCTTAAATTCCATAATGCCGTGTTGTTGGCCAAAACGATTATAGAGTGCGACTTTTTCGACCCGGAAAGCCATTCGCTCTATCCATATTTTTTCCAAGAGCCGCCCTTTCCCGCCTTCGTTTAAAAAGACAAACAGAATAAAAAAATCATTACCTTTTTCAAGCGCAGTAATCCGAGGGGACGCCAGATCCGGAATGCCCCCGCGATTGATCCACGCAATCAGATCGCGGGAAGCCAGCGGAATCACCTCCCCCGCTGAGGCTTCGAATGTGTCCAGATCGCCTTCGATGACTTTCTGCTCTGAGGGCACAGCGATCGAAAAAAGCGAGGGGTTCAAGCTAAGATCGAAAAGCGTCCGGCCAAAAAGATCGAAGCCAGTAATTTTCGTCCGGCTGTTCTGTGCACGCCATGCGGCCTGAAAACTGTGCGTCCCGCGCGGCCCCAAATCCGCCTTGATCTCCATTAAAGCCTTGAGGTTGTTTTTTCCATCCGACCGTTGTTGATAAAGGGCCAACAGCTCTTCAAGAGAAGCATCCAGTATTTGAGGAATCGAGTCGGGCCTTGGGCGAATCTGTTGAGTGCAAGCAGTGAACGAGAGCATGATCAAGAAATAAGTTAAATAGAATTGAGGCCGAAGTATCTTAGGCATAACTTATCTTATAAGACATCCAGCACATCGCCGATCTGCGCGACCCCGACCAATTCTATTTTGATCTTTCCCTTCTCTTCTTCCCGGAGCTGCGTTTCATTCCGCTTCGGTAGAATGCAGCGTTTGAAGCCGAGCTTTTCGGCCTCGCGAATGCGCTGGGCCGCTTTCTGGATGCCGCGGATTTCTCCGGCCAGGCCGACTTCTCCAAAAACAATCGTTTCCGGATCAATGGGACGGTCGCGAAAAGAAGAAGCGACCGCCGCGACGATGCCTAAGTCGATGGCCGGTTCGTTCATCTGTATTCCACTGACCACGTTAACAAAAACATCCTGATCGCCTAAGTGCAGACCCGCGCGTTTTTCCAAAATCGCCAAGAGAAGCGAGACGCGGTTGGGGTCCACGCCCAAGGCCATGCGCCGGGCCGAACCCAAGTAGGATGAACTCACGAGGGCCTGAAGTTCCACTAACATGGGGCGGCTGCCCTCTTGGGTGGCGACAACGACGGACCCGGCGGCGTCCTTCGGCCGCTCCGACAAAAAAAGGCCGGAGGGATTTTCGACCTCGACCAGGCCGACCCCCTTCATCTCGAAAATGCCCAATTCGTTGATGGCGCCGAAACGATTTTTCATGCCCCGCAAAATCCGATAGGCGTGGTCCTTCCCCCCTTCGAAATAGAGGACGCAATCGACGATGTGCTCTAAGACGCGCGGCCCCGCAATCGCCCCTTCCTTGGTAACATGGCCGATCATGAAGATCGCGACATTCGAGCGCTTGGCATAAAACATGAGCTGGGCCGCGACTTCCCGGATTTGGCTGACGCTGCCGGGCGCGGAACTCATCCGGCGGGTATACACCGTTTGAATGGAATCGACGACGATGGCCACCGGTTTCAGATTTTCCGCATGGACGATAATGTCTTCAAAGGCGGTTTCGGCCAGCACGTAGAGATGGTCGGATTGAATGGAAAGCCGATCGGCGCGCAAGCGGATCTGCGCCGCCGATTCCTCTCCCGATACATAGAGCACCTTGCCACGCCCCTGACCCAGATGGTTGAGCGATTGAAGGATGAGGGTCGATTTGCCGATGCCGGGATCGCCCCCGATTAAAATGACCGATCCGGCAACCACGCCACCGCCGAGGACACGGTCGAATTCGGAGGAACCGGTTGGGGTTCTCGCTTCGCCGGAGACCTCAATTTTATCGAGGGGGATCGGCTTGTTCGCCCCCTTCTCTTTCGCCCCCACGGCAATCCAGCGGCCCGAATCGGCCTCCGCCCCGGCGGGGACGAGGGTTTCTTCGACAAGGGTGTTCCAGGCCTCGCAGCCGTTACATTTTCCGAACCATTTCGGCGAGCGATAGCCGCATTCTTGACAGAAAAATGCGGTCTTGGTTTTGGCCATTTCCTCTCCTTTTGCGCTATCATATGGAAACGTCCGTTCAAATGCAAAAGGAAATCGCGCGCTCGCATATGGGCAAAGCCCTTTCCCTTGTGTTTCCAAAGTGCCTTGTTTAGAATGAGACCAATAGAATGGGAGGGACCGCCATGCCGGAGACCATAAAAAATTATATCGCGGGGGAATGGGTCGATGCCGCTCGGGGAAACACCTATAAAAGCCTGAACCCGGCCGACAACAGAGAGGTGATCGGCATCGTCCCCGCTTCGACCGCAGAAGATGTCGATAAGGCGGTGGCTGCGGCGCGCGATACCTTTCCGGCCTGGCGCGAAACCCCGGCCCCCAAACGCGGCGAAATCCTATTCCGGGCCGCTGAAATCCTGGTGAAACGAAAAGAGGTCTTGGGCGAACTCGTCTGCCGAGAGATGGGCAAAGTCCTGTCGGAATCCTTGGGCGACGTGCAGGAAGCGATCGACATGGCCTATTACATGGGCGGCGAAGGAAGACGGCTTTCAGGCGAAACCGTGCCCTCGGAGCTCCCCAATAAAGATGCCCGTTCTCTGCGCGTGCCCATCGGCGTCTTCGCCCAAATCACCCCTTGGAATTTTCCCATCGCCATCCCTTCTTGGAAACTTGCACCCGCCCTCGTCGCCGGCAATACGGTCGTTTTTAAACCGGCGGAGGAAACGCCGGTCTGCGCGACGCGGCTTGTGGAAGTGTTAATCGAGGCCGGGCTGCCGCCAGGGGTATTGAACTTGGTTCATGGTATGGGCGAGGAGGCCGGAGAACCCCTGGTGCTGCATCAAGACGTTCAGGGGGTTTCGTTTACCGGCTCCAACGCCGTCGGGGAAAAATTGGCCGCCCTCTGCGGAAGCCGCCATAAAGATTTCATGATGGAGACCGGCGGCAAAAATCCCATCATTGTGATGGACGATGCTAATTTGGACTTGGCCGTCGAAGGCGCGCTTTGGGGCGCCTTCGGGACGACGGGCCAGCGTTGCACCGCCGCCAGCCGACTCATCGTTCAGTCCGGCATCTACGACCGATTTCTGGATGCCCTCACGCGCCGGGCCGCCGAGTTGAAGGTGGGAAACGGTCTGCACAAGGGAGTGGACCTGGGGCCCATCATCAGTGAAGCGCAACATAAAAAAGTGCTCTCCTATATAGACATCGGCAAAAAAGAAGGCGCGACCCTCCACCTCGGGGGGCAGGCCTATCGAGAGGGAGAATGTGCCCACGGCACCTTTATCGCGCCGACGATCTTTACCGATGTGAAACCCAAGATGCGCATCGCCCAAGAAGAAATCTTCGGTCCCGTGGTCTCCGTTATTCGCGTCTCGAATTTAGAAGAAGCGATTCGCGTGGCGAACGACATCCCCTTTGGTTTGTCCTCCGCCATCTATTCGAACGACGTCAACACCACCGCCGTCGCCGAACGCGACCTCGACACGGGGCTTGTCTATATTAACGCCTCGACCATCGGTGCTGAGATCCAACTCCCCTTCGGCGGCACCAAGCGAACGGGCCTGGGTGCCCGCGAAGCGGGCGGTCGCGGCGGGGCGCTCGATCTTTATACCAAGTGGAAGGTGATCTACCGCGACTACAGCGGTCGGCTCCAAAAGGCTCAAATCAATGACTGAAGGACAAGGGCAGCGCCGAGATCAGAATACGACCATCCCATTTCAAATTCGACCGTTGCGGCAGCGTGGAACCCTTGTATTACTCATCAGCGCCGCCTTGTTCTTGCTGACAGCTTGTGCCTCCGAAACCGATCGTCCGTCCCTCCCCACCGGAACCGGGAACCTTTCAAAAACGGCCTCTTCCTCCTTTTCCCCCGCAATGGCTTCGAAGGGACAAACGATTTATATCGTGTGGACCGACTCCGCGAATGGCACGCTCGATATCTTCCTGACGCGTTCGCCCGACGGCGGACAAACTTTTTCGAGCCCGATTAATGTGTCGGAGTCTAGCGAGGCCTCGACGAATGCGGTGATCGCCGTTTCGGGGACCACCGTCTATGTCGCATGGGAAGAATTTCTTTCGGCCAAAGGCGAAAGCGATATTTTTTTTAAGAAGGTCGAAGACAACGACGGCCTCCTCACCCGCTCGGCTTCCATCAACCTCTCCCCTTCCGACCCCGTGTGCGGAGATGCGGCGGACGATCCTTGCCCTTCGCAATTTCCGACGATGGCCGCGGATGGCGACCAGGTGCTCGTCGCCTGGTCTGAAGCCACCAACTATGTGCTGGCCGATATTACGACCGGCAACACCGGGAAAGATTTTAGAGTAGTTCATTCCCAAATCCGGCTCGTCGGCTCCGCCGACCGCGGTGCTTCTTTTAATCTGATCGCCTCCTCACCCAAGACCATTTCGAAACAAGTCAACACCATCTCGCTCAATCCCAGCATGGCGGCCTCGGACGGGAAGTATTTTATCGCCTGGTCGGATTTTATTCCGCCAAACACCCAGCAAGGCGATGCAAAGATCTTCTTCAGAGGTTTCGACGGCGCCGTTTTTAACCCGCCCATCGCCAGTATCGAAGGCGTCCTTTCCAAAACGATACGGGGCTCCGGCAGTCCTTCGCTCGCCGCAGCCGGGGGAAACGCCTATCTCGTCTGGGAAGGCACACCCGCCACGGCAACCGGCTGCCAGCCGGGCTCCGACATCTTTTTCCTGAAATCGACGGACGGTTTTGCGACGGTGCCCAGTGGGGATCCGATCAATATTTCGGCAACCTCTTGCCGGGCCAACAATGGAAGCCTCTCTGTATCGGGAGAACAGGTCTATGTGGTTTGGGAAGACAACGCCCCAGGCCTCAGCGGGATCTTGTTCAGAAAATCGACGGACGGCGGGACCACTTTTTCTCAAGCGGTAAAACTTACGAACACGGGCGGATCGGTCGCGGCCCCTGCACTTTCGGCCGATGCAGACGCGCTCTATTTCGCCTGGGAAGACGCCGTCCTCGGAAACCTCGAGATCTTTTTTTCCAAATTATAAAAGCGCCCGTGCCCGACTCTAGACAAACGAACCCTGTCGAGACGATCCAAAACAGGCCGTTCCTACCCAAGTCCCCGCTCACGCACGCAAAGATTCAAATACGCGTATCGCTAGTTTTTTATTCATCGAAGGGGCCCCTTCCAACATCTCAATCGTCGCCTCTCGAATCTTGGCGAGACTCCCGAAATGCTTCAGCAGGGACTTTCGCTTTACCGGCCCAATGCCTTCAATCTCTTGTAAGGGCGTGGCCATCAAGGCCTTGCTCCGAACTTTTCTGTGATAGCTCACGGCAAAGCGGTGGGCCTCGTCGCGAACTTGCATCAGCAGATGGGTCTCGGGCGCGCCGAGGGGGAGTTCGATTGCTTCCGATGCGCCGGGCAGATACACCCGCTCGCCCCGGGCATCCCGTTCTTTTGCAAGACCGATCACGTCAAGGGGACGCAGGTCATACCTTGCGATCACGGCGCAAACGGAAGAGAGCTGTCCTTTTCCACCGTCGATGAGAATGAGATCGGGAGAGAGGGATTCACCGGATGCCTTTAAGGCCTCGAAGCGCCGGCCCAAGACTTCCGCCATCATCGCAAAATCGTCGGCACCCTCGACGGTTTTAATGCGAAAATGCCGGTAATCCGATTTTTTCGCCTTCCCCTCCTCAAAAACCACCATCGCGCCGACTGCGCTTGTGCCCATAATATTCGAGATGTCGTAACCCTCGATCCGCCGGGGCAGCCGCTTCAAACCCAGCAGTGTTTGGAGCGCGGCCAGTTGCGCCTCGCCGCCTTGGCGTATTTTGAGATGACCGTCCAAGCCGCTCTGCGCATTCTCTTCCGCCAATCGAATCAGCCCCCGCCCTTTGCCCCGTTTCGGAACAAGCAAGCGAACCGGCGCACCCCGGCGCTCGGAGAGCCAGGCCTCTAAGATCGAGCGGTCTTGAACGGGAAGCGGTAGCATGATCGTTTTGGGAATGATCCCTTCCTTGTGATAAAAGCGTTTGAGAAATTCGGTGCAAAGTTCCTCATCCGAAATCTCGGACACCTCCTCCAGAAAAAAATCTTTTCTGCCGATCACCATTCCACCCCGGATAAACAGGATTTGGATGTCCGCCGTTCCCTCGCGCCGGGCGAGGGCGATGACATCCTGATCTTCCATTTTGGAGGAGGTAATACGTTGCTGCTCCATCGCACGCTCCACCCGTTTGACCTGGTCCCGCAAGCGCGCCGCCGATTCAAAGTCGAGACAGTCGGCCCGCTCGCTCATCTTTTTTTTGAGGGTCTGGATCAAGACCTTGTCTTTTCCTTCTAAAAACATCCGGACTTGGGCGATCATCTTATGATAATCCGCCTTGGATTGATTACCCGTGCAAGGGGCGAGGCAACGATTGATTTCGAATTCGATGCAGTGCCGGTCGGCCTTTCCGTCTATGAGAATGCTGCAATTGGGGATGGGGAATATTTTCCTTAAGAGACGGACGACCGAACGGAGACCGCCGGCGGAGACATAAGGGCCAAAATAGATCGCCCCATCTTTTTTGATCCGACGGACGACTTCCAGTCGGGGAAAATCGTCTTTGACCGCAAGCCGCAGGAGGGGATAGTTTTTATCGTCGCGCAATGTCACATTGTATTTGGGGCGATGCCGCTTAATAAGATTGTTTTCGAGGATGAGCGCCTCCAGCTCCGAGGCGGTGACCATGGTTTCGATGGCCGTAATTTGGGAAACCAGGGAGCGGATCTTCGGCGGGGTCTCGCCGCCGGATTGAAAATAGCTCCGTACTCGGTTCACCAGCACCTTGGCCTTCCCGACATATAGAATTTGGCCGCGTGCGCCCTTCATGAGGTAGACCCCCGGAGACGTAGGAAGAGACGCTAAAGAGGGGCTGAGATCGACGGTTTTGTTCTGCATTCGGCCTCACATTCGATAGAATCAGCTATCTTCGCATGCCCCCCCTTTCTATGGCAAGTCTCGGGCACGCCTCGGAAAGCACCTTCCCAAGCGAGATCGGCGAACGGGTTTCTTCCTGAATGCATCCTCAAAAGGTCATTGAGCGGTCTTGACAGGCTTCCCGGGCTTGTGGTAGAAACTACAGTTTTGAGAGCGACTTCTTTTTTGAAAGGGATAGGCAATGCGTGCGGTAGTCGAAACAGGGGGTAAGCAATACCGGGTGGCCGTCGGCGATTTCGTCGACGTCGAAAAGTGTGACGCGAAAGTCGGCGACAAACTGACATTTTCGTCGGTTCTGCTTCTGCAAGATGACAGCGGAATGACCCTGTCGCCGGAAGCCCTCGCGGGGGCGAAGGTGATTGGCGAGGTGCTTCTCCAAGATCGCGCCAAAAAAGTCCTGGTCTTTAAAAAGAAGCGGCGGAAAAACTACCGAAGAAGCCAGGGGCACCGCCAATCGTTCACCCGTCTTAAAATCGAAGAAATTACAAAGGGATAGGCTATGGCACACAAAAAAGGCGGGGGTTCCACCCGAAACGGTCGCGACAGCCATTCACAACGACTCGGCGTGAAGCGCTTTGGCGGCGAGCAGGTTTTGGCAGGCAATATTCTGGTGCGTCAGCGGGGAACCCGTTTTCATCCCGGCACCAATGTCGGTATCGGCAAGGACGATACCCTCTTTGCCAAAGCCGCCGGATTCGTTAAATTCGAGCGCGCGGGCCGCGATAAGAAACGGGTGAGCATCTACCCTTCTCTTTAAATTAACATTTCATCTCCCACCCGAACCGCTCCTCCATGTTTGTCGATCAATGTAAAATTTATGTCAAAGCGGGAGACGGCGGCAATGGCTCCGTGAGTTTCCGAAGGGAGAAGTACGTCCCCTTCGGCGGACCCGACGGCGGCGACGGCGGAAATGGCGGCGACGTCGTCTTCGAGGTCTCGCTTCATCTCTCCACGCTGATCGATCTGCGCTACCCACAACACTATATCGTTAAACCCGCTGGCGCCGGCGGCGGGAAAAAATGTTCGGGAAAGCATAGCCCGGACCGTGTTATCCCCGTCCCCATCGGAACGATCGTTCGCGATCACGACACCAAAGAAATTCTGGCCGATTTATGTGAACCGGAGCAACGGGTAGTCGTGGCCAAAGGCGGAAGGGGCGGCCGGGGCAATACGCACTTTAAAACGGCAACACACCAAACGCCAAGAACCGCCGAACAGGGCGAAATCGGCGAGGAACGCTGGCTCTGGATCGAATTGAAGCTCTTGGCCGACGTCGGCCTCTTGGGATTTCCCAATGCCGGAAAATCGTCGCTCATGGCGGCGCTGACTCATGCCCACCCCAAAATCGCCGACTACCCCTTTACCACCTTGGAGCCAAACCTGGGCGTCGCAACCTGGCAAGGGGGTGGGAAGCGAATGGAACATTTTACGGTCGCCGATGTCCCCGGCCTAATCGAAGGCGCGCACGAGGGCAAGGGACTCGGCATCCAATTTTTAAAACACTTGGAGCGGACCTCGATTCTGCTGCACTTGGTCGATGTTTCCGAAACGGCAAGCGGCGATCCCATTCACGACTTCGAAGTCATTCGCGAAGAAGTCGACCAATATTCGGGGGACATCCGAAGCAAGCCCTTCATGGTGGTCGGCACCAAGATCGACATTGCCGGAGAAGGAGCTTACCTAGCGCGCCTTCGCAGGCATTGCGAATCGAAGGAGATTCCCTTTTTTGAGATCTCCTCGGCCACAGGCCAAGGGACGAAGGCCTTGCTTCAATCCTTGGGCCCTGAGATAAAACGCCTTCGGAGCGCTGCCGTAAAAATCCTCAGCCTTAAAGGGAACCCCGAGTAAGCCATGGCGGCCCAACGTCCCGCGCTTTCTAAAAACAAACGGATCGTCATTAAAATCGGCAGCAATGTCATCGCCTCCCGCGATCGCGGCCTCAATGAAGTACGCTTGAAAGAAATCGCCGAGGAGCTCTCCGCCCTGCGCAAGGAAGGCTACGAGCTCTTCGTCGTCTCCTCGGGCGCCATTTTGTGCGGAACGGAAAAATTGGGCCTTTCCAAGCCGCCCCAGACCATCCCGATGAAACAGGCAGCGGCCGCGGTTGGGCAAAGCCGGCTCATGTGGGCCTACGAAAAATACTTCGAACAGTTCGGCGTGAAGGTCGCCCAGATCCTTTTGACCCACGGCGATATCTCCGACCGGAAACGTTTTATCAATGCCCGCAACACCCTCATGACCCTTCAAGAACACGGTGTCCTGCCCATTATCAACGAAAACGACACCGTGACGGTGAGCGAACTCAAGCTGGGCGACAACGACGACTTGGCCGCGCAGACGACCCATTTGGTGGACGCCTCCCTGCTGATCGCCCTTTCGGATGTCGACGGGCTCTACACTGAAGACCCGACCTTAAATCCAAAAGCCGAACGCATCCCGCTCGTCGAACAGGTGAACGATAAAATTCTAGCCATGGCCGGCGACACGGGAAAACAGGGCGGCACGGGCGGAATGGCCTCCAAAGTGAAGATGGCGAAAAATGTTGCGTCGTACGGAGTGACCACGCTGATTATCAGCGGAAAAACATCGGGCTTGATCCAACGGGCCTTTCAGGGCGAAGCGGTCGGCACCCTGTTTCTCCCCCAATCCGGCCGGCGTTCCGCAAAAAAACAGTGGATCGCCCATTCCTTAAAGACCCGAGGACGGCTGTGGCTCGATGAAGGCGCAGTCGAAGCCCTACTGAAAAAAGGCCGCTCGCTGCTCCCTTCGGGCATTACGCAGGTCGAGGGGACCTTTGAGGTCGGCGACGCCGTCTTGTGCCTTTCGGCAGACGGGAAGGAAATGGCCAAAGGCTTGACGAACTATAATGCATCTGAGATGATTGAAATCAAAGGCTTGCGCTCTGCCCAGATCGAGGAAACACTCGGCTACAAGGGGATGGACGAAGTCATCCATCGCGATAATTTGGTGATCTTCAATGACACTGCATGATGAAATCAAAGGCGCAGCCCAAGGAACACGGGCAGCATCCAAAAAACTCGCCACGCTTTCTTCGGCCCTCAAAAATAAAGCCCTCCTCGCCATGGCCGAAAGACTCGAAGCCGCTTCGAAACACCTGATTGCAGAAAACAAAAAAGACCTTAAACAGGCGAACGAAAAAGGCCTGAGCCCAGCGCTCCTAGAACGCTTGACCTTGACGCCGAAACGGGTACTCGCCATGGCCAAGGGTCTCCGCGAAGTGGCTGCCCTGCCCGATCCCGTGGGCGAAATTATTGACATGAAACGCCGCCCGAACGGCCTGCAAGTGGGGCAAATGCGCGTCCCCATCGGGGTCATTGGCATCATCTACGAATCGCGCCCCAACGTCACGGCCGATGTCGCCGCGCTGTGTATTAAGTCGGGTAACGCCGTCATCCTGCGGGGCGGCTCGGAGGCCATCCACTCCAATAGGGCGATCGCTGCGGTCTTGGAAAAGGCCGGGCACGAGGCGGGGCTTCCCCAAGGGGCGATGACCCTGATCAAAACAACCGACCGGGAAGCGATCTTCGAACTGCTCAAAATGGACACGCTGATCGACCTCATCATTCCACGAGGCGGCGAAAGCCTGATCCGGACCGTGACCGAAAATTCGCGCATCCCGATCTTAAAGCACGACAGAGGCCTCTGTCATACCTTCGTGGATGCCTCCGCCGATATCGAAATGGCCGAAGCCATCTGCCTGAATGCGAAGGTTTCGCGCCCCGGCGTGTGTAATGCCATGGAAACCCTGCTGGTTCACGAGGCCATCGCACCCGATTTTCTGCCCCGGATCGTGAGCCAACTCCGTAAGGCCTCCGTGGAAATCCGGGCCTGTAAAAAGACCCTCGCCCTTCTCGGACCGGCACAAGCCGGCGTCAAACTGGCGGATGAGACCGATTGGACAACCGAATATCTCGATTTGATCCTATCGGTTAAAGTGGTCGATTCGCTCGATGCGGCGATGGATCACATTGCACGCTGCGGCTCTCAACATTCCGAAGCCATCGTCACACGGGATCATGCCCATGCCATGCGTTTTTTAAACGAGGTGGATGCCTCGGCTGTCTTTATTAACAGCTCCACGCGATTTAACGACGGATTTGAGTTCGGGCTCGGAGCGGAAATGGGCATCTCGACCAGCCGCTTACACGCGAGAGGCCCCGTGGGCCTCACCGACCTATGCTGCAAGAAATATATCGTCCTCGGAGACGGACAAGTTCGGGAGTAGACTTTCGAATGACCCCGCTTCCAGATTTAGAAAAGGACAGCTCAAAGATCGTCTCTTTTGACCAAAACTGACGGCACAAGATGAAACCACGACGCATCGGCCTGCTGGGGGGAACCTTCAACCCGGTTCATAATGGCCATCTTCATATCGCGGGCGCGGTTTTACGACGCCTCCATCTCGATTCGGTCCTCTTTATCCCCGTCGGCATCCCCCCACACAAAGAAAACCAAGAGATCGCCCCCGCCCATCATCGGATGGCGATGCTCCGCTTGGCCCTCATGGGCATCCCGGCATTTGGGAGCTGCGATTTCGAAATCAAGCAAGCCGGGCCGTCCTTCACCATCAATACCCTCGAGGCCCTCAAGAGCGACTACCCGAAAGACCACCTTTATTTCATCATCGGGATGGACGCCTTTTCGCAGATTAAAACCTGGATGAAGCCGGAACGGCTACTCAGCCTTTGTAACTTTGTGGTGCTCGCGCGCCCTGGCTATCCTTTTGGAAGCCTTCCGGAATTCGGGCCCCTGCTTCATATCGACCGGGCGGCTTTGCGACAATTGGACCATGGGGAGAGCAAGGCCTATCGCTTCGAAACCGCAGCCAGGACACGTATGCATTTTCTATCGATTCCACCCTGCGAGATTTCGGGAACGGAGATCCGGAACAGAGTTAAGGCGGGAAAAGGGACGAAAAATCGCTTGCCTCAGTCCGTGATGTCCTATATAATTGAAAACAAAATCTATAACGAGGATAACGATTTCGAAGGATTCAAGAAAGCCTCCAGTCAAAAAAAATAGACCGGGCGCTAAGCAGAAGGCCCTTCTCGTGGGTGAAATCGCGCAATCGAAGCATGCCGAAGAGATCGTCCTTTTCCAAGTCGATACCTTGACCTCGCTCGCCGAATATTTTGTCATCTGTTCCGCGGAATCAGAACCACAGATCCAAGCCATTGCCGATGCGATTCAAAGCGGGCTCTCTCAACAAGGCATCCGCGCCCTGGGAATCGAAGGCCTGCAAGGAGGCATCTGGCTGCTGATGGATTACGGCGATGTCATCGTCCATATTTTTAAAGAGGAAGCCCGATCGTTTTACAACCTTGACCGGCTGTGGGCGGACGCGCCGCAAATCATCCTTTCCCACATTCCAAAAGACGATGCATCGCTGACGAAAGGCGGTGGATAAACAAATGCCTCTCTTTATTTTACTTTTCTTTCTCCTCATGGGCGGCGCCGGATACCTGGCCACGCTCAATCCATCCAAAGTGACGCTCTATCTCAGCCAAGAACGATCGGTCGAACTTTCGATCACCGCGCTGATACTTTTCGCCACTGCGATTGGCGGGCTCTTGGTTATCCTCTCCTTTGGCGTTCGGGAAATCAAGAACGTCTTCCTCAATTGGAAAGAAACGCGCCAAAAGAAACGCGACGCCCAAATTCATCTGTACTATTCCGATGCCGTCAACGCCTTCCTCGCTAGGCGTTATCGAGACGCCACATCCTTGTTTAAAAAAATTCTGTCGATCAACCCAAACCACTCGAATACCCTGCTTAAATTGGGGAAGATCCATCGGATCGAAGGCAATTTTAACGAAGCCATCCGCCTCCATCGAAAAGCACGGAGTCAGGACGATCACAACATTGAGGTCTTGCTCGCCCTTGCCCATTCGCTCGAGGCGGCGGAGCGCTACGAAGAGGCCATACAAACCCTGCGGGAAATTCTCCATTTGGACGGCACCAATCTCACGGCCCTCATCCGCCTGCGCGATCTGACGATTCGGATACAACAATGGGAAGACGCCTTGCCCCTGCAAGAGCGGATTCTCAAGCTCCATCTTTCGAAAGAAGAACGCGGAAAAGAGGATCAGATTTTATTGGGCGTAAATTACGAAATCGGTAAACGCCTTTTACAAAAAAACCAGCCCTCTGCCGCAAGACGTTACTTTAAGGCGGCCATCAAACTGGAAAAATCTTTCTTGCCCGCCCACATCGCGCTGGGAGACACGCACTTTAGCGAAGGGAAGACCAAGGTGGCGGCGGCACTCTTGGAAAAATCCTACGAGTTGACCGGGAACCTCATTCTCCTTCTCCGCCTCGAAGACTTCTTTATCGAAACGGGAAAACCGGAAGGCATTCTTAAACTCTACAAAGATAAAATCAGAAAAGTGCCGGAGGACCTCGTCCTTAAGTTTTTTCTTGGAAGGCTCTATTACCGGCTCGAAATGATCGACGAGGCCTTCGAGACCCTTTCCGAAATTGAGCCCCAGGTCGAATCTTTTCCCGATCTTTTTAAAATTTTAGGTAACATACATGTCCGCCGCGGGGACCTCCATTTGGCGGTCGATGCCTTTAAAAAAGGACTCAAACTAAGAAAGCGCGTAACCATCCCCTATTACTGTCCGCTTTGCGACTATCACACCGTTGAATGGAGCGGCCGTTGTGGTCGATGCGGAAAATGGAACAGCTATGAAGCCACGCCGATTCTCATCGACAAAGCCGGTAACCGAGGACTCTTAGCGGAGCCCTATGCGGCCTCGCAAGAAGATCCGACAGAAGAACCCATCAAAGAAACCGCTTAACGATGTCCGCTTCCTGTCCCAAACCCCTGATCCTGGTCATTCTAGACGGCTGGGGAATCAATCCCAGCGAAAACGCCAACGCCATCGCGGAGGCCGCGCCTCCTTTTTATCGTTCCCTCCTCCAGCGCTATGCCCACACCACCCTCGATGCCTCCGGCGAAGCCGTCGGCCTCCCCAAGGGACAAATGGGAAACTCGGAGGTCGGCCATCTCAACATCGGGGCCGGACGGATCGTTTATCAGGAACTGACGCGCATCTCCAAGGCCATTGCGGAGGGTGACTTTTTTAAAAATTCGGCTTTACGCGCCGCGATGGATAAGATGAAAGAAAAAGGGACCACACTCCACCTGCTCGGCCTACTCTCCGACGGCGGCGTGCACAGCCACATCGACCACTTGGAAGCCCTGCTCGACATGGCCGCGCGCACAGGAATAAAGCGGCTTCGGGTCCATCCCTTTTTGGATGGGCGGGACACACCGCCTCAAAGCGCACAGCGCTACATCGCCCAATTAGAAAAAGCCCTCGACGAAAAAGCCCCCAAAGATGCCGACTGGAAAATCGCCACCGTTTGCGGACGTTTTTACGCCATGGACCGAGACAAACGCTGGGAGCGCACAGAAAAAGCCTATCGCGCCCTCGTTGCCGGGGAAGGACCGAAAGCGGCCGGTGCCGCCGAGGGGATACAAAAAAGTTACGATGCGGGCGTCACGGACGAGTTCGTCGCCCCCATCGTGATTTGCGCGGACGGACGGCCGGTGGGCAAGATCCACGACGGCGATTCGCTGATCTTTTTCAACTTTCGCGCGGATCGTGCGCGCCAGCTCAGCCACGCGCTAATCGACAAGACCTTCGACCCCTTTTCCCGTGTTCCCCACGCGGAGCGCGTGGCCTTAACAACGCTGACCTCCTATGAAGAAACACTCGACGTGCCGGTCGCCTTCGAGGCGACCGTGCTTCGCCAAACCCTAGGAGAGGTCTTAAGCCAAAACCACTTGAAGCAATTGCGGATTGCAGAAACGGAAAAATATGCCCACGTCACCTACTTCTTTAGCGGAGGCCGGGAGACACCCTTCGAGGGGGAGGAACGGATCTTGATCCCCTCCCCCAAAGCGGTGAAGACCTACGACCAAAAACCCGAAATGAGTGCGATGGAGGTCACAGAGGCGGTGGTGAGGGAGATTCAGAAAGACCGCTTCGATTTTATCTGCTTGAACTTCGCCAATCCCGACATGGTGGGCCATTCCGGAATCTTAAGCGCAGCCGTCAAGGCCGTGGACACTATCGATGCCTGTCTCAAAAAAATCGTGGAGGCGACACTCGCCGCCCAAGGCCTGGTGCTGATCACCGCCGATCACGGCAACTTGGAACAGATGGTGGATTACGAAACGGGCGAGCCTCACACCGCGCATACCACCTTTCTGGTTCCCTTTATCTGCGTTTCGCCGGAAAAACTCAGACTACGCCCGGGAACCCATGCCAACATCGCGCCCACCATTTTGGAACTCATGAAGATTCCAAAACCGCCGGAAATGGACCACGATTCCCTGATTATTTCATAAAGGGAGGCTTGATGACGACGATCTCTTGCTGGGGAGGCTAGGACCACCAAGGCGGCGGATTTTCCCGCGACTTCAAGTAGCCCTGCAGAATATCCTTTCGAGAGACCACCCCGAGCAACTTGCCGTCCTTATCGACCACGGGGACGCGGAGCAGCCGTTTTTCTTGCAAGAGGGCGATAACATCGCCCGAAGAGGCCACCTCAACAATGGAAATGGGCTCTTTCGTCATGATTTCTTCCGCCGTCACTTTCTCCAGCTCCTTGCCGCCCATAATCGCCCCCAGGAGATCGAACTCGCTGACGATGCCGACGAGATTCTTTTTCTCGTCCACGATCGGCACGCTTCCAAACCCGCCCATCGTAATCGCGGTCGCCAGTTTATCGCCCGTCGCTTTGAGGGGATAGTAGTAAACATCGGTCTGCATAAAATGGGCGGCAATCATATTTTTAAAGTCTTCACCGCCGAGCATATAGTCGATCTGTCTCATCCACATCCTCCTTGTTTACGACGCATCAACATCCAAAACCGCCGGACCCAACTCATACGATTGGACAAGCGCAGGGCTTCACTTGGAACCGCTACCGCAAGGCCCGCAATGGTTTGCGGCAAGCCTTCTGGAAAGGCCTATCTAATGGCTTCGAATGGATCACGAACACGCCCTTCCGGATACCTGTTTAAGCACTATGGGTATCAGAATCCCTCTCTTCCGTCAACAGATGCTTTGCAAACGAATCATGATCTTGGATTGCGCCGGCGTGACGGCTCCCGTATAATCGCCGCATGAATCCTTTCTCCCAAAAAGAAAGCCAAGGCCTGCGCGACGCCCTCGCCCAGGCGGATCACCCGCTCCTGATGAAAGAGCTGGCGCAGCGGCTTAAATCGCCTAAATCGGATCAACGTGAATTCAAGCGCCTCCTCCGAAAGATGGTGAGGACGGGAGAGGTCGTCCGTGTTGGGGGAAACCGCTATGGGCTTCCGGACAAAATGGACTTGGCGATTGGGCGCTTCAAAGGACACCGCGAAGGCTATGGCTTCGTCATCCTCGACGACGGCGGCGGACGCGACATCTACATCGGCGCCAAGCATGTAAATGAGGCGATGCACGGCGACCGCGTCGGGGTTCGAATCGAAGAGACCAGCGCCGAAGGAAAGCGCGAAGGACGTATCATTCGCGTGCTGGAGCGGGCCCGCAAACAGATCGTGGGCCGTTTCGAACGGGATCGGGATTATGGCTTCGTCGTGCCCTCCGACAACCGCATCGTGCAAGATTTGCTGATCGCGCCGGGAAACAGCGGCGACGCAAAACCAAATGACATCGTCTTGGCCGAAATCCTGATCTATCCCTCCAAACGCCGAAACCCCGAAGGCAAAATTATCAAAGTGCTCGGCGATACCACGGCCCTTGAAATCGACACCGAGATCGTCATCCATTCGCATGCCCTGAGGGAACGCTTCCCCGAGGACGTCGCGGAGGCCGCGAAACGCGTCGAAGACCAGATTTCAGGGGAGACACTGAAGGGCCGGATCGATTTACGGTCGCTGCCCACCGTGACGATCGACGGCGAGCACGCGCGTGATTTCGACGATGCCGTTTCCATCGAAAAGACACCCGACGGCACGCGGCTGTGGGTGCACATCGCCGATGTCGCCCACTATGTTTCCGAAGGCAGTGCCTTGGATGTGGAGGCCTTGCTCCGGGGCACCTCAATCTATTTTCCCGACAAGGTGCTTCCGATGTTTCCCGAGCGCCTGTCGAACGGCATCTGCAGCCTCAAACCGAACGAAGACCGGTTGTGCCTGACTGCGGAAATCGAATTCGACCCACAAGGCATTCAACGCGCTTACAAACTCTACGAAAGCGTTATCCAAAGTAACGAACGCATGACCTACACGGATGTCTGGAAGATCATCAGTCGTTCGGACGAGGCCGTCCGAACGCGCTATGCCGCCCTTCTGCCGCAATTCGACGACATGGAGCGCCTCGCAAAACAACTGCACCAAGGCCGTCTCTTGCGCGGCGGTCTCGATTTCGATTTGCCCGAGCCGGAAATTATCATCGGCCCCGGCGGAGAGACCCTCGACATTGTTCAGGGCCAACGGAATTTCGCGCATCAACTCATTGAAGAATTCATGTTGGCCGCCAACGAAACGGTCGCCCGGCATTTGACGGCGCTCCACATTCCCACGCTTTATCGCATTCACGAGCCGCCTTCCCCCGAACGCATCGAGGCCTTTAACGAACTCATCGCCCTTTGCGGACTGGCCCAACACAAAATTGGACAACAGGTCGATTCGAAAGCACTTTCGAAAATTCTCGAAAGCGTGAAGGGCCACCGCGAAGAACCGCTCATCAATCAAGTGCTGCTCAGGTCGATGCGCCAGGCGCGATACTCCGAAGACAATCTCGGACATTTTGGGCTGGCCTCCGAGGCCTACACCCACTTCACCTCGCCCATACGCCGCTATCCCGATTTGACCGTCCATCGCCTTTTAAAAAAGACATTGCAGGCCAAGATGTCGAATGAAGAAAAAGAGGCTTGGCAAGGGAAGTTGCCCGATATCGCCCGCCAGTGCTCGGAGCGCGAACGGATCGCCGTCGAGGCCGAGCGCGAAGTCGTTCAACGGAAAAAGGTGAAATTTATGGCCGATAAAGTGGGCGCAGCCTATACGGGGTTGATTACAGGCGTCACGTCCTTCGGCCTTTTTGTCTTGCTTGAAGCGGTCTATGTGGAAGGCTTGGTCCACGTAAGCAGTCTCAACGACGACTATTACCTCCTCGATGAAAAAACCCATGCCCTCGTCGGCAGAAGCCGGAAGCGCAGTTTCCGATTGGGGCAAACAGTGGATGTTGTTGTGGCCCAGGCCGATGTGGAGAAATGGCAGGTGGATCTTAAGATCGTCCACCGTAAAAAGCGGCGCGAGAAAAAATCCTAAATGATCCTCTGCCTTCTCTTTTATCCCCCCTTTAACAAAGGGGGGCTAGGGGGGATTTAAGCAGGACACCAATCCAGAACAAAAACAAATCCCCCCCAATCCCCCTCAATCCCCCTTTTGCAAAGGGGGAGGTCAAGAACCCTTTTTTCTGAAGATTGCACAGCGGCGAGGCGTCCGTCCCTTTCGGGGCGGATTCTTCATCGTCGAAAACCGGGACCGAAGCAAAGACGAAATGAAGTAGTTCGCCTCCGGAAGTCGGCTCCGATTAAAATGGTCATGCGTTTTTAGCGGATGGGTTTGAACAAGGCCACAAGATCACTGACGGTTCGGGTGCGCTCCTCTATGAGAGGGAGATAGCGGTTTGCCTCTTCAAGGGCAGGCTTTCGGCTTTTTTTATCCGCGGCGGCTTCCTGTATCCTCATGACGTTTTGATCCATTTCTCTTATGTTTTTCTGAACGACGGCGTTTTTTGCCAAGATCGGTTCTAATTCTTTCCGTATCTTGCCGAGTTGTTCGTCAAACTGATCCTCCGACATGCCAATGCCCGCTTCCGGTTTGATGACGACTCGGAGCGCTTGGGCAAGAAAGGCATAGTAGTTCTCGATCGCGACAACTGCCGCCAACACTTCTTCGTTTTTGGATGTCCCCATGATGGCTCTCCTCTTTTGGTCTGTAGACCCGCATATCGACTCAGCAATATGTTCTTCCTTAATCACGCCGATATCGACTCAGTGCATATTGAAGCTGCCCCTTTTCAATGTCAATGCCGATTCAAAATCCAAAGCTGGCGCGTTTACAACGTCCCGACTTTTCGGCTTCCGGCAGTTGAGGGAATAAATAATTTAATAGTGTCTGTCCCTATTTATCAATTTATTCATCTTTTTCTCCAGATTCAAACACAACGCCACGCATCACTGGAAAAATATAGCTGCGCCGCTTCGCTCTGCAGCTATATTTTTTTCCGTGTGCATGCGTTTGTTATGTGATTTTTCTAACACGCCTCAACACCTAAATTCAGTACTCGAACCCTAAATTATGAAAATGCGCATTTGTTAAATCACTTTTTTCACCTTCATAGGTATATTGAAACCCCTTAACTGCTTTCCCATTCTCAAAATGTATTTCTTTCGCAAGATTTCCACCTTGATAATATTGCTTTGACAATGTCCTTTTTCCGTCCTTAAACCAGTTTTCCCAGCTTAAATTACCACCATCAAAATAACTTCTTTCTATGCCTGATTTCTTTTCATCCTTATATGTTAATTCTGCACTTATTTGACCTGATCTTGTGTAGGATTTATCGGTGAAAAGCTTTCCATTTCTATAGGTTACAACCCACTCTAAATTGCCATTTTCATAATACCCTCTGGATTCTCCAACCATTTCCCCATTTTTATAATTCTTTGTAAATTTTACCCCCCCTGATTCATAGTATTCTTTATAAACACCGTTTGCCTTACCATTTTTTAGAAATACCTCATACTCTAAATTACCATTATCAAAATATTTCTTCTTTAAACCAACCAGCTCCCCATTTACATATGTTTGTTGAATTTTAGGATTACCATTTTCATAGTAGTCCCTATAAATACCTTCTATTTTTCCATCAATCTGATTAGTCTCCCATAATAATTCACCATTGATGAAATATGCTTTTTCTCAACCAGTTTCTTTCCCATGTGAATACGTTGTTCTCTTTTTTATATTTCCATTATTGTAGTATTCCTCCCATATGCCATGTATTTCTCCATTTTCGATATCAGCTTTAATTTCCAAATTGCCGTCTGGGTAATACTTCTTACTTTCTACAAGTGCATTGTTATTAAATTTCTTCTCCCACTCCAAAATTCCATCTTTATACTCGTAATATATTGATACTCCTGCAATACCTTCGGTATAAAATATCTGAGATTCTATGTTTCCATTCTCGTTAAATTCTTTAACAATCCCATTTAACTTGTCATTGTCATATTTGCCAGTTTTTCTAACCTGACCGCTTTCATAGAAAACAGCGTATTCTCCAGATTTCAGACCATTAATATAATTCTGATATTGTAACAATTTACCGCTTTCATAATATGCTTCAGACCTGCCATTAAAAACATCATTTACAGTTCTAAGTTTTACATTTAATTTCCCTGATGGGTAATAATCATAAATAAAACTTTCAAGCTCTATCCCGTCTTTTAAATATTGGATTTCTCTTATACTGCCATCTTCATTATAAGATTTGTTTTCCTCAACATTAGGCAGCACTTGTTCAACTTTTTGTGCGTCATCTATTTTGCCAGTCGTGTTACCCTTTGGTTGATTTAAAACGCATCCTGCGAAAAAAGTGGTTAAAACTCCAAGACTGATTGCAAGTAATTTTTTTTTCATAGTTCAATCCAATTGATTTCGTTTTGACACATAACGTTTGAGTTCAGGCCGCGGCCCGTCAGGGCCGTCGCGCCTGCAACGAATGGTTATGCGCGAACGCTCACTACGTACGCCCAATTGCCATGGCGATTATTAGGAACACGCCTAACACGGCAACCACGGCGTTGACCGCCAACCCCCACCGCGCCGCGTAACCCGGCGGGAACTCTTCCGGACTCAATGTACGAAGCACAACGGAATACTGCCGAGCAGAGTATCCGGAAGTGAACGAGCCGAGCGCAATGAACGACAGGCCCAGCCAAAACGTTAGGGTGACCTGAGCAACGTGAGCACCAGCGGGAGCTAGAGCCTGAATGAGCAAGCCAGCGCGCTCGACGACAAAACCGAATGCAATTAGCGAAAGACTCGTTCTGTTCCAGGCGAGCAGCGTTCGCTCTGCTGCGAACAGGACTCTTGGATCTTTGAGGTCAGACACGATCTCTCCTAACGCCCGGCATCAGCGGCGGCGCGCTTTTCGCCGTCGGCTGCATGCCCTTGTTAGCCAATGGGCGCTTGAATGTGCTTGTTACGGAATGGCAATGTACTCGGCATAAGAACAAGACTTTGGGAC